>Ga0164243_10010355_pt1 | contig 13414 bp, 10 predicted proteins | sample OricompcompostOP_FD_108781 | JGI IMG/M metagenome (GOLD analysis project Ga0164243, IMG submission 108781) | Organic Plus compost microbial communities from Emeryville, California, USA - Original compost - Organic plus compost (OP) | ecosystem: Engineered > Solid waste > Mixed feedstock >... | reverse complement strand
GCGACTGGCGTACCGCAACCTGATCATGCGGCTCGCCGCCCACGACGTGGCCTCCACCGTCGAGGACGAGCCGGTCCTGTACCTGCCCGAGGTGGGCGGCTATCTCGCCGACCTCGCCGACGCCGCGCTCACCGCGGCGCTCGCGGTGGCGTTCCGGGAGGTGTGCGGCGATGACCCGATCCCGGTGCGGATCGCCGTGATCGCGATGGGTAAATGCGGTGCGCGGGAACTGAACTACGTCAGCGACGTCGACGTCATCTTCGTCAGCGACCCGGCCGACGGGACCTCCGCGCGGATCGCGGGGGAGATGATGCGGGTCGGTTCGCTGGCCTTCTTCGAGGTCGACGCGGCGCTGCGCCCCGAGGGCAAGTCCGGGGCGTTGACCCGGACGCTGGAATCGCACGTCGCCTACTACGAGCGGTGGGCCAAGACCTGGGAGTTCCAGGCGCTGCTCAAGGCCCGTGCGATGACCGGCGACATGGAGCTGGCCAACCAGTACATCGACGCGGTCAAGCCCATGGTGTGGAAGGCCGCCGAGCGCCCCGACTTCGTGCCCGAGGTCCAGAAGATGCGCCGGCGCGTCGAATCGCTGGTGCCCGCGTCCGAGCGGGACCGCAACCTCAAACTGGGGGCGGGAAGCCTGCGCGACGTCGAGTTCGCGGTCCAGCTGCTCCAGATGGTCCACGGCCGCGTCGACGAGAGCCTGCGCGTGATGGCCACCGTCGACGCGCTCGCGGCGCTCACCGCCGGCGGGTACGTCGGGCGTGACGACGGCGCCAACCTGTCCGCGTCGTACCAGTTCCTGCGGCTGCTCGAGCATCGCCTGCAGATGCAGAAGATGAAGCGCACGCACCTGCTGCCACCGCTCGACGACACCGAGGCGCTGCGCTGGCTCGCCCGCGCCGCCCACATCCGCCGCGAGGGCGACCTCGACGCGACTGGTGTGCTGCGCGAGCAGATCAAGCACAACACCCTCCGGGTGCGGCGCCTGCACCAGAAGCTCTTCTACCGTCCCCTGCTCGAGGCGGTCACCCGCTTCAAGGCCGACGAGCTGACGCTGAGCGACGAATCGGCCGAACGGCGGCTGGCCGCACTCGGCTATGCGATGCCCGACCGCGCCCTCAGCCACATCCGCGCGCTGTCCAACGCGCCCGGCCGTCGCGGGCAGATCCAGTTGCTCATCCTGCCGCAGCTGCTCGAACACATCGGCGACACACCGGATCCCGACGCGGGCCTGCTCAACTACCGCCGTCTCTGCGAGGCGCTCGAGGACAAGGATTGGTTCCTGCGCCTGCTGCGCGACGACGGCGTCGTGGCCGAACGGCTCATGAGGGTGCTCGGCACCTCGGAGTACATCGCGAACATGCTGATGCGGTCGCCCGAGGTCATCCACCAGTACTCCGACGGTCCGGACGGGCCGAAGCTGTGCGAGGTGCGGCCGGAGGATGTGGCGAAGGGGCTCATCGCCTCGACGGTTCGCCAGGAGGACATGAAACGCGCTGTCGCCGTTGCGCGTTCGCACCGGCGCGCGGAACTGGTCCGGATCGCCTCGGCAGACGTGCTGGGCCTGATGGACGTCCGCGAGGTGTGCAAGGCGCTGTCGAGCGTGTGGGCGGCGGTCCTCAACGCGGCACTGACCGTCGCGATCAACATCTCCGAACGCGAGCGTGGCAAGCCGGCCCCGGCCCGCATCGCGGTCATCGGCATGGGACGCCTCGGCGGCGGAGAACTCGGGTACGGGTCGGACGCCGACGTGCTGTTCGTCTGCCAGCCCGACCACGACGTCGACGAGTCCGCGGCGGTCCGATGGGCGCAGGGCATCGCCGAGACGGTCCGCAGTGCCCTGGGAAGCCCCAGCGCCGACCCGCCGCTGGAGGTCGACACCGGCCTGCGGCCCGAGGGGCGCAACGGCCCGGTGGTGCGGACCCTCGCGTCCTACGCCGCGTACTACGCGCAGTGGGCGCAGCCGTGGGAGGTGCAGGCGCTGCTGCGCGCCCACCAGGTTGCCGGCGACGAGGCGCTCGGCATCGACTTCCTGCACATGATCGACCACGTGCGCTATCCGGCCGGCGGCGTCAGCAACGACGCGGTCAGGGAGATCCGGCGCATCAAGGCGCGTGTCGACGCCGAGCGGCTCCCGCGCGGCGCCGATCCCGCGACCCATACCAAGCTGGGTCGCGGCGGCCTCGCCGACATCGAATGGACCGTGCAGCTGCTGCAGCTGCGCTACGCGCACCGGTACCGCAGCCTGCACAACACCTCGACGCTCGAATCACTCGACGCCATCGGCGCCGCGGAGCTGTTGAGCGAGAACGACGTCGCGCTGCTGAAGGACGCGTGGATCACCGTGACCAAGGCGCGCAACGCGCTCGTCCTGGTCCGGGGCAAGCCCGTCGACCAACTGCCCGGCCCGGGCAAGCTGCTGCGCCAGGTCGCCTACGCCGCGGGGTGGCCGCAGGATCAGGCCACGGAGTTCCTGGAGAACTACCTGCGCGTCACCCGGCGCGCAAAAGCCGTGGTGCAGAAGGTCTTCGGGGCCTGACGCGCCCGCAATCGCGAGCGCGTGAACCGTTGGGGGCGGATGAAGAAATTTCTGTGGGTGTCGACGTATATCGTCGGCCTGGCCATGACGGTCGGTGTGCTGCTGGCGATCTGGCTGCACTTCTATCCGTCCCGCGGCAACGTGGCGCTGTATCTCACCAGCGGGGTGCAGTTCGCGTTGATCCCGGCGTTGACCGCGATCGTCATCTTCGCCGGCCTGCGGCGGTGGGTCATGCTCGCGGTCGCGTTCCTGGCGTCTGCGGCGCTGGTCTACACCCAGGTCCCGCTCCTGGTCCCGGCGGATGCGCCCGACGGTGAGCGGTTCCGCGTGGTGTCGGCGAACCTTCTGTTCGGCGGCGCGGACATCGACGCGCTCGAGCAGATCGTCGCCTCCGCCGATGCCGATCTGGTCTCCCTGCAGGAGGTCACTCCACAAGCGCTGCAACGGATTCGGAACGGAATGATCCCTCGGCAACTGCCCCACGAGTTCGCCGAGCCGGCGGCCTATGCCACCGGGACCGCCTTGTTCAGCAAGGAACCGCTGACCGACACGTCGGTGGTTCCGGACACGGCTCTGCGGAATCTGCAGGCGCGCACCGATCTTCCGGGTGCCCCGGGCATGCAGGTCTTCGCGATGCACCCGGCGGCCCCGTTGTGGAGCAACAAGGACCATTGGTTCCACGACATGGGGGTTCTCGCCGGTCATCTCGCGGCGCTGCCGCAGGGGAGGGTGCTGGCGATCGGCGACTTCAACTCGACGTGGAATCATGCGACGTACCGCAAACTGCTCACCAACGGCCTCGCCGACGGCACGGACCTCGCCGGAGCGGGTTATCTGCCCACCTATCCAACCGACAAGCAGATCGGCAACCATCCGCTGGTGGCGATCGACAGGATCATCGTGCGCGGATTTGTGACCACGTCGATGGATACGCATCACCTCCCGGGTTCCGATCATCGGGCCCTGGTGGTATCACTTGTTGCATCATGAGCATTTCCGAGCGTCTCCGCGAAGCCACTGCCGAAGCACACCGACAGGCCGAACATTCCCCCTTCATCGAGGACCTGATGTCCGGCCGGCTCGATCGCGGCGAATACGAGCGGCTCGCCGCTCAGCTCTACTTCATCTACGAGGCGCTCGAGGAGGTCGGTGACGCGCTCGCCGACGACCCGGTGGCCGGTGCCGTCATCGACGACAAGTTGCGTCGTCTGCCGAGCCTTGGCGCCGATCTCGCCTCGTTCGGCGTCGACCCGTCGACCGTGACGCCGCTGCCCGCCGTCGCGCGGTACGTGGAGGCGATCCAGTCGACGCGTACCGACCCGGCTCGGTACGTGGCGCACCACTACACCCGGTACCTGGGAGACCTCAGCGGCGGCCAGGTCGTCGCCCACCGCATGCGCGAGCACTACGGGGTCGACGACTCGGGCCTGACCTTCTACAACTTCGAGGGCATCGACAAGCTCAAGCGGTACAAGGACGACTACCGCGCCCGGCTCGACGCACTGCCGCTCGACGCCGACGCCGTGGACCGGCTCGTGGACGAGGCGCTCGCGGCGTTCGCGCACAACCAGGCGGTCTTCGGCGACCTCGACGGTGCTCGCGCGGCCTGAGCCGCGACGAGCCGTCGAGATCCGTATTCCTAGTTGACCTGAAGCTTCGCGGTGCGGTCGAGGATGACCTCTTGCAGGTCGTCGTGACCCTTCACCAGCTCGATGCGCAGGCGATCGTCGTCGAGCCGGCTCGTGGTGCGGACCACGCGGGGAGTGCCGTCGAGGCGGATGCGATCACCTGGCACAAGGTCTTCCACATAAACGTCTCTGGTCATGTGCCCAAATTACGGGTGATCTGTGTGTACCGGCAGGGTAAGAAGTCCATTCTGTGGAACAGATCACAAGGTTTTTACAATCGATTTCCGCCGGTCCATAGGTGCGGGCCGACGAAGGTACGCCGAGGTCGGCGGCGTTTCTTCTCGAATGCCGGGCGCGGCCGGACGGAACCGGCCGAAATCACCGCCGCCGTGTCGCCGAATACCGACCGGGAGTACGAACGGCGCCCTGATTCGCTCCAGAAACGGGTGGCGAACCCGGCCCCACCCCTCGGTGACCCTTTCTCGGGTTCTGGGGCTCCACGCGGCGAATACCCACCGAGACCGCAGGATCGCCGCCGGGGCGGCCGCTGCGCGGCAAGTCGTGGCTGCAGACGCAGAACACCCCGCCCGCGAAAACGCGGACGGGGTGTTCGGACGGTTGCCGTCGAAACCGATCAGCAGTCGTAGTACAGAGCGAACTCGTACGGGTGAGGACGGATCTGGACCGGCTCGATCTCGTTCTCGCGCTTGAGAGCGATCCAGGTCTCGATGAGGTCCTCGGTGAAGACGCCACCGGCGGTGAGGTACTCGTGGTCCTCCTCGAGGCGGTCGATGACCGCGGCCAGCGAGGTCGGGGCCTGCGGGATGCCCTTGGCCTCCTCCGGCGGGAGCTCGTAGAGGTCCTTGTCGACCGGCTCGTGCGGCTCGATCTTGTTCTTGATGCCGTCCAGGCCGGCCATCATCATGGCGGCGAAGGCCAGGTACGGGTTGCCGGAGCTGTCCGGGCAACGGAACTCGATGCGCTTGGCCTTCGGGTTGTTGCCGGTGATCGGGATGCGGACACAGGCCGAGCGGTTGCGCTGGCTGTAGACCAGGTTGATCGGGGCCTCGTAACCCGGGACCAGACGCTTGTAGGAGTTGATCGTCGGGTTGGTGAACGCCAGCAGCGACGGGGCGTGGTGCAGGATGCCGCCGATGTAGTAGCGGGCGATGTCCGACAGGCCTGCGTAGCCGGCCTCGTCGTGGAACAGCGGCTTGCCGTCCTTCCACAGCGACTGGTGGGCGTGCATGCCCGAGCCGTTGTCACCGAAGAGCGGCTTCGGCATGAAGGTGACCGACTTGCCGTTCTGCCACGCGGTGTTCTTGATGATGTACTTGAACAGCTGGACGTCGTCCGCGGCGTGCAGCAGCGTGTTGAACTTGTAGTTGATCTCGGCCTGGCCGCCGGTGCCGACCTCGTGGTGGCCGCGCTCGAGCTCGAAGCCCGCCTGCTGCAGGTTGGTCGACATCTCGTCGCGCAGGTCGACGTAGTGGTCGTACGGCGCGACCGGGAAGTAGCCACCCTTCGGGCGGACCTTGTAGCCCAGGTTCGGGCTGCCGTCCGGATCGGTCGGCGAGGCGGCGTTCCACCAGCCCGACTCCGACTCGATCTCGTAGAAGGTGCCGTTCATCTCCGAGCCGAAGGACACCGAGTCGAAGATGTAGAACTCGGCCTCGGCGCCGAAGAAGCAGGTGTCGGCGATGCCGGTGGAGGCGAGGTAGTCCTCGGCCTTGCGGGCGACGTTGCGCGGGTCGCGGCTGTAGGCCTCGCGGGTGAACGGATCGTGGACGAAGAAGCTGATGTTCATCGTCTTCGCCTTGCGGAAGGGATCGATCCGCGCGGTGGCCGGGTCGGGCAGCAGCATCATGTCCGACTCGTTGATGGACTGGAAGCCCCGCACCGACGAGCCGTCGAACGCGAGGCCGTCCTCGAACACGCTCTCGTCGAAGGCCGAGGCCGGGATCGAGAAGTGCTGCATGACACCGGGCAGGTCGCAGAAACGGATGTCGACGTACTCGACACCTTCCTTCTTGATGCCCTCGAGTAGTTCTTCTTTACTGCTGTACACCGTGCGGTGACTCCTTCGTGATCGGGTGGTCAGTTCGAGCTGACGCGCCACACACATCCGCCGCCGACAGCAGCGGATCTCAGCGGCAACCGTATGGAGGTGAAGTTGCCCAAGCGTCAAGTCCGTGTTTCCCCCGTGTTACACACCGGATGTGCTTCACCACACAGTGGTCCGGACGCGGGAAAAGGTACTCGGCGAAACCCACCCTAGCCGTGCTGGAAGGCGTGCGCGGGAGGTCTGGAAAGGCCCGTGACTACGATGGACCCAAAGCACGACGCGGTCGTCGCGGGCCCGGGACCCGGGTCGGGTCGCGAGAGGAGTCATGAGCATGGGACGTGTCACCGGTTCCTGGTTGTCGGGGCCGCAGATCGGTCCCGGCGCCGGCGTCGACAACGAGTACCGGGGCCAGGACCTCGGTCTGCCCGCATCCGGCCCCGGATCGCTGGCCACCGGATGGCCGCGGGTCATGGGCCTGCTCGTCGACTGGCTGATCGCGGGCGGTCTCGCCCTGATCTTCGTCGGCGGGAACCTGCTGTCCTCGAGCCTCGCCGGTGCCCAGCTGGTCATCTGGTTCGTGATGGGCGTCTTCGCGGTGACCCTCTTCGGGTTCACCCCGGGCCAGTACGTGATGGGCATGCGCGTCGCCCGCGTCGACTACGGGCCGGAGCGCAACACCGCCGAGGCCACCGGCAAGGAACCGCCGGCCGCGGTCGGCGTCGTGCGCGCGTTCTTCCGGCAGTTGCTGATGGTGTTCCTGGTGCCCGCCCTCATCAACGACTACAACGGCCGCGCGATGCACGACCGCGCCACCGGGACGGCGATCGTCCGAACCCGATAGAGGGCGTGTGACGCCCGTCGCCTGTGGATATGGGTGACAGTGCGGACGCCCGCATGTGATTCGATGGGCGCATGCGGGGGATCTCGGGGGCTTTTGCGTGCTTTGCGGTGGGTGTTCTGGTGGTGGTCGCCGGCCTGGTCGTGACGCTCGCGGTTCCTCGAACCCTGGACGGCGCGGCGGTGGCGGCCGCTCCCGTCGAGGCGACCGAGGACCCTTATCCGGACGTCGTGCCGCTGGCGACGACGCCGACCCCGCGGTGGACGGTGTCGATGTCCGACATCGACGTGCCGGCCGACACGCCGGATGCCAAGGCACGGCGTCCCGCTGTCCTCGCGGCGAACACCTCGATCGTCGTCGGCGGCCCGCGGCAGGTCACCGAGACCGCCCTGATGGCATTCGACGCCAAGACCGGGAAGAAGAAGTGGCCGAAGGTGTCGGACTTCCGTGCGAAGGAGTGCGCCTTCAGCCGTGACGGGCGACTGGCGTGCATACGTCGTGGCGCCGACCGGGCGACCTCGGAGATCGGTTTCATCGACGCCGGTTCCGGTCAGGTGACCGGAACCCGGACGATCGCCGGAGGGGAGAATCCCACCGGGCCGGTTCTGGTGTCCGCGGGCAAGGGCTTCCTCGTCACGACCAAGCAGTTCGTCCACAAGGACGCCCATTACGCGCTGACGCTGACGTGGTTCAGTTCCGACGGTTCGCGCACCTGGGAGCACAAGCCCCCGCCGGGGTTCGACGACCCGGCGCTGTCCGAGGCCGGGAACGTGGTCGCCGTACGCGACTTCGGACGTCGAGTGCAGGTGTACGCACTCGACAGCGGTGACCTCGTCTACGACTCCACCGAGGACCTGAAGAACACCCCGAGCAGGATCTCGTCGCCCCTCGTCGAGGTCGCGCCCGTGCGGACCGGTTTCGCCGTGAGCATCCGCGGAGACGCGAAGACCGTCACGGTCTACGACAGCAAGGGCACCAGGCGCGGGGTGATCGAGGGCGTGGTGCTCGCTTTCATGCCGCAGGGTTCGGAAGGAGACCTGATCCCGGTCGAGGGCACCGACGACGACCATCAGCGGACGCTCGGGGTGGCGTCCACCGTCACGTTCGAGGTCGTCGCCGCCACGCCGAGCCGAGACAGCGTGATCCGTGAGGAGATCCTCGGGGAACGGTTCCTCGTCGGTCTCCGGTCCGGTCGCGACGAGGACTGGCTGGACTTCGACACGCAGAGCCCCACCCGGACACGGTCCATCGCGGCGGGACCGACCGTGCTCCTGGCATTCGACGGAACACGCGGCTTCTTCGCCGACCGCGCCGGATCGAACGCCGGCGTCCCGTACCTGTTCGCCTGCGACCTGGCATCGGGCCGTCAGGTGTGGGAGATCGGGGACGCCGGCGGGGAGGAACGCGAGTACGAGTTCGTCGGGCCCTACCTGATGCACACGAGATCAGGCGACGCGGGACAGGCGACGATCAGCAGATTGGGCGCGTAGATGGCCGACAGGCGTAGAGGGATTGTGAGCGGGGTCGCAGCGGTCACCATCGGGGCGATCGCGGTGACGTGTGCGCTCGTGGTGTCGCTGGTGGTGCCGCAGTCGGTGCATGGCTCGGCGACGCTGCCGGGTCAGTACGCGGCGCTCGCCGGTGAACCGGGCGACGACCCGTCCGTCGAACCGCTGCCCGGCCCGCCCGGCCGGAAATGGGAGGTCACCGCCGACTCGGTCTTCGGTTCGGGATCACAGGTCGGCGACTCTGCGCCGGTGCTGTACCTGATCCCGTTCGACGCGAACGACCGGATGATCGTCGCAGCCGGCCTGCCCGGGCTGGGTGATCCCGCGGCGGTCATCGCGCTCGATTCCGCGAGCGGAAAGCCGTTGTGGCCGGGGGCCTCGGAGTTTCGGGCGAACGGCTGCGCGCTGAGCCGGGACGACAAGCTGGCCTGCGTCCAGACGACGGATGACGACGAGAAGGCCACCGAGGTCGCGTTTCTCGACGCCGGGTCCGGCAAGGTGACCAGCACGGCGTCGGCCGAGTTCGGCAACGGCCGGATCGACCGGGCCGGCGACGGCTTCCTGGTCACCACCGCCGTCTATCAGAAGGACGACGAGGGGCGGACGACCAAGACCGAGACCCTCACCCGGTTCGACTCCGCGGGCGGGAAGCGCTGTCGCAGACCCTCCCCGTCGACTACTCCCATGCCGCGGTCTCGGAGGCGGGCAACGTGGTCGTGGCCGGCGACGACCGGACCGGTGTCCGTGCCATGTCCCTGCCGACCGGCGAGATTCTCTACGATTCCGCCGACGATCCCGCGACGAAACCGAAGGACGAGACCACGTCGAGCGGCGTGCGGCTCGGCGTGGCCGCCACCGGAACCGGATTCGCGGTCAGCGTCACCGACTATCCGCGGCGCACCCTGAGGCTGTTCAACAGCTACGGGGTCCAGACCGCGGAGCTCAAGGACGTCGCGGTCGCCGACATCTGGCCCGTGGCGACCGAGACCGATCTCATCGCGGTCGAGGGCGAGGACAAGTCCGACAACGACATCGTCGGCGCGGTGTCCTCCGGCCAGAAGAAGCTGCTGTGGTCGGCCGACGCCTACCACGGCCACGACATCGAACTGCTCGGCGGCCGGTACGTCGCGATGCAACGGCTCGCCGACCCGCAGGGGTACGAGTGGACGTTCTTCGACGCCACCACGGGGGGAGCCCGGCCCGCCGATCCTGATGAGCATCTACCAGCGGTTCGACGCCTTCGACGGCAACCGCCTGATCTTCGAGGGCGACGCCCGTCGCGATGAACCCGGACCGCCCGCGTTCACCGCCTACGACCCGAAGACCGGCCGACCGGTGTGGCGACTCAAGGAGACCCGCAGCGCCGACGAGGTCAACGTGCGCATCGTCGGGCCGTATCTGTTCGTCCTCGACGCGCGTGAGGGACCGAACCCGGTCGCGAAGATGTCCCGGTTCGCCTGATCGCCCTGACCCCGCGTGCTTTACCGGCATGTGGCACGCGTCCCGGACGCGGCTCACGCCGGCAAGGCCACCAGGAATGCGTGAATCCACCGCCGGATCTGGCGGTGGATTCACGAGGCGGGGTGGACGTGCGTCAGCTGCGACGACGCGCGGTGCGCTGCATGCTGCGCATCTTGGCGTTCGCGGGCAGCGGGCCCTTCGGCATACCGGGGCCGGGGGCCTTGCTGCTGAGGGCGGACAGACGGCCCTCGAGGGTGTCCATGCGCTTGCGGTCGATGTTGTTGGGCAGCTTGTTGAGGTGCCGCTCGAGCTTCGACAGCGGGACCTGGCCCTCCTCGTTGCCGACGACGACCTCGTAGATCGGGGTGTCGCCGACGACGCGCGCGACCTTCTTCTTCTCCTGCGCGAGAAGCTGCTTCACGCGGTTCGGGTTGCCCTCGGCGACGAGGATCACACCCGGCTTGCCGATGACGCGGTGCACGGCGTCGAGGTGGGTGGTGCCGACGACCGCCTGCTTCACACGCCACTGGCCGCGCATGTTGCCCAGCGCCCAGCCGGCGGCGCCGGGCTGGCCCTCGGCCTTGGAGTAGACGTTCTTCTGCACGCGGCGTCCGAAGATGATGAACGCGCCGAGGGCGCCGAGCACCACGCCGAGCGGGATCAGCAGCCACGGCGAGCCGATCAGGAATCCGAGCACGACGAAGACGGCCACCATCAGCACGAACACACCCGCCATGTAGGGGATGAGCCGCTTGTCTTCCTTGCGCTGCATCTGGAAGGCCTGCCACAACTGTTGGCGGCGTTCCTTGGATGCCGCCTTGCGGGCCTGCTTCTTCGCGGCCTTCTCTTCTTTGCTGACCGACTGCGCCTTTGCCATAGGGGCCAGTTTACGTCCGACGCCGGAACGTCCCGACGTCGCGGTCGGCCGAGGAGAACGGCCGATCAGCGGCCGAGGCGCGCCATGAGGCTCGACGCCTCCTGGGCGGCAGATCCCTCGGACGCGAGATGCGCCAGGGCAGGGGAGATCTCGCGGCCGTGATGGGCCATCGCCTGCGCGTACAGGCGGCCGGCACGGTAGGACGACCGCACCAGCGGGCCGGCCATCACACCGGCGAACCCGACCTCCTGGGCGAACTCGGAGTGATCGACGAACTCCTCCGGCTTCACCCAGCGCTCGACCGGATGGTGGCGCGGCGACGGGCGCAGGTACTGGGTGATCGTCAGGATGTCGCAGCCGGCCTCGTGCAGGTCGACGATCGCCGACTGGACTTCTTCGGGGGTCTCGCCCATGCCGAGGATCAGGTTCGACTTGGTGACCAGCCCGAAATCGCGAGCCGCGCGGATCACGTCGAGCGACCGCTCGTAGCGGAAGGCAGGACGGATGCGCTTGAAGATGCGGGGCACGGTCTCGAGGTTGTGTGCGAGCACCTCGGGGCGGGCCTCGAACACCTCGGCCAGCAGGTCGGGCTTGGCGTGGAAGTCCGGGATGAGGTTCTCCACGCCGGTGCCCGGATTGAGCTCGTGGATGGCGCGGACGGTCTCGGCGTACAGCCAGGCGCCCTCGTCGGGCAGGTCGTCGCGCGCGACGCCGGTGATCGTCGAGTACCGCAGGCCCATCGCGCGGACGCTCTCGGCGACGCGACGCGGCTCGTCACGGTCGAGTTCGGCGGGCTTGCCGGTGTCGATCTGGCAGAAGTCGCAGCGCCGGGTGCACTGCTCGCCGCCGATCAGGAACGTCGCCTCGCGGTCTTCCCAGCACTCGTAGATATTGGGGCAGCCGGCCTCTTCGCAGACGGTGTGCAGCCCCTCGCGCTTGACGAGTCCCTTGAGTTCGGTGAACTCGGGGCCCATCGTGGCGCGGGTCTTGATCCAGCTGGGCTTGCGCTCGATCGGCGTCTGCGCGTTGCGCACCTCGAGGCGGAGCAGCTTGCGTCCGTCGGGCGCGGTCGGGGTGGTCTTGTTCGGTGCGTGATCCGAGGCCGGGGGTGTGGCGTCGGCGGCACCGGGTCCGGGGGTGAGTGGGGACGCGGTCACCGCACCGATCCTACGCGCGTGGATGCGGGGTCATCCGAGCGCGGGGAGGGGGTCTCCCGCGGCGCGTCGAGCGCCTCTCGCACCGCCGCCTCCACCGGGTCGAGGAACTCCTCGACCGACAGCGGGCGACCGAGTTCGCGGGCCAGGGAGGTGACGCCGGCGTCGGCGATCCCGCACGGCACGATGGCGTCGAACGCCGACATGTCCGGGTCGATGTTGAGGGCGAAACCGTGCAGCGCGACGCCGCGCGCCACGCGGATGCCGATCTGACCGAGCTTGCGCTCGCCGGCGTCGTCGCTGATCCAGACCCCGGAACGTCCCTCGACGCGGCCGGTGGTGACGCCCGCGCCGGCGCAGACGCCGATCAGGGCCTCTTCGAGTCGGCGCACGTACTCGACGACGTCGAGCGGCTCGGCGAGCTTGACGATCGGGTAGCCGACGAGCTGGCCTGGACCGTGCCAGGTGATCCGCCCGCCGCGGTCGACGTCGATGACGGGAGCGCCGTTGGTGGGCCGGTCGGAGTCCTCCGTGCGCTTGCCGGCCGTGTAGATCGACGGGTGCTCGAGGAGGAGCAGCAGATCGTGGTCGAGAGTGCCGTCGGCACGTTCGCCGGCGAGTCGGTGCTGCAGGTCGTAGGTGTCGCGGTAGTCCACGGTGCCGAGCCGCCGCACCTCGATCGGCGCGGCGTCGGCCCGGACGGAACGTCTGGTCATGACGAGGTCTTGGTGATGTAGTCGAGAGCCCGGCGGATGTCGGGGTGCTCGAAGGTGAATCCGTGCTCGGTGAGCACACGCGGCTCGACGCGCTGGGAGAACAGGATCATCTCCTCGGCCATCTCCCCGCCGAAGGTGCGCGCCAGGAACTCGGGCACCCGCATCACGGCCGGGCGGTGCACCGCCTTGCCGAGCGCCTTGCAGAACTCGGCGAACGGCAGGGCGCCGGGGGAGGCGAGGTTGACCGGCCCGGAGATGTCGGAGTCGAGCAGGAACTCGATGGCGCGCACCTCGTCGATCAGGCTGATCCACGAGAAGTACTGTGCGCCACTGCCGATCGGTCCGCCCAGGCCGAGCTTGAACAGCGGGAGCAGCTTGGCGAGCATGCCGCCGGAGGCGCTGAGCACCGGAGCGGTGCGCAGGAGGACGACCCGGGTGTCGCCACCGGCGTTGGCGGTGGCCGCCTTCTCCCAGTCGATGACCAGTTCGGCGAGGAAGCCCGCGCCGGGCGGGTCGGTCTCGACCGCTGCGCGGGTGCCGGTGTCGCCGTAGTAGCCGGTGGCACTGGCGCTGACGAAGGTCGGGATGCCGTGCTCGCGGACCGCCTCGGCCAGCACCTCGGTCG
>Ga0164243_10010354_pt1 | contig 13414 bp, 13 predicted proteins | sample OricompcompostOP_FD_108781 | JGI IMG/M metagenome (GOLD analysis project Ga0164243, IMG submission 108781) | Organic Plus compost microbial communities from Emeryville, California, USA - Original compost - Organic plus compost (OP) | ecosystem: Engineered > Solid waste > Mixed feedstock >... | reverse complement strand
GTTGAGGGCGAGCACGGCGGTCTTCACGGCGACGACGCGTTCCACCCCGACGGGCTCGTCGGCCGGGTCGAGGCCGGCGACGTACGACTCCAGCCAGGCCAGCGCCCGGCGGAAGGCGTCCCGCTCCTGCTCCTCGTCGCGGTAGCCCTCGCGCACCCAGGTGCCGCGCAGCAGCACGGCCAGCGCCTCCGGCCGGCGCCGCTCGTGCGGCAGGTCGTACCAGTTGCGCAGCGCGGTGTGCACGCTGGCGCCGAGCGAGTTGTGGGCCCACGGCGGCCCCTTCGGTGGGGCCGGGCGGTCGACGTAGGAGTAGCGGTAGCGGCGGGGGCAGTCGGCGTAGGTGCCGAGCTTGCTCGGGGTGCAGACGAACAGGCGTTCGGGCATGCCCTCGAAGCCGAGCTGCTCGGCCTGCCCCTCGCGAGGTCGAGGGGCGCGGCCACCGGCGGATGAGGGTCGCCCGGCTGGGGAGGGTCGTCGCACGGGTGGAATCCTGCCATCCACGTACGACAGCCGGGCCGGCGCGCTCAGGTGACGGCGATGTAGTGCTGGACGAACGCCGCCACCGCGTCCGCGATGAGCTGCACCGCGATGGCCGCCAGCAGCAGGCCCGCGATCCGCGTGAGCACCTCGATTCCGCCCGGCCGCAGGACCCGGACGATCACACCCGAGAACCGGAGCACGATCCAGACGGCGATCATCACGGCGACGATGCCCGCGGCGATGGCGGCGTAGTCGCTCGCGCCCTCGGCCCGTTGCACGAAGAGCATGGTCGCCACGATCGCGCCGGGGCCGGCCAGCAGCGGCGTACCGAGCGGCACCAGCGCGACGTTCGTGGTGGACTGGCCGCTCGGCTCGTCACCCTTGCCGGTGAGCAGTTCGAGCGCCACGAGCACCAGGAGGAGACCGCCGGCCGCCTGGAGCGCCGGCAGGTCGACGTGCAGGTAGTCGAGGAGGGTCTGGCCGGCCACCGCGAAGACCACGATCACGCCGAACGCCAGCGCCACGGCCTGCGAGGCGGCCCGGTTGCGGTCCCGTGCCGGCAGCGGCCCGGTCAGCGCGAGGAAGATCGGCATCATGCCCGGCGGATCGGTGATCACCAGCAGGGTCACGAAGACCTCACCGAGAAGCTTCACATCCACCCGATCAAGGTAGCGGCGGCGCCGGAGGGCGATCCGCGGATCAGCCCGACGCGATCCCCGTCACTCCGCTCGCCTCGGCGACGATCCGCTCGTACGCCTCGGGGTGGGTGGTGAACGCGCCGAGCCGGACGGTCTTGTGCGTGCCGTGGAAGTCGGACGAGCCGGTGACCAGCAGACCGAGGTCGGCGGCGAGAGCGCGGACGTGCTCCCGTTCCTCCGGCGAGTGGTCCTCGTGGTCGGCCTCCAGGCCGGCGAGGCCGGCCGCGGCCAGCTCGACGATCAGTTCGTCGGGCACGACCCGGCCCCGTCGGGTGGCGCGAGGGTGCGCGAAGACCGGGACGCCGCCCGCGGCGCGGACGAGCCGGACCGCGTGGAATACGTCGATGTCCTCCTTCGGCAGCCGGTAGCGCTCGCCGAGCCAGTCCGGCCCGAACGCCTCGCTGGTGCTGGCCACGAGGCCGGCGCGGATCAGGGCCTGTGCGATGTGCGGCCGGCCCACGGTGCCGCCGCCCGCGGCCGTGAGGATCTCCGACCAGCTGATGTCGACGCCGTCGGCCCGCAGCAGATCCACGATCCGCTCCCCGCGCGCCTCCCGGGCCGCCCGCACCCGGGCGAGTTCGGCGACGAGTTCGGGATGGGCCGGGTCGAAGAGGTACGCCAGGAGGTGAAGCGGCACCGGCGGGTCCGCGCCGAACCAGCGACAGGAGAGTTCGGCGCCACGCACCAGGCGCAGCCCCGGCGGCAGCGCGGCCACCGCGGGGGCCCAGCCCGCGGTGGTGTCGTGGTCCGTGATCGCCACGACGTCGAGACCCGCGTCGGCGGCCGCCCGAACCAGCTCGGCCGGGCTGAGGGTGCCGTCACTCGCGGTGGAGTGGGCGTGCAGGTCGATCCGCGGCCCGGTGCGGGAGGTCATGGTCCGACGCTAACCCGGACGGAGTCCGGAGCCGTCACCCACCACGAGGGGACGGCCCCACGGGTCCGCCGACCCTGCCCGACGCGGGGCCGTTGGGGATCAGGAGCGGGCCACCCTGCCGGCGACCCCGCCCCGCACGGACCGCTCCGGTCAGGAGCGGACCACCACCACGGGCCGGTTCGACCCGTCGGTTCCGGGCACCGGCTCCGGCGTGGCCCGCTCCCCGGCCACCACCCGCTCGACCCGGAGCCGCACGAGCTGGCCCGATCCGTCGACGTACGCCGCCTCGTCGGCCGAACTCCACGCCACGGCCCCGGTCAGGGGCGGCCCGGCGGGGTGGACCGGCACGGTGGCGCCGAACCGGGACAGGTCGACCAGCAGCGCGGCGTCGCTGCCGTCCGCCCGCCCGTTCACCACCAGCCACCGCCCGTCCGGCGAGATGGCGCCGAGCCCGTCACCGCTGACCGCCGCGCCGCAGGCGCTGTCGGTGGGGGCGAACCCGTTGCTCGGGTCGAGAAGGGCGAGACAGCCGGCACGACCGCTGCCGGTCACCTGACCGACGAGCCGGCCGTCGGGCAGGGCGCCGTAGACGGCCAGGGTCCTCCGGTCCGGGCCGGCCGAGACCGGTCCGGCGGCCGGATGCCACAGGACGTGGCCGGGCCGGTCCCGGTCGAGGCGGACCAGCACGGCGTTGCCGACGAAGCCCACCGGCGCCGCGGTGGCGGGTGCGGGGGTGCGTACCGGCGCGATGAGCTCGCGGCTCACGAGACCGGCGGCCACGATCTCCTCGTTGTCGCGCCAGGCGACCTGCCGGCCGTCCGCCGCCACCGTGATCACGTCCGCGCCGGCCAGCAGCACCTGCGCGGCTCCGTCGGGGCTGACCGCCCAGAGCGTCCGGCCGGCGGCGGTGGGCACGCCCGTGACCAGCCAGCCGTCGTCCTCCGGGAGCCGCTGGACCCGCTCCGCCGGGCCCAGCGCGGCCAGCGTCACCCGCCGGCCGTTCGAGGCGATGATCGTGTTCCCGACGAGCAGGTCGGTGCCCGCGACCGACGGGCCGACGGCCGGCCCGGTGCCCGAGGGCAGCGGCTCCGGGCGGGCCAGGTTCGACGGGTCGCCGAGGACGACGGTGGGCCGTTGCTGCGTACGCGACCCGTCGCCGAGCTGCGCCACGCCCGTGCTGACCCCCACGGTCGCGACGGCGGCCAGGGCCAGCCCGGCCAGGGTGCGCTGACGCTGGATCCGCCGGGCGCGGCGGATCGCCACGCCGGCCGGGTCGGCGGTGAGCGGCCGGGGCACGGCGGCACGCTGGGCGAACGTCTCCCGCACCGCCCGTTCCAGCTCGTCCTGCGTCACGTCGAATGGACGCGCCGGGGCGCCGTTCCGGTTGTCATGTCCTGCCATGGTCATCGCTGGTCTCCGGCGACGGCCGGTGCGGGGGTGCCGGGGAGCACGGTGGCGGGCACGGCGTCCCGGTCCGGTGGCGCGGAGGGCGGACCCTCGGCCGGCTCGGGCGCGCGGGCCGCGGCGGGCCGCAGGGCTTCCGTGCCGGCGCGCTCCCGGCGGATCCCGGCGGCGGGGCGGGCGCCCGCGCGGGTGCCGGGACGGCTCGTCGGCGCCTCGGTCCCGGCGGCCGTCACGGTCGGCTCCCGCGACGCGGGCACCGTCGTCCCGGCGGCCCGCGGCACGGCGGCACGCAGTGCCCGGTCCGTCCCCGCCGGCGTAGCGGTCCCCTCGTGGGGCAGGTCGAGCGCGGCGCCCATGCGGCGGCGCAGCGTGGTGAGGGCCCGCGCCGTCTGGCTCTTCACCGTTCCCGTCGAGATGCCGAGCAGCGCGGCGGTCTGCGCCTCCGACATGTCCTCGTAGAAGCGCAGGACCAGGACCGCACGCTGCCGGGTGGGCAGGGCGCTCAGGTGCCGCCACAGCAGGTCCCGGTCGAGCTGGCGTTCGAGTTCGTCGGCGCCCGCCCGCTCCGGGAGCACCTCCGTGGGCCGCTCACCGTGCCAGCGCCGCCGCCACCAGCTCGTCGCCGTGTTCACGAGGACCCGCCGGGCGTACGGCTCGACCGCCTCGATGCCGCCGAGCCGCCGCCAGGCGAGGTACGTCTTGGTCAACGTGGTCTGGAGCAGGTCCTCGGCGGTGGCCCAGTCACCGGCGAGGAGGTACGCGGTGCGCAGCAGGGCCGCGGAGCGGCCCGCGACGAACTCGCGGAACTCCTCCTCCAGCGGATCCCTGTTCGCCACCGCACACCTCCACAACCTCGGCCGTCCAGGCTGCCATGGCGGAGGTGGCCGGGTCGAGGCCGGAAGGTACGCAGTTCATCCTATGTTCGGGCGAAAGTGTCAGGCCCCGTCGTCGGCCTTGGCCTCGTCCGCCTCCTTGCCCAACCGGGCCTCGACCGCCTGCGGCTCGTACATCTCCTCGACCACACGCAGGTAGAGCTCGTTGGGGTTGGGCAGATTCTTGATCTCGCGCAGCGCCTGCTCCTGGCCGGCGGACTCCAGCACGAACGTGCCGTAGTTCAGGGCGCGACCGGTCGGCGTCTGCTCGTACTTCATGTCGGTGACCCGGACGAGCGGCATCATGGCCACCCGGCGGGTGATGATCCCGTTGACGACCATCACCCGTTTGTTGGTCAGGATGAACCTGTCGTACCACCAGTCGGCGACCCGCCAGGCCACCCAGCCCATGACGGCGAACCAGAGCAGCACCGCGACCGTGGTGAGGGCGCCCACGTCCTGGCCGGCGAGGAACCCGGAGAGGTAGCCGAGCACGAACGTGGCCGCGATCCCGACGATGATCGGGGTCGCGAGGTGGATCCAGTGGCGCTTCCACTCGCCCCGGTAACGCTCCGTGGGGAACAGGTAGCGGGCGACCAGGGAGCTGGGCTCGTCCTCGAGTGGCAGGACCCGGCGGGGTGTGTTGCCGGCCGCGTCGGCGCGCAGCCCGGCCAACTCCTCCTCCGAGATGGGCGGGTAGCCGGCCTCGGGGTCGCGGATCCAGGCACGACCGGAGCGGCCCTCCCCGGCGTAGCCGGGACCGTCGCCGTAACCGGCGTCGTCCGAAAAGGACGGACCGTCGGAGAGCCCGGGGCCGGAGCCGTAGCCGGGCCCCTCGTCCGGGGGAACCCGGGGAATCGGCTCCGTGTCGCGTTCCCGACGCTCCCGATCCGGGTCGTCGGGGTCGAAGGGCGGACCGGAGGGGCTACCCATCGGCGATCAGGCCACCAGGCTGGTGAAGAAGTCGCCGAAGCCCTCGGCGATGTCCATGATCCCGCCGCCCAGGGACTTGAACACGTCCGCGGCGGAGTTCGGCCGGTAGGCGACGAAGAAGATCAAGAATGCGATACCGGCCCAGGTGAGGACCTTCTTGACCATGGCGGGCCATCCTCTCGCGCGGCGCCGGGTCCCATTACCGCAGCGGCACCCAGAGTATCAGTGCGGTGTCGTACAGTGAATATCTGCGTCCGTTCTCCGTCATTCCGGGCGGGCTTGTCAAGCCCTCCCGTGCAGGTACGGAGACGGTGCGCCGTACACGAGTTCGGGGGGAGTCCACTCGGTCAGGTCGTGCAGCACCACGTCCTCCGCGAGCAGATGCCCCGCGCTCGCCGGCCAGGCTATCGCATGCAGCCACATTCCCCGAGCCTCGCCCGCGTACGCGCTTCGATCCGCCCGGGAGTGCACCAGCCACAGTGGAGTCGGGTGGCCGCCCGCCCGGATCCGGGCCTGTCCGACGTGCCCCGGGTGGCCGGGCCCGGGATCGGTCAACGCCTCCGCGAGCTGCGGCCCCGGGTCCGGCCCGCTCAGCCCGGCGAACCGCGTCCCCAGCCCGACGCCCGGCTCCTCGGCGACGAAGACCAGGTCGGCCGGGCCGCCGCCGAGCGGGGCGGGACCGGCGCAGGCGACCGCCGTGGCGCGCACGCCGGTGCGGTCGTCCCCCGCGTACGCCACCCCCGTCATGGTCCAGCCCGGCGGCAGCGGCCACGGGCACCACAGCGGCGCGGCCGCCCGCCCGGACGGACCGGCGGCGCCCACGATCCGGTCGACCACACTGGCCACGATCTCCGGTCCGATGTGCTCCGGCACGTGCAGGGGCGCCACCGGGCCGCACCGGGCGCACCGTGACTCGGAGTGCATGAGGTCGGGTGGCCGGACCGGCCCACCGCATCGGGGACAGCTCACCGCGACACTCACCTCTCCACCGTCACCCCGCGGTGCGGGGGCGTCAAGCGGAAGCGGCCAGATCCGCCGAAGCGGCGAGGCACGGCGACACGCGGTGGGGTCACCCGACCGTGGGCGTGGCGGACGCGTGTTCCCCGCGACCACGGCCGGTCGACCCGGTCGGTGACCGCGACCAGCGGGCGTGCCGCCGACCCGGGGCCGGCCGGGAGCGGGCGCGGTCAGTCCGGAGGCGGGCCAGCGTGCGTCCGTATCCAGGTGTGCATGGCGATGCCGCTGGCCACGCCGGCGTTGATCGAACGGGTGGAGCCGTACTGGGCGATGGAGTAGACGTGCGCGCAGGCCACCCGCGCCGGCTCGGAGAGACCCGGCCCCTCCTGCCCGAACAGGAGCACGCACCGCCGCGGGAGCGTGGCGGTCTCCAGCGGACGCGAGCCGGGCAGGTTGTCGATGCCCACGACCGGCAGGTCCCGGTCGGCCGCCCACGCCACGAACTCCTCGATCGTCTCGTGGTGCCGGACGTGCTGGTAGCGGTCGGTCACCATGGCGCCGCGCCGGTTCCACCGCCGCCGCCCGACGATGTGCACCTCGGCGGCGAGGAAGGCGTTGGCGTTGCGGACCACCGTGCCGATGTTGAAGTCGTGCTGCCAGTTCTCGATCGCCACGTGGAAGTCGTGCCGGCGGCGGTCCAGGTCGTCGACGATCGCCTCGCGCCGCCAGTAGCGGTAGCGGTCGACCACGTTGCGGCGGTCCCCGGCGGCGAGCAGCTCGGGATCGTATCGGGGGTCGGCGGGCGGCTCGCCCGGCCAGGGGCCGACGCCGACGTCGAGCTGGTCACCGGTCACGGTCACCAGAGCGTACGGCCCACCCGGCGCCGTCCGGACCCCGGGCCGGGTCAGCGCAGGCCCAGCGCGTCGCCGATCCGGTCGAGGAAGCGGCGGTCGGCCGGCGACAGGGGCTCGCCCGTCGGCCGAAACACGCCAGGAGGCACCGCCCGGCACACCCGGGCCGCGACGGACTGCACCCACTGGCGGTACGCCGCCGAGTCGGCGGGGTCGGCCCGGCGGTCGAGCAACCGGACCACCGCCCGGCAGGCGGCGAGCAGGTCGACCAGGTCGGTGCCGTCCGCGGCGGGCACCGGCTGCCCGTCGTGCCGGGCGTAGATCGCGGTGACCACCGCACGGACCAGGTCGCTGTCGAAGGAGCGACCCGCGGCCACCGCCTCCAGACCGGCGAGCCCTTCGGCGACGCCGCGGCGGGGCCGCCCGGGACCGGGCGCGGTGGCGGCCACGATGACCCGCCCGGGCAGGCCGGTGAGCAGATCCCACTCGGCGGCGGAGTAGACGGCGGTGGTCAGCGGTGTGGCGCGGCGTCCGGCAGAGGGCGGCTCTCCGGCGACGGAGTGGCTCATGGGGACCTCCGGCGTCAGCATATGCCCCGGATCACGAAAAGGGCCCCTTCCCCACCAGAACGTCGGGAAGGGGCCGTCGAGAACGTCGGGGAGGGCCGTCGAGTCGCCGCGGCCGGGGGACGGTCAGCGCGGCTCGGGGAAGCTGGGCCGCTCCGGGTCCACGCCCTCGGGCACGCCACTGGTCGCGTACTCCCGCTTGGGGACCATCACCTTGCGCCGGAAGACGCAGACCAGCGTGCCGTCCTGGTTGTAGCCGCGGGTCTCCACCGATACGACGCCCCGGTCGGGTTTCGAGGCGGACTCCCGCTTGTCCAGCACCGTCGTCTCGCCGTAGATCGTGTCGCCGTGGAAGGTGGGTGCGACGTGCCGGAGGGACTCGACCTCCAGGTTGGCGATCGCCTTGCCGCTGACGTCGGGGACGGACATGCCCAGCAGCAGCGAGTAGATGTAGTTGCCGACCACGACGTTCCGCTTGAACTGGGTGGCCGACTCCGCGTAGTGGGCGTCCATGTGCAGCGGGTGGTGGTTCATGGTGAGCAGGCAGAACAGGTGGTCGTCGTACTCGGTGACGGTCTTGCCCGGCCAGTGCCGGTAGACCGCCCCGACCTCGAACTCCTCGTAGTAACGGCCGAACTGCATCCTGGTCCCCTTCGACGGGCGGCGATGGAGTTCGGCACAGCATGCCTTATCGATTGCTAAGGCGAAGGGCAGGGCGGGGGTCCGGCGGAAATGTCACACCGGCCACACCCGGCCGTAGACGCAATGAGCGGCGGGGCCCTCCCCGGCACCCGCCGCCCACGCTCTGATGCGGAAGATTCTGCCGTACGCGCGTCCGGCTGGAACAGAGAGCCAGGTCACATTTATTCTTTCGTAACACTACTATCCGTAGTCGAAGGTAGGCGCACAGGCGATCTCTGCACGCGCAGTCACCCCTTGTCAATCCCCAAATTGCCAATCCGTGACGATCGATCACGTGGATCTCCTTGGAAACGCTCCCATCACGTCCCGTCACGCAACTGCGACATGCACTTGCGCTCCGCACACCCACACCGCACAGACACGGGTCGATGACCGGCGGTCGCCGTCATACTCCGGCTGAGGCGTTTGGGCGACGCCGCGACGGGAATGCGTTGCGGTCAAGCCTGGTTCTAGGGGTCGTAGGTAATCCGCGCTGATCGGAGAGAGCAATGGCAACGGTCGAGCTGACCACGGCGAACTTTGACGAGGTGACCGGCAAGGACGGCATCGTCCTGGTCGACTTCTGGGCCGACTGGTGTGGCCCGTGCAAGCGGTTCGCCCCGATCTACGAGCGCTCGTCCGAGAAGCACCCGGACATCGTCTTCGGCAAGGTCGACACCGAGGCGCAGCAGGAGCTGGGCGCCAAGTTCGACATCCGGTCCATCCCGACCATCATGGCGATCCGGGACGGCGTGATCGTCTTCGCGCAGCCCGGCGCCCTCCCGGAGTCCGCGCTGGAGAACCTGATCGAGCAGGTCGAGGCGCTGGACATGGAGGACGTCCGCAGGCAGCTCGCCGAGCACAAGCACTGACCGACGACAGACACGCACGGTGGACGGCCGGGCCCCTCGGGGCCCGGCCGTCGGCGTACCGGACGGGGGACGTCGGCCGTCGGAGGGAACCGGGCCCGGCGTTCCATCCCGTATGGTCACGATCCGATGGAGACCTTGACCAGCCGGGGACGGGCGGCCCGGGTCGGCGCGACGGCGCTCGGCCTCGCCGTCCTGATCGCCGGCACCCTCTGGGGCAGTGACGACGACTTCCCGTTCGGCCCGTTCCGGATGTACGCGACCTCGAACCCGCCAAACGCGCCCGCGCCGGACACCCGCGTCGAGGGGGTGGACCGCACCGGCGCCGTGGTGAGCCTCGGTGAGGAGGCCACCGGCATCCGCCGGGCCGAGATCGAGGGCCAGCAGAGCCGGTACGTGGCCGACCCCGACCGCCTCGCCGAGGTGGCCGAGGCGTACGCCGAGCGGCACCCGGACGCCCCCGGCATCGTCGAGGTCCGCATCGTCATCCGCTGGTTCGGCATCGAGGACGGGCGCCCGACCGGCCGGTACACCGACGAGACCGTGGTCAGCTGGCGGGCAGCCGCGTGATCCGCTGGTTGACCGAGCCGGTGCCCCGCGGGCGGGTGGCGGCCTTCCGCACCCTGATCTACCTCTTCGTCGCGGCCGACCTGGTGGTCTTCACCCCGTGGGTACGCACCCGGGTCAGCGTGCCGGGCGAGCTCTACCAGCCGCTGCTCGTCGGCCGGCTGCTGCCCCTGCCGACACCGACCCCGGCGCTCGTCGGGGTGATCTTCTGGGCGCTGCTGGCGCTCGCGCTGCTGGCCGCCACCGGACGGGCGCCCCGGCTGCTCGGCTGGTCGGTCTTCGCGCTCTACCTCGAGTGGATGATCATCGCGATGAGCTACGGCAAGGTCGACCACGACCGGTTCGGCCTGCTCGTCGCGCTCGCGGTGCTGCCGACCGCCGGGCGGGCCCGGCACGGCGACGACACCCGGACCGAGGCGGGCGGCTGGGCCCTGCGGGTCACCCAGATCGCCGTGGTCTGCACGTACTTCCTGGCGGCGTGGGCGAAGTTCCGCTTCGGCGGCCTGGACTGGCTGACCGGCTCGGTGCTCGCCCGGGCGATCATCCGGCGTGGCACCGAACTGGCGGACCTCATCGCGCAGGTGCCCTACCTGCTGATCGTCGCGCAGTTCGGGATCATCGCGTTCGAGCTGGCGAGCCCGCTGGTCTTCCTGCTGCCCGAACGCTGGCGGCTCGCCACGGTCGGCTTCTTCTACTCGTTCCACGTGGTGACGTTCGCGACCATCACCATCTCGTTCGCCCCGCACCTGGCGGCGATGACGAGCTTCCTGCCGCTGGAGCGGGTCCGTCCGATCCACTGGCTGCGCCGGCTCCGGCGGGGCGGATCACCGGCCGCCCTCGGCCAGCTCGGCGAGCATCCCCTCACAGCTGCGGACGACGACCTGCGCCCCGCGCCGCTGGGCCAGCCGGAGGAGCGGGTCCTCGGCCCGGTCCCGCCAGCGCCACTGGGCGTCGGCGGCGACCTCCCAGAGCCGCTGCGCACTGGCGTCGTGCTCGACGCCGAGCCGGGCGGCCAGGCCGACCCCGTCGCCGCCGACCAGCCGCCGCGCCTCCGCGGCGACGTCGGCGTCGAACCCGAGCCGGGTGTCGCGTAGCGCGGCGAGCAGCCGCAGCTCGCGGAACTCGTGCGCGCCGGCGAGGATCCGCTCGACGGCGCCGAGCAGCTCGGCGGCACCGGGGCTGGGGTCGGCCCGCAGCAGCGCCTCCACGGCGGCCAGCGCGGAGCGGGACTTGAGGGTCTCCCGCCGGTCGACGAAGAACCGGTTCACCGACTCGCGCAGCTCGGTCAGGCCGCTGCGGCGGATCAGCTCGGCCGACAGCGCCGCCCGGGTGTCGCAGCCGGTGCGCACCAGCGTGGTCGCCAGGCGTACGCCGAACAGCCCGAGGCGGTCCAGCAGCCCGGCGCGTACCTGCGTGTCGACGGGCAGCTCGCCGCGCAGGAACCGGTCGGCCGAGAGCAGGTGGACCTCCAGCTCCGGTCGGGGCACCGCGGCCAGCCGGGCGAGCGCCGCGTGGTCCGCCTCGCTGAGCACCCGTCCGGCCAGCCCGATGAGCCCGCTGCACGCCACCGCCGTGACGCAGGAAGCGGTGACCCGCGGGTCGCGGGACTGGCGGCGGGCGAGCTGCCGGGCGGTGAGCAGCGCGTCGATCTTTCCGCCCCCGGTCTCGTCGGTCCGGGAGAGCACCATGATCGCGTTCACCGGGGCGGCCTGACCGACCAGGCTCTCCCGGCCCGACTCCAGCGCCCGCAGGTCGCTGCCACGGCCGTCCCGGGTCAGGTAGAGCACCGCGTCCGCGTCCCGGAACACCCGCTCCATCACCGGCGACCGGCCCTGCTCGTCCGGTCCGGCGACCGCCGGCGTGTCGACGAGCGTCACCTGGCGCAGCGCCCGGGTCGGCCAGCGCACCACGATGTCGCGCAGCTCGCCGGTCCGCCAGCCGACGAGGTCCACCCGTAACCCGGTGGCGGACTTCGCCATCGCCAGCTCCTGCGGCGGATGACCCGCCGAGTACGCGGTCGCCCGCGGTTGCGGGCCGTCCTCGTACCAGGTGAAGACGCCGCTGCCGTCGGCGCCGGCGACCGGCGCGACCTCCTCGCCGAGCAGCGCGTTGAGCAGCGTCGACTTACCGGCGCGCCACGGGCCGGCGACGGCCACGCGCAGCGGCTGCTCCAGCCGGGCGAGCTGGTGCCGGAGGTGCCCGGTGGCCCGGGCGTCGTCCCGGTACAGCTCCAGCGCCCGGTGCAGCAGCCCCCACACGGCCTCGTCGAGGCGCAGGCCGACGGTCATGCGCGCGGCTCCAGCGGCACGGCCGCGGGGCGGCCCGCGGTGAGTTGCTGGGCCTGCTCGTAGAGGGCCGCGAGCCGGGTCATCTTCAGCTTGATCTCGCGCTGGCGCTGGTCGCGGGCGGCCGCGTCGCTGTCCGCCGCCTGCTTGGCCGTCCGCAGCGACTGGATGATCCCCTCCTGCAACTCGTCGGTGAGCGCGGCGAAGTGGTCCCGCAGCATCCGCTGGACCTGTCGGGCGGCGTCGCGGCAGTCCTTCACGACGCGGACGAAGAAGTCGTCGACGTGGCGCTGCACCGCCGTCTTCACCGTGGCCTGCCGGCGGCGCAGCAACTGCCGGCTCTCGTCGCGGATGCTCTTGCCGCCGAAGAGCGCGCCCGCGCCGATCGACACCGGGTTGATCATCGGCATGCCGGCCAGCGTCAGCGCCAGGCCGAACATCAGCAGGCCGCCGTAGGAGCCCTTCATACCGGTGATCACCTTCTGGCTGGCGGTGAACCGGTCGATGGTCGGCCGTTCCATCTCCGGCAGCCGGTCCGCCAGGTCCTCCGGCACGGTCAGCGACCAGGGCGGCAGCACGTCGTACCCGTACCGGGCGAAGTTGGCGGCCACCCGGCGGGCCACGAAGTCGCACCGCTGCACCAGCCACTCGTGGTTGGCCTCGGCCGCCTCGGTGAGGCTGCGCGCCAGCCACTCCTGGAAGGCGTCCCAGGCCACCAGCGGATCGGCCGAGTCGAACGCCTCGTCGACCTCGCGCAGGATCTGCCGCGTCCGGTCACGGAGGTCGTACTCCAGGTCGGACAGGAGGTCGGCCATCTCGTCGTTGAGCGTGTTCTGCCACCGGACGGAACAGCGGCGCAGCTCCTCGACCTCCCGCTGCGCCGCGTGCAGCCGAGCCATCGGCCCGGACTGCTCCTCGACCCGCTGGCTCTCCAGCTCCGCGCGCAGCGGCGCCGCGAGCTGCTCGACCACCGTGCGGGCGGTCAACCCGACGGCCGCGCGGGCCAGCACGTCGGACTTGCCGGCCAGGTCCCGCTGGAGCCGGGCGATCAACGCGGGGAAGCCCGACTCGGCGTTGAGGGTCCGGTCGTCGGTGGCGGCGGCGCGCAGCCGGAGTGCCGCCGAGACCGGGATCACCGCCGCCGGCACGCCGGCCTCGGCCAGGTGGCGACGGTTGCGCTCGGCCACCGCGCGCCAGTCCGGCACCAGGTCGATCTTGGTCTGCACGACGGCCACGTTCGGGTGCGAGCGGGTGACGTGCAGCAGCACGTTCAGCTCGGCCACCGAGAGTTCCCGGGTCGAGTCGGTGACCAGCAGCACCGCGTCCGCCCGGGCCAGCGCGGCCACGGAGGCGGCCGCGCCGGGCGCGCCCACCTCG
>Ga0164243_10010352_pt1 | contig 13415 bp, 10 predicted proteins | sample OricompcompostOP_FD_108781 | JGI IMG/M metagenome (GOLD analysis project Ga0164243, IMG submission 108781) | Organic Plus compost microbial communities from Emeryville, California, USA - Original compost - Organic plus compost (OP) | ecosystem: Engineered > Solid waste > Mixed feedstock >... | reverse complement strand
GCCGAAGAACTCGGCCACGCGGTCACGCTCCATGGAGGGCATCTGCGTGCCGGAGCGGATGACGATGCTGCCGTCCTCCATGCGCTCCATGGTGCTGTCCAGCGGCTCCATGGGGGAATGGGCGAGATAGGGGAAGACGAAATCCGCCTCGAAGGTCTGGGCGCCCTGGCTCAGTGCCTGGTCGGTATTGCCCTTGTCCTCGACGACGGCGCCTTTCTGCGTGCCCAGCTCCATGAAATCGGAGATGATCTCCTCGTCGCCGCGCATCTCGGCGGCGCTGTCGTCCCATTCGGTGACCAGGGCGTCGCGGGCCTTCTTGGCCACCCAAGTGTTCTTGGCGAGCACGGCCACGCCGGTCGGAATCTCGACGATGTCCACCACGCCCTTGATGCTCCGCGCCTTGGTATCGTCATAGCTCTTCAGCTTGCCGCCGAACCGGGGCGAGCGGGCGACGACGGCAGTCAGGGTGCCGGGGCGCTTCACGTCGATGGTGAAGAGCGCTTGGCCGGTGGACTTGGCCTCGGCGTCCACCTTGGCGGTGTCCTTGCCGATGAGCGTGAACTGATCCGGGCTCTTCAGGGGTACGTCGGTCGGCGGCGTCAGCTCGGCGGCGGCCATGGCAAACGCGCCATACTGGGCGCTCTTGCCGGACTTGTGGCTGAGGATGCTGTTCTTCGTCTCGATCTCGCTCTCGGGCACGCCCCAGGCCTTGGCGGCGGCGGTCACCAGCATGGCGCGGGCGGTGGCGCCCACCGTGCGGTACTGGTACCAGCTGTTGGGCGTGGACATGGAGCCGCCGGTGCCCTGCATGCCGGGCAGCATGAAATGCGCATAGAGCGCCAGGTTCACAGGGGCCGAGACCACGCGCACCTTGTTCCAGTCGGCATCCAGCTCCTCGGCCACCATGGTGGCGAGGCCGGTATAGACGCCCTGGCCCATTTCCGTGTGCTTGGATATGACGGTGATGGTGCCGTCCTCGGCGATGTGCATGTAGCCGGCGGGGTCGAAATTCTTGGGGATTCCACCCGCCTGCTGGGCGAAGACCTTCTTCATCGGCAGGTGGAAGGCGATCATCAGCCCGGCGCCCAGGGCCACGGAGCCCTTGAGCAGCGAACGGCGGTTCATGTCGGAAATCTTTTGGGCGGGGCTGCGGGTCAGCGTCTCGGTCATGATCATTCTCCCATCGCCTGGCGGCTGTTCAGCCGCTTGGAGGCGTCGTGGATGGCCTCGCGGATCTGGACATAGGTGCCGCAGCGGCACAGATTGCCGCTCATGGCGGCGTCGATATCCGCGTCGGTGGGCTGCGGCTTCTTGGACAAGAGGTTCACCGCCGACATGACCTGTCCGGACTGGCAGTAGCCGCACTGCGGCACGTTCTTCTCGATCCAGGACGCCTGGACCGCCTTGGCGATGGCGCCGTCCACACCCTCGATGGTGGTGATCTCCGCGTCACCCACCGCGCCGATGGGCGTGATGCAGGAGCGGATGGCGGCGCCGTTCATGTGCACCGTGCAGGCGCCGCACTGGGCGATGCCGCAGCCGAATTTGGTGCCGGTCATCTCCAGCTCGTCGCGGATCACCCACAGGAGGGGCGTATCCGGCTCGACATCCACCTCATGCACTTGTCCGTTGACCTTGATTCTCATGATGAATTCCTATCCCCGAAAGTCCTGTCCGAATGTTCTGAGCGTCTTGCCGCCATTGCTGGGATTGTGCACCAAAGCCGTTGCAGCCTCAAGTATAGCACAACCAACGCCGCACACGGCCATTTGCACAGCGGCCACGCGGCATCGCACCCCACTTCAGGCGGCAATATAGGGCGGGATCGGCGCGAGGCCAGTCCTATTGCAGCGCGGGGGCGATAATTTTCGACAGGCTGTCCACCACCTCCTGCCGGCGGCCGCCTCCAAGGCTCATGCGCCCATTGAGGCTGGACCAGTGGGGCTTGTCCCGGGCGGGTTTCAGGGCCGGCAGCAGCGAGCGGGGCAGGGCGGGGGCGGTGAGGGTGCCCGCTTCGATGGGCTTCACCGCGCCATGCCCGCGCGAGAGCAGCGCCCGGGCCAGGGCCGTCTCCCGCGTGGCGAGGAGGGTCAGGGTGGCGTCGCTCACCGTCATGGTGGCCACGCCGGAGAGCTTGTCCATCAGCTTGCCGCCATGTTTTCGGAACGTGTCGAACAGGAAGCCGACAGCCGCACCCGTGGCCGCGGCGGCGCCCAGCGTCAGGCCGCCGACCATGAGGTCGATGGCAAGGCCCGCCGCCGCCCCGGTGGCGGCCGCCGTGCCCGCCGATATGCCATAACCGGCCAGGGTGGCGGGGTCGAACGGGTCTTGCGTCCAGCGTCCGTGTTCTATGGGCAGGTCCGAGAGGGCGTAATCCTCGTCCGCGAACTCATGCAGGGCGATGAGGGCTTTCACGCAGTCCGCTTCCCGGTCCCTGACGGCGGCTTTCATATGCTCCGCCGCTTCCGTCTCCGCCGCGGCGTCCTTCTGTTCGTAGCTCTGACGGGCGGCGGCCACATCGACTAGAAGGTCGGCGATGAGGTTCGCCGAGGCCTGCCGGAGCTGCCGCCGCCGTGCCTTGAGCGACGCCACCAGCCGGTCGAGCGGCGGCTTGAAGCGGTCCAGCATGGTGGCGATCTTATTGTAGAGGGTGATCTCCCCCGCCTCGTCGAATACCACGGTATCGAACGCCACGATGGCGTGCATGTTCTTGCGGGCCAGCTCCTGCCGCCATTCCTCTTCCCGCGCCGCCCCGTCCGCCACGAAATTGAGCACCGGCAGCACCGGCACGGCGCAGCGCCCCAGGATTTCCAATTCGTCCCGATGCCGGGCGCGCACCGGATCGCGGGCATCCACCACATAAAGCGCCACGTCCACCTGCCGCACCTGGGCCAGGGCCTTGGCCTCCTGGCCGAAACCGTTCTCCAGCGCCTTGTCGGCGATCAGCCGGTCGATGGCCCGGGTCCAGTCGATGTTCTCTCGTTGGCGAATATTATCCAAGTGAGCGAGAAGGCCTACCGAATCCTCCAGCCCCGGCGTGTCGTAGAGCTGGATCAGCGGCTCGCCGCCTAAGCTGATCTCCGCCAGCTCCACATGCCGCGTGGTGGCGGGGCGGGAGGAGACTTCGCCAAAGCCGCGCTTCCGGGTGAGGGTGCGCATGAGGCTGGTCTTGCCGGCGTTGGTGTGGCCCACCACCGCCATCTGCAGGGGCGCCGTCATGCCGTGCGTCCCATGAGTGCGCGCCACTGGCGGGCGGTTTCGGCGTTCGGCCGCTCAAGATCGATCTCCACCATATGATCGAGGGCAATGCCGACGGCATGGGCGGCGGAGACCCAGTCGGTCAGCCGGTCCGCCGCTTCGCGTTGCCCCAGCCGCTCCACCAGCGCCGCGCCGCCGGTGAACAGCATCACCGTCTCGGGCGCGGCCGCCGCCAGGCGTTTCAGGCCGGCGGTCACTCCCCGGTCCGGCGTGCCCGTGAGGTCCGCGATGACCAGCAGGCGGGCGACGCGCGGCCTTTGCCCCGCCAGGGCCGAAAGGGCACGCTCCAGGGCCGCCCCGCCGTCGATCATGCCGAGGTCCAGGCCGGGGCCTTGGGGCAGGGCGTTGCCCGTCTCCACCTCCCAGCCCAGAAGGGCGACGGGTCCGCCGGGGGGCGGCAGATCGGCCGGCCGGGAAATCCGCCCTCCGTCACCCCATGCCTGGCCATCGGGGGCCGGGCTGACGATGCGCGTCTGCTCGACCACGGGGGCCAGATGCGGGATCAGGGCCGCGAATTCCGGCCGCGACAGGTCGAGCGGGGCTCGCCACAGGCGCCTCGCCCGCCACAGGCTGAAGAGCAGCAGGACCAGCCGCGGCGCGATGCCGTAGAGCAGCAGGCAGGCGAACAGCAGGCTGGCCCACCCCGCCTGGTCGGCGCCGGCGGGAAGGTCGCCCCCGGTCCACTGCGCGGCGCGGATGGCGGCGTCGCTCGGCACGGTGAAGCCCAGTGTCCGGGGCAGCCAGGACAGGGCGTCGGTGAGGGCGATATAGCTGCGGGCGTTCAGAATGGTGGTCTCCCAGCGGAAGACATATTGCTGCGTGGAGAGGAGGATGAGCGCCATCACCACGCCGCCGGAGAGGAACGCCAGCCACAGGCCATGGGAGATGGAGGAGACCACCCAGAGCCGCGCCGCGCCGATGCGCCGGCCCACGGCGGTGGCGGCCCGCGAGGTGGCGTTGCCGCGCCCGCCGAATTTGCGCAGCCCCATCCGCCACAGGCCCAGCAGGGCAGCGCCCAGACTGTTCTCGCCCGCCGCCCTGGGGGCCAGGGCGATCATGACCAGCCAGATAATGAGGGTCAGCGTGTTGAGGCCCAGCAGGCTGGCCACGGCCCAGTGGAAATTGACCTCGATCCCGCCTTCGGCGGAGAACGCGGTCCGCAATGTGGCGGCGCCGGCCACCAAGGCGAGAAGGCCACCCAGCAGGGCCACCAGGCTGAGGATGCGCAGCAGGCGGTGCGCCCCGGCCAGCGCCGCCGGCGCGCCCGGCAGTTCGGTGAAATAGGTGATGACCTTGTCCTCTATGGAGCCCGTGTGCCGCCGCGCCGCCGACAAAGCGCGCGGTTCGGGGACGAGCGAGCGCGCCGGCCCCGTGACCGGCAGGGAAGCGGCCATGGCGTCGGCGGTCAACCGTCTGTCCTGAAGCGGGATCGATCTATTGGATACTGTCATGTTCCGCGGTGGGCGCGGGGTCCTGGGGCAAGGCCGGTTTGGGTTTTCGTCCGCTGAGGAATTCGCCGAGAGGCTCCATCCCCGTGATATATTCGGACAATATCTTGACGATGACAAGGATCGGCACGGCCATCAGGGCGCCCGGTATCCCCCAGAACCAGGCGAAGAAGCTGACCGAGAGGAAAACCACCACCGGGTTGAGCGTCAGATTGCGGCTGACGATGCTCGGCGTGATGAACTGGCCTTCCAGCGTGTTGATCGCCGCATAGGCGAGCGGCGGCCATATGGCGGCGGACGGCTCCATGCTCATGAAGCTGGCCACGGCGACGATGCCGATCCCCACAACCGCCCCCAGGTAGGGCACATAGTTCAAAAGGCCCGCCATCACGCCCCAGACCAACGGGTTGGGGAAATGGAAGGCGAACAGGGCCAGGCCCACGGCGGTGCCCAGCACGGCATTGATCAGCGTCACCGTGGCGAGATAGATGGACATGTCATGCACCATGGCGGTGGCCATGTGCTGGGCCTTCAGCTTGTCCCGCAGGCGCGGAATGCTGCTGACCAGCTTGATCTGGAAAAGGTCCCCCACCGCCAGCAGGAAATAGAGCAGAACGAACATCAGCCCCATCTCCAGCACCATGTTGGTGACCGAACCGAAGATGCGCGTGGTCAGGCTGGGGTCGCTCACCACCACGCGCTGCGGTTCGGCCCCGGTGTCCTGGTCGCCGTCGTTTCCGGAGGTGATCTTCTCCACCTCCCGGGTGGCCTGCCGCACATTGATCAGGGGGCCGCGCATCTCCTCCAGCTGGTTCTCCAGCCTGGCGACGGCCTCGGGAATGACGGAGATCCAGCGGCTGACGGGAGAGGACAGGCCATAGAACGTGGCCGCCATCACCGAGAACAGCACGACCACGATGACCACGGCGCTCACCGAATAGGGGATGTGCAGCCGGTGCATGGCCCGGGAAACGGGCGAGAGGATGAGGTTCAGCAGGATGGCGCCGATCACCGGCACCATGAAATCGCCGATATGATAGAGCACCACCAGGAGCGCCAGGACGAAGAGGCCAACCATGGAATAGTTGGCCATCATGCGGGACCGGCGCAGCGCCGCCTCGCTGCTGAATTCAGGCCCTCTGCCGGCGGGCGGTTCGGCCAATTCCGGGGCGTCGGGATCTGTCATGGGCAGGGGAATCCACCTTTCTGGAGCCATGGGGATCGGGGCGGCCCACCCAATCCGAGTTTTATCCTTATGTGTGGTCATAAAAAACAGCCCGCGGAGAATGGTTCCGCGGGCTGTCCCGAACATTGATTGAAAGGCGCTTCAGTCCACGTCTTTGGAACTCAGCTTCCAGATCGACACGCAGACGATGAGGAGCGGCACCGAGAAGAACAGGAACTGGGCGTTGATATGCCAGCCGATGTCCACCAGGACGCCGGCCAGCATGGGCGAGAGCACCGCGCCGATGCGGCCCGCGCCGATGGCGCCGCCGATGCCGGCGGAGCGCATTTCCGTGGGGTAGGCGCGGCCGGCCATGGAATACATGCCGATGAAGCCGCCCTGCACGCCGAAGCCGATGAGGCCGAACACCAGGAGGATGATGAACTCGCCCGAGAAGTAGCTGAAGGCGATCATCAGGGCTGCGGTGAAAATGAAGAACAGGATGATGCTGCGCCTCAGGCCCATCTTCAGCGAGAGCCAGCCCTGCATCCAGATACCGACGGCAGCGCCCATGTTGAAGGCCGTGCCGGCGTAGATGCCGAGCTCCGGCGCCGGACTGTCGGCGCCGGCGAGCTGCGGAATCCAAGCGGTGAGATAATAGAGCGTGGCGAAGGCCAGGAAGAAGGCCACCCAGAGCTGGATGGTCATCAGGGCGCGCCCCGAGGTGAAGAGCGTGCTCACCGGGTTCTTTCTGGCTTCTTCCGGCATGGGCGGCAGCACTTCCATATGGTCATGGCCCATGCGGTCCAGGATCTTGTTCAGCTTGCCGAGAGCCTGGGTGGGCTGTTTCTTGGTCAGCCAGTCCAGGGATTCGCTCATGAAGAACCAGGCGAAGGGCAGGGTGGCCAGGCTGGTCAGACCGGCCACGTGGAACATGGTGCGCCAGCCATATTCCGGGATGACGTGGGACGCCACGAGACCGGAGATGGTGGCCCCGATGGGATAGCCCGAGAGCACGATGCTGACGATCAGGTTCTTCACGCGGTTGGGCGCGTATTCCGAGGCCAGGGTGGCCGTGGAGGCCAGCATGGACCCGATGCCCAGCCCCGAGATGAAGCGCAGGGTGCCGAGCTGCCAGATATTCTCGGTATGGGCCGTGAGGAACACGCCGACGCCCATGACCAGGATGCTGATCATCACCATGGCGCGGCGGCCGATGATATCGGCGATCGGCCCGAGGAACAGCGCGCCCAGCGACATGCCGAAGAGCGCGGCGCTGAACACCACGCCCAGCTCGCTGCCGCTGATGCCCCAATCGGCAGTGAGATCGCCCGATGAATAGGAAATCACCATCACGTCCATGCCATCGAGCATGTTCATGATGAGACAGATGAGAAAAACGCCGAGCTGCACGCCGGTCAAACGCCCGTCGTCGATCAGCTTACGAACATCAGACATTCAGGTATCCCCCAATGTATTCTTGTTGCGGGCACCATAGCCGAAGTTCGATAAATGGAGCAACGCATATGTCGCGCGCCACAATACCGCCCGAAACCTGTGAGAGCCGGGGGTGCAATCCGCAGCTCCGCCATCCGGGATCGCGGCCGGTCGAAGCTCAGGCTGTTTCATGATTCAGGCACTTGTTTCCCTGTCGGCACTCTTCTTCGGTTTGGCCCTGCTGCTGGTGGGGCTTGGGTTGCAGGGTATGCTGCTGCCGGTCAGGGCCACCATCGAATCCTTCTCGGCCATCGAGATCGGTCTCATGGGCACCGCCTACTTCGCCGGTTTCGTGGTGGGCTGCCTGCGCACCTCCTACCTGGTGCGGGCGGTCGGTCACATTCGTGTGTTCACGGCCCTGGTGGTCATGGTCTCGGCCATTCCGCTCCTGCATTCCATCGCCGTCAATCCCGTCGCCTGGCTGGCGCTCCGGGCGGTCACCGGCTTTTGCATGGCCGGTGTCTACATGGTCATCGAGAGCTGGCTCAACGAGCGCACCTCCAATGAATACCGGGGCGGCATCCTGGCCTTTTATACCAGCCTCAACCTGGCGGCCATCACGGCGGGCCAGTTGCTGCTGCCCCTTTACGACCCGCACCGCTTCGAGCTCTTCATCATCGCCTCCATCCTGGTGTCGCTGGCGGCGGTGCCGGTGGCGCTCAGCACCGGCGCGGCGCCGGCGCCCGTCACCCGGGTGTCGCTCCGGTTCATGCGCATCATCACCCAGTCGCCCGCCGGCGTTGCCGGCTGCGCGGCGGCGGGGCTGGTCTCGGGCGCCTTCTGGACGCTGGCCCCGGTGTTCGCCCTGCAGGCGGGGCTGAGCGTCACCGAAGTGTCCCTCTTCATGAGCGTCATCGTCATCGGCGGGGCGGTGGGGCAATGGCCGCTCGGCTATATCTCCGACCGGTACGACCGGCGCAAGGTGCTGCTGGGAACGCTCGTCGTCGCCTGTTTGCTCGCCGTGCTGATGTATCTGACGGCCCGGTTCCAGAGCGGGCTTCTTTTCCTTCCGGCCTTCTTCTATGGCGCCACTTCGTTTCCCATCTATGCCGTGGCGGTGAGCCATGTGAACGACCGCATCGCGGCGGAGGATTTCGTCGCGACATCGAGCGGGCTCCTGCTGGCGCACGGGCTGATGTCGGCCATCGGGCCGCTGGTCGGCGGCCTGGTCATGCGCCTGGCGGGCTCGGCGAGCCTATTCCTCTTCATGGCGGTGGCGCTTCTGGTGGGCGCTGTCTTCATATACATGCGCACGCGCCTGCCCCATGTGGAGGCGGAGGAGCACGCCGCCTCCTACGTGCCCATGACCGCGAACCTGGCCGCCGTCTCCCTTGATCCCCGGGCCGAGGAGGAACCGGACGAGCCGCCGCTTGTGGATGCCGACACGCCGATCTAGTGCCTCGGCGGCGGAAATTCTATTGCGGCGGCAGGCCTCTTTGATATGTCATGGGGGAGGAATGAACGATGGGAGGCCGATCATGGGCATGAGGACAATTCTGGCGCGCGGTCTTCTGGTCGCCGGTGTTCTGATGGCGGCGGCAGGAACCGCCTGGTGCCAGGTGGAGGAGGAGACAGTGACGCGCGACGATGTGACCAAATATGTCTACCAGGCCATGGTGGCCCAGCATCCCGAGCAGTCGATCGACCAGATCAACGAGATCATCATCGACGGCGAGGTGACGGGCTACAGGGTCACCTACAGCGGCGGCGCGGAGGTGGAATTCACCTCCGACGGCCATGTGGTCGGCCGCAATCCGGACCCCGAGCAGAGCTACAACAAGCAGTCCTGACAGCGGCGCAGGCCCGGCCTTCGCAAGGACAGACAGGCCGCCGCCGGCCCCTTCGGGTGCGCAAAATCTCATCACGCGGATGACAATCCGGTCAGATTGCGGCCATCCGGCTTTGCCATGGATGCCGCATCCTTGACCATGCCCAAAAAAACGGCAGAACCTGCCGAACAAAGTGGCGGGGCCGGGCAGATTGGTCTATTGTCCGCGCTCCATGATTCAGCCGAAGTGAATGCACCATAAAGGGGGTTCCATGTTTTCGCATTCTCGACTGAGGCGCGCCGCCGGCGCCGCCCTGGGCGTGCTCGTCGCGCTCGCTCCCACCCTGGCTTTCGCCCGGTCGGACGCGGTGAGCGGCAGCGACACCGCCTGGATTCTCACCTCCACGGCCCTGGTGCTCTTCATGACGCTGCCGGGCCTGGCGCTCTTCTATGGCGGGCTGGTGCAGTCCAAGAATGTGCTTTCGGTCCTCGCCCAGTGCTTCACCATCGCCTGTCTGATGTCGGTGCTCTGGATGGTGGTGGGCTACACCATCGCCTTCGGCGGCGAGGGGCCGTATTGGGGCGGGCTCGGCAAGGCCATGCTCGCCGGCGTGGGGCTGGAGAGCACCTCCGGCAGCCTTCCGGAAGTGGTGTTCGTCATGTTCCAGATGACTTTCGCCGCCATCACCCCGGCGCTGGTGGTCGGCGCCTTTCCCGAACGCATGAGGTTCTCCGCCGTGCTGCTGTTCTCGGGGCTCTGGATGGTCATCGTCTATGCGCCCTTGACCCACTGGATCTGGGGCGGCGGCTTCATGGCGGAATGGGGGGTGATGGATTTCGCGGGCGGCCTGGTGGTGCATGCCTCCTGCGGCATCGCCGCCATCGTGGTGGCCCTCATGCTCGGCCGGCGCAAGGGCTTTCCGGGCGAGCTGCATCCACCCCACAATCCGGGCATGACCATGATGGGCGCCGCCATGCTGTGGGTGGGCTGGTACGGCTTCAATGGCGGCAGCGCGCTCACCGCCGGCGCGGAGGCGGGCATGGCCATCCTCGTCACCCATCTCTCGGCGGCCACGGCGGCCATCGTCTGGATGGTCATCGAATGGGTGAAGTTCGGCAAGCCCAGCCTCATCGGCATCGTCACCGGCGCCATTGCCGGGCTCGCCACCATCACGCCGGGCTCGGGCTATGTCGGCCCGGTGGCCGGGCTGGTCTATGGTGTGCTGGCGGCCCTGGTCTGCTTCTGGTTCGTCACCCTCATCAAGTTCCGCTTGCGCGTCGATGACTCGCTGGACGTGTTCGCGGTTCATGGCGTCGGGGGGATGCTCGGCATCCTGCTGACCGGGGTTTTCGCCGATGCGGGCTTCGGCGGGCTGGGCCTGCCGGAGGGCGTCTCCATCGGCCATCAGGTGGGCGTGCAGGCGCTGGGCATTGTCATCACCCTGGCCTGGTCGGGCATCGTCAGCCTGGTGCTGCTGGCGATCATCAGGGCTGTCGTCGGGCTGCGCGTCAGCGACGAGGAGGAGATCGAGGGGCTGGACCTCACCACCCATGGGGAACGGTCGCACACGGTCTGAGGATCGGATATGGTCACAACAAGAGAGTGGAGCAGGGCCGCAAGGCCGGCCCCGCGGGAAAGGATCGGATCATGAACTACATCATCGCCATCATTCGCCCCTCGAAGCTCGACGACGTGCGGGAGGCGCTGACCTCGGTCGGCATCGACGGCATGACCGTCACCGAAGTGAAGGGCTATGGCCGCCAGAAGGGCCAGACCGAAATCTACCGGGGCGCCGAATACACGGTGAGCCTGGTGCCCAAGCTGAAGATCGAGGTCGCGGTGGCGTCCTCCGTCACCGAACGGGCGGTGGAGGCCATTCGCACCGCCTCGCGCACCGACAAGATCGGCGACGGCAAGATTTTCGTCTTCGGGCTGGATGACGCCGTGCGAATCCGCACCGGGGAAAGCGGCGAGAGCGCGCTTTAGGCCGCCCCGTGTCTGCCGGGGCGTGGCGCATTCTCGATGAAGGCCTGGCCGCCGCGCCCGAGACGGGCGTGCAGGCGGATTTCGACCTTCTGGACCAGGTGGCGGCGGGCGAGGCTCCGGCCACCATCCGTCTGTGGGAGAACCGGCCGTGCCTGGTGGTGAGCGGCCGGGACACGCGTCTCCCCTCTTTTGAAGAGGCCAGCGCCCGGCTGGCGCAGGAGGGCCGCCCGGTCATCGTCCGCCGGTCCGGGGGCACGGCGGTGCCGCATGGCGAGGGCATATTGCTGGTCAGCATGGTCTATGCCCTCAAGGGCCGGGAAGCGGACAGCGTGGACCAGGGCTACGAGGCCCTGTGCAACTGGATGCGGGAGGGCATCGCCTCGCTGGGCATCCATGCGGACTGCCGGTCCGTCCCTGCCGCCTTCTGCGACGGGCGGTACAACCTGGCGGTCGGCCCGCGCAAGATTGCCGGGACCGCGCAGCGCTGGCGCAAGCGCACCGTGGATGGCGCCACCCGCCAGGGCGTCATCGCCCATGCCCTCCTGCTGGTGGAGGGCGACCCCCACGCCATGACCGCCGCCGTGAACCGCTTCTACCGGCTGGCGGGCGGCAGGCAGCGCTTCGATGCGGAATCGGTGACCACCATCGGCCAGTGCCTCAGGAACCCGCCGGACATGATGCGCCGCATGCGCCGGGCGCTCATTGATGCAGCTGCGAAACAGCCTATCCCGCAGTAGCGAAGTCTATGCTACGCTGAATCTGGAAACTGACTCCCACTTCAGTTCATTCCTCTATGCATGGAGGAGGGTTCATGGCGGAATCGCGGCGTATAAAAAAGCTTCTGGTGGCGAACCGGGGAGAGATCGCCATACGGGTGTCGCGCGCCGCCAACGAACTGGGCATCGCCACCGTCGCCATCTATTCCCAGGAAGACCGCTTCTCCCTCCACCGTTTCAAGACGGATGAAAGCTATCTGGTGGGCGAGGGGAAGACGCCCATCGGCGCTTATCTGGATATCCAGGACATTCTCCGCATCGCCCGCGAGGCGAAGGCGGACGCGGTGCATCCCGGATACGGCTTCCTCTCCGAAAGCCCGGAATTCGCCGAAGCCTGCCGCGACGCGGGGCTGATCTTCGTCGGCCCGCCGCCCGAAGTCATGCGCAAGCTGGGCGACAAGGTCTCCGCGCGTAACCTGGCGGAGGAGGCGGGAGTGCCGCTCATGCCGGCGAGCCAGGTGCTGCCGGACGATGAGGACGTGATCCGCGCGCAAGCCGAGCGCATCGGCTATCCGGTCATGGTCAAGGCGAGTTGGGGCGGCGGCGGGCGCGGCATGCGCGTCGTGGACAGCGAGAAGACGCTGCTGGAAGCCGTGCATACGGCAAAGCGCGAGGCGGCGGCCGCCTTCGGCAAGGATGAGGTCTATCTGGAAAAGCGCATCGTCTCCGCCCGCCATGTGGAAGTGCAGGTGCTGGCCGACGAGGCGGGCACGGCGGTGCATCTCTTCGAGCGGGAATGCTCGCTGCAGCGCCGCCACCAGAAGGTCATCGAACGCGCGCCAGCACCCTATCTCACACCCGAGCAGCGCCAGGCGTTCGGCGATGCGGCGCTGAAGCTGGCCCGCGCCGCCGGCTACGTGAACGCCGGCACCGTCGAATTCCTCATGGACAGGCAGACGGGCCATTTCTACTTCATCGAGGTGAACCCCCGCGTTCAGGTGGAACACACCGTCACCGAGGAGGTGACGGGCATCGATATCGTGAAGGCGCAGATCCGTATCGCCGAGGGTGCGCGCCTGGGCCAGGGCGAGCCCGGCCTGCCGGGGCAGGACGAGATCAAGCTGGGCGGCCACGCCATCCAGTGCCGCATCACCACGGAAGACCCGGAGAACAGCTTCATCCCCGACTATGGGCGCATCCAGGCCTATCGCGGCGCCACGGGCTTCGGCATAAGGCTCGACGGCGGCACGGCCTATTCGGGTGCCGTGGTCACCCGCTATTATGACTCCCTTCTGGAGAAGGTCACCGCCTGGGCCCCCACGCCGGAGGAAGCCATCCGCCGCATGGATCGGGCGCTCAGGGAATTCCGCATCCGCGGCGTGGCCACCAACCTGGTGTTCCTGGAAAACCTCATCAACCACCCGGCCTTCGCCACGGCGGACTACAGCACCACCTTCATCGACGAAACGCCGGAACTGTTCCAGACCATCTACCGCAAGGACCGGGCGACGCGCATCCTCAGCTTCATCGGCGATGTGACGGTGAACGGCAATCCGGAGGTGAAGGGGCGGGCCAT
>Ga0164243_10010351_pt1 | contig 13416 bp, 11 predicted proteins | sample OricompcompostOP_FD_108781 | JGI IMG/M metagenome (GOLD analysis project Ga0164243, IMG submission 108781) | Organic Plus compost microbial communities from Emeryville, California, USA - Original compost - Organic plus compost (OP) | ecosystem: Engineered > Solid waste > Mixed feedstock >... | reverse complement strand
GGCGTCTATGGCATCATCATGGGCGGCTGGGCGTCCAACTCGAAATATCCGTTCCTGAGCGCCCTCCGTTCGGCCGCGCAGATGGTTTCCTACGAAGTCTCCATCGGCTTCGTTATCATCACCGTGCTTCTCTGCGTCGGTTCCCTCAATCTCTCGGATATCGTGGTGGCCCAGCAGGATGGGCTGGGCACGCGGCTCGGCCTGCCGAACACTTTACTCGACTGGCATTGGCTGCCGCTGCTGCCGATGTTCGTGATCTTCTTCATCTCGGCGCTGGCCGAGACCAATCGCCCGCCCTTCGATCTCGTCGAGGCCGAATCGGAACTCGTCGCCGGCTTCATGGTTGAGTATGGATCGACCCCGTACATGATGTTCATGCTCGGCGAATATGCGTCGATCGTGCTGATGTGCGCGCTGACGACGATCTTCTTCCTCGGCGGATGGCTGCCGCCGGTCGCGATCGCGCCGTTCACCTGGATACCCGGCATCGTCTGGTTCATCCTCAAGGTCTGCGCGGTGTTCTTCATGTTCGCCATGGTGAAGGCCTTTGTGCCGCGCTATCGCTACGACCAGCTCATGCGCCTCGGGTGGAAAGTCTTCCTCCCGATTTCGCTGGCCATGGTCGTGATCGTCGCCGCCTTCCTCCAGATCACCGGCTGGGCATCGTAGGAGCAGGATGATGCAACTCGATCAGGCCGCCCGCTCGCTCTTCCTGAAGGAATTCGTCTCGGCTTTCTTCCTGTCGATGCGCTATTTTTTCGCCCCGAAGGCGACGCTCAACTATCCCTTCGAGAAGGGCCCGGTAAGCCCGCGCTTCCGTGGGGAGCATGCGCTCCGCCGCTATCCGAACGGCGAGGAGCGCTGCATCGCCTGCAAGCTCTGCGAGGCGATTTGCCCGGCGCAGGCGATCACCATCGAGGCCGGCCCGCGCCGGAACGACGGCACGCGGCGGACGACCCGCTACGACATCGACATGGTGAAGTGCATCTATTGCGGCTTCTGCCAGGAAGCCTGCCCGGTGGATGCGATCGTCGAGGGGCCGAATTTCGAGTTCGCCACGGAAACCCGCGAAGAGCTTTACTTCGACAAGGCGAAGCTGCTTTCCAACGGCGATCGGTGGGAGCGGGAAATCGCCCGGAACATCGCGATGGATGCGCCCTACAGATGATCCTGAGCACCTTCTTCTTTTATCTGTTTGCCGCCATCACGATCGCTTCCGCGGTCATGGTGATCGGCGCGCGCAATCCCGTTCACTCGGTCCTGTTCCTGATCCTCGCCTTCGTGAACGCGGCGGGGCTCTTCGTGCTGCTCGGGGCCGAGTTCCTCGCACTGATCCTGGTCGTGGTCTATGTCGGCGCGGTCGCGGTCCTCTTCCTCTTCGTCGTCATGATGCTCGACGTCGATTTCGTCGAGTTGCGGCAGGGCTTCCTGAACTATCTGCCTGTCGGGGCCATGGTCGGGCTGATCGTGCTGGGCGAGCTTCTGCTCGTTCTCGGCGGATGGGCCTTCGCGCCGACGGCGCTCTCCAATCCGGTTGCACCGATCGCAACCCCGGAAGGCCTGACGAACACCGCCGCCATCGGTGAAGTGCTCTACACGCGCTACGTCTATTTCTTCCAGGCGGCCGGCATGGTCCTTCTGGTGGCGATGGTCGGGGCGATCGTGCTGACCCTCCGCCACAAGGAAAACGTCAAGCGCCAGTCCATCGCGGCGCAGGTCGCCCGCTCTCCCGCCACGGCGATCGAGGTCCGCAAGGTCGAAACGGGGAAGGGGATCTGATGGCCGTCGGTCTTTCGCATTATCTGACGGTCGCGGCGATCCTCTTCACGCTCGGCATCTTCGGCATCTTCATCAACCGGAAGAATGTCATCGTCATCCTGATGTCGGTCGAGCTGATCCTGCTCGCCGTTAATATCAATCTGGTCGCCTTCTCGTCCTTCCTTGGCGATCTCGTCGGCCAGATCTTCGCGCTGTTCGTTCTCACCGTCGCGGCGGCCGAGGCGTCGATCGGCCTTGCCATTCTCGTAGTCTTCTACCGCAATCGGGGCTCCATCGCGGTTGAGGACGTCAATCTCATGAAGGGCTGAGCCGATGTATTCGGCAATCGTCTTCCTGCCGCTGCTCGGCGCGATCATCGCGGGCCTTGTCACCATTGTCGGCGCCCATCAGAGGCATCCCGGTGGCGAGCCCGATGCGCATGACCATGGGCACGACCATGGCCACGGCGCGGCCCATGCTCACGCCCATGGCGGGCATGACGACCATCATGGATCACATGACAGCCATGGTCCGCATCCGGTCGAGATCATCACGACTGGCTTCCTCGCGGTTTCTGCCGTCCTTTCCTGGATCGCCTTCTTTACCGTCGGCTTCGGCGAGACGGAGATGGAGCGGGTTCAGGTCCTGACTTGGATGTCCTCCGGCACGCTCGCCGTCGATTGGGCCTTCCGCATCGACACGCTGACCGTGGTGATGCTGGTGGTGGTGAACTCGGTTTCGACCCTCGTTCACCTCTATTCGATCGGCTACATGTCGCACGACCCGCACCGGCCGCGCTTCTTCGCCTATCTGTCGCTCTTCACCTTCGCCATGCTCATGCTGGTGACATCGGATAACCTCGTCCAGATGTTCTTCGGCTGGGAAGGCGTCGGCCTCGCATCCTATCTGCTGATCGGCTTCTGGTTCCAGAAGCCGTCTGCCAATGCCGCGGCGATCAAGGCCTTCGTCGTCAACCGCGTTGGCGATTTCGGCTTCGCGCTCGGAATTTTCGGCGTGTTCGTCCTTTTCAACTCGGTCGAGTTCGAGACGATCTTCGCCAATACCGCCTCCGTTGCCGGGACCACCATGCACTTCCTGTCATGGGACCTCGACGCGATGACGGTGGTCTGCCTGCTCCTCTTCATGGGAGCGATGGGCAAGTCGGCGCAGTTCCTGCTCCACACCTGGCTTCCGGACGCGATGGAAGGCCCGACCCCGGTTTCGGCGCTCATCCATGCCGCCACGATGGTCACGGCCGGCGTTTTCATGGTCGCCCGTCTGTCGCCGCTGTTCGAGCAGGCGCCGGCCGCTCTGGCCTTCGTGACCTTCATCGGCGCGACAACGGCCTTCTTCGCCGCAACGGTCGGCCTCGTGCAGAACGACATCAAGCGGGTGATCGCCTATTCGACCTGCTCCCAGCTCGGCTACATGTTCGTTGCGCTCGGCGTCGGGGCCTATTCGGTCGGCATCTTCCACCTTTTCACCCATGCCTTCTTCAAGGCGCTTCTCTTCCTCGGCGCAGGCTCCGTCATCCATGCCGTGTCGGGCGAGCAGGACATGCGCAAGATGGGCGGCCTTCGCCAGCATATCCCGCTGACCTACTGGATGATGATCGTCGGCACGCTGGCGCTGACCGGCTTTCCCTTTACCGCCGGATACTATTCCAAGGATGCGGTGATCGAGGCGGCCTTTGCCGGGCACAATGCCTGGGCCGGTTATGCCTTCATCATGACCGTCGTCGCGGCGGCGCTGACCTCCTTCTATTCATGGCGCCTGATTTTCCTGACGTTCCATGGCCGCACGCGCGCCTCCGCCGAGGTGATGAAGCACGTCCATGAATCCCCCCCGGTCATGACCGTGCCGCTGATCATTTTGGCTGTCGGCGCGCTTCTCGCTGGCCTCGTTTTCTACGGTGCCTTTATCGGCGAGGAGAGTCACGAGTTCTGGAAAATCGGCCTGTTCTTCTCGCCCGATAACCACATCATCGAGGAGCTGCATCACTCGCCCTTCAGCGTGAAGATCCTGCCGATGCTGGTGATGGCGCTGGGCTTCATGGTCGCGCTGCTGTTCTACGTCCTGTCGACGGATATTCCGAAGCGGCTGGCCGAGCAGCACGGCCTGCTCTACCGCTTCCTCCTGAACAAGTGGTATTTCGACGAGCTCTACGACTTCCTGTTCGTGCGCCCGACCTTCTGGCTCGGCCGCTTCCTGTGGAAGAGGGGCGATGGCTGGCTCATCGACGGCTTCGGGCCGGATGGCGTGTCGGCCCGCGTGGTGGACGTCTCGGCACGCGCGGTCAAGCTGCAGACCGGCTACCTCTATCATTATGCTTTCGCCATGCTGATCGGCATTGCTGCGCTGATCACCTGGGCCCTGTTCGCGTGAGGCCGGAACGATGATCGACTGGCCCATTCTCTCGACCGTTACTTTCCTGCCGCTCGTCGGCGCGCTCCTCGTTCTCGTCGTGCGCGGCGATGACGATGTAGCGCGGCGCAATATCTATCATGTCGCCCTGTGGACGACCGTCGTCACCTTCGTCCTCTCGATCTTCATCCTGGTGAATTTCGATTCCTCCAGCCCCGACTTCCAGATGGTCGAGCGGACGGAGTGGCTCGGCGGCAGCATCTCCTATTCCATGGGCGTTGACGGAATCTCCGTCCTCTTCGTATTGCTTACGACCTTCCTGATGCCGTTCTGCATCGTGGCGAGCCGCCTTTCGGTGACGCGCTATTTCAAGGAATACATGGTCGCCTTCCTGGTGCTGGAGACGCTGATGATCGGCGTCTTCTGCGCCACCGATCTTCTTCTCTTCTACGTCTTCTTCGAGGGCGGCCTCATCCCGATGTTCCTGATCATCGGGATCTGGGGCGGTCCGCGCCGGGTCTATGCGAGCTTCAAATTCTTCCTCTACACGCTGCTCGGCTCCGTGCTGATGCTGCTCGCCATCATGGCGATGTATTGGGAAGCCGGGACGACCGATATCCCGACCCTGCTCGGACATAGCTTCCCGGCCTCGATGCAGTTCTGGCTGTGGATCGCCTTCTTCGCGTCCTTCGCGGTCAAGATGCCGATGTGGCCGGTGCACACCTGGCTGCCGGACGCGCATGTGGAAGCGCCGACCGCCGGCTCGGTCGTCCTCGCCGCCATCCTCCTGAAGATGGGCGGCTACGGCTTCGTGCGCTTCTCGATCGGCATGTTCCCGCTTGCATCCGCCGATTTCGCGCCCTTCGTCTTCACCCTCTCGGTCGTGGCGATCATCTACACCTCGCTGGTCGCGCTGGTTCAGGAGGACATGAAGAAGCTCATCGCCTATTCGTCGGTCGCCCATATGGGCTTCGTGACCATGGGCATCTTCGCCGCGAATGTGCAGGGCATTCAGGGCAGCATCTTCCAGATGATCTCCCACGGCTTCGTCTCCGGCGCGCTCTTCCTCTGCGTCGGCGTCGTCTATGATCGGCTCCATACGCGCGAGATCGCTGCCTATGGCGGGCTGGTGAACCGCATGCCGGTCTATGCCTTCCTGTTCCTGCTCTTCACCATGGCGAATGTCGGCCTTCCGGGCACGAGCGGCTTCGTGGGTGAATTCCTGACGCTTGCCGGCACATTCCGGATGAACACCTGGGTCGCCTTCTTCGCGACGACCGGCGTCATCCTGTCGGCGGCCTATGCCCTCTGGCTCTATCGCCGGGTCATTTTCGGCGTCCTCGAAAAAGAAACGCTGAAGTCGATGCTCGACCTGTCGCGGCGCGAGATGGCGCTCCTGATCCCGCTCGCGGTCCTGACGATCTTCTTTGGCGTCTATCCGCTGCCGATCATGGATGTGACGGCCGCGTCGGTCGATCATCTGATCGGCAACTATCAGGCGGCACTTTCCGCGGCCGGCAAGCTGGCGTTGGTCACACCGTGATTTGGCTCAAAGGGTAAGGACGGGGCATGCCCGCTGATTTCACCATCCTCCCGGCGATACCCGAGATCCTTCTCGCGGTCGGCGCCCTCGTTCTCCTGATGATCGGTGCCTTTGCCGGGGAGAAGGCGACGCCGGTCGTGACCGGCCTTTCGGTTGCTCTTTTGGTCGCCGCCATAGTGGTCCTGATCGTCATGACCACGGGAGGCGAGACCTTCCAGGGCGCCTTCGTCGTCGATCCCTTCGCCCGCCTCATGAAGATCGTCGTCCTGATCGGTTCCGCCGTCGCGATCGCCATGTCGGTCGGCTATGCGCGGGCGCAGAAATTCGAGCGTTTCGAGTATCCGGTGCTGATCGTCATCGCGACGCTCGGCATGCTGATGATGATCTCGGCCAACGATCTCATCGCGCTCTATATCGGCCTCGAGCTTCAGTCCCTCGCTCTTTATGTCGTGGCGGCGATCAACCGCGACTCCGTCCGCTCGACGGAGGCCGGTTTGAAATATTTCGTCCTCGGCGCCCTTTCGTCCGGCATGCTGCTTTACGGCGCTTCCCTGATCTATGGCTTTACCGGCACGACGACTTTCGAGGGTATCGCGGCCGCTCTGGAGGGCACCGAATCCTCGGTCGGTCTGATCTTCGGCCTCGTCTTCCTGATTGCGGGCATCGCCTTCAAGATTTCGGCGGTTCCGTTCCATATGTGGACGCCGGATGTCTATGAGGGCGCGCCGACGCCGGTGACGGCCTTCTTCGCCGCCGCGCCGAAGGTCGCCGCCATGGCGATGTTCATCCGCGTCGTGGTCGGCCCCTTTGCCCCGGTCACAGCCGACTGGCAGCAGATTCTCACCTTCATCTCCATCGCCTCGATGCTGCTCGGCTCCTTTGCGGCGATCGGCCAGCGCAACATCAAGCGCCTGATGGCCTATTCCTCCATCGGCCATATGGGTTTTGCCCTTGTCGGCCTCGCCGCGGGCACCGAGGCGGGCGTGCGCGGCGTGATCCTCTATCTGCTGATCTACATGGCGATGACGCTCGGCGCCTTCGCCTGCATCCTTGCCATGCGCCGTCGTGAGGCGATGTTCGAGGAGATCACCGACCTCGCCGGCCTGTCGCGGACCAATCCGTTGATGGCCTTTATGCTGGCGATGATCATGTTCTCGCTGGCCGGCATCCCGCCGCTCGCCGGCTTCTTCGCCAAGTTCTATGTCTTCCTGGCGGCGATCGAGGCGGGCCTTTACTGGCTTGCCGTGATCGGCGTTCTCGCCAGCGTGGTCGGCGCCTACTACTATCTCCGCGTCATCAAGATCATGTATTTCGACGAGCCTGCGGGCGGCTTCGAGCCGATGCCGGTCGAACTCCGCGTCGTGCTCGGGGTGAGCGGCGCCTTCGTTCTCCTCTTCATCTTCGTTGCCGGTCAGGTCGGGGAAGCCGCGGCCATGGCCGCGCAGACATTCTTCTGACCATCATGGAATTTGCTCTCGGCCCGAAGGCGCGAGAGGCAGGCTACCGTCTGGAAGTGCATCAGACGGTCGGCTCGACCAATGCGATGGCTCTGGAACGGGCGAGGGCGGGCGATCCCGGCCCTCTCTGGATCGTCAGTCCGCATCAGACGAGCGGGCGTGGCCGGCGCGGCCGCCGGTGGGAGACGCAGGCCGGCAATCTTGCGGCAAGCCTCTTCCTTGTCCTCGATGGAGCGCCCCAGCAAGCCTCGACGCTCAGCTTCGCTGCCGGCCTCGCGCTTTACGAAGCCCTTGCCCCTGTCATGCCGGATGGCCGGCGGCTCCGGCTGAAATGGCCGAACGATCTCCTCGCCGATGGCGCCAAGCTGGCCGGCATCCTGCTCGAAGCCGAACGGCTGTCGGATAGCAGGCTCGGTCTCGTTATCGGCATCGGCGTCAATGTCGTCGAGGCGCCGGGAGGCTTGCCTTACAGGGCAACGGCTCTGGCCGATCTCGGCCTCCGGTTGAAGGCGAATGACCTTTTCGGGCTATTGTCGGAGAGTTGGACGGAGATTCTGAGCCTTTGGGATGCCGGCCGGGGCTTTTCGACTATTCGGGCGCTCTGGCTTGATCGCGCGGCCGGTCTGGGAGAGGAAGTGACGGTCAATCTGGGTGGCGAGGTATTCAGGGGCGTGTTCGAGACGTTGGACCAGGACGGATGCCTGATCGTACGCAATCCTGACGGGACCTGTCGCACCGTCGGCGCCGGCGACGTTCATTTCGGCGTGGGCGCCTTTTCTGCCTCATGAAGAAAAGCAGGCAAGGCTCTGAAAACGAACTCGTTTTTCTGCCGCTAGGTGGGGTAGGCGAGATTGGCATGAATCTCGGCCTCTACGGCTATGGGCCGGCGCGTGACCGGACCTGGCTGGCCGTTGATTTCGGGGTTGCCTTTGCCGGGCCGGAGCTTCCCGGCGTCGATCTCGTTTTTCCGGATATTTCCTATCTCGAGGAAGAGCGGATCAATCTCGCCGGCATCGTGATCACCCATGCCCATGAGGATCATTTCGGGGCGTTGATCGATCTCTGGCCGCGCCTTCGCGTCCCCGTCTATGCAACGGCTTTCACCGCCGGCCTTCTGGCCGCCAAACTCGCCAGCGAGCCCGGCCGGGAAGTGGTCCCGGTGACTGTCGTGAAGCCGCGTGTGCCGTTCACGGCCGGGCCCTTCAACATCGAATACATCAACGTCGCCCACTCCATTCCGGAGTCCAATGCGCTCGCGATCCGCACGCCGCTTGGCACCGTACTGCATACGGGGGACTGGAAGATCGACCCGACGCCGGTTCTCGGCGACCCGACCGATGGCGCGCGCCTTTCGGAGATCGGCGATGAGGGCGTGCTGGCCCTGGTGGGCGACTCCACCAATGCGCTCCGCGATGGCGCGAGCCCGAGCGAAAGCGATGTGGCGATCGAACTTGCTGCGATTATCGCCGAGGCAAAGGGCAGGGTGGCCTTTACCACCTTCGCGTCCAATGTCGGGCGGATCAGGTCGGTTGCGGAAGCGGCGCTGAAGGCCGGTCGCGACGTCGTCGTGGTGGGACGCGCGATGCGGCGTACTCTCGATGTGGCAGCGGAGCTTGGCTATCTCGAAGGCCTGCCGGCCTTCCTCGACGAGGATACCTACGGCTACCTGCCGCGCGACCGCGTCGTGCTTCTCCTCACCGGAAGCCAGGGTGAGGCGAGGGCGGCTCTCGCTCGCGTGGCGGAAGATGATCACCGCAATATCGAGCTGACACGCGGCGATACCGTCGTCTTCTCGTCGCGGGCTATCCCTGGCAATGAGAAGCCCATCAACACCATCATCAACGCCCTCGTCACCCGCGGTGTTCGCGTGATCACCGATCACGACCGGCTGGTCCATGTCTCCGGGCACCCGAGACGGGGCGAACTTCGCCAGATGTATGAGTGGGTGAGGCCGAGGATCGTCGTGCCCGTTCACGGCGAGGCCATGCATCTCGCGGCGCATGCCGATTTTGCGCGGAAGTCGGGCGTCCCGGTCGTCGCCGGCGTTCGCAATGGCCAGATGCTAAGGCTCGCTCCTGATCCCGTTGGCAAGGTCGACGAGATCGAGTCCGGCCGCCTCTACAAGGACGGCCATCTGATCGGGGATTTCGACCGCTTGGGGATCGCCGAGCGTCGGCGCCTTTCCTTCTCAGGCCATGTGGCGGTTTCCGTATTGCTCGACGAGAGGGGCAATCTCGTCGGGGACCCCGATGTCGAATTTGTCGGCCTTCCGCATGTGAGCGAAGACGGTCGGCCGATGGAGGAAGGTATCCTCGGCGCGATCCTCGGAACGATCGATTCCCTGCCGAAGCCCCGGCGGCGTGATCCTGATCTCGTCAGGGAGGCCGTCCGGCGTTCCGTCCGTGCTGCCGTGAATGACGCATGGGGCAAGAAGCCCGTTTGCACGGTCTTTGTCTCGGTCGTATGACCCACGCATGATCGTTCGAGAAGTGAAGAGGCTGCGGCCGCAATGAATCCCGTCAGCCTCGTCGCCATCTATTTCGTCGTCTGGTGGGTGATTCTCTTCGCCGTCCTGCCATGGGGCATCCGGACTCAGGCCGATGAAGGGGAAATCGCGCACGGCACCGAGCCGGGAGCTCCCGCACGGCCGATGCTCGTCCGCAAGGCCCTCGCGACCAGCGTCGTCGCGGGAATCATTGTCTTCGCGCTCTGGCTGGCGGTCGATCGGTACGGCTTTTCGCTGGAAATGCTTGCGGACTATTTCTATCCGCGCCTTGCCCCATAAAAAAAGCAAGGCCTTTCGGCCTTGCTTCACGAGTTCCGCGTCTTAACCCCTCTAGCCGAGGCCCACTACCCAATTGGCTGATTGGGTAGTTTCCCGGGGTCGGCGGCAGCGACCTTGCGGCGCGCCAGAAGGGATCTTCCTCCCAAGACTTAGACCGCGATGCCTTGCGTGGGTGAAGGCCAGAGGCCCGTCCCACCCCCTTCTTATGAAGAAAGCCTAGCCAAACTCGAAGCGCTTGTCACCAATTTGTGCGACCGTAGCACAATTTATTTGCACGAAAGACGGGCAGGGGACCCAAGCCATCCCAAACTTGTTGTTTTCTTTGGTATTGGGGTGGTTCTTTCACGTCGGTCCCCGGGAGCGTCATGAAAGCACTTGTGTTTTCAAGGGCGGGTCGTTTGACTGCGGCCCGAATCCGGAAATCCGTGGAGCCCTGAGAGAATGCGCCTCTCCCGCTACTTCCTGCCGACCCTTCGGGAGACGCCCAAGGAAGCCGATATCGTCTCCCATCGATTGATGCTGCGCGCCGGCCTGATCCGGCAGCAGGCCGCGGGCATTTATTCCTGGCTGCCGCTCGGCAAGCGGGTTCTCGCCAATATCGAGCGGATCGTCAGGGAGGAGCAGGATCGCGCGGGTGCGATCGAAATCCTGATGCCGACAATCCAGTCTGCCGATCTCTGGAAGGAGAGCGGGCGGTATGACGACTACGGCAAGGAGATGCTGCGGATCGAGGACCGTCATGAGCGCGAGATGCTCTACGGCCCGACCAACGAAGAGATGGTGACGGAGATTTTCCGTTCCTATGTGAATTCCTATCGCTCGCTGCCGCTCAACCTCTACCACATCCAGTGGAAGTTCCGGGACGAGGTGCGGCCCCGCTTCGGCGTCATGCGCGGTCGCGAATTCCTGATGAAGGATGCCTATTCCTTCGACATCGACTATGCGGGCGCTCGCCACGCCTACAACAAGATGTTCGTCGCCTATCTGCGGACTTATGCGCGCATGGGATTGAAGGCGATTCCGATGATGGCGGACACCGGGCCGATCGGTGGCGACCTCAGTCACGAATTCATCGTCCTCGCCGACACTGGCGAGAGCGAGGTCTATTGCGATCGTGACTATCTGGAGTTCGACATCCCCGATGAGAATGTCGATTTCGACGATGTTGCCGGAATCGAATCCATCGTGTCGCGATGGACGTCGCTCTACGCGGCGACGTCGGAGAAGCACGATCCCGATGCCTTCGCGAAGCTGCCCGACGCCAAGCGCGTTTCGGCGCGCGGCATCGAGGTCGGGCAGGTCTTCTATTTCGGCACCAAATATTCGCTGCCGATGCAGGCCAATGTCACCGGCCCTGACGGAGCCGAGCATCCTGTCCATATGGGCTCCTATGGCGTCGGCGTGTCGCGGCTCGTCGCTGCGATCATCGAGGCCTCGCATGACGAAGCCGGCATCATCTGGCCGGATTCGATCGCGCCGTTCTCGGTCGGGCTCGTGAACCTGAAATCCGGCGACGCCGCAACGGACGAGGCGGCGGCCAACCTGTACGAACGGCTGGAGAAGGCCGGGGTTTCGGTCCTTTACGATGATCTCGACCAGCGGGCTGGCGCCAAGTTCGCGACCATGGACCTGATCGGCCTTCCCTGGCAGGTGATTGTTGGCCCGAAAGGCGTCGAGAAGGGCGAGATCGAGATCAAGCGTCGCGCGACCGGTGCGCGGGAGGTGGTTCCCTTCGACGGCGTGGTCAGCAGAATTCTAGCCGGCTGATCGATGGCGAAGCGCACTTCCGCTCCGGCAAGGACGAACGGCACGAGGCCGTTCTCCCGCTTCGAGTGGATGATAGCCGGTCGCTACCTGCGCTCCCGCCGCCGGGAAACCTTCATCTCGGTGATCGCCGGGTTTTCCTTTGCCGGCATCATGCTGGGCGTCGCCACGCTGATCGTGGTGATGGCCGTGATGAACGGCTTTCGCTCCCAACTGTTCGACAAGATTCTCGGCCTCAACGGGCATGTGATCGTTCAGCCCATGGATTCGCCGCTGTCGGACTATGCCGGGGTGGCGCAGCGCATCGCCGGCGTATCCGGCGTGGTGTCCGCAATTCCTCTGGTCGAGGGGCAGGCACTGGCGAGCGGCGAGAACGCGTCGAGCGGCGTCCTCGTCCGTGGAATACGCGACGAGGACATGTCGCGTATTCCCGGCGTATCCAACAATATCCGCCTCGGAGCGCTGGCCGACCTCACGCCGAAAGGCGGTGTCGCCATCGGCACGCGGCTGGCGATGTCGCTCGGCCTTGCCCTCGGCGACAGGCTCACGCTGGTTTCACCGAAAGGAAACGTCACCCCGCTCGGCGTCACCCCGCGCATCAAGTCCTATCCCGTAGTGGCGATCTTCGAGATCGGCATGTCGGAATACGACTCGACCTTCGTCTTTATGCCGTTCGAGGAAGCGCAGATCTATTTCAACATGGATGGGCAGGCGAGCGCCGTGGAGATCTATCTCCGGCATCCCGATCTTGCCGGCACGCTGCGCCCGCAGATCGAGACCGCAGCCGAGCGCCAGGTGCTCGTCACCGATTGGCGCGAGAGAAACGCGACCTTCTTCTCCGCGCTCGAGGTCGAACGGAACGTCATGTTCCTGATCCTGATGCTCATCGTTCTGGTGGCGGCCCTCAACATCATCTCCGGGCTCACAATGCTGGTGAAGGACAAGAGCCACGACATCGCGATCCTGCGGACGATGGGCGCGACGCGCGGAGCGATCATGCGCATCTTCTTCATGACCGGTGCTGCGATCGGCACGATCGGCACGTTTGCCGGGTTCCTGCTCGGCGTCGTCATCTGCCTCAATGTCGAAACCATCCGCCAGTTCATCGGACGCCTGACTCAGACCGATGTTTTTTCGCCCGAGCTCTACTTCCTTAGCCAGCTACCGGCGGAGATGGATACCGGCGAGACGGTTTCGGTGATCCTCATGGCGCTCGGGCTTTCCTATCTGGCGACCCTCTATCCAGCCTGGCGGGCCGCGCGGCTCGATCCGGTCGAGGCCTTGCGCTACGAATGAATACCGATTCCGCTCCGTCCAACGGTAATGGACAGGCCTCGCGCCCGGCGCTGCGGCTTGCCGCGGTCGAGCGTCACTACATGGAGGCTGCGGGCCGGCTGACGGTTCTGAGCGGCGCCGACCTCGAAGTGTATCCCGGGGAGATGGTTGCGCTGGTCGCCCCCTCCGGCGCCGGCAAATCGACCCTCCTGCACATCGCCGGCCTGCTGGAGCGGCCGGATGCTGGCGAGGTCCATATCTGGGGCAGGCCGGCGGGAAAGCTTTCCGATGCCGATCGCACCGCTCTCCGCCGGGGACAGATCGGTTTCGTCTATCAGTTCCACCACCTCCTGCCGGAATTCTCCGCGCTGGAGAATGTGATGATCCCGCAATTGATACGCGGCACGAGCAGCGCCATTGCCAGGCAGCGCGCCATGCAGCTCCTGGCTTATATGCGGGTGAAGGAGAGG
>Ga0164243_10010350_pt1 | contig 13418 bp, 16 predicted proteins | sample OricompcompostOP_FD_108781 | JGI IMG/M metagenome (GOLD analysis project Ga0164243, IMG submission 108781) | Organic Plus compost microbial communities from Emeryville, California, USA - Original compost - Organic plus compost (OP) | ecosystem: Engineered > Solid waste > Mixed feedstock >... | reverse complement strand
TCAGCCTCCTGATTCTCCTGCGGTGACGCCCGTTCCGGTCGGAAAATGGGGGCGGTTGCCCCCCGGGCCACCAGGCGATGGCGCATGCCCAGCGAATGGCCGATTTTCGGATGAGTCTCGCGAGGCGAAGCCGCGCGGCTTGGGCATGCGGGGCGAGGGCGCGAGGCGCTAGGGAATCTTCGTGGTGGGGGTGGGAGGGGGTGTGTCAGACTGTCGCCTATGCCGCTTGCGTTCGATCTGCCGCTCTACGGCGACGATCGTGAGCGTGGCGACTTTCCCGGTTGATGACGGTGCCCATCGTCCGTCATCGATCCGGGAGGTTTCGTGTCGCATCCTCTTGCCGTCGTGTTGCGCCGGCCCTACGTGCCCTGGCTGGTCTCCAGCAGTCTGATCGGGCGGCTTCCCACCGGGATGACCGCGCTGGCGCTCGTGCTGCTCGTACGCGGGCGCGGGGCCGACTACGGACTCGCGGGGGCGCTGGCCGCCGCGTACGGCTTGGGCAGTGCGGGCGGTGGGCCGCTGCTCGGGCGGGTCGTGGACCGTACGCGTCAGCCGCCCGTGCTGGCGGGGGCGGCGCTGGTGGCCACGGCCGCGTTCGTCGCCGTGGGCCTGGTCGGGCCGCAGCGGCCCGTCCTGGCGGGGATCGCCGCCGCCGTCGCGGGGGTGGCCACGCCGCCGCTTGAGCCCTGCATGCGCGCCCTGTGGCCCGGCCTGCTCGACGGGACCGCGCCCGTGCAGACCGCGTACGCCTTCGACGCCGCCGCCCAGGAGCTGATCTTCACGGTCGGCCCGCTGGTCGTGCTGGGCGGCGTGGCCCTGGCCGGGCCCGAGGGCGGGCTGTGGGCGGCCGCGCTGGTCGGGCTGGCGGGGGCGGTCGCGTTCGCCGCCGCTCCCCCGACGCGGCAGTGGCGCGCGGCGGCCACCGAGGCCCGGCACTGGGCCGGCCCGCTGCGCAGCCACGGGCTCCGCTGGCTGCTCGGCGCGCTGGCCTGCGTCGGCGCGACCATCGGCGTCGGCATGGTCGCCTTCCCGGCCACCGCCGAGGCGCTCGGCTCGCCGTCGCTGGGCGGCTGGCTGCTCGCCGCCAACGCCCTGGGCGCGTTCGCCGGCGGGCTCGGGTACGGCTCGATGCCCACCGCCCGGGCGCCGCGCCGCCGCCTGCTGCCGCTCACCGCCCTGTTCGCCCTCGGCTACCTGCCGCTGGTCGCCGCTGTACCGCTCCCCGTCGCCATCGCGCTGGCCGTGCTGAGCGGCGTCATGCTCCCGCCGGTGCTGGCCTGCGCGTTCCTGGCGGTGGACGAGCTGGCCCCGGCGGGCACGGTGACGGAGGCGTTCGCCTGGGTGGTGACCGCGTTCTCGATCGGCAGCGCGCTGGGCTCGGCCCTGGCCGGCCGGGTGATCAACGCCTACGGCGCCGGCCCGGCGTTCGCCGCGGGCGTCGCCCTGGCCGTCCTCGCGACCCTCGTGGTCGCCGTACGCCGCGGCCCCGCGAACCCGGTTGACCCGCACGCCGAAGCCCGCCACGATTAGCACTCTATATGGGAGAGTGCCAACGGAGGGCGGCATGCGTCTGTACCTGTTCCGGACCGGCGCCGTACGGGACAACGGCGTGCCCATCACCAGCGCCCTGATCCGTACGGACGACGGCACGAACGTGCTGGTCGACACGGGCGCGCCGGCGGAGATGACCGGCGACCCGGAGGCCCCGTTCGCGGTCGCCCCCGGCGAGGACGTCCTGGCCCGCCTGCGGAGCCTCGGCCTCGCCCCCGACGACGTGCACATCGTCGTCAACACCCACCTGGACCCCGACCACTGCGGCCACAACGACGCCTTCCCCGGCGCCCGCTTCGTCGTGCAGAAGGCCCACCTGGAAGCCGCCCGTACGTCCGGCCAACTGCGGTACGAGTGGCAGCGGGCGCACTGGGACGCCCCCGGCCTGCGCTACGACACCGTCGACGGCGACCACGAGCTGCTCCCCGGCGTCGAGCTGGTCGCCAGCCCGGGCCACGCGCCCGGACACCAGTCCGTCCTCGTCCGCCTCCCCTGTACCGGACCGGTGCTGATCGCCGGCGACGCCATCGCCGCCGCCGACCAGACCGATCCCGACACCCGCTTCGTCGGCATGTTCGACGACGACGAGCCCGCCGTACGGGCCAGCACCCGCCGCCTCATGAGCCTCGGCGCCGCGCTCATCGTGCACGCGCACGACACCGGCCAGTGGCACGGCGGCCTGCGCCTCGCCCCTGAGTACTACGACTGAACCGTGATCTCCGGCTCGTGCAGGACGGGGAAGTTCACCGAGTTGGCGATGAAGCACATGGCGTTGGCCTCGCTGTGGAGGGACGTCGCCTTGTCGATCATTCCGGCGTCGGTGACGGTGATCTTCGGCCGCAGCACGACCTCGGTGAACCGGCCCGCGCCGGACTCGGTCATCGTGCCGTGCGCCGTGTCGGTGTAGGCCGTGACGACCACGTCGTTGACCGCGCACAGGTGCAGGTACCACAGCATGTGGCACTGCGACAGCGCGGCGACCAGCTCCTGCTCGGGGTTCCAGCGGGACGGGTCGCCGCGGAACGCCGGGTCGGCACTGCCGGCGAGCGGCGGCGGGCCCTCGGCCGTGACGTCATGCGCACGGTCGTAGTCGCGATAGGAGCCGGTCCCGGTGCCGCGGTTGCCGGTCCAGGTGACGGTGACGTCGTAGGTGTGGGTCCGCACAGGGCTCATGGCGTCGAGTATGCCCGGGCCGGCGCGGCCGCGAGCCCGGGGCGGCGGGACCAGCCGCGGCGCAGCCGCACCGCGCCGATCCCCCGGCACGCCAGGTAGATCAGGAACGACAGCGTGGTGACGTACGGGCTGATCGGGATGGCGCTGCCGAGCGCCAGCAGCGTTCCGCCGAGCATCGACGCCACCGCGAACAGCACCGAAAGCAGCGGCAGCAGCCGCGGCGACGCGGTGACCCGCATGGCCGCCGCGGCGGGCACGCAGACCAGCGCCAGCACCAGCAGCGCCCCGACGATCTGCACCGACAGCGCGACCGCCAGCCCCAGCACGATCATGAAGACCGCGGACAGCGCGCGTACGGGCACGCCGCGCGCGGCGGCCACGTCCGGGTCCAGGCTGGCGAACATCAGCGGCCGCCACATGACCGCGAGCGCCACCAGCACCACCACCGACGTACCGATCAGCCAGGACATCTGCGGCGTGTCCACGGCGACGATCTGCCCGGTGAGCAGGCCGAACTTGTTCGCCGCCCGGCCGTGGTACAGCGACAGGAACAGCACGCCCAGGCCCAGCCCGAACGGCATGAGGACGCCGATCACCGAGTTGCGGTCCCGCGCCCGTACGCCGAGCACGCCGATCACCGTGGCGGCGATCAGCGACCCGACGATGGACCCGGCGACCACGTTCACGCCCAGCAGCAGAGCGGCCGATGCCCCCGCGAACGACAGCTCGCTGATGCCGTGCACGGCGAACGGCAGGTCCCGTGCCATCACGAACACGCTGATCAGCCCGCCCACGACGCCGAGCGCCGCGCCGGCGATCAGCGAGTTGCGGACCAGCACGAGCAGCGCGCCGTAGTCGGAGAAGTTGAAGATCTCGTGCAGCACGCTCACGCCGGCGCCTCCTCGTCCGCGCAGTGCGCCGGGCCGGCCTCGCCCCCGCCGACGACCACCAGCCGGCCGCCCGCCCGGACCACCTCGACCGGCGACCCGTACAGCTCGGTCAGCACCTCCGACCGCATGACCTCGTCGACCGCGCCGGCCCGGAACCGGCCTCCGGCGAGGTACAGCACGCGGTCCACGTAGTCGATGACCGGGTTGATCTCGTGGGTGACGAACACGACGGCGGTGCCGCGGCGGTTGCGCACGTCGTCCATCAGCGCGCTGATCGCCCGCTGGTGGTGCGGGTCGAGGGACAGCAGCGGCTCGTCGCACAGCAGCACGCGCGGGTCGGCGGCCAGCGCCTGCGCCACCCGTACGCGCTGCTGCTCGCCGCCGGACAGCAGGCCGACGGGGATGTCGGCGTACGCGGTGGCGTGCACGTCGGCCAGCGCGGCGTCCACCCGGGCGCGGACCGCCCGCCCGCCGAACAGCGGCGGGCCCCAGCGGTGGCCGTCGATGCCGAGCCGGACGAAGTCGCGGGCGCGCATCGGGGCGTGCGCGTCGATGGCGCGCTGCTGCGGGACGTACCCGATGGCCGCGTTGCCGCCGTCGAGCCGCCGGGTGCCGGTGGTCAGCGGGTGCATGCCGAGCAGCACGCGCAGCAGGCTGGTCTTGCCGGAGCCGTTCGGGCCGAGCACGGCGAGCAGCTCGCCGGGGCGTACGTCGAGGTCCAGGCCGGACCACAGCACCCGGTCGCCGTACGCGAGGGCGGCGTCGCGCAGGCTGATCACCGGGTCCGCGTCGGTGCGGACCGCGTTCAGCGACCGTACGGCCATCACTTGCCGCCCTTGTCGAGCGCGGCGCCGAGCGCGTCGACGTTGCCGCGCATCCAGGACACGTACGTCTTGCCGGCCGGCAGCGTCTCGGTCACCGGCACGACCGGTACGCCGCCGGACCGCGCGGCCTTCCGTACCTGCTCGGTCTGCGCGCCGGTCGCCTGCGCGTTGTACACCAGCGCGGCGACCTTGCCGGAGCCGCCGAACAGCCCGAGCGTCTCCTGGAGCGCCCGCGGCGGCACGTCGTCGCCCTCCTCGATGGCCTCGCTGAACGCCTCGGGCGTACGGTCGCGCAGGCCGACGGCGTCCAGCAGGTAACCGGGCACCGGCTCGGTGATGGCCACGCCGTCGCCCGCGTGGTCCTTCTTCAGCCTGGCCGTCGCCTTCTCCAGGCCGGCCAGGTCGTCGCCGAACGCCTTCGCGTTCGCGGTGAACGTCTTCGCGTGCTTCGGGTCGGCCGCGCCCAGCTCGGCGGCGATCTTCCGCGCCAGCCTGTCCATCGACGGGAAGTCGTACCAGACGTGCTCTCCCCCACTCGCTGAACGCTCGCGGGAGGTGCCCCCATGCTCGCCGCCCGCGGGCGCCGTCTTCCCGGACACCTGGACCGCGTTGACCGGCTTCACGCCGGTGTCCGCGGACTTCAGCATCGTGTCGACGAAGTCGTCGTAGCCGCCGCCGTTCTCCACCACGACCTTGGCGCGGGACAGCGCGAGCTGCGTCTTCGTACTGGCCTGGTAGGAGTGCGGGTCCTGCTCCGGGTCGCTGATGATCGAGGTCACGCTGACCCGATCACCGCCGACCCGCTTCACGATGTCGCCGTACACGTTGGTGGACGTGACGACGGGCACCGTCCCGGCCCGCGCCTGCGCGTCGTCGGTCCCGCCACACGCGCCGAGCAACGGCACGGCGATCCCCAGCACCGCGACCACCCCAACGGACACCCGCCTCATCAGCCCCACTCCCGAAAATGAAAACGATATTCATTAGGAATGTACCACCTGACCCGGATGGCGAGAGTTGTCCGGGTGGTGTCGAGTGGGCGGGCCGCCGTTCGTCTCCTTGGCACCGGGCCCGACCGGCGGGCCCGCGTCCGGGAAGGAACCGGCCATGCCCCAGTACACGGTGCTGATCTACGAGAGCGAGGCGGCGTACGCGAACGCCGGCCAGGAGGCGTGGGACGCCGTCTACCGCGCGCACGAGGAGTTCCAGCGCAAGCACGGCGACGTCCTGCGCGGCGGCCAGGCACTGCGGCCCGCCGCCACGGCCACGTCCATCCGTACGGGCGAGGCGGGCGAGGCGCTCGTCACCGACGGGCCGTACGCGGAGGCCCGCGAGGCCCTCGGCGGCTTCTACGTCATCGAGGCCACCGATCTGGACCAGGCCCTGGAGATCGCCAAGCAGGTTCCGGCGCGCTTCGGCGGTGTGGAGGTGCGGCCGGTGATGGCGTTCGAGTAGGCGGACGCGCACGCCGGCGGGCCGCGCCGGCGTGCGCCCACCGGCCGGTCAGGTGTCCAGGAGTTCGGTGCCCTCGAAGACGCCGAGGGTCTCCTGGTAGAGCTCGAGGCCGATGCCGTTGGGGTCGCGGATGTACAGGCTGTCGTCGGCGCCGCGGTCGGGGCCGAGGTACTCCGTACCGGTCGCGTCGAACTTCTCGCGGGCGGCGGCGAAGGCCTCAGGGGAGACGGACAGGGCGAGGTGCTGGACGCCGCCGATGGTCTCCATGAAGTCCGGATGGTCGTGGCCTGGGAAGTCGAAGAAGCCGAGCAGGTTGCGGTTGCCGATATCGAAGAAGAAATGGCTGGACCCGGCGTAGTCGCGGTTCTCCACCAGCTCGACCAGCGGGAATCCGAGGAACTCCTGGTAGAAGCGAATGGTTTCTTCGACGTCCTTGCAGATCAGTGCGAGATGGTGCACGCCGCGGGCGGTCGTCGCCGGCCGGTCGCTCCCCCGGCGTAGATAGCGGTCCCGCAGTTCCTCCCGGTGTGCGCGGATCTTCTCCAGGTCGGCACCCGTGGGCTGTGGCATGGCCGGCTCCTTTCCACCCGTACCTCCGTACGGCATACCCGCGCGGCCGGATGCGGTCACGCGTGCGTTTTCCCTGATGGTATAGACCAGCCTCGCGTTCAACTTATGTACACACGCGTTCGTCCGCCGGAATGGTGATCGCGACGACCTGGGACTTCCCGCCTTCAACCTGCGACGACTTTCATAACTTGAACTCAACTCGAAATAATAAAGATTCTTTTCTATAGCCCTTGACGGCATCGTTGGGCGCGGCAAAACTCAACCGCACATCGCGTACGGAACGCGCTTGCCCGCATACGGGAAGGAGCCAGCGATGAGGGTCCGATCACCCCGCCGCGCCGCCGCAACCAGCGCGCTGCTCGGACTTCTGCTCACCGGCGCCACGCTGGCGGCGCCGCACACCGCCGCCCACGCGGCCCTCGACAAGGCCGCCGTGACCTGGAGCGACGACTTCGACGGCGCGGCCGGCAGCGACGTCGACGGGTCCAAGTGGACGCACGACGTCGGCGGCTCCGGCTGGGGCAACAACGAGCTGGAGTACTACACCCCCGGCAACGCCAACACCGCGCTGGACGGCCAGGGACACCTGGTCATCACCGCGAAGAAGGAGAACCCGAACAACTACCAGTGCTGGAACGGCACCTGCCAGTACACCTCCGGGAAGATCACCACGGCCGGCAAGTTCACCCAGGCGTACGGCCACGTCGAGGCGCGCATCAAGATCCCGCGCGGCCAGGGCATGTGGCCGGCCTTCTGGATGCTGGGCGACGACATCTCGTCCAACCCGTGGCCCAACTGCGGCGAGATCGACGTCATGGAGAACGTCGGCAAGGAGCCGAACATCGTGCACGGCAGCGCGCACGGCCCCGGGTACTCCGGCGGCAACCCGCTGACCGGCCAGTACCAGCTGTCGAGCGGTGCGTTCGCCGATGACTTCCACACCTTCGCGGTGGACTGGGCGCCCGACTCCATCAAGTGGTCGGTGGACGGCAATGTCTACGAGACGCACACCCCGGCCGACACCGGCGGCAACAAGTGGGTCTTCGACCACCCCTTCTACATCATCCTCAACGTCGCGGTCGGCGGTAACTGGCCGGGCTCGCCGGACGGCAGCACCCAGTTCCCGCAGCAGATGGTCGTCGACTACGTGCACGTCTCCGCGTCCTGACCGACGCGGCATCCCAGAGGACCGTCCCTCCTCACGCCCATATCCACGACGGGTTCCCCGCCCCCGAGCAACCGGAGAAGACGTGAAGATCCACCTCCCTAAAGCCCGTACGGCGGCCAGATGCGCGGCGGTCGCCGCGACGCTGGCGACCGCGCTGGGCACCGCCACGCTCACCGCCCCGGCCGCGCACGCGGCCGACGCCGGCATGCCGGCCGCGCCGTACCTGTACCTCGGCTGGGGCAACCCGCCGGACCCGGTACAGATCATGAACGACACCGGCGCGAAGGCGTTCACGCTGGCGTTCCTCAACTCCGACGGCGGCTGCAACGCCAAATGGGACGGTCAGCGCGAGCTCACCGGCGGCACCGACTCCGACGCCATCGCCAAGATCCGCGCCGCCGGCGGCGACGTGATCCCGTCGATCGGCGGCTGGAACGGCACCAAGCTCGGCGACGTGTGCGGCAGCGCCGACGAGCTGGCCTCGGCGTACGGGAAGGTCGTGGACGGCCTGAAGCTCAAGGCCATCGACCTCGACGTCGAGAACACCGAGATCGACAACAACGCGTCGCAGGACAAGATCCTCGGCGCCGTCAAGTCGCTCAAGCAGAGCCACCCGGACGTGCAGGTCATCGTCACGATCGGCACCACCGCCACCGGACCCACCGACCAGGGCAAGCGGCTGATCACCCAGGCCAAGCAGGTCGGCGCCGGCGTGGACACCTGGACGATCATGCCGTTCGACTTCGGCGCCGGCAGCGGCGACATGGGCGACGCCAGCATCAAGGCGTCCGACGCGCTGCACTCCCTGCTGAAGGACACCTTCGGCAAGTCCGACGCCGAGACGTACAAGATGCAGGGCATCAGCTCGATGAACGGCACCACCGACCAGTCCGAGACCGTCACCACGGACGACTTCAACCAGATGCTGGACTACGCGAACACCCACCACATCGGGCGGTTCACGTACTGGGCCGTCAACCGCGACCGGCCGTGTCCCGGCGGCGGCGCCCAACAGGCGTGCAGCGGGATCGACCAGCAGGAATGGGCATTCACCAAGATCGTCGCGCAGTACAAGGGATAGTTCATGATCAGCAGGCGAGCCTTCCTCGGTACCGCAACCACCGCCGCTCTCGGCGCCGCCGCGCTGGGGTCGGCCGGCCTCGCGAACCGCGGCCCGGCCCTTCTCGGGCGGGCGCGCAACCTCGCGGCGGCCGGCGGGCTCCCGGTCACGGTGTCCAACAAGACCGGCAAGTACGGCACCGACGCCATCCGCATGTACATCATCGGCACCGACCCGTCCGGTAAGCAGGGGCACGTGACCGCCGACGGCACGTTCACGCCGGCCGCCGAGTCGGACAACGGGTCGGGCGGGTACACCGACTACGCGCTCCCGATCGACGGGACCGTCAACCTGCCGAAGATGTCCGGCCGGATCTACTTCGCGCTGGGCGACGACCTGAAGCTGAAGGTGGTCACCGACGGGAACGGCGCCGCGGCGCTGCAGTACCCGGCGGGCTGGGTCAGCTCCGACCCGAACTTCGGCATCATGCACGACTTCGTCGAGTTCACGTACAACGACTCCGGCATGTTCTGCAACACCACGATGGTGGACATGTTCAGCGTGCCGCTGGCCATCACGCTCACCGGTTCGTCCACGCAGACCACCGGTGAGCTGGCCGACGGCGGCCGGGACGGCATCTTCTCCGATGTCTCCGGCGCCGGCGGCTTCGACAAGCTGGTCGTCGTCGACGGCAAGCGGGTGATGGCGCCCGGGCACGGCCTGGAGTCCGGCGCGTTCGCCGAGGACTACTACAACTCCTACATCGACCAGGTGTGGGAGAAGTACAGCTCGGCGGACCTCACCATGAAGCTGGAGTCCGGTACGTACACCGGACGGGTCTCCGGCGGCTCGCTGACGTTCAGCGGCGGGCCGAAGGCCATCGCGAAGCCGTCCACCAAGGACGTGCTGTTCTGCGACGGCGCGCTGGCCGCGCCGAACGACGGCGTCACCGGACCGGTGGCCGCCGCGCTCGGCGCCGCGTTCAACCGGTCCACGCTGCTCAGCTCCACCACGCAGCCGACGACCGACGCGTCCGGCTTCTACAAGGAGCAGGTCACCAACCACTACGCGGCCGCGATGCACAAGCACACCAAGGACGGCAAGGCGTACGGGTTCGCGTTCGACGACATCGCGAGCTTCGCGTCCTACATCCAGGACAACGCGCCGAAGTCGGTGCAGATCACCCTCACGCCGTTCTGATTCCGAGCTCCCCGCTCTCCCCCGGGCCAGCGGCATCCGGCGGTCCGCCGGCCCGGGGGGTTCTCATGTCAGGGGCTTGGCGGCGGTGGTGAACGCCTTCGTCAGGTGGCCGGTGTCGTTGAAGCAGCGGATCACCCAGCGGCCGCCGGTGACCACCAGGTGGGAGATCGACGCGTTGTCCGCGCCCTGGAAGGCGAACGGGCGCGAGCCGGCGGCCTGGTGGAAGATCTCCGCGATGATGCCGCCGTGCACGACCACCGCGATACGGCGGTCCGGGTTGGCGGCGGCCAGCCGCTCGATCGACCCGCGTACGCGGGCGGTCAGCGCGGCGGAGGACTCGGCGCCGGGGATCAGGTCCCAGCGCTCCTCCTCGCGCATGCGCACCGCGATCGGGTGCTCCTCGGCGACGTGCTTGCGGAACAGGCCGCCCTCCCAGTCGCCCAGGTGCACCTCCCGCAGGTCCTTCTCGACCCGCGGCTCCAGGCCGAGGCGGGTGGCCAGCGGCGCGGCCGTCTGGGCGGTACGGCGCAGGTTGGTCACGTAGATCGCCTGGATGCCGGCGTCGGCGAGGCGGTCCGCGAGGCGCTCGGCCTGCTCTTCTCCTTCCGGGGAGAGCGCCGGGTCCCCCTGGCCGTCGACCAGCGGGAACGGTGTGTCCGGGTTGGCGGGCTGCGACTCGCCGTGCCGGATGATCAGCATCTCGGTGGCCCCGTCGGGCGGAGTGAAGCGGTGCTGTCGATACTCGGTCACGCTGCGAACCCTACAAACCGGCCGCTTCGGTGCTTTCGGCCGGTTCGGCGATCCGGCGTACGCCGAGCACCGCGACCAGGCTGAACAGGCAGAGCGCCGTCAGGTACACGGCGACCGGCGTGGACGAGTGGTACGCGCCGTAGAAGGCGGTGGCCACCAGCGGGGTGACGGCGCCGCCGATCATGCCGCCGAGCTGGTAGGCGATGGAGATGCCGCTGTACCGGACGCGGACGCCGAAGATCTCGGTGTACAGGCCGCCCTGCGCGCCGGCCATGATGCCCTGCACGACCGCCGCGACGATGAACGCGAGCAGCGCCAGGCCGACCGAACCGGTGTTGACCAGGGAGAACATCGGGATCGGCCAGATCACGGCGGTGAGCGCGCCCAGCGCGTACACGCGCTTGGAGCCGAACCGGTCCGCGGTCATGGCGCTGAGGAGGATCGTCGCGATCCACACGACGGTCGAGATGAGGATCAGCGTGAGCAGCGTCGTCCGGTCGTACCCGGCGACCTCCGTGCCGTAGCTGAGCATGTAGACGATCACCGTGTAGCCGATCGCGGGCGGCGCGATCGCGGCCAGGCTGGCCAGCGCCAGGTTCCCGGGGTGCCGGCGGACCAGCTCGCCGATCGGCACCCGGCTGACCGTCTGCGCGTCCTTCAGCCGGCGGAACTCCGGGGTGTCGGTGAGCCGGGCGCGGGCCAGCAGGCCGACGACCACCAGCACGATGCTGACCAGGAACGGGATCCGCCAGCCCCAGGTGGCGAAGGAGCCGCCGGCCAGCGCGGAGACGATGAGGAACGCCGCGTTGGAGGTCAGCACGCCGATGGGCACGCCGAACTGCGCGAAGCTGCCGAACACCGCGAGCCGCCGCGGCGACGCGCTCTCGGTGGCGATCAGCACGGCGCCGCCCCACTCGCCGCCGACGCCGAAGCCCTGCGCCAGCCGCAGGATGACCAGCAGCAGCGGCGCGGCCACGCCGATGGCCGCGTACGTGGGCAGCAGCCCGATCAGGAACGTCGCCGCGCCGGCCAGCAGCAGCGTGAGGACCAGCATGGACTTGCGGCCGATGCGGTCACCGAAGTGCCCGATGATCGCGGCGCCCAGCGGCCGGGCCAGGAAGCCGACGGCGAACGTCGCGAACGCCGCCAGCGTGCCCGCGACCGGCGAGAACTTCGGGAAGAACAGCTCGCCGAAGACCAGCGCCGACGCGGTACCGAAGACGTAGTAGTCGTACCACTCGATCGAGGTGCCGATCAGGCTCGCGGTGAGGATGACCGGCGTGGAGGGTGCTTTGGGGGAATCGGGAGAGGACACGGCACGCGCTCCTTACGAAGATCCGCGGTGCGGGTGCCCCGATTCTTGACGATCTTTTTGCCGCGCGAAAGCCCCAATGTCACGGTTGGGCGAGGGCGAGGATGAGCGTGTTGCCGACGAACGCCAGGACGCAGAGCCCGATCGCCGGGCCCGGCCCGGCACCATCGGTGGTTTCGGCCCGGCTACGCCTGTTCGGTCGCGTCCACCTGGTCGTCGCCCACGACCGGCTCGGGTAGCGAGCCGGCGTTGTGCTCCAGCAGGCGCCAGCCGCGGCGGCCCTCGCCGACGACCGACCAGGAGCAGTTCGACAGGCCGCCCAGGGCGTCCCAGGCGTCCTCGGGGAGGCCGAGGAGGCGGGCGATGCCGAGGCGCAGGGACGCGCCGTGGCCGACCGCGACCAGCAGGCCGCCCTGCGGGAGGTCGGCCACGTGGCGCTCGATCGCGGCGGCCACCGTATCGGCGACCTCGTCGACCGGGTCACCGCCGGGCGGCTGCCACTTGGTGTACTCGTCCGGCCAGCCGGCGCGGATCTCCGCGCTGGTCAGGCCCTCCCACTCGCCGCCGGAGCGCTCGCGGAGGTCCTTGTCCTCCTTGACCGGCAGGCCGGTGAGGCGCCCGAGGGCCCGGGCGGTCTCCGCGGCGCGCTGGAGGTCCGAGCACACGATCGCGTCCGGCTCGAGCGCGGCCAGCATGCGCGCCGCCCGTACGGCCTGGGCGCGGCCCGTGTCGTTCAGGGGGATGTCGGTCTGGCCCTGGAAGCGGCTCTCCACGTTCCAGACCGTCTGCCCGTGCCGCCAGCAGACGACCCGGCGGGACCGGCTCACCGGCCACCACCGCCGACCCGGCTGGGCGTGGGGTTCACGTCCTCCGGCAGGGGCACGGCCGGGCAGTCCTTCCACAGCCGCTCGAGCGCGTAGAACTGGCGCTCCTCGTCGTGCTGGACGTGGATCACGATGTCGACGTAGTCGAGCAGGACCCAGCGGTGGTCCCGCTCGCCCTCCCGGCGGACCGGCTTGTGCCCGGCCTCGCGCAGCTTCGTCTCGATCTCCTCGACGATCGACGCGACCTGGCGGTCGTTGGGCGCCGAGCAGAGGAGGAACGCGTCCGTGATGAACAGTTGTTCGCTGACGTCGTAGGCGATGATGTCGTCGGCGAGCTTCTCCGACGCCGCTCGCGCGGCGATCCCCACCAGCTCCACGGCCTTCTCGGATGCTGTCACAGTGACGCTTTCGTCCTCCTCGCGCTTACCGGACGGTCACCCGTCGCGGTACAGCCCACGTTTTCCGATGTACTGCACGATGCCGTCCGGCACCAGGTACCAGACCGGTTCGTCCGCGGCGACCCGATCGCGGCACTCCGTCGACGAGATGGCCAGCGCCGGCACTTCCACCAGGCTGACCTTCCCCTCGGGGAGGCCCGGATCGGACAGCTTGTGACCCGGTCGGGTACAGCCTACGAAATG
>Ga0164243_10010349_pt1 | contig 13418 bp, 10 predicted proteins | sample OricompcompostOP_FD_108781 | JGI IMG/M metagenome (GOLD analysis project Ga0164243, IMG submission 108781) | Organic Plus compost microbial communities from Emeryville, California, USA - Original compost - Organic plus compost (OP) | ecosystem: Engineered > Solid waste > Mixed feedstock >... | reverse complement strand
GCGGCATCGGCGACGAGCCGGCTCGTCAGGCGCGCCAGCGCAGTCTCGCCTGACGAATCCGGATCGTATGTCTTCTCCAGCGAATGCACCAACCGGCGCAAATAGTAGTCGGCATAGTTGGCGACATCGGGCGTCATCTGCGCATAGCCGAAGTAAGCTGTGCCTTCCCGGTGTGCATTGGTCCGCAGCGCGCGCAACAGGTGGGTCTTGCCCGCGCCCGACTGGCCATGGAACAACAGGATACGGTCCTGCGTGCCGGGACCCTTGCCGGAGATGATGCTCGACAGCAGATCGGAGAACTTGCGCCGCGCTTTGGCGTGCACTTCCGCGACGTCGACGGGATCGGCCCGCCAGATGTCGTCCTCCCAGGTGATCGATTGCTCGAACGCCGAGAAGAGCCGGTCTGGAGCGGGTTGCGGGGAGGCTTCTTTAAGCTGCATCAGTCAGCGGCCCTCGACGTCTCAGTCTTCAACGCGCACGTAGTGCCAAACGGTGTTCTTGTAGAGGATCGCGGAATCCTCGAACTCCTTGATGTTTTGTTTGTTCTTGAGATCGGCCCCGGACAGCACGAGTTGCCCGGCGCGATGCGCGCCAGCGAGCATGTCCTTGAACTCGATCTCGGAAAGACCCCATTCGGGGTGCGAGGTGCGAATCGCGTCCCACACCCGAGAGATAAACGCCTTGCGCGACCCTGGCCAGCCCTCGGCATTGCCGCGTGCCGCGCTGAGCACACCAGCAGAAAATTGCGCTAATCCAGGTCGCTGCGGCGCATCTTCCACTTGCGGTGTGAGTTGTGTGGGGGGTGACTGAAGTGATTCGCTCGCCGCGCGCAAGGCCCGCTTGGCGGCAGGTTGTGGAGCACCTGATGCGTCGACGCTCGCTAAGCGGCGCAGCACGCAGAGGCGCAACGCCTCGGCGTCGACACGCTGCACACCGGCTTGGTCGGCGCACAGGGCAGCGATCAGGCGCGTGTCGGTCGGCAGATCGCGCGGCCTATGCAACAATTGCCCAGCAAGGACCCGCCCGGCTTTCGCTGACAGCGCCGTTCCTTTGCCGAGGCCTTCTTTGACGTTGTCGCCGAAGGCGCGCTCGAGCGCGACCAGCGCCAGCGCCGCGCGCAGCTTCGATGGCGACAGGGCCTGGCGCACCGAGAGCCCGAATGCGTGCTGTACGAAAAGGGCGGAGAGCCCGTCAGGCCGGGACAGCGCGCTGCGCAGAGCCGGCTTGCTGGCATCGACACCCAAGCCCTTGGCAATCAGCCAAATATCGCGTTGGTCGCTCCATGTACGGGCATGCGCCTGCTGCTCGCCGAAATAGCGGGCGACATGATTTTCGCCTTCGTCGGTGAGGCGCAGCCGAGAGCGACTATCGCGCACGAGACCCGCCACCATCAGTCGTGCCAGCGTCGTGTCGGCGATAGTTCGCCATTGCGCAGCGGAACGCGCGGGCGTTGCGGCCGGTGCCAGGTCGCGCACAATCTGCGCCCGCGTGGCCCCGCCCGAGCAAGCGATGCGCGCGAGCACGAGATCGTCGAGGGCGCCAGGCACGGCCCCGCCGGATGGCAGAGCCTGCACGCTCCTGCTCAGGGCCGACATGCAACGCATCTCCTCATGCCGTTGGCATGGCCGTACGCGCGAATCAGCGGCCGCTCGCGGGGAATTGTGTGAGAGATTGCTGTGGCTTCAAGAGGGCGCAGTGCAAAGGGCGTGGACCTGTTGCATCAACCTCGCGAGTTTTCGCGCCGCCGCCCGGCTTTCGCCTCACGGGTGTCAAATTGCCAACAACATATTAACGCGTGATTGCAGCGGCGCTTGACCGTGCCGTCGACGCAACCATGGGGAATGCCACAAGAATTTGCGGACGCGCCGCGGTGGGAACCGCTTCCGTACATGTGGTTACCGGCCCTTAGCATTAACGACGAGTTAACGGGTTTTAGCGATGATCAATCGTTGTACCGCTTTTCTCCACGCGGGGGTCGCTCGTATGTATCGCGTCGCGCTATGCGCAGGTGCTGCTTTGGCAATGGCAGCCTGCAGCCTCGGCTCCGGAACCATCTCTTCCGGCTACAACGAGCCCGATACTACGGCTTCGATCACGTCTTCATCCAACTTGCCGAGCGTCGGCCTGGGTGGTGAGCCATCCACCCCGCGTGCAAAGAACCCTGCCGTCGCTGGTCAGCAGTACGCGGCGCTCGATCAGGCCCCGAGGGGATCGTACGAGAAGGCACCCACCGGCGCGCTCGCCGATCGCGACTATTCGCACACCGCGCTCGACGCCGAGAGGGCACGCGACATCATCAATCAGTATCGCAAGGACAAGGGTCTCAAGCCTCTGAAGCTCAACGCCGAGCTGACGGAGGCCGCCAAGGCTCACTCGCGCGACCTTGCCAAGTGGGACCGCATCTCGCACTACGGCTCGGACGGATCCAACCCGTGGGATCGCGTCAAGCGCACCGGCTACCACGCGCGCCTTGCCGCCGAGAACGTCGGCACTGGCCAGGTGGATTTCAGCGAGGTGATGCGTGGCTGGAAGGAGAGCCCCGGCCACAACAAGAACCTGCTGCTGCCCGACGCCCAGCACATCGGCATCGCGCTCGTGCAGGACCCGCGCACCGAGTTCAAGTCCTTCTGGACCCTGGTCATCGGCGCGCCGATGTAGGGCCGCCAATGCCCCCCCCGCGCCGGGCACTTGTCCTGCCCGCCGCCACTCCGCTCCGACTTTGATGTGACCTCGCCCACCCACCCGGCTGAGGTCGCATGGCGTAGTGCAAAAGCAACCGCTAAGTGCGCTTGAAGACGCTGTGCCACACGGCAACCTCGATGCCGAGGGTGCGGCTGACCACGACATTGTTGAGCAGCGCTCCCACCATCAATGCCGCGGACGTCGCCATTGCAGCACCGATGAGCCCGTAAAGCGGCACCAACAGGAAGTTCAGCACCACGCTCGTCGTCGCCATGGTGACCTGCACCGCGGCGCACACCGACTGCTTGCCGAGCATATTGAGCAAGAACTCCGCCGGCCCCATCGACGAGCGCAGGAGGAATCCGACAACCAGGATGAGCATCACCGGATAGCCGTCGACGAACTGCGGCCCGAACAACCACAGAAGCGGCATGCCGAGCACCAGGATACCGACGGCCGCGGCCAGTGACGGCCAGAACGTCCAGCGCGCCGCCTCGCGCGCAAACGCATCGAGCGCGGCCTTGTCGCCGCGCGCACCGAGCGCGGCAAAGCGATTGCCTACCGCGCTGCCCACCGCGTAGTGGACGAACATGATCAGCGCCATGGTCTTCGCGGCAGCGAAATAGATGGCAACATCAGTCGGTGTCATGTAGTGCGATACGACGAGCACGTCGGCGCTTTGCAGCGTGGACTCACACGCCGCTATGATGAGCAACGGCCACGTTGCCTTCAGCCAGGTTGGGAAGTCGTACCTGCGGGTGCCCGTGCCGACCGTCTCCTTGATGCGCTTGTCCATCAGTACGGTCTGCAACAGGCCGGTAACCCACGTGGCAACGATTGCAGCGGCGGCCGCGGTCTTCGCCTCCATGGGCAGGCCGACGAAGCGTGCTGCGATCATGGCGAGCAGCAGCAGCGTCGGCCGCAGCACATACGGCGGCAGCATCGAAAGGCCCATCCAGGCGAAGGCTTTGCCGATACCGTCCTGCACCCACGTCAGCGCATACAGCGGAACGCAGACAAGGGCGAGATAGGCTGGCAACATGAACGGTGCTTCGAACGGCTCGAACACGCATAGGCCAGCAATGCCGGCAGTGGCGATCAGTGTTCCGATGCCGAGCGCCAGCCAGCGCGAGCCGCGCACGATGCCGAGCAGCAGCGCCGGCCGATCCGTCTCGCGGTACTGCGGCACGAAGCGGATGGTGGCAACGCCGAGCCCGAGGTCGGCGAGGCCGCCGAGGATCAGCACCCAAGTCCATACGAAAACGTAGATGCCGTACTCGTAGCTGCCCATCCAGCGCGCGAGCACGATCTGCGAGAGATAGAGAAGCGCAGCGCTGGCGCAGCGCACGCCGAAAGCCGCGAGGGCGTCGCGCTGCGTACGATGACGCTCGCTGCGCGCTTCGAGGATCGCAACCGCCTGCGCACGCAACGCCCTCGCCGCCAGCAGCAGCGTGGCGGTCGGCGAGGCGGAAAGGGCGGCGGGCTGCGTCATCGCTGCGGCGTCAGGAGAGCATGCGGTCGTGCTGGCGCTCGCGAAGGCGCTCGGCGACGTCGGCCCAAGCGTTGGACCGGCTCGCATCGCCGGTCTTGAAATGAAGCGCTGCAAAGAAGTCGGCGACCTCGGCCGCGTAGAGTCCATGCATCGCCTCGAGCACGCTCGCCATGGTGTCGAACTCGGGCTCGTCTGTGGGGGGCTCTTCTTGCCAGACGTCTGTCATGAACGCTGAATCCCGGTGTGATCTTGCGTTCATCCGGTCAGCAAGAAGCGCGCCACTCATGCCTGCGCCAAAATGAGACCGCGGGACGCCGTTCGTGCTAGCGTGTGCCCTTGGTTGCGAGGAGAGTGCGATCATGACCTCATCGTCGCGGTTAACGCTTCTTGGCGCAGCATCGGCAGCGGTGCTCGCGATCGCAAGCCCGGCTTTCGCGCAGACCGAGGCGCCAGCGGCCTCTGTTCCTGCCCCATCGGCGACGCCGGCCCAGAGTCAGACAGTCCCGCAGACTCAAGGTGGCAGGCAGGAGCGTTCGGCTCCGGCCGGCTGCCCATATCGAGACGGTAAGCTCGAACTGATCGTTTAGGGACGATTGGCGCTGGCAAGGACGCCGGTGGTTATTACTGCGGCTGGAATGCAGCGGCAGCGGGCGGAGGCATGGTGCCGCGAAGCTGCACGGTTGCCGGCGCGCCATCTCCGCTTTCCCCGGCTCCGGCGCTCTCCGCCTCAACGCCGATAGTGACCGACTCGGGCTTTGGCTGGGCGGCGATCGTCTGCTTCTTCTTTGCCGCTTTTGCCGCGCTGCGCTTCTTGCCGCCGGCCTTGGCTACGCGCGCCTTGCGCTCTTTGCAGCCCCAGGAGACGACGTCGTTACGGATGCTTCTCACCTGCGCCGATGCGGCGAGCGGCATATTGTCGAGCGTGTTGGAGTTGAAGAGCTGTTTCCAGCCTGTCTCCTGGAATCCATGCTCTAGCAGGCTTGCCGCGCGCAGGTTGCGTTCAGCGCTCGAGTTCTCGCCCAGCACGACGGCGATGATCCGGCGTCCGTCCCGGCTTGCGGTGGCGACGAGGTTGAAGCCTGAATCGCACGTGAAGCCCGTCTTCATGCCGTCGGCGCCGGCGAACGATTGCAGCAAGCCGTTATGCGTCGCGAGGCGCTGCTTCCCGAGCCGCATCTCCTGCTTTGTCCAGTAGTGCGCATATTCGGGAAAGTCGGTGATGATGGCGCGCGCGAGCTTGGCGAGGTCGCGTGCCGTCGACACCTGCTCGGCGGCCGGAAGGCCGTTGACGTTGACGAACACCGTGCGGCTCATGCCGAGCCGAGCGGCAGTCGTGTTCATCTGCGCAACGAACGCTACCTCGCTGCCTGCTACGGCTTCCGCCAGCATCACCGCAACATCGTTCGCCGATTTGACGATCAACGCTTGCAGTGCAAGGTCGACACTCATCTGGCCGCCGACGGCGAGACCGATCTTGCTCGGCGGCTGCAGATGTGCGCTGGCCGAGCATGAGACCTTTGATTTGAGGTCGAGCTTGCCGGCCTTCAGGGCCTCGAATACCAGATACGCCGTCATCATCTTGGTGAGCGATGCCGGATGCCACGGCGTATCGGCATCCTCGTAGTAGAGCACCTTGCTGTTGGAGACCTCGACAACCAAGCCGGGGCCGGCAGAGGCTTTGAGCGGCACCAGGGCCAAAAGCATCAGTAGGGCGACGAATGCGGTGCCGCGACGCATTGAGTTCCCCTGCGAGTGTCCGATCTCGCCGGATAACACACCCTTCGCGGGTGCTGCAACGCAGCGCCCCGGCCTTTCCCGCATGGTGTGACCCCTGGCGCACAGGTCGGACTGCTAAATTGGCGGCCATTGGCCCCAGCCGCTCACGCAGCGAGCGTCCGATAGGCGTGCACGAGCGCCAGCATAGTTACCGGGAGGGTGACCAGCAGCCCGACGAGTAGCGCCAGCGTGCCGAGCAAATTGATGCCGATGAGCGTGAGCACCAGCAGGAACAGTTGCCACTTGTGCCCCTTGGTGATGCGCCAACTCTCCTTGATGGCATCGATCGGTCCAAGCCCGCGCTCGACGACGAGATATGGCACGAAGGCAAGCCCCATGGCGATGATGATGCCTGGGACGATGAAGGCTATGAAGCCGAGTGCGATGGCAAAGAGGCACAGAATGTGCGCGCCGAGAAAGCGCCAGAACGGCGCTGGGTTCCACAGGTCTGCGATCTGTGCGCTCTCGACGTTGTCATGCGCGCGCAGCGAGAAGGTTGTGATGCCGAGCCCGACCAGGATCGATACGATGATACTGACCAGCGAACTGATGGCATAGTACGCATTGAATGGTGGGGGGATCAGTTGGCCATCAGGGCCGATCTGCGGGTGAGGACCAAATAGGCCTGGTAGCGATGCAATGATCATCGCCAGAAGTAGCGCGCCGATCAGAAACCAGGGCCGCTTCTTGAACGTCTCCCACGCATAGCCGATACAATCGCCGATCGATAATGCGGGCATGTGGCCTCCAGAGAAATGGCTTTGAACAAAGCTCTAGCACACACGAATCAACGAAAATAATGCGCTAGCGACGGCTCAGGGGGAAGCATGCGAGCGTGCGCCGCAGCGTGTGCAGCGTTTCCCACGTTCGAACGCGCCGGCTCTAGAGCAGCGTGCCTTGCAGGATGATGAGCGCGACCGAGAAATAGATGATGAGCCCGGTGACGTCGACGAGCGTGGCGACGAATGGTGCCGAGGCGCTCGCCGGATCGAAGCCTAGTCGCTTCATGATGAACGGCAGCATGGCGCCCGCCAGCGAGCCGAACGTGACCACGCCGACGAGTCCCGCACCCACCGTGAGCGCGATCAGTCCCCAGTGCGCCCCATAATCGTAGAAGCCGAGCCACTGCCAGGCAACGATGCGCACCATGCCGATCAGCGCGAGAATGCCCCCGAGGGCAAGCCCCATCGGCACCTCGCGCACGGCGACGCGCCACCAGTCGCGCAGACGCAACTGACCGAGCGCCAGCGCGCGGATGAGCAGCGAGGTCGACTGCGATCCCGAGTTGCCGCCCGAGCTCATGATCAGCGGAATGAAAAGCGTTAGGACGACGGCTCGCGCCAGTTCGTCCTCGAAGTGCTGCATCGCGCTCGCGGTCAGCATCTCGCCGATGAACAGTGCGCACAGCCAGCCTGCGCGCTTGCGGATCATCTGCAGGAACCCAATCTGCAGGTAGGGCTCCACCACGCCTTCGACACCGCCGAACCGCTGCACATCCTCGTCGCTTTCGGCGACGATGGCATCGATCACGTCGTCCACCGTCACGATGCCGAGCACTTGGTGGCGCGCGTTCAGCACCGGGATCGAGAGGAGGTCGTGTATGGAGATGAGACGTGCCACCTCCTCGCGGTGGGCGTCGGGGCCTACCCAGATCGGCTCGTTGCCGGCACCGGCGTTGAGGATCGGCAACTGCGGATCGCAGGCGATCAACTCGCGCAGCGACACGATGCGAACGAGCTCCCGCGTTGTGGGGTCGACGACGAGCACCGTATAGACGGTCTCGCGCGTCTTCTGCACCTCGCGGATGTAGTCGAGCGCTTTGCCCACCGTGTAGGTCGCCGGCACGCTGGCAACCTCGGTCGTCATCAGGCTGCCGGCCGTCCCTTCAGGGTAGGTCAGCAGCAGCTTGATCTGCACCGCCGTCTCGAAGTCGACCTTGGCGAGCAGCTTGGTGCGGTCATAGCCATCGAGCTGGCGCAGCGTCGCGGCGGCTCGGTCGGCAGACATGCCCTTGAGAATGCGCCCGGCGAGACCGTTCGGCAGCTCCAAAAGGATATCGCCGCCGCGGGAGAGTTCCGGACGGTCGAAGACCTCAACGGCGCGCTCGACGGCAAGCTCCGTCACCAGCGAGGCAGCGGTTTCGACGTCCTCCTCGTTGAGGCGCGCAACGATATCGGCGATGTTGAGATCGGCGAACGGATGCGCAGCAGCCGCCACCGCGATGGTATCATCCATGGCTCACCTCGGGTTTCCGCCGTCGCGGGCGCCCGTGGCGAGCCTAAAGCTCAGGCCACGATGCGGGGCGACGGCACAGATCGACTACTGTCGCTAGGCATCGGGTTGTCTCCTGGAATTGGCGGCGCGAATAACGCTGCCGCCAGGCGCTCATATGGACCCCTCGCATCGGCGGGTCAACCCCGGCCGATGGCTTTTTGCGCTGGTAGAATGGCAGGGAGGCGGCCCATTGCACGCCCGTTGCAATCAGGCCCGCTGTCCCGCTGGCGACAATGCCTCAGGATGCGCCGCCTCGCGCCCGAGTCCCACGAGGGCGAGGAACGTCACCGCCGAGGCCGCAGCCAGATAGTAGCCTACCGCGTAGAGCCCATAGCTCGTCGCCAGTGTCGTTGCGATGTAAGGCGCGAGCGATGCCCCGAAGATCCCGGCGAGATTGAACGCCAGCGATGTGCCCGTATAGCGCACGCCGACGGGAAACGGCTCCGACAGCGCCGTCCCGAGCGGGCCGTACGTCAGCCCCATCAGCGCGAGGCCGAGGATCATGAAGGCCGCGACGCTGACCAGATTTCCGGAGCCGAACAGCGTCGGGAACAAAAGCCCGAAGCCGGCGATGAGGGCTGTCGTCCAGAGCAGCACTGTCCTGCGGCCCTGGCGATCGGCGAGCCATGCCGAGATCGGTATGGTCAGGCCGAAGAAGACGACGCCGAGCATCTGGATGGGCAGGAACTCCTGGCGCGTGAACCCGAGCGAGCTGATCCCCCAGCTCAGCGCAAAGACCGTCATGAGATAGAAGAGCACGAAGGTCGCCAGCGCGCCGAAGGTGCCAAGCATCAGCAGCCAGAAGTGCCGCGAGACGATCGAGAGAAGAGGCACGTTCACGCGCTCGTTGTTCTCGAGCGCGTGCTTGAAGGCCGGCGTCTCGGAAATGCGCAAGCGCACATAGAGCCCGACTAGGACGAGCGAGGCGCTGGCGATGAACGGTATGCGCCAGCCGAACGATAGGAACTGCTGGTCCGTCAGCAACTCGGTGATGAGCAGAAAGATGCCGGTCGAGCAGAGGAAGCCGATCGGTGCACCGAGCTGCGGGAACATCCCGAACCACGCCCGCCGCGAGCTTGGGGCGTTCTCGGTGGCGAGCAGCACCGCTCCGCCCCACTCGCCGCCAAGCCCGAGGCCCTGGAAAAACCGGCACGTGGCCAGCAGGAGCGGCGCCCAGATGCCGGCCGTCTCGTAGGTCGGCAAGAGTCCGATGATCACGGTGGCCAGCCCCATGGTCAGGAGCGCCGCGACCAGCGTTGCCTTGCGGCCGATGCGGTCACCGAAGTGACCGAACAGCACGGCGCCGACCGGCCGGGCAAAGAAGGCGATGGAGAACGTCGCGAAGGATTGCAGCGTGGCCGTCGTCGGGTCGGCATTTGGAAAGAAGAGCTGCGGGAAGACGAGAACGGCGGCAGTGGCGTAGATGTAGAAATCGAAGAACTCGATGGTCGTGCCGGCCAGGCTGGCGAGGAGCACGCGACGCGTGGAGACGTTCTCGGATCCGGACAAAATAGCACCTGAGGAATCTAGAGGTGGGACAGACACTCTCGCTTGCCGGTTGACGGGAGGTGAGAGCGGCGTTGGGCGGGTGGAAACTCCGTCAAACTGGAGGCGTCGGCAAGGGCTGGGCCGAGCCTTGGACGGCATGCTACGCCGACCCAGTAGCAATGGCTTTGGACGATCCTGCGCGCTGCGACGGTCGCGCAGCAATAGCGGCGGAGGTGGTGCCCCAGGCCCGACTCGAACGGGCACATCCTTGCGGATAACAGATTTTGAGTCTGTCGCGTCTACCGGTTCCGCCACTGGGGCTTATTGATTTTGCTAGGAAATTCAGCCGTCATGTCTGCTGCAGCTCGGGTATCTCTTACTCAAGATGCAGCGCGTGTGACCGGCCCCGGCAGAATCACCGTCTCTCCTACACAGGAGCGGCCGATATCGCAACGCCGGCGGCTTGCCGCGCCTCAACGCCAATGCCAGCCGGCGGTCAACCCAACGCTAAGGTGCCGGTGACAAAATACCGAGTAAAGAGACTGAGCAGCCGGGGAACCGGCCAGGGCGCGCCGTGTCGGCGCAATCGCCAAAGGACCCTAAAGTGCCCCCCGTTCCGCCAGCGCAGCCGGCCGCCCTGCTGAGCGAAACCGAGTTCATCCGTCGCGTGCTGATCGTCGTCGCCATCCTCGCCGGCGCAGCGGCGCTCTACATGCTCTCTGACATCATCCTGCTCATTTTCGGTTCGGTGCTTGTCGCGGTGGTTCTGCGCTCCATCGCGCCGCCGCTGGAGCAATTGACGTCTCTCGGTCCGCGGTCGTCCCTCGCCGTTGCCGGACTTGGCGTCCTGGCTCTCCTCGTCGGCATTGGCGTGCTGTTCGGCGCCCAGATCAGCGATCAGCTTTCGACCCTCGTGCAAAGCCTGCCGGCAGCGACGGCTAACCTTTCCAAGTCGGAGCCGTTCCAGTCGGTGTCGGAGCTGCTCAAGGGGTCTTCGGTCGGCAATCTTCTCGCCAACGCGCTATCGTGGGGCACGACCGTGTTCGGTGGCCTCGCCACGCTGTTCGTGGTGCTCATCGCCGGCATCTACATCGCCATCAGCCCGCGTACCTATCGCGACGGCTTGCTGATGCTGTTTCCGAGAGGGGTTCAGGACAAGGTCTCTGCAACTCTCGACGCTGGTGGAGAGGCGTTGCGCCTGTGGCTCGGCGCGCAGCTCCTAGCCATGATCATGGTCGGCACTTTGACAGGCATCGGCCTCGCCATCATCGGCGTGCCATCGGCCCTCGGTCTTGGCCTCATTGCCGGCGTCCTCGAGTTCGTGCCCATCGTTGGCCCGGTTGTCGCCGCCGTGCCGGCGCTGCTGCTCGCCTCGACGCAGAGCTGGGAGCTGGCCGCGTGGACATTGTTGCTGTTCGTCATCGTGCAACAGGTCGAGAGCAACATCATCATGCCGCTCGTCTCGGGACGCGCTGTCGACCTGCCGCCGGCTGTGGGACTTTTCGCGGTCATCGCCATCGGCATCTTGTTCGGGCCGCTCGGGCTCTTGCTTGGGTACCCGCTCGCCATCGTCACCGACGTCGCGGTGCGCAGCCTCTATGTGCGTGAGGCCCTCGGCGAGGATGTCGACATCGCCGGTGAGAAAAATAAGGCCAGCTAGCCGTCTCGGCGGAAGGCTGTCGCCGGGGCTGCTGCAACCTACTTCCAGGTATAGGTGATGCGGCCGCTGTGGTGGCGGTGCTCGGTGATCTGGACGTGGTCGCCGACGTGCGGATCGGTTGTCTTCATTGCCATGACGGCCACGCGCCGCCCATCGTTGTCGAGCGCCACCTCGACCGACAGCCCCTCTTCAACCATCTGCGTATTCTTGATGTTGAGCGGCCCGACCGACGTCACCGTCGCGGGTACGCGCACATTGTCGACGCGTCCGTCGAAGTCCTCGTAGACGAAGTAGGCGGCTATCGCAGCGAGCGCCGCGGCGCCGATGCCGACCTTCTTCAGCCGCTCGATCCAAAGCGCACGCTCGAGCTTGCGCCGCGTTTCCTCACGCATCGAGTTTCTTCCTGTTTCTTGACGCGACGCTAGGCGGCCATCGCCTGGCTGTCCACGAGGCGTACGATGTCGGCCATGATGTCGTTGAGCTGGAAGTTCTTCGGCGTATAGACGGCGGCGACGCCGAATGCTTTGAGCTTCACCTCGTCCTCCGGCGGAATGATGCCGCCGACCACGACTGGCACATCGGAGAGGCCTTCCTTGCGCAGCCGCTCCATGACCTCCTGCACCAGCGGCACGTGGCTGCCGGAGAGGATCGACAGGCCGATGACATGCGCGCTCTCGTCCACGGCCGCGCGCACGATCTGCCCTGGCGTCAGGCGGATACCCTCGTAGACGACCTCCATGCCGACGTCGCGCGCGCGCACGGCGATCTGCTCGGCGCCGTTCGAGTGCCCGTCGAGACCCGGCTTGCCGACGAGGAACTTGAGCCGCCGCCCGAGCTTGGCCGACAGCGCGTCAACCGCGGCGCGCACGGTATCGAGCTCGAGCCCCTCGCGGGCTACCGCCGCCTGAGCGACGCCGGTCGGCGCCCGGTACTCGCCGAACACGCGGCGCAGCGTCGTGCCCCATTCGCCCGTGGTGACGCCGGCGCGGGCCGCCGCGATCGACGGCTCCATGATGTTGCGCCCTTCCTTGGCGGCGCGCTCCAATTCGGCGATGGCGGCATCGACGGCCTTCGCGTCACGTGCTGCGCGCCACGCCTTGAGCTTCTCGATCTGCTCCGCCTCGACGGCCGGATCGACGACCATGATGGCGCCTTCGCCCGCGGTCAGCGGCGAGGGCTCCGTCTCCGTCCACTTGTTGACGCCGACGACGATCTGTCCGCCGCTCTCGATAGCCGCGAGGCGTGCCGTGTTGCTCTCGACGAGGCGCCGTTTCATGTAGTCGATGGCCGCCACCGCGCCGCCCATCGCCTCGATGGTGGCGAACTCGGCCTTCGCCTGCTCCTTCAACTCCTCGACCTTGCGCGCGATCTCGGTCGAGCCGTCGAAAATATCGCCGTATTCGAGCAGATCAGTCTCGTAGGCGACGATCTGCTGCATGCGCAGCGACCACTGCTGGTCCCACGGGCGCGGCAGCCCGAGCGCCTCGTTCCATGCGGGGAGCTGCACGGCACGCGCGCGCGCCTTCTTGGACAACGTCACGGCCAGCATCTCGATCAGGATGCGGTAGACGTTATTCTCCGGCTGCGGCTCGGTGAGACCGAGGCTGTTCACCTGCACGCCGTAGCGGAACAGCCGGTCCTTGGGGTTGGTGACGCCGTAGCGCTCGCGGGTGATCTCGTCCCACAGCTCGTTGAACGCCCGCATCTTGCAGATCTCGGTTACGAACCTGAGACCTGCATTGACGAAGAACGAGACGCGGCCAACAACGGTGCCGAAGTCCTCTGGTGGTACCTCGCCCGACGCCTTGACCGTGTCGAGCACGGCGATGGCGGTGGCCAGCGCGTAGGCCAGCTCCTGCACCGGCGTCGCCCCCGCCTCCTGCAGGTGATAGGAGCAGACGTTGGTCGGGTTCCACTTCGGAACTTCGCGGTAGGAGAAGACGATCGTGTCCTTGATGAGCCGCAGCGACGGCTCGGGCGGGAACACGTAGGTCCCACGCGACAGGTATTCCTTGATGATGTCGTTCTGGATCGTGCCGGTAAGCT
>Ga0164243_10010347_pt1 | contig 13419 bp, 10 predicted proteins | sample OricompcompostOP_FD_108781 | JGI IMG/M metagenome (GOLD analysis project Ga0164243, IMG submission 108781) | Organic Plus compost microbial communities from Emeryville, California, USA - Original compost - Organic plus compost (OP) | ecosystem: Engineered > Solid waste > Mixed feedstock >... | reverse complement strand
TCGTGCTCGGGCTCGAGCGCGCGACGACCGTCATGAAGCACCTCATCGATGCTGGTGTTTCACCGGGGCGCATCGTCGTCGCCTCCGCCGGCGAGCTCCAGCGTCCGAGCGAGCGCTGGGGAGTGCGGGCCCACCGCGTCGAGGTGCTCCTCGCACGAGGCGGTCCACCCCGTCCGAACGAGGCACCGATCGCCCGCGGCATCGACGCTCAGGGCCTGCTGCCGCGTCCGCGGAGTGAGGTCGTAGGCCGGAGCTCGCCCGGACGCCTCGCGCCTGCTCCGCAGCCTCCCCCGATGCAGATGCTCCCGCAGCAGCAGCCCGGTCCCTTCGTGCCTCCCCCTCCCCCGCGCAGTCGATGAGCCGGGTCCAGCGCTCCGCCTCGCACGCGAGACCAAGCGGCGTCCTCCGCAGCCCGATGGAGCGGCTGCGGAGGCGCTCGGCGCAGACCCTTCGAGCAGGCGCCTTTCAGCACGCGGACCAACGCTCGGCGCCGAGGGCGCCCAGGACCTCGCCACGCGAAGATCGGGTAGTCGCACATCGAGGCTTCGCCGCGTGAACCATCCCGTCACGGCGGCCGGAACGGCTCGCGGCGCCCGCCGAGAGTTGGAGCTTCGCTGCCGCGGCCTCCTTCGCGTGCGCGGCGAGCTGCTCGCGCAGGCGTGCGAGCGCGTCATGCAGCGCGGGGCTCTCTGCTCGAGCTTCTTCGGCGGCGACGGTGGGACGAACGGACCGGGCTCGAACCCTGCGGTCGTTGCCGAGCGAGCGCTGGAAGCCGATCGCGAGCTCCCGCGCCATGCGGAGCTGATGAAGCGCCTCGTTCGCGTCGCCGCGGTTCACGTCGACGGCCGCATTCCCGGCGCGCCGGAGCTGATGGCAGATCGTGCGCTGCGTCGCGCCGATGACGCCCTTGTCGCAACTGCACGACGGGCGACGCGACGGCGGGCTCTGCGATGACCGACGACCATCATCGATCGCCACGAGCTCGGGGGCGGCGAGGTGGTGGGACGAGGTCGAGGAGACGGTCGCCTCCCTCGCGACCGGCGCAAGGAGTGGATCCGAGAGCGCGGCAGGCGGCCGAGCCCCAGGCCCAGACCGTCACGCCGAACGGGCGTCGCTCTTCATCTCGTGACGAGCATCGTCGTGGGTACCTTGCTCCTCGAAGTTGCCGCGCACCAGGTCCACGCGCGTGAGCTCGAGGTCACCGCTGCTGGAGCACCTGCGACCCGGAGAGCGTGCCGGCGCAGTCGAGCGCCACGTCCGCGACGGCACTGCCCACCTTGCGACGAACAACGACGAGGTTCGTCCCGGGGTAGGTCGGATCCGTGAAGAAGACGTACGACGAAGGTATTGCTCCGGCGGGATCGCGTTGACGAGCTCCGGGTCACCGGGAAGGTCGTCTACCGACGAGGTGAGCGTTCGCCCCCCGGTGATGTGCCGGGACATGGAGAAGGGATGATCCCCGTCCTGGCTCCTCACCACGAACGGCGCGCGCGTCCAGAATCCCCTGACCTCACCGAACCTGAGTGACGTGGGCGCGCCCGCGGGAGCGCTGGGCTCGTTCCTGAGCGTTGGTGCCGGCCAGGCACCGACCATCCGCCACGGCGTGCCGGCCTGACGAGCACGCAGAAGAAGGTTGCGATGCGGAGGCTCGTGACGTCCGCGACGCCCATCGGCGTGACCGCGTACGAATGCGGCGAGCCGATCGGCTGGTGCTCGATCGGGCCACGCGAGACGTACATCAGGCTCGAGCGCTGCGGACGATGCCGCGACGAACGCCTCCGGAGACCACGACGTGGACGGCGCTCTGCTTCTTGTTCGCGCGCTCGCACCGCGACAAGGGCGTGACGCATGCTCTGCTCGAGGCGCCGTGGCCTACGCGCGCGAGCTGGGCGCTTTCACCGTCGAGGGCTACCGTTCGATACCGCCGGCATCTCGTCGACGCATCGAGACCGCTCGTCCGCGTTGGATACTGCTTCCTTCCGGCGTGACGGCAAGCGCTGGTGGCGCGAGCTCCGGCCCGACTGGAGCGTGCATGCCGCCCGCGCATCCGCACCGCCAGCGGCGCTGCCGCGTCAGTACGTGGGTGCGACGGCGCTGTGCACCGGTCATGTATCGCGCTCCCCAGAACACCTGCAAAGCGACGCGTGCTTCGAAGCGAAGGCCGCGGATCTCGAACGGACCGTCACCATGACGCTCCGCGACGACGAATCGTGCGTCAGCGAACGTGCAGGCTTCCGTCGGCAGCAACCACGAGGTTCAGCTGTGGAGCCTCGCCGCCGCACTCAGGGCCATTCGGATGGACCAGCGTCGGAACCGCGCTGATGTTCTGGGTGGAGAGCGCCTTCCCAGAGGCGTCGAGCATCTCCAGTGTAACCTGCACGGATTCTGCGGGCAGATTCGGGAGAGGGATGTAGGCGAACTTTCCGCCGGTCGCGACAGCTTGGGCGCTGCACGTCTCGCCCTGGCAGCCCTGGTCCACCGTCTTCGTCGACGGAAAGAGTTCGACGGTCGGCGTGCTGCACGATCCCGCCCAGCACACCGAGATGGTGGCTGACGCGACCTTCGGCGCGAACGCGGGGTCGATGTCGAGGCTGAGCCCGCGCATCGCCGCAGCGGCCGAGCAGGCGCGTTCATCGCCGTTGCCATCGAGGCCTTGTTGGGACGACGACAGCGCGGACGAGCCGCAGCCCACGCTGGCAGCAACCGCGAGGAACGCCCCCAGGAACACGCGCGACCGTCGTGTCGGAGGGGGGACCGAGCGAAGCACAGGATTCATATGCTCGCCGCTTCTGCACATCCTGAGCCACAAGGGCGCGGTCGCTTCGTCGGCGCCTCACGCATGACGCGCTCGGGTGTCGCGCGCGTGTTTGGCACAGTCTTGCACAACCCATGACGCGCGCGTCGTGCTCGAGCCAGCACCCGAGCTCCCTTGTGTCAGCGTACGGGGCCCACGCTACGGTTCGCGCTCACCTCCGGCGTGGTCGAGCGCGTGGACTCGGTAGGGCATCAAAGAGGAAGCGTGTCACGCACTGATGCATGCAGAGCACACACATCGTGCGCTCGAGCTGACGCGCCGGGGCGATTGAGGCTCGATACGAGTCGCGCGCGTTCTACGCTCGGGCGGTGTCGGTCGAGCGGCGACCTCGCTGAGGCCAGCGCCGGGACGCACGGAGCGTGGCGTGCTCGGGGCGACCGCGGAGCTACGGGAGAATGTCACTGAACCGGGACCAGCGGCGACTCCACGAGCTTTCGATGCGCCATGCCCCCGGGATAGGCATAGCTCGCGGCGAAGCCCCAGCCCCACAACGTGGCCGTGAAGGGGCCGTCGCTCTTCATCCGCTGGAGCCCGGTCCGACACGTCTCGTCGCCGAACTGCTGGCCCGGACCGCGATCTCTCGCGAGGTCGACGCGTGTGAACTCGTACTCGCCGCGCGTGCCGATGGGACGGAAGTCGGTGAGATTGCCCGCGCACTCCAGCCAAACGTCCTTGAAGACGCCGCGAGACTTGGCGCGCACGACGACGAGCGACGTCTCGGGATAAGTCGGGTCTGCGTAGAACGTATACGCGTTCATGTACTGGCCGGCCGGGATGACGTTGACGAACTCCGGATCGCCGGCGCCTCCGTGATCGAACGGCGTTTCGTAATATTCTCCGAGGAATCCGGTCATGTACGCCGCGAGATAGATGGGATGATCGGCGTCCTGCGTACGCACGACGAACGGATCCCCCGTGCCATTGACGAACGTCACGACCTGACCAGCCGACATCTCTGTCGGAGCCCCGACCGGGATCGCCGGATCGTAGTCGAGCCGCGTTCCGTCGCGGGCAGCGACGATGCGGTACGGCATCAGCTCGTGCTCGTTGCCGAGGCGCGGGCGATAGCCGACGCCGACGTATTCGGATCCCCACTGCTCGAACGCCGGGACCTGCTGGCCGAGCGTGTCGCACGCGGCGGCGCCGAGCGGGATGTTCACACAGGTATGGCCGGAGAAAATCGTCGTCGGCTTGTTCGACGTGATGATGCTACCGGACAGCTCCTGAATCTGTACGAACTGCAGGAACTGGCCGCGACCGAGGCGATAGCTCGACGGGACCTTCGCCGCCGCGCCTTTCACACCGGATCCACTTTGGATGTCCTGCGATGGGGAGATGATCACTTCCGTGTCATCTTCGGCTGCGACGATCTGCGTAGTCGGATTGCCGACGCCGGGATTCGACTCCCAGGACCCGACGACCATGTGCTGCTTCGCCCAGCTACCTACTGGCAATACGAGCGTCGCCGAAGGCATGAAGCTCGCTGCCCCACCGAATGGGAACATGGCGGCCAGTGACACCGGGTTGCTTGCTTTCAAATGGAACGAGGCACCCACCCCAGTACGCGCAAACGATTGCTTCGTCAGAAGCGCAGGAGTCACACCGTCCGGACACGCGATGTAGTCTCTGTTCGTCATCGGGAACGACGGGTCGTGATCGGACAGGAAGAGCACGATGCTGTCCCCCGGCGCGATCGCGCCGGTGTGCGGGATGAGCGCCGCATCTCCAGGATTCGTGCGGAACGTCGCTTTCGAGATATCGAGGTCCTTGCCCTCGCGCTCGAGCGAGATCTCCACCGGCTGGGTCGAAGTGTTGACGACGAACGCGGCATAACAGGAGTCTGCATAGTCCGTCGACGGTGGCTGGAAGTAGAACTCGCAACCCGTCGAGCTCTTGTCCGCACCAGCAGCGGCGCACGGCTCCTGGCAGCGCGCGGCCCCGCACGCCTGATCCGACCGACACGTCTCGGCGACTTCACCCGTGCAGGAGCGGACGACGGACCGACCATCGAGCGAGCACTGGAAGGGGCAGTTGCCGGCGTCCATCTCGTCGACCTCGAATCCAGACGTCGGCGGGACGAAGCCGACGCTGCGGTCCTCGCCGCAAGCGACGATGGCGGCGACGAAGGCGAGGCCGGCGACCGAAATCGTCGCGGCGGTAGTCGATCGAAAGCTCATGGAAAGACCACCTCGACCGGAGCAAGGGAGCGTCCCCGGTTCTGTCCGTTGCCGAGTTGACCGTTGTAGTTGCTGCCCCAGCAGTAGACCTTGCCATTCGTGAGGAGCGCGCACGTCGTGTTTGGAGTCGTCTTCACTTGCGCCGCCCGCTCCGGAAGGCCTTCGACCTTCACGGCGTCGAACGCGTAGTTCAGCGTGCCGTCTCCGGCCTGGCCGCTCTCGTTGAGGCCCCAACAGTACACGGCGCCCGAAACTGCGGACGCACACCAGCGATATCGCTGTACTCCGATGTTCTCGATGACCTGCGTGCGTGTCGTCGCGATCTGAACGATTGGCTCGGGCGTGACGACCGGCTCGGGGAGCCCGCGATCCAGCTCCGATGCCGCCCGTGGCAGCGCGGCGCCCCAACAGTACCCTCTCCCTCCTGCGGTCGCGCACGCGTCGTCGTAGACCAGGTCGGTGCTGACGACGCCGGCGAGAGCGACGGGCTCAGGATTCGGATCCGGAAAAATCGGTGAGAGACGTCCGAGCGGCGGGTTCCCTCCCCAAGTCACGAGCGTGCCGTCCTCGCGGAGAACGAACACCGCCCTACCCACGGCGACGGCACGGATGGCCGCCCCCGATGGGACACGTACCAAGGTGGGCTGCTCGGCCCCGCCCGACGCGGTCGTCACCAAGCCGAGCTGCGCGTCCGCGTTGTCGCCCCAGCAGAGGACGCCCCCGCTCACTGCTGCGCACGCCGAAGAATGACCGACCCCGATCTTCGCTACCGGCGGGAGATCGAGCCTCACGGGCGTGCGGGCCGTCGTCACTACGCCGCCGTCGGAGCGGAGGAACGGTCCGGTACCCCAGCACCAGACGGCCGCGTCTTCGTCGACCGCGCAGGTGTGGTCGAGCGACACGACGCGCGATAGACCGTCGACGCGTGCCGCAGTCGCGCTGTCGTTCGTTCCGGCGTCGTCGCCACGACCGAGCTGGGCCGCCCCGTTTGCTCCCCAGCAGGCGACAGTGCGGTCGGCGAGCAGCGCGCAGAACCCCTCGCCGCGGTCGTCGATCGACGCCCCGAGCGTCGTCACGAGCGCCGTTGCACACGGTGCCGAGGTGCACGTCACAGGCAACGGCGCGGCGTCTACGGTGCCGGCGTCCCGCAACGGAGTCGTCGCCTCTACGGTTGCTTCATCGCGGCTCGCCGCCTCGGGAGCAGCATCAGCCCGCGCCGGGTCGGGTCTGTCGCTCTCGGTCTCCGAGCAGCCCGCCGCCGTCTCACCGGCAGCGACCAAGCAGGTCGCCGCGAGGACGCGTGCAAAGCTCCAATCAGGGCGTCGTCTTGTGAAGTGCATATTGCGCTCCGATCGCCCATAGATTGCTGTTGGAGGTTCCGCGTATCTGGTAGAGCGCCGCGTCGAGCGGAACGCCGTTGATCACGGTGGTCGAGACGCTGTACGTGCCCGCGTCGAGGTACGTCCCTGCCGGACTGTTGCTGATGCCGAGCCCTGTGCTCCATCCAGCCGGACTGTCGCCAATCCGGAGCACGAGGCCCCAGCCGCTCACCCATGCCGCCCCCGCGTTGAACCAGACGGAGTTCAGAGTCCACGGGACGACGCTATCGCTCGGAACGGCAAGCTGCTTCACCCGATTGCGGCGTGCGAGCCCACCGTCGTTCGACGCAACCACATAGGCAAAGGAGTCGCCATTCATGACACCAACGACGGAGCCGGCGCCGGCGGACGCGATGTTCGTCATCCACGCGCGCTCCATCGAAGGAATCGTGTATAAGCCAGCCTCGAGACCGAACTCAGGATAGGGCTCGGGGAGGTATTCACCCTCGTAGAAGCCCGACGTCCCTGCCTTGTATTCACAATATCCAGCGTTGATGACAGCATCGACGATTCGCTGATATCCGTTCGCCGTTTTGCGAATGAGAACCGGGCACGAGGCGTTCCGCTCGAAGCCGGCCGTACCGTCGTATCGCACCCGTCCGCCCGCGAACCAGACATCGTCCGGGCCCGTTCCTGCAGCGCTGAAGACATAGGTGGCGTCCTCCGGCGCGTCCGGATCAGCCAGGACATACTCCGTGACCCAAGCGGGTGCCCCACCGTCTTCGCTCTTGCGATGGAAGATCGTGTTGGCGTACCACGCGTAGACGTCGCCGGAAGACGTGCCCCATACGCCGAGCGCCTGAAATGTGGCCGGCTTCCTTTGAGCACCGCTCGTGTCCGGGTTCGGGTCGGCGTACGCGAGTCCGTGATCGTGCGCGGGGTTCCTGTCCCGACTGTTGTCGGCGAGCAGGTCGCGCTCCCAAGACCACGGAGCGGATGGAGCGACGCGTTCGCCGTGATAAACGAGACCGGGATCGATCGAATAGTAGATCTCGTTCTCGCTCGCGGCCCAGATCTTCCCAGCGAACTTGCCTATTCCATACTCGTTCTGGGTATTGTCGTCGATGTACTTCCATGCATCCGAGGAGGCGTCCCATTCGAGGACTTTGATCCCGAGGGTGTAGCTCTCCGCGATCGCGAACGCACGGCGCTCGAACGGCCATATGTCCTTCAGGATCAGACCACTGTCGGGCAGCACCGTGATGCACCATCCGGCCGCGCTGCAAGTGGATGTGTCCCGAATGGGGATCGAGCTATCACCCGTCGTCGTTCCCCCGTCGGACGGCGGGGTCGGCTGCGGAGCAGCGTCCGGTCCCGGAATGGATGTTTCGTTCTCGGACGATGCACAGGCGACTGCGGCCATGACACCGGCAGAGATTGCTGCGAAAAGCATCGCGCCTCTCATGGCTTTCCTCCCAGAGCGAGAACGATCCCCACGCCGCCGATCCACACGCGCCCCGGCTGAGGGCACCAAACCGCGGTGAGATCGGGGCGCCGCGGACCGAGCCCGGCGACTCCCACTCGCGACCAACTCCTTCCGTCGTAATGGAGGGCGACGCCCGCATTGCCGACGGCCCACACGTCCGCGGGCGTCGTGCCCCACACGGCGTTGAGGTTCTCGTTCGTCGGTACGTCAGCGACGACGTCCCAACGCGGTGGAGTGCCTGCGTAATGCAGGATCGTGCCCGCGCCGCCGACGGCCCAGACGTCCGTATCCGATGCAGCCCATACGCCGGAGAGGCCCGACCATGTCGCCGCGTTGAGCTGTTCGCTCTCTGGTTCATCCGTGTCCGCGTTCGTGATCTGCACGACGGCACCGACGTCACCGACCGCCCAGAGGATGCTCGCAGATGCCCCGTGGATGCTCCGAATCGGGCGACACGGCGCGACGGGGCATCCAGACGACGGCGCGCCGCGACGGATCTCGAGCTCCGACGTCGGCGTGAGAAGCAAACGCCACAGAGTGCTGCCGGCCGCGAACCACAGCGCTCCAGCGCCCGGAGGCGCCCACGCTGCCGTGACGAATTGCCCGCCGTTGAACCCCGGCGGAAGCTGCGGCGCCCGAAGCGACCATCCGTCCGAGGAGGGGCTCTTGCCTGCATCGCCGTCCTCGACCGGTAAACCGCGTGTGTAGATCTTCTGCACCAGACCGAACGCGAGCTCTCCCGCTCCGAGGAGCCAGAGCGCGTGTTGGGACTCCTGCGTCCCGAGCTCCGAGCGCGTCCACGATGCACCGTCGTACCGCGCGATTGCTCCGACCGCGCCGGCCAGCCAGACGTCCGTCGCGGATCGACCCACGATGGCATTGACGCGCGTCCGCCAGTCCATGCCGACGCTGGGATTTGCCGGATCGAAGGGGCCGTTCGGGCACAGAACATCGTCTGTACACGTCAGCGGGAAGTACTCGCAGTCCTCTGTGCAAGGGCCAGCCTCCGCCTCGCCGAGGCCAGCGTCTCGAGCAGGCGCGACGACGGCTGTGTCGTACGGCTCGATCGAGCCGCTTTCGTCGGCCGCGCACGCGATGAGCAAGACGCCGATCGTTGCTGCCGCGAGCGCCACGGACGCGGAGAGCTGAAATCGCCACGCCGTCATTGCGTCGCGCCTCCGGTCGTTTGGTCGTCGCATGGTTCGACCACGCAGCGTCCGCCGACGCACGCCTGACCGGCGACCGCATCGCAGACGTGCCCGCATTCCCCGCAATTGCGCGGATCGCTGTTGGTGTTGACCTCACATCCGTCGGATTGGCTGTTGTTGCAGTCCGCACGACCCTGACGGCAAACCATCGTGCAAGTCCCGTAGTTGCACGCGCTTCGGCTCCCGCCGAGCTCGACGCACCTTGCACCGCAGGCGCCACAGTTCTCTGGATCCCCCGTGACGTCGACACACTCACCGGCACAGATGCCGTCGAAACAGCCGTACTCGCAATACGTCAGGCCCTCCGGGCACATGCATGTCGGCTGCTCGGATTGATCGAGACGGCACACCTGCCCGGACGGGCACGCGTTCCCGCATCCACCGCAGTTCGCGTCCGACACCACGAACGTCTCACACCCCGTCGACTCGTCTCCGTCGCAGTCGGCGTAGTTGCGTTTGCACTTCAGCGCACCACACTTGCCATCGATGCATCCGTAGTAGGTATTCGGCAGAACGGGAGCACCGCCACCCGTCGGGTCGCATGCGTTCAAGCAGGCCCCACAGTTATCGTCGTTGTTCGACAGGACCTGACAGAATCCGCAGCTGACCTGGCCCGGTGGGCATCCGCAGTCGTACCTTTCCAAGTTACGGTCCTGTGCCACACAGGACTTTGCCGGGTCGGAACACTTCCTTCCGCACGCACCGCAGTTGTCGTCGAGATGACCGGGCGTCTCGCAACCGTTATCGAGGAGGCCGTCGCAGTCGAAGCCGCGCTGACAGTTCAAGACGCACGCTCCCTGCACGCACGAGAACACCTCCGTGTTGGCACGTCCCTGGGGACAGGTGACGCCGCAGGCACCGCAGTTGGTCACGTCCGTCCACAGGTTCACGTCGCACGGGAAGCGCGAGCTCGGACAGGTCGTCCAGCCTGCAGGACACTTGTTCGATGGGCAGTAGGAGATGAGGCCTGCCTCCGCCTCGGCGGACGCGCCCGCGTCCGGGCTTCCGAGCAGGCCCGGCGGAGTGACGTCGCCGACGTAGACGTCATCCGTGATGGCGCCGCTGCAGGCGATGGCAAGGACGCCGCCACCTATGACTGTCACGATCGCCATGGTGAGCCGTGAGCTCATGGTGTCTCTACCCGGGCAAGGACGGAGCGGACGCGATCCGCATACGGACTCTTTGGATTGGCCTCGAGGAACGCGAGAGAGAGACGAGCGGCCTTCTTTCGGTCGCCGAGTAGTGCCAGAGCCTCGATGCGCATGACCTGCCCTTCGTGCGAGAACTGGCCGGACGGGAACTCCTGCTCGTAGCGGTCGACGGACGCGAGGCATGCCGAGCCGTCTCCTGCGCGCAGCCCCTGGCGTGCTGCGGTCACCAGCTCGAGCTCGCGGCGGAGCGACGACGCCGATGCGACCGGAGCGGGCTCACGGCTAGCCGGCGTTCTGGTCGACGGCTTGTTCGACGGGGCACCCACTTTCGGCGACGGCTCGGTCACGGAAGGCAGGCTCTCGACGTCCTCCGAGGCGATCGCCGGGAGCGGGTCGGCGAGCGTGGGCGGCGCGGGCATGTCGGCCTTCTGCCCAGCCACGAGTCGTAACTCACCGTCGCCACCGGACGAAGGCGGCGACGGGCGCTCCGACGTCATGACGAACGCCGCGCTCGCGAGCACGGCGGCGCCAAGCGCGCCGGCCAGCCACGTTCTTACGGGAAAGAGCGGGCGAAACGCGCGCGTCGGCGGAGCGAGGTCGTCGAGTGGATGCGGCGCTCCACACTCGATCTTCGCGAGGATCTCGTCGGTCGGCGGGACCGGCACCGCCGCGGAGCGGTGCGACTGGACGAGAGCCGCAACCAGCGCGTCCGTTTGCTCGAGTCGCTCGGGCGGCTTCATGATTCACCTCGTGTGCGCTTGCGATATCTCTCGAGGCGTCGCTGGAACTCCTCGCGTGCGCGTCGGACGCGAGATGCAGCCGTCGCTCGAGGCACGTCGGCGATCTTTGCGATTTCGGACAAGGTCATCTCTTCGATCTCGTAGAGGACGAAGGCGGCCCGGAGCTCCTCGGAAAGACCAGCGAGGAGGGCGGCGAAGATCCCTTCGGCCCGCTTCTGGTCGAGCAGGTCCTCCGGGCTCACCGCCTTCGACTCGGTCGCGGTTCCCTCGATGTCGTCGGTCGGCTCTTCACGCACGTACCGACGGCGGACGACGTGCGCGACGCGCACCGCCGTACTGAAGAGGTAGGCCTTCTCGGCGCCCGGGCGGACGTCGTGGATCCGCTTGGCCGCGACGAGGAAGACGTCCTGGGCCGCATCGTCGAGGGCGTCGGCTGGAACGCCGAGCGTTCGGAGAAAACGATGCACGTCGGCGAAGTGCCTCTCCACACAATCGCGGAGACGCGCCGAGGAGCAAAGGCTCACGATGTCGCCCTTGCCGGGCAGCATCGCCGTGGCCATCGGGCCTGCGTGCATGCCATCAATGCAGCTCGACGCGCGTTTGTATCAATCTTTTTAGAATCGATAGGCGACCCCGGCGCTGCCGAGGACTACGACGGCGTCCGCACGGGTGACGACCGCGGAGGACTCGACGCGGATGCGGTGCCGGGTGATCGGCACGCTGAAGCCCAAACAGGCCTCGACCGACACGTGGCGAGCCAGCCACCAGCGAAAGGCCCCGAGCCCGCCATAGTCGAGCCAGATCCGTGTTTCGTCGCGCGCCGCGGGGATGTTCGACGCGGCGGCGGACAAGGAACCCACGCTGCCTTGAACGCAGGCACCTGCCTCCACGGCGGAGCCGAGGGCCAGTGCGACGGGACAAACCTCCGCGAATGCCGCGGACAGTGTCACGTCGACTTGCCCGCCATTCACGGGAAATGCGGCTTCAAACGTCCGGCGCGCGCCGAGGCGAAGCTTCGGCGCAAGCCACCGGACCGGGGTCGCCCAGGCGAGCTCGCCGAAGAGAGATCCCCCGGCGAGAGTTCCAGCGACACCGCGGCTGCCCTCGATGCGAGCGCCGAGACCGACATCGGGCACGAGCGAACCGCGCGGCGCTACCTCCGACGAGGCAGCGACGGTCGGCGGTCGAGGCGACCGTCTGCGCGCTGCGATGGCTGTCCGTTGCGCGGCAGGCTCGGGCTCGGCGTGTGTGGGCTCGGGCGAAGCCTGACGCGGAGCACTCGATCGCGGATCCAGCGCGAGAGCCGCCGCGAGGGAGAGGCCGAGCGCGACGTCCTCGCAGTCGGGACCGCGGATCTCGCTGCCCGCAGAGACCTCGCCGCTCGGGGAGTGAACGTCGAGGCGCCCGACGTATTGCGCGTCGCGACGCCCGATCCGAAGGACGAAGCGCCGCGCGCGGGCGCCGGCCTCGGCGAGCTGCCAGTTGTCGGCATGGCGCTCGACGTCGGCGAGGATGCGTGCGCGCGAAGGACAGCCTTCTTCGGCGACGTAGTCGAGATGGACGGCTTCCCTTTCCGCCTCGGCGGCACGAAGGGTGGCAGGCGTGCACAGCGTTGCGAGCACGCAAGCCGCCATGGCCACCGACCTCTTCGGCTGCACTCTCGGAGCGTATCTCACCACAGGCCGTGACCGCCGACCATCGCCTCGCGATGCACGGATGAGCTACACGCCGAGCGTGTTCTACGTCAGGGTTCACCAGACGCGCAGCGTCGACGCGGCGAGGCGAGCCCATCCGCTCGGAGACGTCGACGCCATGTCCTGCCGCTGCCGCGAGCGGTTCGTGAGGGCTGGGCACGTCCTCCATCGTCCGCGTGCGCGCTCGGTCCGATCGCTCACGAGTGGCTCGGCACCTCCAACGCGACGACGGTTCGGGCTGTCACTTCCACTTCAACGACGGGCCTACCGCGGAAGCCCCCGACGAGTCGTTCCTCTCGATGCCCGCTCGCCGGGCCGTTACGCGACCGGCAGAGGACGTCGGCGCGCTCCGAAGCCAACCTACGGTCTGCAAGCTGCAGGAGAACGACGTGCTCGGCGTTCGCGGCGTGACACGTCGCCTCAGAACGACGCGCCGACGTTGCCGAGCGAGATGCTCGGCCCGAAGATGATCGCTCGATCGCTCAGGTTCCTCGAGCCCGAGCCGGAGAGCACCTGCTCGAACCAGACGTGCAGGTTGATCGACGCCTGCGCGGCGCCGCCGGCGTTCACGATCGGCAGGCTCAAGCCCAGGCCGCCCACCGCGCCGATCTGGAAGAGCGAGCGACCCGTCGTCGGAGAGACGTCACCGGCGAGACCGAACGCGAGCACGCCGGCCTCGAAGCCGAACAGCCCCTCCTTCCCGGACCGGTCGAGCCACGTGAGACGCGAGAGCGCGCCGACGCTGATCGTGAGCGGGCCGCTCGAGCTCGAGCCATGCTCGCCGACACCGAACCGATAGAGCCCCGTCGGGATCACCGTCGTTGCGTAC
>Ga0164243_10010346_pt1 | contig 13420 bp, 12 predicted proteins | sample OricompcompostOP_FD_108781 | JGI IMG/M metagenome (GOLD analysis project Ga0164243, IMG submission 108781) | Organic Plus compost microbial communities from Emeryville, California, USA - Original compost - Organic plus compost (OP) | ecosystem: Engineered > Solid waste > Mixed feedstock >... | reverse complement strand
CGCGCCGCGCCCATGGCGAGGCGCTGGGTCAATGTCGCCTTGGACCCCGCGGCCTCGTCGTCCTCACCGAGCAGCAGCGCCCGCAGAGACGCGCCGTCATGGACATGCGGCAGGTCCCCGCCCTCGATCGGCGGCGCACGGCGCATCGCGCCGGTCGCCACCACCACGGCGTCGGGCGCAAGGTCCCGGATGGTCTCGACGGTGGCGCGGGTGTTCAGGCGAACGTCGACGCCGAGTTCGGTGAGCTGCGCTTCGAGCCACTCGACGAAGTCGCCGTTCGGGGCGTAGGCGATCGCCGCGATGCGCGCGGTTCCGCCGAGCTGGGCGCCGGCCTCCACCAGGATCACCTTATGGCCGCGCAGAGTCAGGCGCCTGGCCGCCTCCATGCCGCCGGGTCCGCCGCCGACCACCACGACCCGGCGAGGGTTCGCCGCGGGGGCCAGCAGCTCAGCCGTCTCGTAGCCGACGTCGGCGTTGACGGCGCATCGCAGCGGCAAGTGCAGCATCGCCTGGCTGAGACAGGCGTAACAATAGATGCAGGGGCGAACCGCCTTGGCGCCGCCCTTCGCCAGATGGTTGGTGAACTGGTCGTCGGCGATCTGCTTGCGCCCCATCGCCATGAAGTCGAACTTGCCCTCGGCGATCGAGCGGTCCGCGACCTCCGGGTCGATCCGACCGACGGTGACGACCGGCAGCGAGACCGCCGCCTTCACCGCGGCCGCCAGCGGGATCAGCTTGCCAGGCTCGTGCGGCAGGTAGGAGCTGAACTGAGCGCGCGGGATGGCGTAGTTGTGCTGCGCGCTGACGGTGATCGCATCGACGCCGGCGGCCTCGGCGATGCGGGCGGTCGTGCGCACGTCGTCCAGCGTGATTCCGCCGTCGATGAAGAACTCCGCGGCGTTGAGCTTGCAGAGCACCGGGAAGTCGCGGCCGATACGCTTGCGGACGGCCTCGATCACCTCCTTCAGGAGACGCGCGCGGTTCTCGGCCGAGCCGCCGTATTCGTCGCCCCGCCGGTTCTCCGCCGGCGAGATGAAGGAATGCAGGACGTAACTGTGGGCGCCGTGCAGCTCGATCGCATCGAAGCCCGCCTCGACCGCGCGCGCTGCGCCGCTGGCGAAGTCCTCGATCAGCTCTTCGATGTCCGCCTTGTCCATCTCCTTGAAGACGGGCGGCGGGAAGCTGTGCCGCAGAGGCGAAAGCGCCGTCTCCTCCGGGAACATGAAGTCCTTCATGCTCTTGCCGCCGGCCTGCAGCCGCGGCGGCGACGGGACCGGTATGGGCCGGCCCGCGGCCATGTCCATGACGGCGGACGTGCCGCCGTGGTGGAGCTGGGCCGACAGGCGGCCGCCGTTGCGATGCACGGCGTCGGTCAACCGCTTGAGCCCCGGCAGGAAGCGGTCGTCGGAGATCGCCACCTGACCGGACTGGCACTGGCCGCGCGGATAGGCCACGCCGACCGCGCCCATGGTCAGCAGCGCCGCGCCGCCTGCGGCCCGCGCCGCATAGAAGCCGATGCTCTCCTCGCTGATCGTGCCGTCCTCATGGGCGAGGTTCGTGCCCATCGCGGTCTGGAACAGCCGGTTCTGCAGCTCCAGCGTGCCGATGCGGCCAGGAGAAAGAAGATGCGGGTAGTGAGACATCCCGAAGCGTTTCCCGTCCCAGATGTTTTCGTCGTTGCCGAATGGTTGGCAGGTGCGCGCGAAAGCGTCCAATGGTTGGCGCGGGGCCGCTCGACCGAGAAGCAGACGGAATCTCTCCGAAGAGGTGGTTCAAGGACCGTCGGCGGGCCACACTGACGCTCAGGCCCGTCGGGCCGACAATGCGGTCGTGGGGAGGATTTGCATGACTTTGAAGGTGATCGGCGCGGGCTTGGGCCGAACAGGCACGCTGTCTCTCAAGCTGGCCTTGGAACATCTGGGCTTCGGCCCCTGCTACCATGCCATGGAGATTCCAATCGCCGAGTTCAGGCCCATTCCTCTTTGGTCCGATGCGATCGACGGTACGCCGGACTGGGATGCGATTTTCAACGGCTATCAATCCACCACCGACTATCCAGGCTGCTGCTTCTGGAAGGAACTGGTGGACTATTATCCCGACGCGAAGGTGATCCTCACGCATCGCAGCGCGGACAGCTGGTTCGAATCGATCAGTTCCACCCTGTTTTCGCCGGCCGTTCGGAATGGGGCCCTGCAGGGTCCTATGGGAAAGTTGAACCGGCATTTCACGAATGGCGTCGACGAGGCGCGGCTGGGTGACCGAGACCTGATGACCGATCATTTCAATCGCTGGAACCAGTCGGTGATCGACGGCGTCCCAGCCGATCGGCTGCTCGTCTTCTCGGCGAAGGATGGATGGGAGCCGCTTTGCCGGTTCTTGGGCGTTCCCGTTCCCGACGGCCCCTATCCGCGCGTCAACTCGCGCGACGAACTCAACGACAAGATACAGGGCGGGCCGACGAGCATGGCGGAGCGGGCGATGCTCATGCGCGCCTATCTCGAAAACCTGCGCAGAGCAGCCTTCGCGGCGTCGGAGAGCGAAGGATAGGCCCGACGGGCGACGTGGCGGGATCAGGCCGGAACGTAGGTCAACCTGATCACCTCCTCGCCGATGAGATCGTTGGCCACGAGGCGAAGCGGCGGCCTGGGGCCGGCGAAGAATGGCTTGCCGCGGCCAAGCACGACGGGGTGGAGGTACAGTCGATACTCATCGATAAGACCAAGGTCTGTCAGGCTTCGCGCCAGGTCTGGTCCGCCGACCTCAATCTCGCCGGCGAGTTCAGCCTTCAGCCCGCGTATCACCGCCTCGACGTCATCCTGGACAAGCGTGGCGTTGGGGCCGACCGACCTCAACGAGCGCGACACGACCCACTTCGGCTGGCTCCGCCATGCCGCCGCGAAGTCGCGTTCCGCCGCGTCCCACTCAGGATGGTCTTCGTCCCAATAGCGCATGGTCTCGTATAGGCGGCGGCCGTACACACTGCCGGTCAGGCCGCGCGTTTGCTCGACGAAGTGACGAAAGAGCGGGGGATCCGGCGCAAATTTCTCGTGGTCGACATAGCCGTCGAGGGACACATTCATTCCAAAGACGAGCTTCGCCATGGCGCATGTCTCCATCCGCGGTTCTTCAGAATAGCTTGGGTCGCGGTTGCGTGTAAGTGAAGCCGGGCGCCAAGTGCTCCCCGACATCTGGGCGGCCAGTCGGATCGGCGGTAGGTTGTTACGACGGTTACCGCCCCAGTTGCGCGCAGAGGATTTTTGCACGTCCGCCATGACGCAGTGTTCCCCCGGAGTCGAACGCGTCGCCGCGATCTTGAACTTCATGGCCGATCATCCCGATCGCGCCGTTTCGGTGAGCGATCTGGTGCGCGCCCTGAAGATCAGCCGCACCACCTGCTACGACCTCGTCACCAGCCTGGCCTATGTCGGCTACCTGCACCGGACGAAGGACAACACCTATGTGCTTGGGCCGAGCCTGGCGCTGGTCGGGCAGGTCGCGGCCCGGCACGCCTCGCCGGTGTTGATCGCGCAGCCCGAGATGCGCGCCCTCGCCGAAGAATTCGACGTGATCTGCTCCGCCTTTTTCCGCGAGGGGGATCACCTGGTGGTCCGCGAGCGCGTCGCCTCGGGTTCGAACCTGGACTGGTCGTCTCCGAAAGGCGCGCGCGTGCGCATGCGGGCGCCTTTCGCCGGGATCTTCTACGCATGGTCGCCGCCGGCGCGCGCCGAAGCCTGGCTGCACGCGGCGTCGCCTGCCGCCACCAGCGAGCAGCAGGCGCTGATGACGCGCGCCATGGCCTTCGCTCGGCGGTACGGCTTCACCTACTCCGTGCGGAACACCCGCATCTCCAGTCCTCATGACCTCACCACCGAGGCTTTCGACGACGCTGACAGCGACCTGCCCGTCATGATGATCCCCGAGCTCGAACCAGAGCGGGAGTATCCGCTGGCGTCGGTGATCTCGCCGGTTTTCGACGCCTCGCAGGAGGTGCTGTTTCTGCTCGCCCTTGTCGGATTTACGCAAAGGACGACCGGGCGGGAGATCGAGCGCATCGGGCGACGCCTTCGGGGCGCATGCGATCACATCTCGAGCTTCATCGGCGGGGTTCGCCCGGACTCTCCCGAGCTCGAGGCGCTTTCCAGCCCATAGCAGCAACGACCTGGCGGGGCACGGATTCTCTGCCAGTCATGCATAACGTTGTTGTCCGGTATTTAGATAGTTGCAACGCCATTTCGGACGATGCACCTTGCCCTGCAGCCGTCGAAGAACGGCGCTTTGGTCATGGCCTCGGCCCAGGACGACGCAGGGAGCGAACAGGTTGGAAAAGCACAAGGAAGGCGATCTGACCGGCAAGGTCGTGGTCATCACCGGCGCCAGCCGCGGCGTCGGCAAGGTGGCGGCCCTGCTCTTCGCCCGTCGGGGAGCGAACGTGGTGCTGGCCGCCCGGACGGTCGAACCCGACAGCGCCCTGCCCGGGACGCTGGGCGAGACGGTGCGACAGATCGAGGCGACGGGCGCCGGCGCCCTGGCGGTTCAGACCGATCTCGCCTCCGAGGCGGATCTGCACCACCTGATCGACGCTGCGGTCGAGCGCTTCGGCGGCGTCGACGTGCTGATCAACAACGCCGCGGCCACGACCGGCGACATCTGGTCCAAGCGGTTCCTGGAACTGTCCCGCGAGGACTGGCTCTACCAGTTCGACGTCAACGTCCATGCGCCCTTCACGCTCATGCAGCGGGTGACGCCGATCATGGAAGCCCGCGGCGGCGGCCGGATCATCAATCTCAGCACGGGCAGCGGCGAGGTGTTCCGCCTGCCGGAAGAGCCGCGCAAGCTCGAGAACATCGGCGAGTTCAGCCTGTCCGTTCCCGGCTATTATTCCAGCAAGCGCGCGCTCGACCGCCTCGGCAATGCTCTGGCGCCGGAACTCGCCCGCAAGAACATCGCCGTGATCGGATTGCATCCGGGGCTGGTCGCCACGGAGCTCGTCGCCATCCGCGTCAAGGAGAAGGGCCTCGACAACAGCGTCGCCGTGCCGATGGAAGTCCCGGCGCGCATGCTGGTCTATTTCGCGGCTTGCGAAGATCCCATGGAATACACCGGCCGGATCTTCTGGGCGGAGCGCGAGCTGGCGGACATGGGAATAGAGCTCGACTGAGCCCGGGCTTCAACAACGACGCACAAAGGCTGGAGGAGACCAAGATGGATCTGCACAAATACGGTCCCTGGGCGCTCGTCATCGGCGGGTCGGAAGGCGTCGGCGCGGCCTTCGCGCGCAAGCTCGCCGCGGCAGGCTTCAAGCTGGTGCTGGCGGCGCGCAAGCCGGAGCCGCTCGAGACGCTGGCGACGGAGCTGCGCGGCGGGGGCGCCGAGGTGCGCGTGATCTCCGTGGACCTCAGTCAGCCCGGCGCCCTCGACAAGGTCCGGACGGTCACCGACGACCTCGAGGTGGGCCTTCTGATCTACAACGCCGGCGCCAACAACACCCGCGGCAATTTCGTCGACCTGCCGAAGGAGGTGACGCAGTCGGTCATCGCCATCAACGTGGTGGGCCAGGCGGATTTCGCCAGACACTTCGGGGCGCTGATGTGTCAGCGCGGTCGCGGCGGGATCATCCTGACGGGATCCTTAAGCGGCTACATGGGCTCGCCGACGCTCGCCGCCTACACCGCCTCGAAGGCCTTCAGCCGCATCTTCACCGAGGCGCTCTGGGCGGAGTGCCAGCCGATGGGCGTCGACGTGCTGCACCTCAACATCGGCTTCACCGCCACCCCCGCCATGGCGCGCCTCGGCATCGACATCAGCGTCGCCGAGGCGCCGGAGACGGTCGCCCAGGAAGGGCTGGACCACATCGCCGACGGTCCGATGTGGATCGTCAGCACGCCCGGCAATCTGGAGCGCGTCCGCAAGATCGCCGTCGTGGACGGCCGCGCGGACCTGGTGCGCGCCTTCGCCATTCCGCCGCGGGACCAGATGGCGGACCTGCAACGGCGCCAATCCAAAGAGGCGGCGCCGTAGGCTCGAGGCGCGGTCAGGCGCCCTCGCCCGCCGGCGGCGCCTTGCGCGACCGCGTCCGGGCGGGGGCGGCGCCTCGCTCCTTCGGCGCGCGCTTGGTGGGCGCCGGCGCCGCCGCAGCAGCGGCGGAGCGAGCTTGCGCGCCACGCGCGCCCAGCCCCAGCGCCTTGGCCATGCTGGAGCGCGCCTCGCTGTAAGACGGCGCGACCATCGGATAGTCCTTCGGCAGCCCCCACTTTTCGCGGTACTGCTCGGGCGTCAGACCCCGCACCGCCAGATGCCGGCGCAACGTCTTGTAGGGTTTGTTGTCTTCGAAGCTGATGATCGCGTCGCGCGTAATCGACCTGCGGACCTGAGCGGGCGTCAGCTTCGCCGGAGCTGGCTCCTCGGGCGTCTCTTCAACGCTCGGGGCGCCGACGCCCGACAGGCTGCTCGCAATGTGATTGATGACGGCCGGAATTTCGGTGGGCGTGACGTGGCTATTGCTGAAGTAAGCCGCGGCGACGTCCGCGACCAACTTTCGCAGATCAATGTCCTCTGACATTTTTAGAATCCTCCGCTCGCCCTGCCCTGCCAATAGCTGCGGCAGAGGCATCATCTCGTCTAATAGGTCAACGCTCTACTGGCCGGATTTGAGCCCATCGGCTGGAACTTCATTTGAATCCGAACTCGGAAATGCGCCTACGACGCCACTGTGCGGAGTTCGCGAACTCATCCCCGCCACGCTCGAACCGCAGTCGCCGGCTGATCGTCGGCGAGCGCCGCCATTTGCTGGCGGTTCTCGCCCATCGGGCTCGTAGCAGAATGGATACGCCTTCAGCTCCGAACTAAATTTCTTTTGTTAAGTCGAATATGTACGGACACGTTCCGCTCGACTGATGCATGTCGAGCCTAAAATTCAGCAGCTCGCCTCCAGCCGTATTGTCGCTCTGGTCCAGGATGCTGTTGTCGAGCGGCGGCGTATCAGCGCGCTCGCCGTTCTGGTCGAGATACTTGTCCGTCGTGACGATCGTCGGCCGACGACGTCCAATCATGACCTCCGGCGGCGCCCGCGCCGGATCGAGGGCGCCGCCGACGCGATGGTCAGCGCCTAGCAGGCGCGCGGCTGGCGATCCAACGAAGGGGCGCCGTACAGCGCCAGGACAGGCTCCGGGTCAGGACCTCGTAGGCCCGCTCCGTCGCCTGAAGCTGGAACGAGAGGTCCGAGACTTCACGCTTCAGGGCGCGCTCCGCCTCCTTCGCTTGCTGCTCGCCGGATTGCAGTTGGGCGAGGACGATCTGCAGCCCGGCGTGGCGCGCCTGGCAGAGGGCGTCGAGTTCGGCGACGCGCCGCTCGCTGGCCGCGAGCTTTTGTGCGGCCTCCTCCGCCAGTTCGCGCAAGCGCTCGACTTCCCGCCGCAGGGCGGCGCTGTCGGCCGCGCCCTTGCCGGCGATCTCCATGAGGTCTTCGAGGGAAGCGGCCGTGGCGCCGATTCGGCCCTGCTCGAAGCTCGGCTGCTCGCGCCGTGTCTTGGCGGGTCCGACGCCGCAGGTTGGTTCAACAAGCGTGCGACCGACGGACTCGTACTCGGTGATCGGCATCAATGATCCTGGTCGCCCCGGATGTCCCCGGCGCTAAAACAATCGAGCCTGCTGATTTGCGAAAGCACTTTTTTCGTTTTGCGCTGATCCAACACCGTTCCCCGATCAAGCGCAGGCGCCAAGAACGGCATTTACCCGGCGTTTCGCACCTCTGATCGATGATGCCTGCATCGCGTGCAACAGGCGTTTCGATGGCTTCAAGTTCCACCTCTCCTGCAGCTCTCTCAGATTTCGCCCTGCCGGCGCCGCCCCGCGGGCCGGCGTCGCTCGTCATGGCGGGCCTGGAAAACGCGCGGTCGGTCGTCGAGCAGCGCTTCCTGGCCGCCGGCGAGGTCCTCGGCTTCGCGGTCGGTGGCGTGGGCCAGCTGATCGGCGCGCTCGACAAGCTGGCGGGAGCGCTGGACACCGAGACGGTCGCGGCCACCCGGGCCGAGCTGGACCACGCGGCGCAGAACCTGCTGGGCCTGCAGGTCCGACTGGAGCAACGGCGTGGGCAGACGCGCGCCCTGAGCCGCGTCGTCGACCAGCTGCGCGGCGGGATCGAGGAGATGCGCCGCGATCTCGCCTACCTGCGGGTCTTCGCCCTGAACATCAAGGTGACTGCGGCCGGCATACCCGGCGCGGGCGCGGACTTCGCCGTCTTCGCCCAGGAAATCTCCGACCGCATCGAGGCCGGCCGCCTGGAGCTCGAAGCGTTTGCGGCCGAGGTGGAGGTCCTGCACCAGCAGCTGCAGTCCGCGCTCGCCCACGAGCAGGCGCTCGCCGGCGAGTGCGAGCGCCTGATCCCGGCCGTGCCGAACGGCCTTTCGGCGTCGGCCGACGAGATCACCGCGCACCATGAGAAGGTCGCCCGCGTGGCGACGGACGTCCGGGGCCTGGCCCAGAACATCCAGCGCACGGTCGGCGCGGCGCTCGGCGCGCTGCAGGTCGGCGACAGCACCCGCCAGCGGATCGAGCACGTGCAGCTCGGCCTGAGACAGGTGGCGGCGCACGGCCAGGCTGGAAGCGCGTCGCTGGGCGCCGCGGTGCATCCTCTGCTCGCCGCCCAGCTCGGCGCCGCGGCCGCCGACTTCAATCGCGACGCCGCACAGATCCAGCAAAGCATGGCCGGGATCGCCGGGGACGCCGCCGAGCTGCTGCGGCTGCGCGACCTGGCCTTCGGGGGCTCGGCCGCGGGCGGCGGCTTCCTCGACCGCATGACCCTCCACCTCGGGCAGGCGCTCGGGCTCGTCGACCGGATGGAGGTCGCCGACGCCGAGGCCGCCGGGACCGGACGCGCCGCCGTGGACGCGGTCGACGCGCTGAGCCGGCGCATCGCGGTCCTTCAGTCGATCAAGACCGACGTGCAGCAGATGGCGCTGAACACCACGCTGAAGTGCGCGCGCATCGGCGACGCGGGCAAGCCGCTGTCGGTGATCGCCATCGAGCTGCGCAACCACGCGGGCCTGCTCGAGGGCTCGGCGCGCCAGGCTCAGGACGCGCTCGAGACGCTGGCGGCGGACGCCGCGCAGATGGTGCAGGAGCGAACGGTCGATGCGGCCGGCGCGGCGCTGACCGCGGCGACGGCGCGGGTTCGCAACGCCAACGCCCAGGTCGAGGCCGAGCTCGCCGCCCTCGCCGAACAGGGCGAAGCTGTCGTCCGCGCCCTGCGAGAGGCCGCCGGGCAGCTGGACTTCCACGGGGAGATCGGCGCGGCGCTGGAGACCGCCGCCGTCGCCCTGGACGCGACCGCGCAGGGCGCGGCCCCGGAACCGGCCCCCGAGATCCTGGCGCAGGTCCTGCAGGCGATCGCCAAGTCCTACACCATGGCCCAGGAGCGGGAGGTCCATGCCGCAATGGTCGGGGAGATCCAGGAACAAGGCGTGCGGGAGACCACCGTAGAGGCAGGCGACGAGCTCGACGCGGTGCTGTTCTGAAGCGGAAGATCCTCCCCCGAGGGGCAGAGTCATCGCATATGGGCCTAAACGCCCCCTCAGTCGGCTTCGCCGACAGCTCCCCCGCTAAAGCGGCGGAGCATCTTGGCGCTTAAGATCCTCCACCGCGCAGCGGGGGAGGTGGATCGGTGCGGAACGCGCCGAGACGGAGGGGGCGTTCAGACGACGCGGCTCACCGCGCCGCGGCGCGCAGCAGCTCGGCGGTGATCTGCGACAGCGGCACGATCTGGTCGACGCAGCCGCGGGCGATCGCTTCCTTGGGCATGCCGAAGACCACGGAGGTGGCTTCGTCCTGGGCGATGGTGTGGGCCCCTGCCCGCTTCATCTCCTCCATGCCGCGGGCGCCGTCGTCGCCCATGCCGGTCATGATCACGCCGACGGCGTTCGACCCGGCGGAACGCGCGGCCGAGCGGAACAGCACATCGACCGACGGCCTGTGGCGCGCCACCAGCGGCCCGGACTTGACCGACACATAGTAGTTCGCGCCGCTGCGCTCGATCATGGTGTGCAGGTTGCCCGGCGCGATCAGCACGCGGCCGCGCAGCACCGCATCGCCGTCCTCGGCCTCCTTCACGTCGACCTCGCAGAGATCGTCCAGCCGCCGCGCGAACGAGGCGGTGAAGCGCTCCGGCATGTGCTGCACGATGACGATCCCCGGCGAGTTGGCCGGCAGGGCCGTGAGCACCTCTCGCAGCGACTCGGTCCCGCCGGTCGAGGCGCCGATGCAGACGATGCTCTCGGTGGTGCGCGCCATGGCCCGGCCGGTAGGCGGCGGCAGCATCGCGTCGGCCGTCAGCTTCTTCTCCGGCTCGCGCACGGGAACCAAATCCGGCGGCGGCGCGCGCCGTCCGCTGACCCGCGCCCGCGCCGCGGCCTTCACCGCATCGCAGATGCGGATCCGCGACTCCGCTAGGTGCTCGGCGACACCGATCTTCGGCTTCAGGATGACGTCGACGGCGCCGGCCGACAGCGCCTGGAACAGCGTCTCCGAACCGGCCTCGGTCAGCGACGAGCACATCACGACCGGGATCGGGTGCTGCGCCATCAGCTTGCGCAGGAAGGTGATGCCGTCCATCCGCGGCATCTCGACGTCCAGGGTGATGACGTCGGGCACCTCGTCGCGGATGCGCCGCGCCGCGACGTAAGGGTCGGACGCGACGCCCAGGACCTCGATCTGCGGATCCGAGCCCAGAACCTCGGTCAGCGTCTGGCGGACGGTCGCGGAGTCGTCGACGATCAGGACCCGGATCTTGCGCGCCGCCACGGGTTCAGCACCGCTGGAACACGGTGCTGGCGACCTGCCGCACCGGAAGGTCGATGCCGACCACCGACTCCGAATGGCCCAGGAACAGGAAGCCGCCCGGCCGCAGGTGTTCGCAAAGCCTGCGCAGCACCTTGTCCTGCGTCGGTTTGTCAAAATAGATCAGGATGTTGCGGCAGAAGATCATGTCCATGTCGTCGTCCACCGGATAGCTCTGGTCCATCAGGTTGAGACGCGAGAAAAACAGGTGCGAGCGCAGCTCCGGCGACATCCGGACCACCCGGCGCTGGCTGTCGCGGGCGCGCATCACATAGCGCTGGCGCAGCTCCATCGGCACCGGCTCGATCATCGCCTCGGGATAGACGCCGGCGATCGCGTCCGCGAGCACCTCCGTACACAGATCGGTGCACAGGATGCTGTAGTCGGTGCGGCTGCGGCGGGTCTGCAGGTGCTCCTCGATGACCATCGCCAGGGTGTAGGGCTCGGCGCCCGTCGAGCAGGCGGCGCTCCAGGCCTTCAGGTTCGACTTGCGGCCGGACAGCAGCATCGCCAGCCCGCGATCCCGCAGGAATTCGAAGTGCGCGGGCTCGCGGAAGAAGTCGGTCTTGTTGGTGGTGACCGCGTCCATCAGCTCGACGAGCTCGCCGTCGAGACCGTCCTCGTCGAACAGCCGGCGGCAGTAGTTGTCGAGGCTTCCGGCGCCGGTGGCGCGAACGCGCCGGCGCAGCCGGCCCTCCAGCATGGTGCGCTTGGCCGGCGGCATCTTGATGCCGCTGTAGCCGTGGATCAGCTGCGACAGACGGCGGAAGTTCTTTTCGCTCAGGCCGTCGGAGGACGGCGGCGCGCGCAGAGCTAGTGCGGCCATGCGTCAGGCGGCCTGCTGGACGGACAGAGCCGCAACGTCTTCGCTGGTGAGCAGGCGCACCAGGTCGAACAGCACCACGAAGCCGCCCTCGCGACGCACGACGCCGCGGATGTATTCGTTGCGCCAGGGCACGCCGATATCCGGCGCAGCCTCGATCTCCTCGGCGGCATAGGCGGCGACCTCGATGACGCGGTCGGCGGCCAGGCCGACGGAGAGCACGCCGCCGTCGCGCGGGATGTCGACCACCAGGATCCGGGTGCTCGGCGTCGGCGCGAGCGGCGTCAGACCGAGCTTGCGGCGCAGGTCGAGCGTCGGCGTACCCCGACCGCGGACGTCGGTCAGGCCCAGCAGATAGTCCGGGCCCTCCGGGATCGCGAAGGGCCGCACCCAGTCGAGGATCTCGCGCACATAGTCGACCGGGACGGCGAAGACCTCCTCGCCCAGGCCAAGCGTGACGAACTGCGCCGGCGCCGACATCAGGCGTACTCTCGGAAGTCGGCGTCGCCGGCGTCCGGGCCGCCCTGGGCGAGGTCGAGCGCGAAGCCGCGCGCCCGCGCCTGCTGCGCCGCCACGGCGGCGACCGCCGGGCGAGCGGCCGGCTTGCGCGGCGCGGCCGCGGTCGGGCGCGGCGCCGGCCGGGGCGCCGCGCGGCGCGCGGGCTGGCCGGCGGCGTCGGTGCGGAAGAAGGCGACCGAGGCCTGCAGTTCCTCGGCCTGGGCGGCGAGCTCTTCCGAGGTCGCGCTCATCTCTTCCGAGGCGCTGGCGTTCTGCTGGGTGACCTTGTCGAGCTGCTGGATCGCCTCGTTGATCTGCGAGGCGCCGATGTCCTGCTCGCGGCAGGCGGCGCTGATCTCGGCGACCAGCTCGGCGGTCTTGCGGATGTTCGGCACCAGATCGGCCAGCATCTCGCCGGCGGACTGCGCGGCCTTGACGGTTTCGGACGACACGGCGCCGATCTCGGCGGCGGCGGTCTGGCTGCGCTCGGCGAGCTTGCGCACCTCCGAGGCGACGACGGCGAAGCCCTTGCCGTGCTCGCCGGCGCGGGCGGCCTCGACCGCGGCGTTCAGCGCCAGAAGGTCGGTCTGGCGGGCGATCTCCTGCACGATGGTGATCTTCTCGGCGATCGTCTGCATGGCGCCGACGGCGTGGTTCACCGCCTCGCCGGAGACTTCCGCGTCCTTGGCCGACTGGCGGGCGATCTTCTCGGTCTGGGCGGCGTTGTCGGCGTTCTGTTTGATGTTCGCCGCCATCTCCTCCATCGAGGCCGAGGCCTCTTCGGCGGAGGACGCCTGCTCGGTGGCGCCCTGGCTCACCTGTTCGGCGGCCGACGACAGCTCCTGGCTGCCCGAGGACACGTTCTCCGAGGCCGAGATGGCGTCGGCCACGACGCCGCGCAGCCGCTCGATCATGCTGTTCAGGCGCTCCATCAGGTCGCCGATCTCGTCGCGGGTGGTGATCTCGACGGTCTTGGTCAGGTCGCCTTCGGCCACCGCGCCGACCGCCTCGGAGGCGAGCTTCAGGCTGCGGGCGATGCTCAGCGAGATCCAGATTGCGGCGCCGGCGGCGATCAGGAGACCGATGGCCGACAGGACGATGAGGAAGGTCTTGGCGGCGTTGTAGCCGGCTTCCGCCTCCTCGTTGGTGGCCTGCAGTTGATCGCGCGACAGGTCGACCAGTTCGGCGACGCTGCCGGCGAGTTCGCCCACCAGCGCGCGGCCTTCGCCCATGGAGAGCGCCGTGGCCTCCGCCCCGCGGCCGGCCTCG
>Ga0164243_10010345_pt1 | contig 13421 bp, 13 predicted proteins | sample OricompcompostOP_FD_108781 | JGI IMG/M metagenome (GOLD analysis project Ga0164243, IMG submission 108781) | Organic Plus compost microbial communities from Emeryville, California, USA - Original compost - Organic plus compost (OP) | ecosystem: Engineered > Solid waste > Mixed feedstock >... | reverse complement strand
TGGGTGTTCCGAAACGAGAAGCCGGGCCCCGGCCGGTTCCGCCAGTTCATGCAGTTCGACGCCGACACGGTCGGCTCGGCGTCGCCCGCGGCGGATGCCGAGATCTGCATGATGGCCGCCGACACGATGGAGAAGCTCGGCATTCCGCGCGGCAGCTACGTAGTCAAGGTCAACAATCGCAAGGTGCTCGACGGCGTGCTGGAGACGATCGGGCTTGGCGGTGCGGATCAGGCGGGCCGCCGTCTGACGGTGCTGCGCGCGATCGACAAGCTCGACCGGCTCGGACCGGAGGGCGTGCGCGCGTTGCTCGGCGAAGGCCGCAAGGACGAGAGCGGCGATTTCACCAAGGGCGCCGGGTTGCCGGCCGACGCGATCGACCGGGTGCTGGCCTTCACCGCGGCCAAGGGTCTGACGGCCGAGGCGACGCTGTCCAATCTCACGGAAGTGGTGGCCGGCTCCGAACGGGGCGTCGAGGGCATCGCCGAACTGAAAGCCATCGCGGCTTTGGTCGCGGGTTCCGATTACGACGACGGCCGTGTCGTGCTCGATCCCTCGGTGGTGCGCGGGCTCGAATACTATACGGGGCCGGTCTACGAGGTGGAGCTGACCTTCGAGATCAAGGACGAGAATAGCCGGCCGGTGCGCTTCGGCTCGGTCGCCGGCGGCGGCCGCTATGACGGGCTGATCGCCCGCTTCCGTGGCGAAGAGGTTCCGGCCACCGGCTTCTCGATCGGCGTGTCGCGGCTGATGGCGGCGCTGATCCATCTCGGCAGCATCGAGACGCGCGGCGAGGCCGGCCCGGTGGTGGTGCTGGTGATGGACCGCGACCGGCTCGGCGACTACCAGCGCCTGGCGGCGACGCTGCGGGCGGCGGGCATCCGCGCCGAGATCTATCTCGGCGGCTCCGGCATGAAGGCGCAAATGAAATATGCCGACCGGCGCAACAGTCCGTGCGTGATCATCCAGGGTTCGGATGAGCGGGCGCGCGGCGAAGTGCAGATCAAGGACTTGATCGAGGGCGCCAAGGCGGCGGCCGCGATCGCCTCGAACCAGGAATGGCGCGCGAGCCGCCCGGCGCAGTTCGCTGTCGCCGAAGACGCGATGGTCGAGGCGGTGCAGGAGGTGCTCGCCCGCCACGGCGTGCGCTGGGGCTGATCAGGCCAGTTCCGCCAGCGCCTCGCGCAGCACGTCCTCGGTCACGCGGCTGAGCGGCATTTTCACTTTTGCCGCCGCGGTGCGCCGGCCGGGGCGCATGACCAGCACCACGGTCTCGGCGCCGCCACAGGCCGGATCGCCGCAGGCGATTTCGGACACGGTCACGGTGGCTTCGTCCTCGAGCGCCAAGGCCGCGCGCGCCCAGGCGGCAACGCGCCGCGACGCATCGGCGCGTTCCGGATCGGCGCGGCGGCCGCGGTACTGGAACATCGCCACTGCGCTCTCTCCCGTGTTCCCCTTCCGCCGGGCGATCTCACGCCTCAGAACTGAGTGCCCAGCCTGAACTTCACCTCGTGACGCGCGAACTGGTCGAGATTGAGATCGAGTTCCGGCTCGTCCTCGGATTGCCCGGCAACCTGAATATTCCAGGCCGCGGACGCCCACCAGTCGTTCGGCAAGCTCACGTAAAGCGTCGGACCTGCGAACAGCGCATCGCCGGTGAAGGTCTCGAGGCCGAGCCCTTCGTATTTGCGCAGGTAGCGCAATTCGCCGCCCAGGAACACCCCTTCAACGACGCGGCCCGTCAGCGCAGCGGACAGGCCGAACGTCGATTCCTTCTCGACCTCGCCATCGGCTTCGCGCACGCGCTCGGGTTCGTAGAGAACGTTGACGGCGGCGAACAGCCGCTCCGGCACCAGTTCGGCGTCGGCCGCCAGCTTGATCTCGGCGCCGTACTTGGTGACGCGTTCGCCGCTGTCCTCCTCCACGCGGCCCCATTCCGGCTCGACGACAAGGGTGAGGCCGATCGGTGAGGCTCCGCGCTCGAGGAAGCGATACTTCATCTCCAGCGACAGGGTGTCGAACATCCAGCGGTCGACGTCGTCGAGGCCGGTGACGCCTTCGATCCGGTGATAGGCGAGCGAGGCGCCGAGCGAGATGGCGAAGTTGCGGAACGGCGTGTGGCCGATCTCGAGCTTCGGCCGCCAGGCCGTGTAGCGGCCGTCGCGCTTGCCGAACGCGCCGTCGATCTCGGTCGTGAGTTCCGTTTCCCCGGGTTCGCCGACATCGGACCCCGTGGTGAAGCCGAACAGGTTCTCGGTCTCGACGCCTTCGTCGTCGCGGTCCTGCGGCCCGGCGGCGCGGGTGACGGGTGCGTCGTCGTCATCGGCGCGAGCGGTGCCGGGGACGATGCTGATGAGGGCCGCGATGAGGAATCCCGTCAGGGCGGCGCCGCGCGCGCCCCACGATCTTGCTGCCGGCATGTGAAACCCCTTGTGAGTCGCCGCCGCCCAGCCGCCGGCGATGATGATGCGGTATTTCCGCCACGTCGATGCCTTCTGCGTTCGCGCGGCTTACGCAACGTTATAACATAACATATGAAGATGGCAACGCGCTTTGTTGCCGGCGTCGAAAGCTTCATCGACCCGTGCTAAAGCGCGCGGGCAGCAGGAACCGGAATCGAGTCCCAGCCATGACCGAGACGCGCAACGCCGCGGCACTCCCCGATCCCCAGGCCGAGGCCCTGGTGGCGCACTATGCGCGCGCCGGCTATCGCCGCGCCTGGCCGGCGATCCTGCAGCCGGCCGAGCCGTTCCTGGATCTTGCCGGCGAGGACATTCGCAGCCGCCTGTTCCTCACCACCGACCGCAACGGGCACGAGTTGTGCCTGCGGCCGGATCTGACGATCCCGGTGTCGCGCGACTATCTCGCCTCGGCCGAGGCCGGCGCGCCGGCCGGCTTCTGCTATCTCGGCCCGGTGTTCCGTCATCGCGACGGCGCGCCGAGCGAATTCCTGCAGGCCGGCATCGAGTCGTTCGGCCGGCGCGACACCGCCGCGGCGGATGCGGAAATGATCGCGCTCGGGCTCGAGGCGACTGCGCATTACGGGCTGGAGACGCCGGAGATCCGGCTCGGCGATGCCGGCTTGTTCGGCGCCCTGGTCGACGCCCTCGACCTGACACCCGACTGGAAGCGGCGCCTGCTGAAGGATTTCAACCGCGCCGGCAGCCTGGCGCAGGACCTCGACCAGTTGAGCGAGACCAAGGGCTCGGTTCCTGAATATCAGGGCGTGCTGGCGGCGCTGGCGGGTTCCGACCGCAAGGCGGCGCGGGCGCTGGTGAGTGATCTTCTGTCGATCGCCGGAATCAACACGGTGGGCGGGCGCTCCGTCACCGAAATCGCCGACCGTTTCCTGGAGCAGGCCGCTGGCGGCAGCGCCAAGCTGCCGAGCGAAAGCCGCGCCGTCATCGAACGGTTCCTCTCGATCGCGGGCGATCCCGACGAGGCCGCGGCGGAACTGCGCGCGCTGTCGGCCGATGCCGGGCTGAAACTGGACGCGGCGCTCGACCTGTTCGAGAGCCGGACCGGCTTTCTCGCCGCGCGCGGCGTCGATGTCGGCCGGATCCGCTTCGCCAGCGTATTCGGCCGCGGGCTCGACTATTACAGCGGCATGGTGTTCGAACTGCACGATCCCGACACGCCCAATGGCCGGCCGCTGGTGGGCGGCGGGCGTTATGACGGGCTGCTGTCGCGCCTGGGAAGCGCCGAGCCGATCCCGGCGGTCGGTTTCGCCGTGTGGGTCGAGCGGCTGACCAAATTCGGAGGCGCCGCATGAGCGAGCCGTTCATCATCGCCGTGCCCTCGAAGGGGCGGCTGCAGGAGAATGCGGAGGCGTTCTTCGCCCGCGCCGGCATGAATCTGGTGAAGCCGAACGGGGTGCGCGACTATCGCGGCACCCTCGCCGACATCGACGGCGTCGAGGTCGCGTATCTGTCGGCATCCGACATCACCAGCCAGCTGGCGCAGGGCGGCGCCCATCTCGGCGTCACCGGCGAGGACCTGGTGCGGGAGATGATCCCGAATGCCGACGAGCGCGTCGTTCTGGTGGAGAAGCTCGGCTTCGGCGGCGCCAATGTCGTCGTGGCGGTGCCGCAGGCCTGGATCGATGTGCGGGTGATGGCCGACCTTGACGACGTCGCCACGGCTTTCCGCGCCCGCAACGACCGCAAGATGCGGGTGGCGACGAAGTACGTGAACCTGACCCGCAATTTCTTTGCCGCGCACGGCATTCTCGACTACCGCATCGTCGAGAGCCTCGGCGCGACCGAGGGCGCGCCGGCGGCGGGCACCGCGGAACTGATCGTCGACATCACCACCACCGGCGCGACGCTCGCGGCCAACGGCCTGAAGGTGATCGACGACGGCGTGATCCTGCGCTCGGAGGCCAATCTGGTCGCCTCGCGCAAGGCGAAATGGGGCGAGGAGGAGCGCGAGATCGCGCGCATCATTCTCGACCGGATCGCCTCGCAGGCGCGTGCCCGCAATTTCCGGGAGGTGCGGATGCGTTTTCCCGGCTGTGACGACGCCGTCATGATGGCGGCGAAGGAGCGTTTCGCCGCGGTGGCGCCGTTCGGCGGACCGACGTCGTCGGGAATGCTGACGCTGCATTGCCCGCCGGAGCGGGTCTATGCGCTGGCGAGCTTCCTGCGCCGCAAGGGCGCCGACATGGTGACGGTCGGCACGCTCGAATACGTGTTCGCGCGCGACAATCCGCTGTTTACGCGCCTCGAAGCCGGGCTCGCGGACTGAACCGCCGCTCAGCCGGCGGTGTCGGTCCGGCGCGGCCGGAACACGAGGAAGTGCGACAGCGAGAAATTGACCACGAAGCTCGCCAGGATTGCGACCAGCTTCGCCGCCACGACCGGCAGCACCGTCGCCGCGAGCAACAAGGTCGCCGTGTTGACCACGACGCCGGCAACGCCAGATAGGACAAAACCGGCATAGTCCTTCAGCCGCAACTGGCGCCCCGATTCGGCGGCGAAGGTGATGAAGGAGTTCATCACGTAGGAGCCGGAGACGGCGACGAGCCAGGCCAACACGTTGGCACCGATGAGCGAGGACGTGACGTAGCGCAAGGCGAGCAGGAACACGCCGAAATCGACGGCGGTGTTGACGAGGCCGATGAGCGCAAAGCTGGCCGCCTTGAGGGCGACCGCGCGCTCGCGCCAGGCATTGGCGATGCGGTCGACGAGCCGCGTGATCGGGTTGGCATTCATGGCGCCCGCTTAGCACGCCGCGTGCCGGGCGCCGAGCCCTGATCGTGGCAGGCGGGCCGCCGACCGGCATCGTCTGCCGCACCGGCTTGCGCGGGGTCGTGCGCGGCGGGAGAATTGCTGCGCAGACACGCAGTTACAGGGACTGCCGGTTGCGGTATAGAGCCGCCCGCAGTCAGGATCGAAACGATGGCAAACCCCGGACGACCCCGGCACGGCGGCCCGCCGCGCGACCCGCAGCGCGACGGACTATCGATCGTGGTGCCGCTGTACAACGAGGCTGCCGGCCTTGCGGCGCTGCATGACCGGCTCGCGGCCGCCGCCCGCGAACTCGCGGCGCGGCGCGGGCTCGCCATCGAGCTCGTTTACGTCGACGACGGCAGCCGCGACGACACGCTGGCGATCGCGCGCAGCCTCGCCGCCGTCGGCTTCGACATGCAGGTGTTGGGGCTGTCGCGCAATTTCGGCAAGGAGGCGGCGCTGCTGGCCGGGCTGGAACACGCCCGGATGGGCGCGGTGCTGTTCATGGACGGCGACGGCCAGCACCCGCCGGCGCTGATCGACACGCTGGTGCGGCACTGGCGCGACGACGGCTACGACGTGATCTACACCGCCAAGGCGCATCGCGCGGGCGAGTCGCTGCCGCGCAGGCTCGGCGTCAAAACCTTCTACACGCTGATCAATTGGGGCGCCCGTCACAAAATTCCCGAAGACGCCGGCGACTTCCGGCTGTTGTCACCGCGGGCGGCGAGCGCACTGCGGCAAATGCCCGAGCGCAACCGCTTCTTCAAGGGCCTGTCGAGCTGGATCGGCTTCCGACAGAAGCGGATCGACTACGAACCGGAGGAGCGCCAGCACGGGCGGACGTCGTGGAGCGTGCGTTCGCTGGTCGGCCTGTCGATCGAAGGACTGACGTCGTTCTCGGTGGCGCCGCTGCGGGTGGCGAGCATGCTCGGCATCCTGCTCGCCTTCAGTGCCTTGGTGTTCGGCGTCTGGATCGTGATCGAAACGCTGGTGATGGAACGCTCTGTGCCCGGCTATCCGTCGCTCGTCGTCGGCATGATGGTGCTCGGCGCCGTGCAGCTGCTGATGATCGGGATCATGGGCGAATATATCGGCAAGATCCTCTCGGAGCTGAAAGGCCGGCCGGTCTACTTCGTGGCCGAGCACGTGGTCCGCTCCGAAGGAGCCGACAGCGACGCGGATCATTCGACCCGCACCGCCGCCGAATGAGCGAGGCCGCCGCGGCGCCGCAGCGGCGCCTGATCCTATGCGCCGACGATTACGGCCTCGCTCCAGGCGTCAATGCGGCGATCCGCGACTTGATCGCCGCTGGCCGTCTCAACGCCACTTCGGTGATGGTTGTGACGCCCCATTGCGATGCCGCCGCGGCGGAGCAGCTGACGCGTCTCAATGCGGAGCGCCCGCGCGTCGCCATCGGCCTGCATCTGACGCTGACGGCGCCGTTCGCCCCTTCGGCGCCTGCGTTCAAGCCGCTGCGCAACGGCCGCTTCCTGCCGATCGGCCGGATGATGGCGGCGGCCTTCGCGCGGCGGATCGCGCCGGCGCCGCTGCGCGAGGAAATCGCGGCGCAGTTCACGGCCTTCGCGCGGCTGTTCGGCCGGCCGCCCGACTTCGTCGACGGCCATCAGCATGTGCATCTGCTGCCGCAGGTGCGCGAAGCGCTGCTGGAGGCGATGGCGGCTCGCGCGCCCGGCGCCTGGGTGCGGCAATGCGGGCAGATCCGGACACGCCTTGCGGATCCCAAGGGCTTGCTGATCGACCAGCTGAGCCGCCGTTTTCGGCGCCTGGCCGCGGCAGGCGGGATCGGCACCAATCCGGCCTTCGCCGGCACGTACAGCTACCGCCCGGACGCGGATTTCGCCGCGCTGTTTCCGCGTTTCCTCGATGGCCTGCCCGACAGCGGGCTGGTGATGTGCCATCCGGGCCGGGTCGACGCCGAGCTGACCCGCCTCGACCCGCTGACCGATCTGCGCGAGGCGGAATACCGCTATCTCGCCGGCCCGGACTTCCCCCGCCTGCTGGCCGAGCGCGGCTTCACGCTCGTGCCACCCGGCTGAACAATTTTCGAAGCCGGCCTTTGTCGCGCGCCCGTCATCTCCCCATATGAATCGCCGTTGTCATCGAAGGGAGGAACCAGCGATGACCCCTGCCGAACGCCAGATGGTGGTGGAACTGTTCGACCGGCTCGCCGCGTTGGAAAACACGCCGCGCGATCCCGAGGCGGAGCGGCTGATCGCCGAAGGGCTCAACCGGGCTCCGCACGCGGTCTACGCCCTGGTGCAGACCACATTGCTGCAGGGTGAAGCGCTGAAGGCCGCAGAAGCGCGCCTTGCCGCACAAAGCGACGCGGAGCCGACCGAACAGCCGAGCTTCCTCGACACGATGCGAGACACGCTGTTCGGCGGGCGCGGCGCCGCGCCCGCAGCAAGCCGCCGGCCGATGGGCCTGCCGCCCGGATTGGGAACGCGGCCGCAGCCGGAGGCCGACATGCGTGCCGATCCGCGCGGGTTCGGCGGCGGCGGCGCGCTCGGCAGTGGCGGATCATTCCTCGGCACGGCGGCGGCCGCGGCCGTGGGCGTGATCGGCGGCAGCCTGCTGATGAACTCGGTGCGCTCCATGCTCGGCGGCGAACAGGGCCAGGCACAAGCGGCAACCGGCGGCGACAGCGGGGCGGATCCTTCACCCTGGGGCAATCGCGACAGCGAGCTCAGCCGCGAGGCGGGCGTCAACGATCTCGGTCGCGAGCAGAACGCGGCGGCGGACGACGGCAGCTACGATACCGCGGGTCTCGCCGACGACGATTATCCCGAGGACTATGACGACGGCTGGGACGCCGGCGATTCCGATTTCGGCTGATGCCGAGGCGAGGCCGCCGGCGGCCCCGCCCGAAGGACGCGATCAGATCACCCGCACCTTTGTGCCGACGGTGACGCGATCGTAGAGATCGATGACGTCCTCGTTGCGCATCCGGATGCAGCCTGACGAGACGGCCATGCCGATCGTCCAGGGCTCGTTCGAGCCGTGAATGCGATAGAGCGACGAGCCGAGATAGAGCGCGCGCGCACCGAGCGGGTTGTCCGGACCGCCCGCCATGTAGCGCGGCAGATCGGGGCGGCGCTTCAGCATTTCTGGCGGCGGACGCCAGTCGGGCCATTCCCGTTTCTGGGTGATGTGCTTGATCCCGGCCCAGGTGAAGCCGGGACGGCCGACGCCAATGCCGTAGCGGATCGCTCGTCCGCCGGACTGCACCAGATAAAGGAACCGCTCGCGGGTATCGACGACGATCGTGCCAGGGCTCTCGTTGCCGTCGTAATCGACGACCTGGCGGCGATAGCGCGGGTCGACCGGCCGATGCGCCTGCTCCGCCGGTTCCAGCCGCGCCTGCGAGGGGCGGCCGAAGCCCGGCTCGTAAGCTTCGCCGGGAACGACATCGTAGCGCGGCCGCGCCTGATAGCGGGGTGCCTCCTCGCGCGGCACGACGCGATAGCGCGGGGCTTCGTAGGCGGGTGCGGCCGGACCGGCCGGACCGCCACGGTAATAATACTGCGCCGGCGGTTGGCGCGGCGCGCCGCCGAACAGCGCCTCGATGAAGCCGCCGCCCAGGTTGGGACGCTGCGCGGCGGCGTAACGGACCGGCTGCACCGCGCCGCCATCGCTCTGGGCGTGGAAGGGCGAAATCGGGATGGGCGCCGCGGGCTCCGCAACGGCCGGAGCCACGGCGCAGGCGCTCACGAGGAGCGCGTAAGCAAGCTGCCGCATCGACGTACTCTGAACCCGTTCGTCGCGGAGCGACGGCCCCGCCTGTGCCGCCGCAGTAGAAGCTTAAATTTCGAGCGATTGGTAAAGCGGACAGCGCCGAGCGCCACCAATGCGGCGAGGATGCGCTCTCATTCGAATTAACGTTGATGCTGGGTAAATCATCACCGGCGCAGTGGCGTCACGGTGCTATGATAGGGAAACGGCTCTTTAAAAGTCCGCAGCTAGGATACGCCGCCTGAGAAGACGGGGTGGCGAAATGCGCGTGCAGCGTAAGATCTTTCGGATCGAGGCGATGAACAGCCTCGATGGACGGCAACCGATTGCTTTGCCGGGGGGCGCGCACGATCCGGCCCAAAGCCACGCCGAGCTGATGAACGAGCTGCGCGCCCTGCGCCGCATTGTCGAGCCGCAGCAGGAGCTGGTCACCCAGCGGGTGATCGACGCCTACAAGGCCGAGCTCAGCGAAGCGCAGAAGCTCAAGGCCGAGCTCGACCTGATTTACGAAGCCATCAACATGACGAAGCGCGAGATCGCGACGCTGCATGTGACCGGCTTCGAAGGCCCGGAAATGAAGCGGGTGACGCACGAGCTCGACGCCATCGTCGGCGGCACGGAGCAGGCCACCGAGCAGATCCTGTCCAGCGCGGAGAGCATCGATCAGGACGCGAGCACGCTGTCGGCGCGGCTGAAGGACGAACAGAATCTGGCGCTGGTGCAGGACATGCAGGAGAAGGTCATCAAGATCTTCGAAGCGTGCAACTTCCAGGACCTGACCGGACAGCGCATCACCAAGGTCGTCAACACGCTGAAGTTCATCGAGTCGCACATCATGCGGATGATGGAGATCTGGGGCGGCATCGAGTCGTTCCAGGACGTCACGCCGGAAGTGATCGCGGAGCGCGAAGGCGACGCCAAGCTGTTGAACGGGCCGAAGCTCGACGGCGAGGACGGCCACGCCTCGCAGGACGACATCGACGCACTGTTCGCGTAGTGCTTACGGCCGGCGGATCAGAGCGAACGCGACCAGCGACAGCGTCACCATGGCCGCGAGCAGGGCGAGCGCCGCGGCGTCGGAGGCACGCTCGATCACGAGGGCGACGAGCAGCGGTGCCGCGGACTGGATGATCAGGCCGGGCTTGGCAATCCGTCCGATCAGCGCGCCGTAACCGGCCGGTCCGAACAAGGCGAGCGGCAGCGTGCCACGGGCGATGGTCATGAGGCCGTTGGCGGCGCCATAGGCGACCGCGAAGATCGCCGCCACGAGCGGCGATGCGCCGGCCGCGGCGAGCAGCACAAAAGCCGCGCAGATCAGACCTACGGCGAAGCGCGCAACCCCGAGCGGATGGACGTTGCTGGCGAGCGTGAATTCGCCGATCCGCGCGGCCACCTGGGCGGGCCCGAACAGCGCGCCGATCGTCACCGCTGTGGTGCGCTCGAGGCCGAGACGCTCGAACATAGCGAGCAGATGCGCCGAGAGCGCGGCCGGCACAAACAGATAGGCGGCGAAGGCGGCGGCGACGAGGAGAAAGGCGCGGCCGCGTGCGGGCAGGTAGACCGGGGCCGTCCGTTGCGGATCCGTGCTCGGGGCGGTGGGCTCGGCGCGTTGGCGCGGCAGTACGAAGGCGAGCAGCGGTGCGGCAACGATCGCCAGCAATGCGGCATAGAACAGATACGTGCCGCGCCAGCCCCAATGGGCGAGACAGAGATGGGTGACCGGCCAGCTCACCGTCGAGGCGAAACCGCCGGCGAGCGTCAGCGCGGTGATCGGCCGCCGCGCCTTGGCGCCGAAAATGCGCCCGAGGGTGGCGAAGGCCGGATCGTAGAGCGAACTCGCCATGGCGACGCCCATGACGGCCCACAGAGCGAGGAAGGCCAGCGGATGTTCGGTCGCCGCCAGGCCGAGCAGCGCGGCGGCGCCGGCCAACGCGCCCCAGGGCATGACCTTGTGGCCGCCATGGCGGTCGATCTGACGGCCGATCGTGGGCGCCGCGAAGCCGGCCGCGAGCAGGCCGAGCGAGAAGCCGCTCATCGTGAAGGTCAGCGACCAGCCGCGTTCGGCCGCGATCAGCGGCACCGTCAGCACGACGGGATAGAACAGCGCCCCCCAGGACAGGATCTCCGTCACGCCGAGCACGAGCACGGCGCGCCAGGGGCCGGTCACAAGCGGGGAAATGAACTGCATGGCGGCCGGGACGTGAGGACCCGGCCAGCGTAATGCGCGTCCCGCGCGAGGGAAACGGGTTTTGCCCGCCTGCGCCCCGCCTCGATCAGGCGCGCGCGCCGCAGCGCACGTAGACCATGGTGCCGTAGCGGCCGGCGACCTCGGGATCGACGAATTTGAGCACCAGCACGCGGCCGTCGAAGGAGACGATCTCCCGGTCCTGCTCGCCCGGGGCCGGGCCGGCGGGGCCGATATAGTTGCGGCCGGTCGTGCCCAGCTTCAGCCGGAGTTCCTGCGGCTCGGAGGCGTCGGCGAGGTGCATGATCACGCCGCCATTGGCACCGCGGCCGATCGTGTAGGCGTTGCTGCACTGCGCCTGGGCGGCTTTCTCGGTGCGGGCGCGGTCCTCCGGCTTATGGAAAGAGGCGAGCCCCCAGCGGCCGACGAGTTCTTCCGCGGTAATGCCGACGGCCGGCGGCGCGTCCGGCGGCGGCGGCGGGGTGGCGGGCTGCTGATCGACGCGCGGCCCTCCGGCGCAGCCGGCGACAGCCAGGAGCATGGCGGCAGCCGCCAGGCGGGATGGCAGGGTGCAGCGTAGATCGAGCATAAGGCCTCCTCCTTTGACCATCGGACTTTGATCACAGGGCTCCAGCGGTGCAAGCGGAAACGCACAACCGCGGATCGAGATCCGCCGCCGCGCCTGCGTCGGTGCCGTGGCCGGAATGGCCGCCGCCGTGCCCCGGCGCTCTTTCACCCGCACTTTTTGTATTTTCCGTGGCCGATTGTATGGTCGGCGCGCTGCGCGGCCGGTAACCCTGTTCGCGGCGCTCGCCTTGACAGTTTTCCCCCCAGCCAATATTTCGGCCGCAGCCGTAGCACTCATGCTCATCGAGTGCTAACAGGCGATCCACAGGGCTTTCGATTTCCAACCCATCAGCGCCTTGCGGCGCCGACGAGGACACCATGGCCAAGACCAAGTTCCGCCCGCTGCACGACCGGGTCGTCGTGAAGCGCATCGATGCCGAGGAGAAGACCGCCGGCGGCATCATCATCCCGGACACCGCCAAGGAAAAGCCGATGCAGGGCAAGGTCGTCGCCGTCGGCCCGGGCGGCCGTGACGAGTCGGGCAAGCTGGTCCCGCTGGACGTCAAGGCGGGCGACACGGTGCTGTTCGGCAAGTGGTCGGGCACCGAAGTGAAGCTGGACGGCGAGGATCTCCTGATCATGAAGGAGTCCGACATCATGGGCGTCGTGGGCTGAGCCGCGCGTTCGACTTCTCCGTTCATCCCGGGCGCCCGCGCGCGGGATGAACGCCTGCTGCAAGCCGACCCCCTCACCCTTCGAGGCCCAGGCGCCGTGCGCCTGCGCAGCTCAGGGTGACACATTCAACCAGGAGTTTTTGCAATGGCTGCCAAGGACGTGAAATTCTCGTCCGACGCCCGCGACAAGATGCTGCGCGGTGTCGACATCCTCGCCAATGCGGTGAAGGTCACGCTCGGTCCGAAGGGCCGCAACGTCGTGATCGAGAAGAGCTTCGGCGCGCCGCGGATCACCAAGGACGGCGTCACCGTCGCCAAGGAGATCGAGCTCGAAGACAAGTTCGAGAACATGGGCGCGCAGATGGTGCGCGAGGTCGCCTCGAAGACCAACGACCTCGCCGGTGACGGCACCACCACCGCAACCGTGCTCGCCCAGGCGATCGTGAAGGAAGGCGCCAAGTCGGTCGCCGCCGGCATGAACCCGATGGACCTGAAGCGCGGCATCGACCTCGCGGTCACCGCGGTCATCAAGGACATCGAGAAGCGCGCGAAGAAGGTCGGCTCGTCGGCCGAGGTGGCCCAGGTCGGCACCATTTCCGCCAACGGCGACGCCACGATCGGCAAGATGATCGCCCAGGCGATGCAGAAGGTCGGCAACGAGGGCGTGATCACGGTCGAGGAGGCCAAGGCGCTCGAGACCGACGTCGAGATCGTCGAGGGCATGCAGTTCGACCGCGGCTATCTCTCGCCGTACTTCATCACCAATGCCGAGAAGATGATCGCCGAGCTCGAGGATGCCTACATCCTCCTGCACGAGAAGAAGCTGTCGGCGCTGCAGGCGATGCTGCCGGTGCTCGAGGCCGTGGTGCAGACCGGCAAGCCGCTGATCATCGTCGCCGAGGACATCGAGGGCGAGGCGCTCGCCACCCTGGTGGTGAACAAGCTGCGCGGCGGCCTCAAGGTCGCGGCCGTGAAGGCGCCGGGCTTCGGTGACCGCCGCAAGGCCATGCT
>Ga0164243_10010343_pt1 | contig 13426 bp, 8 predicted proteins | sample OricompcompostOP_FD_108781 | JGI IMG/M metagenome (GOLD analysis project Ga0164243, IMG submission 108781) | Organic Plus compost microbial communities from Emeryville, California, USA - Original compost - Organic plus compost (OP) | ecosystem: Engineered > Solid waste > Mixed feedstock >... | reverse complement strand
GGCAAAACGCCGCACGCCGCGCGTCGGACGCCGGGCGAACGGGTCCGGACCGCCGTCAGCACCGACACCGCCCCCAGGACGCCGACGATCAAGGTGCGGACCGCGGCGAACGTCAATTCCTGGTAAAGCCAGCGGAACCGGTTGAGGTGGGCGGGGAGGTTCCACCGGCCGGATTGTGTTAGCGCGGGCGCGTAAACGTAAATGAGGATCGGGACCGAACCGACCACCAGCGCCGCGATCAGCAGTCCCGGGGCCCGGAGCCGGACGGGAAACCCGCGTTCCATCCGGTCGACACCGACGGCGGCCAGTGCGGCCACGGCCAGCGAAACCCAGAGGTGGAACCGGACCGGGATGCGGGAACTGCCGGCGATCGGGATGCGGTGGGCGAAATCGAAAAGGAACGTGAACTTCCCCAGCATCAGCAGCCCGCCGACCCCGGCGAGCAGGATCCAGAACGCGACCCAGCGGTCGCGGGACGCGGCGGCACCGACGACCGCGAGGGCGAGGGCGGTCAGGCCGAGGTAGGCGTTCATCTCGTGGTAGGGGTAGAACCCGTCCATCCAGTCGGTGTCGCGCGCCCGGGTCCCGTACGCCTCGCGGACGACCAGCGTGGGCAACAACTCGGGGTGCCACGACCCGTAGGTCAGCGTCTCCCAGGTCAACCCCCCCGCGCGCGGCGAGCGGTCGAGTAGCTCTTTGGACGGGATCCATTGGACCGCCGCCAGCGCCACGCCCAAGCCGACGACGCCCCCCGCCGCGCCGAGGACGGCGAACCGGGACCGCCAATCCGATTCGGTCGCCGCGCGGGAAAGCGTATACAGGCCGAGCAAGGCGGCCGTGAGGAGCGTGTCTTGAAGGTGGCCCGCGAAGACCTGCGCGGCCAACGCACACGCCCCGAGAACGACCCCGGCGAGTCGGCCGCGGTCCCAGGCCCATTCCGTCGCCCAGACGACGAGCGGCACGCTTGAGAGCGCGTTGACCATGCTCGTGTGGATTAAGTGCGCCCACTCGAACCCGCCGAGGGCTAAGACCGCCGCGCCGGTCAACGCGCCGCGGGGGCCGACGTGCCGGCGGAGCCAGCCGTAGGTGCCGAAACCCGTCAGCCAGACGGAGCCGACCGTGTCGAGGTTGAACGCCTTCCAGGCCGGGAGCCAGGTGTAGAAGAGATACTTCAGCGGGTGGAGGTAACCCGCCTGGCTCTCGCTGTAGAGCGGCAGGCCGCAGTAAAGGCCGGGGCACCACCGCGAGAACCGCCCGAGGCGGATCTCCTTGGCGAGGAAGTCGCGGTAGGGGAGGTTGATCTCGGTGACGTCGAAGTAAAAGAACGCCCCGCGGAACGAGACGGCGTCCCAGAAGAAGGCGACGACAACGGCCGTCCAAACGAGCAGCGCGACGAGGTCGCCCGCCCCCCACGGTCGGCGCTCCGGCCGCCACCAACCGAAGCCGCCCGACTCCGCATTCGCCACGTCCGCCCCCCTCGACCCCGTCAAGGCCGCGCGGGCAGGATCACGCCGCGCCCCCGATCACCGAGCGACCCGACCCCTCGGCGCCCCGGTCAGGAAACGGCCTCGGCCATCGCGGTGAGTTGGACGATCGACCGGTTCAACTCCTTGGCGAGGTACTCGCGCCCCTTCTTGACGTGGATGTGGTCCCACGCCAAAACTTCGTCGACCGGCCGCTCGCGGTGGCTGTAGAACGGCACGTCGATGCCGAGGTCTTCGAAGGTCGCCCACCAGAGTTTCGGGTCGAAGTGTTCCGTCCAGGCGTCGAGCCGGGCGCCGCGCTTCCAGGCCTCCTCGACGGCCTCCGCCACCCGACGGTCGCCGCGGGTGAGGATGCCTTCGAGCAGGCTCCGCTCGATGTCGTGGCACTTCACCGTAACGGTCCGGATCTTGACCCGGGACCGCAGATACTTGTGCGCCCAGTGGAAGTACTCGCGCGTCTGCATCCCGTTCCACTGGTACGGGGTGTGGGGCTTCGGCACGAAGTTCGAGACGCTCGCGGTGACGTCGGCGTAGCGCCCCGTGACTTCCTTGCCGATCCGGGCGATCGTCTCGGCCATGTCGACGATCCCGTCGAGGTCGGCGGGACGCTCGCCCGGCAGGCCGCACATGAAGTAGAGCTTGACCTTGCGCCAGCCGCGGCGGAACGCCTCGGCGGCCCCGTCGTAAAGGTCCTGGTTGTTGATCGGCTTGCGGATCTGCTCGCGCATGTCGTCGCGGGCGACTTCCGGGGCGAGGGTCAACCCGCCGCGACGGCCCTCTTGAAGGAGGGCGGGGATCTTCTTCAGCGTCTCGGTGATCCGGAGGCTCGGGAGCGAAATCTTCACGCCCAGCGGCGTGAAAACCTCGCTCATTTTCGTGACGAGTTCTTCGAAGTGCGGGTAGTCGCTCGTGGAGAGCGACAGGAGGCTGATCTCGTCGTAGCCCGTATTCCGGTAGCTTTCGAGGGCCGCGTTGACGACCGTTTCCACCGTCCGGTAGCGCAGCGGACGCTTGATGACGGTGCTCTGGCAGAACCGGCACTGCCAGGGGCAGCCGCGCATGATCTCGATGGCGATCCGGTCGTGCGCCGTTTCGACGAACGGGACGATCGGCCGGGTCGGCAGGGGCGTCCCGTCGAGGTCGTTGATCACGCACGGCTTGATCGCGGCGGGGACGTCGTCGCGGAGCCGGACGATCTCGGTGATCGTGCCGTCCTCGCCGTAGTGGGGCTCGTAAAACCGGGGGACGTAGGCCCAGTTCGCCTCCCGCGCGATCCGGGCCAACTTCTCCTCGCGGGTCAGCCCCGGCTCGCCGCGCATCGAGGCCCAGAGGTCGCAAACGACGGGGAGGCTCGGCTCGCCGTCGCCGATCACGAAGAGGTCGACGAACGGGGCGAGAAGTTCGGGGTTCTGCGCGCCCGGCCCGCCGGCGATGACCAGGGTGTCGTCCGGCCCGCGGTCCTCCGCCCGGAGGGGGATGCCGCCGAGGTCGAGCATGGTCAAGACGTTCGTGTCGCAGATCTCGTACTGGAGCGAGAACCCGAGGACGTCGAACTCGTTCAGCGGCGTGAACGTTTCCAGGCTGTAGAGCGGGAGGCCGTGGCTGCGGAGCCCCTTTTCGAAGTCGGGCAACGGGGTGAAGACCCGCTCGCAGGCCCAGTCGAGGCCGTTCATCAGGCTGTAGAGAACCTGAAGGCCGTGGTGGCTCATACCGAGGGCGTAGGTGTCGGGGAAGGCGAGGCAGACCTTACCCTTGACCGTGCGATGGTCTTTGACGGTGCTGTTGAGTTCCCCACCGACGTATTGGGCCGGGGTCTGAACGCTCGGGAGGATCCGCGACACCACGAATTCTTTGAGGCGTTCGTTCAGCATCGGTCTCGACCTCTGGGCAGACGGCTTGCTCGACGGAACGGGCCGATCCGACGGCGACCGTCCCCGTGCGTCGTGACTCCCTCGTGCGCGACACGGTTTCGACACGCGCGCTAGACGGAACCCGTATCTTAGCAATGGCCCCGACCGCTGAACAGCCGACGTCTCGGCGCGTTCCGCCGCCGCCCGGGGCCGCGTCGACGGCGGCGGGCGTTTCAGAGGGGATATTTTATGCGTGTCGACCCGGTCGGAGTCGTTATCATGAAAGGCCGACCACCAGTTCCATACGCCTCGGGCCGTGGCGCGTTGAACGCCACGCTCCGGTCGGCGTGTGCCCTCCTTTTGTTGTTGGGCTGTCAGGCCGTAGGGACCGGGTGCGGCGGTACGGACGGGGCCCGCGAAGTGCCGGTCTCGAAGTCGAGTCCGGCCCCGGGGGCGGACGACGCGAACGCCACGACCAAGCCGTCGCGGGCGATCGCAACGCATTGAAACGGCCGGGACGGCGTTTGTTGACACCCAGTTTCCCCCGGCCCGAGGACGGACACGGTGAATCCGAGCGACAACTCTCCGCTGGTGGCGTTGACAATGGGCGACGTGGCCGGGGTCGGCCCCGAGGTGATCGCCCGGGCCTGGGAAGAATCCCCGCTCCGCGGCCTGGCCAGGCCGTTCGTCGTCGGGAGCCGGCCGGTCCTCGAACGGGCGCTGGCGGTGGCCGGGGTCCGGGCCGACGTGCAGCCGATCACACGCCCCGAAGACGCCGAGCCGTCCGCCCTGGTCATCCCCTGCCTGGAGGCGACGGAGGAGGACGTCGCGAGCGTCCCCCCCGGTCAGGTCGACGCCCGCGCCGGCCGGGCCGCCTTCGACTTCCTCGCGACGGCGATCGACCTGGCGCTGGCCGGCCGCGTGGACGCGATCACGACGCTCCCGTTGAATAAAGAGGCCCTACACGCCGGGGGGGTCCGCCACCCGGGGCACACGGAGATCCTCGCCGAGCGGTGCGGCGTGCCCGACCACGCGATGATGCTTTACCTGGGGCCGGAAGCCGTCCCCAACGGCGCCGGCCTCGGCGTGGTCCACGTCACGCTCCACGTCGCGCTCAGAAGCGTGTTCGACCTCATCACGGGGGAGGCGGTCGAGTCGAAAATCCTGCTGGCCCACAACGCCTTGCGACCGCTGACCGGCGGGCGGCCCCCCCGGGTCGCCGTCGCCGCGCTCAACCCGCACGCCGGCGAGGGGGGGCTCTTCGGCGACGAGGAGCGGCGGATCATCGCGCCGGCGGTCGAAAGGGCGCAGCGGGCGGGGGTCGACGTGACCGGCCCGGAGGCCGCCGACACCCTCTTTTCCCGCGCGATGGGGGGCGCCTTCGACGCGGTCGTCGCCATGTACCACGACCAGGGCCACGTCGCCTTGAAGACCGTCGGTTTCGACCGCGCCGTGAACGTCACGCTCGGGTTGCCGATCGTCCGCACGAGCGTCGCCCACGGCACGGCCTACGACATCGCCTGGCAGGGGCGGGCCGAGACGTCGAGCCTGATCGAAGCCGTCCGCGTCGCGGCCCGCATCGTCTCCGGCCGCCGGGTGGCCGAAGCCTCGGGGGCGAATTGACGCCGACGCGTCGCTTTAGCGGCGGACGACGTCCACGTCGCACCAGTCCGTGACGACCGTCCCCGGCCAGACCGAACGGACGTCCGGGTACGACCAGCCCCGGTCGGGATCGGCGACGAGCCGGGCGCGGATCGCGCGGGCGCCCGGCCGGTCGAGTTCGTTGAACGCGGCGGATTCGACCGGACGGAGGGGGACGCGCAGGGTCCCGCCCGCCGGACGAGTTCCGCCCCCCCCCTGCCCCGTCACGACCACCTCGCCGGCCGGGTGCCAACCGGGGACGCCCGAGACCTCGATTTCGACCGCGTGGGCCAGGTCGCAGGGCAACGGCGTCGTCACTTCGAGCGCCGGCACGTCGCGGACCGCCAGCGCGGCGTTGAGCGGCAAGAACGCCGAACGGTCCGTTCCCTCCTCCGACGACCCTTTCACCAGCCGGACCGAACGCGCGAACGCTTCACCCCGAGACTCGTCGAACTGGGCGAGCAGAGACGCGACGTCGACCCGCGGGTCGAACTCGAATTGAAACGGGACGTGCGGGAGGTCGAACTCCCAGGCGTCGGTGAGGCCGACCGAACGCACCCGGGCCTGAAACACCAGCTTGTGGGGGCCGTCCGTGTCGAAGTCGGACGGGATCACGGTAAAGCCGGCGCGGCAAGGGCCGGGCGTCCACGGGCTGAACGTTTCGAGGCTCGCCCGCCGCGCGCCGACGACCCGGTAAGACCATTCCAGGTCGGACGGCCGCACGCCGGCCCCTTCGCTCCGAAGAAACGGGACGCCGAAGTCGACCACGAACGGGATCTCGGAGCGGAGGCCGCGTGGGTAACGCCGGCGCGCCTTCCAGTCGACCCGATACCCGCGGCGGACGACCGCCTTCTCCTCCTCGGCGATCATTTCGTCGCGCGCCCAGAGCACCGAGAGGGCGTGCCCCGCGGCGTCGCGCACGCCTTCGGTCTTCCCTTCGGCGAGGAGACGAAACAGTTCCAGAAGGGCCGCGCGGCCGTGCTCGGCGGACGCCTCGACCGCTCCGGGGGTCACGTCCGGGCGTTCGAGGAGTCCGACCGCCCGGCGCGCCCGCAGCGACTGGCGGATCTTGCGCCCCCCGCCCACGATCAAGACGGCGCCCAGCAGGATCAGGACGGCGTTCCTCGGCTCGCCGAGGAACCGATCCAGCCCACCGGGGGCCTTCGAAGCCGGTTGCCGGCGCTGGCCCGCACGACGTCCCGGCGTGGCCGGGGCCGATCGACCCGACCCGGCGTCTTCCTCTCCCGTCATCGCTCGTCCGCCCCCGCGGCCCCGTCCGTCCCGGCTAACCTCAAACGCTCAGACCCCCGGGCGCGAGCGGGCGGGCGACGAGCCCGGCGCCGGTACGTCCTTCGGGTGAACCGGCTTCACGCCGCCTTCGGGCACCTCTTCGATGATCGTCGGCTTCCGCATCCGGGCGCCGTCTTCCGTGTCGATCCCCAAAACGGCCCGGACTTCGTCTACGGCCTCTTGCAGGTCGTGTAGTTCGCGGTGGAGGGATTTGACCTCCGCGACGAGCCGGACCGTCGGGTCGTCGGCGCCGGTCGGGTCGGTGAAAATTAGCAAATTGTCTTCGGGAACGACCTTGTAAGTCAGGTCGAGTTGGTCCAGCAGCAGCTTCAAGCCGGTTTTGAGCCGCACGCCCTCCATCTCAAGCTGAACTTCGTCGTCCACCTTCAACCCGAGCCGGTCGAGCGCCGCGCGGTCGACAACGACCGGGGCGTTCAGGGACCGGCTCAGTTGCCGGGCCACTTCGTCCAGGGGGGTCGGCTTGACGAACGTAAACTGGTAGGGGCGGAGCAGAGCGTCTTGGACCGAACCGGCGGGCGGCTTGGCCTCCGGATTCGACGCCGGCGCGGTGGTCACGATCCGCTCCTGGGCCAGCATCCGGAACCCGGCCGACGCCACCAGGACGAGGGACGCGACCCCCACCGGCATGACGTACTTGAACCGCGTCATCGATTCCTCCCCCGCTCCCCGCGAACGGCCTTAACGCTCAGCGGACCGGGGCATTGTATCGCGGATCGGCGGAATCGCCACCGCCCGACTTCGCAACCCGCCCGAGACGGAGCGTCGAATCGACCTCCGCGGCGGTCGGGAAGCCGAACCGGGGGTCGTCGATCACGAGGGCCGCCGCGACCGAGGCCCGCTCGGCCGCCATCCGAACGAGCGCGGGGTCGGACACGCCGGGGGACCAGCCGTTCTCCAGAAGCGTGTCCACCAGCGTCGCCGCGTACGCCTCCCCCGCGCGGTTCGTGTCGCGGGGCGGCTCCGACCGGGGAAAGGCCGGGAGTTCGACCCGCCCCACCTCCCCCTCCGGGGTCGTGAACCGTACGACGCTCCCCGCGGCCCCGTCGGTCACGGCAAGGATCGAAACCTGCCAGGCGACCTGTTCGCGGTCCTCCAGGGTCTCCCACTCGTGGCGGTTGCAGCAGAGGATGTCGATCGACCCGACGAACCGCGACACGGGGTCACCCCTATCGGCCATGTTCCGCATCGACGGGGCGAACAGGCGCACGCGGGCGTCGCCCGCCCGCAATGCCTCGGCCGCGAGCCGGTTCGGCAGCGCGGCCACGACCCGTAAATCGCACGGACCGGCGGCCTCCACCGCGCCGGCCAGCGACCGGACCGCCGCGTGACAGCCCCGGAAACCGATCGGGAGCTTGTCGCCGAACGGCCCGCTGGTGAGGAGGAGGGTCCAATCGGCAGTCCGTTCCGGCACGCGGACGGGGCGGTGCGGAACCCCCGCCCCGCGGAGTCGGTCGGCCACGGCCCGGCTCATCGGATCGTCTTCCGAGCCGAGGGCGCTGACCAACTCTCCCCCGAGCGCGGCCGCGAAACCGGCCCCCATTCCCCCCAAATCGTCGTGCCAGGTTATCCCCCGGACGGTTATCGGCCAGGCCCCCGCCGTACCGTGGAGGGGGCGGTCGAGCACCACGTCCCCGGTCGGCCCCGGCCAGCCGGGGGGGAGGTCGACGGACAAGGCCGGCCCGTCAGGGCTATGAATTTTCAGCCCCGGCCCGAACGTGATCGCGCCGTCGACGCTCTGATCGAGGGGGGGACGTCCCGCCCCGGCGAGCGGACGGTCGACCGTCACGACCCGGTCCAAATAGGCCGGGCCGAATACCTGGACCTGGAGGCGTCGGGTCGTCATCGTCGCTCGACTTTCCGTGTCAGGACAGGGCACCGACCCGCGGGTCGGTTCGGATGGCACGCCGGGAGCGGGTCATTATACTTAAGGTTTCCGCCAACCGTCCGTCACCGCCCGCCCGGCAGCGCGAAGGAGTCGTCCTTGGTTTCCGACATCGAATCTTCGGTCGAGTCGCTCGACCACCCCGTGGACAACGCGCCGGTCCGGTCTCTCGTCCATAAGGGGTTGACCGTCGAGGGGTATTCGCGCGCGGCCGTGCAGACCTACTGGCGGATTCCCGAGTTAAAAATCGGTTTCGACCTCGGGGCGCAGCCCTGGTCGTTCATGGCCACGCCCAACTGGTTCGTGAGCCACGCGCACCTCGACCACCTCGCCGCGCTCCCCGTCTACGTCGCCCGCCGCCGGATGATGAAGATGGAGCCGCCGACGATCTACCTCCCGGCCGACGCCGTGGGGCCGGTCGAGGCCCTCCTCCGCGCCGTCCAGCGCCTCGACCGGGGCCGGCTCCCGGCCAAGCTCGTCGGCCTGGAAAACGACCAGGAGGTCTCCCTCTCGCGCGAGTTGGTCGTCAGGACGTTCCCGACCCGCCACACCGTCCCCTCGCTCGGGTTCCTGGTCTGGGAGCGGCGGAAGAAGCTGAAGCCGGAGTACCACCACCTCTCGGGCGAGGAGATCCGCGACCTGAGGCTGTCCGGGGTCGAGGTCTCGTCGGAGATCCGCCTGCCGAAGCTCGCCTACCTCGGCGACACCGCCCCGCAAGGGCTCGACGTCTTGCCCGAAGTCTACCGGGCCGAAATCCTGATCATGGAGATGACCTTCGTCGCCCCCGGCGAACGGGCGTCGGTCATCCACAAGTACGGCCACACCCACCTCGACGACTTCGTCGCCCGCGCCGACCGTTTCGAGAACGAGGTCATCATCGCGTCCCACTTCAGCACCCGGCTCCACCCCGACCAGATCCAGCGCATCATCGACAAGCGGCTGCCCGATTCCCTCCGCGGCCGGCTCAAGGTCTGGCTCTGACCGGCCGGCCTCAAACCTCGACGAAGACCTCGTCGCCCCGGACCTCGCACCGGAAGCGGTGGACGGATTCGCCCCGGACGGTCGTGCAGCGCCCGCTCTCCAGCTTGAACCGCCAGCGGTGGAGCGGGCAGACCGCCTCCCCCTCCTCGATCCAGCCGAGCCCGAGCGAGCCGTTGGCGTGCGGGCAGCGGCCCATCAGGGCGTGGAACCGGCCGCCGTCGTTAAAAACCGCGATCCGCAGCCCTTCGACCTCGACCACCAGGCCGCGGCCCTCCGCAACATCGGCCACGCCACAAACCGGACGATACGTCGCCACGCGAACCCTCTCGACCTCGCCCACGGGGGCGGAAAAACGTAAGACCTCGGACTTGCGTCAGGGGCTGTCATCCCTGTAGAGTTGACGATCGTCGTCGGCTTGCCGCCGTTCGGTCAAGTGTGACGAGGGACCCCGTCGTATGCCCCTTGCCCGAATCCCCCGGACGGTCGCGGCCCTTTTCGCCCTCCCGCTCCTCTGTGCGGGGTGCGGCGAATTCGTCGGGTCGTCGCCCGACCTGGTCTGGGGGGTCCACGGGACCAAGCCCGGTTGGCTGCACAAACCCCGGGTGGCGGCGTTCGACAAAGAAAACCACCTCTATATCGCCGACCTCACCGACCGCATCCAGGTGTTCGACCGGGACGGTAAATACATCCGGGGGTGGCGGACGCCCGATTTGAACGTCGACGGCCCGAGCGGACTGACGGTCGACCGGTACGGCCGCCTGCTCGTGGCGGACACCCATTTTTACCGCATCCTCGTCTACTCGTCGAAGGGCGAGATCCTTTTCCAACTCGGCGACGGCGTCCAGGGAACAACCCCCGGCCGGTTCGGTTACCCGACCGACGTCGTGCTCGACAAGGCGGGGAACTTTTACGTCTCCGAGTACGGCGAGAACGACCGCATCCAGGTCTTCTCGCCCGAGGGGAAGTGGCTCCGACAGTGGGGCGGACACGGGTACGCCCCGGGCGAGTTCCTGCGGCCCCGGGCGCTCGCGATGGACGACCGGGATCAGCTTTACGTGGCCGACAGTTGCAACCACCGCATCCAGGTGTTCGACGCCAACGGTAAGCTGTTGCGGATGTGGGGGACCCGGGGGACGGCGCCGGGGCAGATGTCGTACCCGTTCGACCTGTCGATCGGGCCCGACGGCTTTCTGTACGTTTGCGAGTATGGTAACTCTCGCGTCCAGAAGTTTACCCTCGACGGCAAGCCGAGGGGCCTCTGGGGCGGCGCCGGGCGCGACCCCGGACGGTTGAACAACCCCTGGGCGTTGGCCGTGGACGGCGAAGGCGCGGTCTCGGTCATCGACTCGAACAATCACCGCGTCCAGCGCTTCCGCCTCTGAAGGTTGAGGCGGGGCTTAGGACCCGGGGCGCCGGGTGGTGGGAGGGTAGCGCGGCGATGCTCGGCAACCTCTCGGTAACGGTCGGCCGGCCCTGGTGGCTGATCCTGATCCCGTTGATCATTCCCCCGCTCGTGTTCATGAGCGCCCGGAGCCTCTCCGGGCTCGGCTCGTTCCGGCGCGCGCTGGCGATCCTCCTGCGCGGCACCGTCCTCACGCTGATCGTCCTCGCCCTGGCCGACCTCCAGATCGTCCGGCGCAACGACAAGCTGACGACCGTCTTCCTCGTCGACGCCTCGCAGAGCATCCCGCGCGAACTCCGCAAGTCGGCCCTCGACTACGTCACCGAGTCGTCGAAGAAGCGCCGGAAGGACGACCTGACCGGTGTGATCGTCTTCGGCAAAGGGCCGAGCGTCGAGACGCCCCCCTCCCCGTCCGAGGTCAACCTCCTCGGGATCGAGAGCACGGTCGACGGCGAGTACACAGACATCGCCTCGGCGCTGAAGCTCGCCCTCGCGACCTTTCCCGAAGACACGGCCCGCCGCGTCGTGGTCCTCTCGGACGGGAACGAGAACCGCGGCAACGCGCTGGAACAGGCGCTCGCGGCCAAGAGCCTGGGGGTGCAGGTCGACGTCGTGCCGATGGAGTACTTCTATGACAAAGAAGTGCTCGTCGAAAAGGTGTCGCTCCCGCCCGACGTGAAGGAGGGCGAGACGGTCAACATCAACGTCGTCGTCCGCGCCAGCGAGCCGACCCGCGGGACGCTCCAGATCTTCCAGAAGGCCGACAACTACCGGGCGCCCGCCCCCGGCAACGAACAGCCCCAGCCCGTCGAACTCCAGCGCGGCGTGAACGTCCTCACCCTTAAGCAGTTGATCACCAAGCCGAATTTCTACACGTTCACCGCCGAATTCATCCCCGACAAGGACAGCGGCGACAAGCGGATGATCAACAACGTCGCCGAAGGGTTCACCCACGCCCGCGGCACGGCCCAGGTCCTGCTCATCGAGGGGACGCGCGGCGAGCACGCCGAGTTAGTCAAGGCCCTGACCGAGAAGAAGATCAACGTCACGACCCTGACCGCCCCCAAGGTCGACGGCTCCGGGTCGGTCGACGGCGACCCGATGCCGACCGACCTGGCCCAACTCCAGCCGTACGACACGATCATCCTCGGCAACGTCCCCAAGGACGCCTTCACCGAGTCGCAGCACCAGCTCATCGCGTCGCACGTCCACGACATGGGGGGCGGCCTGATCATGCTCGGCGGCCGCGACAGCTTCGGCGCCGGCGGCTGGATGAACACGCCGGTCGAAAAGGCCCTGCCGGTCGACATGCAGATCAAGGCGCTCAAGGTCCAGGGCCTCGGCGCGATGGTCCTGATCATGCACGCCAGCGAGATCCCCGAGGGGAACTACTGGCAGAAGGTGGTCGCCAAGGCCGCGATCAACGCGCTCTCCAACTACGACTTCGCCGGCATGCTCCACTGGGAGGGCGAAGAGGCCTGGCTGTTCACCCTGCGGACCGTCGGCAACGGCCGCGGGTCGATGCTCCGCGCGATCGACCGCATGACCCCCGGCGACATGCCCGACTTCGACCCCTCCCTTCAAAAAGCCCATAAAGGGCTGATGCAGGTTAAGGACGCGATGTCGCGGCACATCGTCGTTATCAGCGACGGCGACCCGACGCCGCCGTCAACGAGCGTGATTAACGCCCTGGCCCGGGACAAGGTCACGGTTACGACCGTCCTGACCGCCGCCCACGGCAACGACCCGGGGTCGGCGTTCACCATGCGGAACCTGGCCAACCGCACGAAGGGCCGGTTCTACAACGTGGTCAACCCGAAGGCCCTCCCCCGCATCTACCAGAAGGAAGCGCGGACGATCTCGCGGCCGCTGATCTTCGAACAGGCCAACCCCTGGCTCCCCAAGGTCAACTTCCTCAGCGAGCCGATCACCGGGCTGACCGGGGACGTCCCCCCGATCACCGGGCTGGTGCTCACCAGCCTCAAGGAAAACGAACTGGTCGAGGTGCCGATCGTCTCCCCGCTGCCGACGGGGCAGGTCAACCCGGTGCTGGCTCACTGGACGTACGGGCTCGGCCGCTCCGTCGCGTTCACGTCCGACGCCGGCCGGCGCTGGGCGAAGAACTGGCCCGACTGGGAGAACTACGCGGCCTTCTGGTCCCAGGTCGTCCGCTGGGCCATGCGGCCCGCCGAGCAGGGGGGCCTGACGCTGGCCGTCCGCCGCGAGGAGGGCCGGATCAAGGTCGTCGTCGACGCGCTCGACAAGGACGACCGGTTCCTCAACTTCCTCCAGATCCAGGGGAACCTCGTCGACCCCGACCTGAAGTCGACCCCGATCACGCTGAGCCAGACCGCCCCCGGCCGGTACGAGGCGACCGTCGAGGGCGCCGACCGCCGGGGGAACTACTTCGTCAACCTCGGCTACCGGGGCGCGGGGGACGCCCGGGGCGTCGTCTCCAGCGGCGTCTCCGTCCCCTACTCCGACGAGTACCGCGAGCTGCGCTCCGACCCGACCTCGCTCCAGACGGCCGCCAGCCTGACCGACGGCGTCGAGGTGGCGATGAAGGCCGCGCCCGACGGCCGGATCGACCTGGCGCGGACGCTCGACGGGGTGGACCACTTCCGGCGCGACCCGGGGCTGGTGATCCCCCGGGCCTTCCGCCCGCTCTGGCCGATCCTGCTCTGGTCGGCCGCCCTGCTCTTCCTGGGCGACGTGGCCGTCCGGCGGATCGCCGTCGACGTGGGCCGCATGCGGCGCAAGGCGTCCGACGCCTGGCGGCGGTTCCGCGGCGAGGAAGTTGAGGCCCGCAGCGATTACCTCGAACAGCTCAAGTCCCGCAAGGCCGAGGTCGGCGAGCAACTCGACCGTAGCCGGT
>Ga0164243_10010342_pt1 | contig 13426 bp, 11 predicted proteins | sample OricompcompostOP_FD_108781 | JGI IMG/M metagenome (GOLD analysis project Ga0164243, IMG submission 108781) | Organic Plus compost microbial communities from Emeryville, California, USA - Original compost - Organic plus compost (OP) | ecosystem: Engineered > Solid waste > Mixed feedstock >... | reverse complement strand
TCGCCAATCCGGAATACTTCCTGGTGCCCGGCATGTTCGGGAACATGCGCCTGCGCGGCGGCGAGCCGCATCAGGCGCTGCTCGTCCCCGATGGCGCGGTCGTCACCGACCAGACCCGCAAGGTCGTCTACGTCATCGGCAAGGACGGCACCGTCGCCGTGCGCGAGGTCCAGGTTGGCGCGCTCGCCAACGGCCTGCGCGTGATCCGTTCCGGCCTGAAGCCGAACGAGCGGATCGTCATCCAGGGAACCCAATTCGCGCAACCCGGCGCCAAGGTGAAAGTAACGCCGGGCCGCATCGAACCGTCGAAGGCACAGGCGTCCGCACCCGTGCGCTCACCGGCGGCATCACAAGCGACGATCACCACGGCGCGCTGAAACGCGCTGCCGGGGGCATAGCAAAAGGGAAGAGACATGCGTCTCAGCCACGTCTTCATCGAGCGCCCGATTTTCGCGGCGGTGATCTCGGTGATCATCACCATCGTCGGCGCGCTCGCCTATTTCGGACTGCCGATCGCGCAATATCCCGAGGTCGTGCCGCCGACGGTGACGGTCAGCGCGAACTATCCGGGCGCCTCCTCGCAGACGATCGCCGATACCGTCGCCGCGCCGCTGGAGCAGGAAATCAACGGCGTCGACGACATGCTCTACATGTCGAGCCAGTCGACCGGCGACGGCAAGCTGACGATCACGGTGACGTTCAAGCTCGGCACCGACCTCGACGAAGCGCAGGTGCTGGTGCAGAACCGCGTCGCGCTGGCCGAGCCGCGCCTGCCCGAGGAAGTGCGCCGCCAAGGCATCGTGACGCGCAAGACGACGCCCGACTTCCTTATGGTCGCCAACCTCGTCTCGCCCGACAAGTCGCTGGATACGTCCTACATCTCAAACTACGCGCTGACCCAGATGCGCGACCGCCTGGCCCGCATCGACGGCGTGGGCGAAGTCCGCATCTTCGGCGCGCGCGACTACGCCATGCGCGTGTGGATCGATCCGGGCCGCGCCGCCGCGCGCAACCTGACGGCCGGCGAGATCGTCGAAGCGCTGCGCTCGCAGAACGTCCAGGTCGCGGCCGGATCGATCGGCAAGCCGCCGGAAGCCAGCGGCGCGGCCTATGAGCTCAACCTAGAAGCCCAAGGCCGCTTCACTTCGGCCGATCAGTTCTCCAACATCATCATCAAGACCGACGGGCAAGGCAGGCTGACCCGCCTGTCCGACGTCGCCCGCGTGGAGCTGGGTGCCGACGATTACGGCATCAACATGTACCTGTCAGGCGAGCCGTCGGTCGGCATCGGTATCTTCCAGCGGCCGGGCACCAATGCCCTGGCGGCATCGGACGCCGTGCTTGCCGAGCTCAAGACGATGTCGGCGCAGTTCCCGCACGGCCTGGAATACCAGGTGATCTACAACCCGACCGAGTTCATCAGCGAATCGATCAACGCGGTCCAGCACACGCTGCTGGAAGCGGTGGTGCTGGTGGTCATCGTCATCCTCGTCTTCCTGCAGAGCTGGCGCGCGGCGATCATCCCGGTCATCGCGATCCCGGTATCGCTGATCGGCACTTTCGCGGTGCTGGCCGGCATGGGCTATTCGCTCAACAACCTTTCGCTCTTCGGACTGGTGCTGGCCATCGGCATCGTCGTCGACGACGCGATCGTGGTGGTCGAGAACGTCGAGCGCAATCTCGAGCACGGGCTGTCCCCGCGCCAGGCGTCGCACCGTTCGATGGACGAGGTTTCGACCGCGCTGGTCGCCATCGTCCTCGTGCTTTGCGCGGTCTTCATCCCGACGATGTTCCTCACCGGCCTGACTGGCGAGTTCTATCGCCAGTTCGCGGTGACGATCTCAAGCGCGACGATCATCTCGCTGATCCTCTCGCTCACCCTGTCGCCCGCCCTCGCCGCGTTGCTGCTCAAGCCCAAGTCCGAGGAAGAGCCGGACGGCCGCTGGGCGCGCATGGCCTATATCGGAGGCAAGCGCTTCAACGCCGCTTTCGACCGCCTAAGCAATTGGTATGCCCGGTCGACCCGCAAGCTGCTCTCGATCCGCAAGACGGTGCTGTGGGCCTATGGCGGGCTGATCGCGCTGACCGCGCTGATCTTCTCGTCGACCTCGGTGGGCTTCGTGCCGTCGCAGGATCAGGGCTATGTCCTTGCCGCGACCTTCATGCCGCCCGGCACCTCGCTCACCAGAACCGACGAAGTGCTGCGCGATACCGCCAAGCGCATGATGAAGATCCCCGGCGTGAAAGGCGCGGTGATGCTGGCCGGCTATCACGGTCCCAGCGGCACGATGGCGCCCAACGCGGCGGCGGCCTTCCTCGTCTTCGACAGCTTCGAGGAACGCGCCAAGCACGGCTACAACGAAGCTTTCATCATAGGCGAGGCGCGGAAGATCGCGGCAAGCGTCGATGCGGGACGCGTCTTCGTCATTCCGCCACCGCTCATCCGCGGCATCGGCACGGGCGGCGGCTTCAAACTGATGATCCAGGACCGCGCCGGCAAAGGCTATGACGAGCTCAACAATATCGTCTGGGGCATCGTCGGCGAGGCCAACAAGGACCCCAACCTTGCGATGGTCCACACCAAGTTCGAAGCCACGGCGCCGCGCATCTACGCCGATGTCGATCGCGCCAAGGCCGACATGATCGGCGTGCCCCCGGCACGGGTCTTCGAAACGCTGCAGGTCTATCTCGGCTCGGCCTACGTCAACGACTTCAATCTGCTCGGCCGCACCTACCGCGTGATCGCGCAGGCCGACCTGCCGTTCCGCGACGATGTGGGCGATATCGCCCAGCTCAAGACCCGCTCCGCCTCGGGCGCGATGGTGCCGGTCGGCGCGGTCGCGACGCTGGAGGACAAGACCGGGCCCTATCGCGCGATCCGCTACAACCTCTATCCATCGATCGACATCGAGGGTGATACGGCGCCCGGCCATTCCTCGGGTCAGGCGCTGGCGGCCATGGAGCGGCTGACGTCGAACCTGCCGGCGGGCGTCACCACCGAATGGACCGAGGTCGCCTATCAGCAGAAGCTGGCGGGCAACGCGGCGATCCTAGTCTTCGCGGCGGCGACGCTGTTCGTCTTCCTCGTCCTCGCGGCCCAGTTCGAAAGCCTAATGCTGCCGCTTGCGATCATTCTGATCGTCCCGATGACGCTGCTCGCGGCGATGCTGGGGGTCAACTTGCGAGGTATGGACAACAATATCCTGACCCAGATCGGACTCGTCGTGCTGATCGGCCTTGCCGCCAAGAACGCGATCCTCATCGTGGAGTTCGCCAAGCAGGCCGAAGAGGAAGGACTGAATCCCGTCGACGCCGTGGTTCGCGCGGCTCAGACGCGACTGCGGCCGATCCTGATGACGTCCTTCGCCTTCATCCTGGGCGTGGTGCCGCTGGTGATCGCCACCGGCCCCGGCGCGGAACTGCGCCAGGCGCTGGGCACGGCCGTCTTCTCGGGCATGCTGGGCGTCACGTTCTTCGGCCTTGTCTTTACGCCGGCCTTCTACGTGGCGACCCGCACCTTGTCCGAACGGATGAAACGCTGGCGCGATAGACGCGCGCAAGCCGCGCTGCCGCCGATGCAGCCGGCGGAGTGAGAACCATGCAACTCTTCAGAAACTTCCTTCTGCTCGGCGCCGGCGTTCTGTCGCTATCGGCCTGTGCCGCCGGTCCAAACTATGTCCGCCCCGAAACGCCTCCTGCCGCGGATCAGAGCTTCGTCGGCGCCAAGACACCGCTGGTGAGCGAGGCCGAACCGCAGAGCGACTGGTGGCGGCTCTACCAGGATCCGGTGCTGGACCAGCTCGTCGCCGACGCGCTGCGCGCCAATACCGACATCCGCGTGGCGCTCGCCAATCTGGAAAAGGCGCGCGCGCTACTGCGCGAGAGCCGTTCGGAAGCCCTGCCGCAGACGTCCATCGATGCCGATGCGAACTATGGCCGGTCGGCCGCCCTGCGACGCCCGCCGGGTGCCCAGCGCGAGGACTGGACGATCGATACAGGCTTCAGCGTCGCCTACGAGGTCGATCTTGCCGGGCGCATCCGCCGATCGGTCGAAGCCTCGCGCGCCGATGTCGCAGCCGCGCAAGCGGCCGCCGACGCCGTCAAAGTGGGGATCGTTGCCGAGACCACGCGCGCCTATGCCGATGCCTCCTCGGCCGCCGAGCGCATCAGCGTGGCCGAACGCACGCTCGGTCTGCTCGACAAAACCGCCGAACTCACCGGAAAACGCTTCGAGGCGGGACGGACCAGTCGCCTCGACGTCGCGCGCGTGCTGGCCTTGCGTGACCAGCAGCGCGCGACGATCCCGCCGCTCAAGGCCCAGCGCGACGCCGCGCTGTTTCGCCTTGCCTTCCTCACCGGACGAACCCCGGCCGACCTTCCCCCCGTGGTCGGCCAGCGCACGGCCACGCTACGACTGGACCGCCCGTTACCAGTCGGCGATGGCCGTGCGCTCCTCGCTCGCCGGCCCGACATTCGCGAGGCGGAACGCCGGCTTGCCGGCGAGACCGCGCGGATCGGCGTCGCCACGGCCGAACTCTATCCGCGCATCAGCCTGGGCGGATCGATCGGCTCCACCGGCAATTCGCTGGGCGACATGTTCGGCGCCGGTCCGCTGCGCTGGCTTTTAGGACCGCTCCTGAGCTGGGCTTTCCCCAACCTCGAAGGCGGACGCGCCCGCGTGGCCCAGGCGGAAGCGACGACCAAGGCGGCCCTCGCCAGCTTCGACGGCGTCGTCCTTCAGGCGCTGCAGGAAACCGAGACGGCGCTGTCAGCTGATTCGCATGCGCTCGAACGGCGGCAATCGCTGAATGCCGCGACCGAGCAAGCCCGGACGGCAGCCAAGATCACCCGCGCCCAGCTACGCGAAGGCCGTGTGGACTTCCTGACGGTGCTCGATTCCGAACGGACTCTCGCCGATGTGGAAGCCGACCTTGCCCAGGCGGACGCGCAAGTGGCCGAAGCACAAATCGCGCTGTTCCGTGCCCTGGGAGGTGGGTGGCAGACGCCTCGGGCCCTCGCATCGCGGAATTGAGCTCCTAATCCGTTCGTGTCTAGCGAAGTCGAGACACGCTGCACAGGCGTGTCTCGACTTCGCTAGACACGAACGGGAGTGGTTTCTGAAATCGCCCAGGTTTGATCCTTCCCCCCAAAGCCATTACGCTCCGGACCAATGCTGGGAGACCGTCCTTCCGACGGCCGGACCGTGGAGACCGACGTACCGGCCCGCCTCGATCGCTTGCCATGGGCGAAATTCCATTGGCTGGTCGTCGTCGCGCTCGGGATAACCTGGATACTCGACGGCCTGGAAGTGACGCTTGCCGGTTCCGTTGCGGGCGCGTTGCGCGAAAGTCCGACGCTCCGCTTCAGTGCCGCCGACGTCGGCCTGGCGAACAGCGCCTATCTGGCCGGCGCGGTGCTGGGCGCACTGTTCTTCGGCTGGCTGACCGACCGACTGGGGCGCAAGCGCCTCTTCAGCATCACGCTGCTGCTCTACCTGACGGCGACTGCCGCAACCGCCTTTGCCTGGGATCTGCCCAGCTTCCTTCTCATGCGCTTCCTGACGGGCGCCGGCATCGGCGGCGAATACAGCGCGATCAACTCGGCGATCCAGGAACTGATCCCGGCGCGCCGGCGTGGCTGGACCGATCTGGTCATCAACGGCAGCTTCTGGGTCGGCGCGGCGATCGCCGGCGGGCTTTCGATCGTGCTGCTCGACCCGCGGCTGTTCCAGCCGGACATGGGCTGGCGCATCGCCTTCTTCGGCGGCGCGGCGATCGGTCTCATCATCCTCTACCTGCGGCGCTTCCTGCCCGAGAGCCCGCGCTGGCTGCTGGTGCACGGCCACGCACCGGTAGCCGAGCGTATCGTCTCCTCGATCGAGGAGCGGATCGTGCGCGACGGACATTCGCTCGATCCCGTCACGCATAGGGCCCGGCTGCGCAGCCGCCGCTCGACACCGATCGGCGAAGTCTTCCGAGCGCTGTTCCGCACCTATCCGCAGCGCACGGTTCTGGGCCTCACCCTCATGTCGGCGCAGGCATTCTTCTACAATGCCATATTCTTTACTTACGCGATGATGCTCATCGACTTCTACGGCGTGCCGTCGGAGAACGTGGGCTGGTATGTGCTTCCTTTCGCGCTGGGCAACGTAACCGGGCCGTTGCTGCTGGGCCGCCTGTTCGACACGATCGGCCGCAAGCCGATGATCATCTTCACTTACGCGGCTTCGGCCGTGCTGCTGGCGGCAACGGGTTTCCTGTTCCGCTATGGCCTGCTCGACGCGACGACGCAGACATTGTGCTGGAGCGTGACCTTCTTCTTCGCATCGGCCGCCGCGTCCTCGGCCTATCTCACCGTCGCCGAGTGCTTTCCGCTGGAGATCCGGGCGCTGACGATCGCCGTCTTCTATGCCTTCGGGACCGGTCTCGGCGGTGTGGTGGCGCCCTGGCTCTTCGGCTTGCTGATCGAAAGCGGATCGCGCGACCAGGTGCTGCTGGGCTATCTCATCGCTTCCACCCTAATGGCGCTGGCGGCGTTCGTCGCCTGGCGACTGGGCGTACGCAGCGAACGGCAGCCGCTAGAAGCAGTCGCGAGACCGCTTTCATGGCATGAGGATTAGGGGGCGCTCTTTACCCAAATCGTCATTGCGAGCGAAGCGAAGCAATCCAGGGTGGCGCGCGGGACTCTGGATTGCCGCGGCGTTTCGCCCCTCGCAATGACACGGGTTACGGCGCGGACACCGTCTGATCGATAGTTCCGAAGATCGACTGCCCACCCGCATCGCGCATCTCGATCGACACGCGATCGCCGTAAGTGAGGAACGGCGTCCGTGCCCCGCCGTTCATCAGTGTCTCGACCGTTCGGATCTCCGCGATGCAGCTATAGCCCGCGCCGCCGTCCGCAACCGGCCAACCGGGGCCGCCATCGCCCCCCTTGTTGGAAATCGTGCCCGACCCGATGATCGAGCCGGCGCCGAGCGGCCGCGTGCCCGCTGCATGGGCGACGAGATCGGCCAAGCTGAACGTCGCATCCTCACCCGCCTCCGCGCGGCCGAAAGGCTTGCCGTTGAGGCCGATGCGCAAAGGCAGGTGCAGTTTCGCCTCGCGCCAAGCATCGTCCAGCTGATCGGGCGTGACCGCGACCGGAGAGAATGCGGACGGCGGCTTCGACCGGAAAAAGCCGAAGCCCTTGGCCAGCTCGGCAGGGATGAGATTCCTGAGCGACACGTCGTTGCACAGCATGACGAGCTTGATGTGCGCGGCCGCATCCTGCGGCGAAACGCCCATCGGCACATCATCGATGATCACTGCGATCTCACCTTCGAAATCACAGCCCCAGGCAGGATCGGCCAGCGGGATTGGATCGCGCGGTCCCAGGAAAGTGTCGGACGCGCCCTGGTACATCAGCGGATCGCTGTAGAAGCTCTCGGGCACTTCCGCACCCCGCGCCCGACGCACCAGCTCGACATGGTTGATATAGGCGCTGCCATCCGCCCACTGATAGGCGCGCGGCAAAGGAGATGCGCAGGCAGCTTCATCGAACGGCTCGCCCGCGATCTCGTTGGTATCAAGACGATGCCATAGCTCGCGCAGCGCAGGCTCCGTCGCAGCCCAGTCATCGAGCGCGGCCTGGAGCGTCGACGCAATCCCCTCGGCCGGTGTGTAGCGGCCCAGATCGCGCGAGACCACGACCAGCCGCCCGTCCCGTCCCGATTTCAGCGAGGCGAGCTTCACCGATCCACCTCCGCGGGGCTGTCGGGCTGGTTGTCCGGATGCGCCGTCCGGAAAGCCGGCAGATCAAGGCATGCCGCCTCGATCCGGCGCATGCGCGGCATGGGCTCCAGATCGAAGGCGAAGCGGCGCGCGTTGGAAAGCTGCGGGATCAGCACGATCTCGAACAGCCCCGGTGCATCGAACAAGAAATCGCCGGCGCCCAGCTGTTCCAGGCGCTGTTCGACGGCACCCAGCGTCTTGTTCAGCCAGTGATGATACCAGGCGTCGACCGCCGCCTGATCGTGCCCCAGATCGCGCTTCAGATACTGCAGGACCGACGAGTTGAGCGGCGCGTGCAACTCGGTCGCGATGCCATAGGCAAGCTCGCGCGCGGTGAAGCGATCTTCGGTATCCGCCGGCAGCAACGGAGGATCGGGAAAGCACTCTTCCAGCCATTCAATGATCGCCATCGACTGCGCATAGCGGCGGCCGCCCGCTTCCAGCAGCGGCACTCCGGCGAAGGGATTCTTGCCGCGAAACGCATCGCCGCGCTGTTCGTTCTTGAGCAGATCGACCGGGACGATCTCGTAATCGAGGCCTTTCAGGTTAAGCGCGATGCGCACGCGATAGCTGGTCGAACTCCGGTAATAGGCATGCAGGCGCACTCAGCTCTCCTCGGCGATCTTCTCGTGGAGCCAGGCCGCATGCCGTGGCGCCTTCTTGGTTCGCGACCATTCCTCCAGCATCGCCGGGGCGACCCGCCGCAGCTCTTCGAGTTGTTCCGCGGTGTGGATGTTGCAGGCAACCTCCAGCCGGTGGCCATTGGGATCGAAGAAATAGATCGACTTGAAGATGCCGTGATGCGTCGGACCGACGACGTCCAGCCCCCGCGCCTCGGCACGCGCCTTGATGGCCATCAGGCTGTCCATATCGGCCACCTTGAAGGCGATGTGCTGGACCCACTGCGGCGTGGCCTCGTCACGGCCCATCCGGGGCGCGTTGGGCAGCTCGAAGAAGGCGAGGACGTTGCCGCCGCCGGCATCGAGGAAGACGTGCATGTAAGGATCGGTCTCACCCGTCGACGGCACCGTATCCTCGGCGATCGCCAGGGTGAAATCCATGCCCAGCACGTCGCGGTAGAATTCTACGGTCTCCTTCGCGTCGCGGCAGCGATAGGCGACATGATGAATGCCGCCGAGCCGCGGCGGTTGCGCTTCGCCGGCCATCATGTCTGCTCCTTCGATGCCGCGGGCGCGTCGAGCACGCCCCGACGCAGCTGATCGCGTTCGATGCTTTCGAACAGCGCGGTGAAATTGCCTTCGCCGAAGCCTTCGTCCCCCTGCCGCTCGATGAATTCGAAGAAGACGGGGCCGATGCGCGGCTCGGCGAAGATCTGCAGCAGCAACCTGGGTCGCCCGCCCTCGGTCGCGCCGTCGAGCAATATGCCGCGCGTTTGCAGCGCGTCCGTGTTCTGGCCATGGCCCGGCAAGCGCTCTTCGAGCATCTCGTAATACGTCGCGGGCGGGGCCGGCATGAAAGGCACGCCCGATTGCCGCAGGCGGTCCCAGGTGGCGGCGAGATCGTCACAGATCAGCGCGATGTGCTGGATGCCTTCGCCGTTGAAGCTGCGCAGGAACTCGTCGATCTGGCCCTTGCCGCCTTCCCCTTCCTCGTTGAGCGGAATTCGGATCTTGCCGTCGGGCGCGGTCAGGGCCTGCGACGTAAGGCTGGTATATTCGCCCTTGATGTCGAAATTACGGATCTCGCGGAAATTGAACAGCTTCTCGTAATAGTTGGCCCAGTAAGCCATGCGGCCGCCGTAGACATTGTGCGTCAGGTGATCGATCCGGCGCAGGCCCGCTCCCTCGGGATGGCTAGGAACTCCGCCAACATATTCGAAATCGATGTCGTAGATCGACAGCGCCCCGTTACCTTCGCCTTCGTAGCGGTCGATCAGGTAGATGATGGCATTGCCGATGCCCCGGATGGCGGGCAGGCGCAGTTCCATCGGCCCGGTATCGACCGCCACCGGCTCGGCCGAACGGCGCAGCAGCTCGGCATAGGCCTGGTGGGCATCGCGCACGCGGAAGGCCATGCCGCAGGCGCTGGGACCGTGCTCGCGCGAGAAGAACCAGGCGGGTGAGTGCGGCTCGTAATTGGTGATCAGGTTGATCTCGCCCTGGCGCCAGAGCTCCACGTCCTTGGAGCGGTGGCGGGCGACGCGGATAAAGCCCATCGCTTCGAACACCGGCTCGAGCACGCCCTTTTCCGGGGCAGAGAATTCGACGAATTCGAACCCGTCGAGCCCAATCGGATTCTCGAAGAGGTCGGCCATCACTCCACCTTTCCGGCCATCGCCGGGTCGGCTAGGCGATAGACCCTGTCGCCCGCCTGCACTTTCCCAGCCGGGAGCGGCGCCACGTCGCGCCACCTTTCGTAGATCGGGCCGAAATCGAGTTCGACAAGGCCGCCGATCAGCTGATCCAGGCTGTCGAGCACGAAATAGCAGCTTTGGAAGCGGTCAATATCGTAGTCGGTCCGCATGATCCGCACTGGATCGAAATGCAGACGCAGGACGTCCGGGTCCTCCACGCTGAACACCGTCTCACGGGCAGAGGAGACGATGCCCGCGCCATAGGCCTTGAGGCCATGGCCTTCGTCGATCAGACCAAATTCCACCGTGTACCAGTATATGCGGGCGAGCATGACCAGCGCGTCCATCTCGATCGCCCGGACACCGGCGCTGCCATAGGCCGCCAGAAAATCAGCGAAAGTCGGGTCCAACAGCAGCGGCACGTGGCCGAAGAAATCGTGAAATATGTCGGGCTCAACCAGGTAGTCCAGCTCGTGCTCTTCGCGAATCCAGCGAGTCACCGGAAAGCGGCGATTGGCGAGGTGATCGAAAAAGCATTCATCGGGAATGAAGCCGGGCACCGCCGCTAACCGCCAGCCGGTTGCCGGGCCGAGCACCGCATTCGCCTCATCGAAGCGGGGAATCGCATCTCCGCTGTCGAACTGGGCAAGTCCGGCCAGAATCTGCGGCGCGCCGTGGCGCTTCACCAGCTCCTTCTGTCGGGCATAGAGCCGGCGCCAGCGCGCGTGCATTTCCGGCGTATAGGCCTGCCAGTCCTGCTCGACCGTATAGTCGGCAGCCGCGCCTTCATATTCTCCTCGAAGGCCGCTTGTGCTCCTGGCGGAAACCGGCGTCTTCATGGAAGAAGTATAGCACAAACCGCGTCGGAGTTCCGGTTATTCGTGCCGTCGCTAGAGGCGGTTGAAGATGGCCGCCGCCAGCGTGATCCACATCGCGAGCATGCACAGCACGCCAAGCACGAAGGCCATGCCCCGGTGAGCTGGATTGTTGTAGGTGATATGCACCGCGCTCTGCACCAGCCGCGCGACGACATAGGCCCAGGCAAAGCCCAATACCCAGCTGTTCACCGCATCGAGCACATAGGCGGTGAGGCAGGCCGCATAGAAGATGATCGGCAGCTCGAACAAGTTGCCCCAATGGCGCACGCCGACGACGGTCGCCTCCGGCTCGGGCGTGCCGATCTGCGCGCGGTAATACGCGGGATCGTGCCCGCCTTTGACCGCTTTCCCCCGCCCCGCCGCCATGCGGACGAACGCAACGAACGTCAGCGCGATGATGACGAGCATCGGCAGGAAGATGCTCACTGGGCTGATTGAGTAGGGCATTGCTGGTTCCCCTCTTTCCCCGACGGCTCTTCCCGCCGCCATTGCAGGGAGAATGCCGGGTGCGGTGCCGGGCGCAAGTGCCTGGCGGACGACCTCGGTGGATAAGGTTATTCGCGAAAGAGGCGCCGCCGGCCCGGAAGGCCAGCGGCGCCCGCTCCTCACCGGTTGTCGAGCTGCGCCCGCACAACCGCGAGGCCGAGTCGGGTGATGCGATAGGGCTGGCCGCCTCGGCTCGCGATCAAGCCCCGGCGCTTGAGGCGCCGAAATAGCCCGAGCGTGCAGTCGGCGAGGCGATAGCCGTCGCGGCTGAAGCAGTCGGCCGCAAGGATGCGGCCGGTGCCGTCGCAGCGCAGATGCCGGATGCACCCACCCTGCGCGAGCGCATGCAACACGCGCTGTTCGTATTTCGAGATATTCACTGGGGATCGTCCCTGCTGACATGCACAGGCGCGCGAGCCCGACAAGGGCTAGGCGCACGGCTGGACGGCCTGGGAGCGGCTAGCTCCGGCCATCAGCTCAGCGGGTGACAATCTCCTTCATATATTCCGTTCCTTGACTGGACGAGAACGGAGATAGGGGACTGCGGCCGGCGGTTCAACCGCAGACAGGGCGACGGCTATCGGGTATCACGTCCTGCCTCGCGATCGGGAGAAGCTGAGCATGACCAAGCACCGCATCTACACGACAAGCGTCGCGAGCGTCTATCCGCACTACGTCACCAAGGCGGAGAAGAAAGGGCGCACCCGGGCCGAGGTGGACGAGATCATACGCTGGCTGACCGGCTATTCGCCGCAAGCGTTGCAAGCACAGTTCGACGCGAAGACCGACTTCGAAACCTTCTTCGCCGACGCGCCCACACCCAATCCCGCCAGAGCCACGATCAAGGGCGTGGTCTGCGGCGTGCGGGTGGAAGAGATCGAAGAGTCGACCATGCAGGAGATCCGCTATCTCGACAAGCTGATCGACGAACTAGCCAAGGGCAAGGCGATGGAGAAGATTTTGCGGAGGGGTGAGTGAACAACCTGCTCACCCCGTCGCCCCTGTGAAGGCAGGGCCCCTCTAAGGAGCCCCCGGACGTAGCGCGGCATCGACGAGAATAGCTTATTTAGGCCCTTGCCTTCGCAGGGGCGACGAGCACCTGCGGAAATGGCAAAGCGGTCACCTGCCATCCCCTACTCCGCCGCGATCCCCTTGGCCGCGAACATATCTGGCCCGTCCTCGCCCTCAACACCGCCTTCAACGCCCGGGTCATTCGCCCGCGCCTTGCGGCGTGCGTCGAAGCTCGACCACACGTCCTGCCAGTTCCCTCGTGTCGCGCCCTTCGAATACTCCGTCGCGCGGGTTTCGAAGAAGTTCGCGTGTTCCACACCATTCAACAGCGGCGTCAGCCAGGGCAGCGGGTGGTCGTCGATCATGTAGATCTCGGGCAGGCCGAGCTGGCCCAGGCGCCAGTCGGCGATGTAGCGGATGTAGCGCTTGATCTCCTTGGCGCTCATGCCTGGCACCGGGCCCATCTCGAACGCCAGGTCGATGAATGCGTCTTCCAGGCGCACCGTCTTCTGGCAGCAGTCGATGATGTCTTCCTTCACCGCCTTGGTCAGGCAGCCGCGCTCCTTGACGAAGGTGTGGAACAGGCGGGTGATGCCTTCGCAGTGCAGGCTTTCGTCGCGGACCGACCAGCTGACGATCTGGCCCATGCCCTTCATCTTGTTGAAGCGCGGGAAGTTCATCAACATGGCGAAGCTGGCGAAGAGCTGCAGCCCTTCGGTGAAACCGCCGAACATGGCCAGCGTGCGGGCGATGTCTTCGTCGCTGTCGACGCCGAAGGTGTGCAGGTAATCGTGCTTGTCGCGCAATTCCTGGTATTCGAGGAACATGCCGTATTCGCTTTCGGGCATGCCGATCGTGTCGAGCAGGTGCGAATAGGCAGCGATGTGCACCGTCTCCATGTTGGAGAAGGCGGCAAGCATCATCTTGATTTCGGTCGGCTTGAACACGCGGCCGTACTTGTCGTG
>Ga0164243_10010341_pt1 | contig 13427 bp, 11 predicted proteins | sample OricompcompostOP_FD_108781 | JGI IMG/M metagenome (GOLD analysis project Ga0164243, IMG submission 108781) | Organic Plus compost microbial communities from Emeryville, California, USA - Original compost - Organic plus compost (OP) | ecosystem: Engineered > Solid waste > Mixed feedstock >... | reverse complement strand
CTCGACTACGCGGACCCCGACGGCGCGAAGGTCTCGCTCGCCGTCTCCCGGGTGCGGCACACCACCCCACAGTCGCAGGGCGTGATGCTCGTGAACCCGGGTGGCCCCGGCGGGTCCGGGCTCGGCCTGTCCGTGCTCGGGCAATCGGTGCCCGACGGCGCCGGTGCCTCCTACGACTGGATCGGCTTCGACCCGCGCGGAGTCGGCGCCAGCAAGCCTTCGCTGTCCTGCGATCCCGGCTACTTCGGATACAACCGGCCCGCGTATGTGCCGAAGACGCCGGAGCTCGAGCAGACCTGGCTCGCGTCGTCGCAGGGATACGCGGCCGTCTGCGCCAAGAACGGGCCGCTGCTCGAGCACATGAAGACCACGGACGTCGCGGAGGACATGGAGTCCCTCCGCAAGGCGCTCGGCCAGGAGCAGATCAACTACTACGGCTTCTCCTACGGCACCTACCTCGGCCAGGTGTACGCGACGCTCCATCCCGACCGCGTCCGGCGGATGGTGCTGGACAGCAACGTCGATCCGCGCAAGGTGTGGTACCAGGCCAATCTCGGCCAGGACGTGGCGTTCGACCGCAACATCAAGACCTACTTCGACTGGATCGCGAAGTACGACAGCGTCTACCACCTCGGCAGCTCCGGTGACGCCGTCGAGGACCTCTGGTACGCCCAGCAGCGTGCGCTGGCCAAGAACCCGGCAGGGGGAGTGATCGGCCCCGACGAGTGGACCGACATCTTCCTCCAGGCCGGCTACTACCGGTTCGGCTGGGAAGACATGGCGAACGCGTTCGCCGGCTGGGTGCACAACGGCGACTGGCAGACCCTGAAGGCCCTCTACGACGAGTCCGGTTCCCCTGGTGATGACAACGGTTTCGCCGTCTACAACGCGGTGCAGTGCACCGATGTGCAGTGGCCGACGAACTGGAACAAGTGGCGCGCCGACAACTGGGCCACCTACTTCCGCGCGCCGTTCGAGACCTGGGGCAACGCCTGGTACAACGCGCCCTGCGTGTCCTGGCCCGCGAAGGCGGGCACGCCGGTGAACGTCGACGGTACGAAGGTCGCGAGCGCCCTGCTGATCGGCGAGGAACTCGACGCCGCCACCCCGTTCACCGGAAGCCTCGAAGTGCGCAAGCGCTTCCCGAACGCGAGCCTCATCGGTGAGCCCGGTGGCACCACCCATGCGGACTCGCTCTCCGGCGACGCCTGCGTCGACGACCAGGTCGCCGAGTATCTCGCGACCGGTGAACTGCCACCGCGTAAGCCGGGCAACAGGCCGGACACCACGTGCGCGCCACTGCCCGATCCGGTGCCCGCCGGTGCGGCGGAGTCCAAATCGGACAGCACCAGCAGCGCGAGCGGCCAGCCCGCGGAACTGCGCGCGGCGTTGCTGGATTCGGTCGCGCATCGCTGACCACACGCCGTCGCCGCCCCGGCGGAACCCGAGCCGGGGCGGCGACGGCGTCCAGCCGATGGCACGGGGTGAGCCGGGGATAGCGCGCCCATACTGATGTGGCATCCAGCGGCGGCCGGGTCCGGCCGGACAGATGGGTACCGTGATGGCCGCTTCCTGGCTCAACCGCCCGGCATTTGCGAGCTCGCGCCGGCTGACCGGCAGGAAACTGAGAAGGTCAGGATCGGCCAGAATCCGGAGAAATGTTCGCTCACCGCGAAAAATGGGCCGGGCGATCGCGGTTGAAAACGATTCGGGTTTCATTTCGCTGAGCGCGAACGGCAGTTTCCGCCGGCATGTGCCGCGTTGAATCTCGGCGAGCCGGCGGCGGAAAAAGATCATCGCTGACGCCGCTTCGTGCATTGGAAACCTAAGCAGGGCAACAAACATCGCCACGACTCCGGCCAAGTGTCCGCGATTGGTCATGCGCCAGAACTGACGTTCATTCATGTCTTCCCCCAGTGTGTTTCGAACTACTGGGGGCAGAGTAGGGCAGGGCACCGACATTTTCGGTTCGCTTCCGTCCGGCCGGGTATCGCGACGGAAATTGTCGGTGGGTGCCGCTAGCGTGCCGGGCATGAACATTATCGAAGAGCACCGGAGCAAAGTCCGGTCCGGCGACACCACGTTTTCCATCGAGGTCACCACGCTGCCGGGTGGCGACCAGCCCGACCGCCTGATCGTGAGCGTCAGCGCGGAAGGCAAGCAGGAGGAGTTCGTCGCGGACGGCCAGATAGAGGTCGCCTCGGCCGCCGCCGGCTCGCTGGGGTCGGTGCTGTCCGCGACGCTGCGCCAGCACACCGCGCTCGCCGAATCCGGTGCGCGAAGAATGCGTGAGCTGCCCGCGCAGCGTGGCCGCCCGTGGAGTCTCGAACTGGACGCCGAACTCGAGCGGCGCTGGATCGCGGGCGACTCCCTGGAGGAGATCGCGGTTCATTTCGAGCGCACGCCAGGCGGGATACGCAACCGCCTGCCCAGGGTCGGCTGCGATCCGGACCGGCCGGGCCAGTATCTGCCCGAGCCACCCAGTCAGCGGCGCACCGAGGAGGGGAGTGTGACTTCCTGAGTGGTGGCGGGCCGGCCGGTTTCGCCTCGGCCGGCCCGCGGGTCTTCGCTGCGGCGCTTCACCGGCACGTAAGGAACAGGAGGTGTCCCTGCCGGCGAGCGCCGGTTTCACCCGCACCCTGGATTGATTGACCTTGCGCGAGCATGCATAATCATTCGTATGACGGTAAGGGTCGCGGTCGCGGGTGCGAGCGGGTACGCGGGCGGAGAGCTCCTGCGCCTGTTGCTCGTCCACCCGGAAGTGGAAATCGGCACGCTAACCGCAGCGAGCAGCGCCGGCACGCCGCTCGGGCGGCATCAGCCGCACCTGGCTCCGCTGGCGGACCGGGTGCTGCGCGAAACCACCCCGGATACGCTCGCCGGGCACGATGTCGTGTTCCTCGCTCTTCCGCATGGTCATTCGGCGGAGATCGCGGCGCAACTCGGGCCGGACGTGCTCGTGGTGGACCTCGGCGCGGACCATCGGCTGACGGACTCCGCGGACTGGCAGCGCTGGTACGGCGGTGACCACGCCGGGAACTGGCCCTACGGCCTTCCGGAGATGCCCGGTGCCAGGGATGTGCTGACCGGCACCAAACGCATCGCCGTGCCGGGCTGCTTTCCGACCGGGGGCACGCTCGCGCTCGCTCCGGCCCTCGCGGCCGGGCTGGTCGAGCCGCATGTGCATTTCGTGTCGGTCACCGGCACGTCGGGCGCGGGCAAGAGCCTCAAACCGCACCTGCTCGGCTCCGAGGTCATGGGGTCCGCGAGCGCCTACGGAGTCGGCGGCGCGCACCGGCACACGCCGGAGTTCGCCCAGAACCTGAGCGCCGTGGCGGGACAGCGGGTCACGGTGTCGTTCACGCCGGTGCTCGCGCCGATGCCGCGGGGCATTCTCACCACGGCGAGCGCGCCGCTGGCGGCCGAGGTCGACACCGCGGGTGCGCGTGCCGTGTACGAGAAGGCCTACGGCGCCGAGCCGTTCGTCCAGCTGCTGCCCGAGGGCAGCTGGCCCACCACGGCCGCGACGCTGGGCTCGAACAACGTGCAGCTGCAGGTCACGGTCGACGGCGACGCCGGGCGCCTCATCGCCATCGCCTCGATCGACAACCTGACCAAGGGGACCGCGGGGGGAGCGGTCCAGTCCATGAACCTCGCGCTCGGTTTCCCCGAGACAACCGGACTTTCCACCGTAGGAGTCGCACCGTGACCGTCACCGGACCGAAGGGATTCCGGGCCGCCGGGGTGGCCGCCGGGATCAAGGCCTCCGGCGCGCTCGACCTGGCCCTCATCGTCAACGACGGACCGCAGCAGGCCGCGGCGGGCGTGTTCACCCGCAATGTGATCAAGGCCGCCCCGGTGCTGTGGTCCCAGGAGGTGCTGCGCCACCAGCGGTTGCGCGCGGTCGTGCTCAACTCCGGCGGGGCCAACGCCGCGACCGGCCCCGGCGGCTTTCAGGACACCCACGCGACCGCCGAGAAGGTCGCGGAGGTGCTGGACACCGGCGCCATCGAGATCGCGGTCTGCTCGACCGGGCTGATCGGTGAGCGGCTGCCGATGGACGCGGTGCTGTCCGGAGTGGACACCGCGGTGAAGGCTCTGGAGAGCACACCGGAGTCGGGGCTCGCGGCGGCCACCGCGATCATGACCACCGACAGCAAACCGAAGCAGAGCTGGAAATCCCACCAGCACGGCTGGAGCATCGGTGGCATCGCGAAGGGTGCTGGCATGCTTGCGCCCAACCTCGCCACCATGCTCTCGGTGATCACCACGGACGCGGTGGTGGAGCCGGACGCGCTCGACGCCGCGCTGCGCGCCGCCACCCGGGCCACGTTCGACCGGCTCGACGTCGACGGCGGCACCTCCACGAACGACACGGTCCTGCTGCTGTGCTCCGGTGCGAGCGGGGTCTCGCCGGGGCTGGACGACTTCACCGAACTGCTCACCGCGGTCAGTCTCGACCTGGTGCACCAGCTGCGTGCCGACTCCGAGGGCGCCACCAAGGACGTCGACATCGTGGTGCGCGGTGCCGCCAGCGAGCAGGACGCGATCAACGTCGCCCGCACCGTCGCGGAGGACAACCTGGTCAAGACCGCCCTGTTCGGCTCCGATCCGAACTGGGGCCGGATCGCGATGGCGCTCGGCCGCGCGCGCGCCGAGGTGGACCCGAACGCGGTGTCGATCACCATCAACGGCGTGACGCTCTTCGCGAACGGCGTGCCCGGCACGGACCGGTCGGCGGCCGATCTGTCGGGTCGCGCGATCGAGATCGTCATCGACCTCGCCGTCGGCGGCAGCACCACGACGATCTACACCACCGACCTTTCCCACGGCTACGTCGAAGAGAACAGCGCGTACTCCTCATGACCCCGCCCGAAGATCTCATCGCCGCCGACGACCGGCTCGCCACCGCCGCCGAGAAGGCGGGTGTGCTCATCGAGGCCCTGCCGTGGCTGCAGCGGTTCCACGGCGCCACCGTCGTGATCAAGTACGGCGGCAACGCCATGATCGACAACCAGCTCAAGCACGCGTTCGCCCAGGACATGGTGTTCCTGCGGCTCGCGGGCCTGCGACCGGTCGTGGTGCACGGCGGCGGTCCGCAGATCACCGCGATGCTTAAGCGGGTCGGGCTCGCCGGTGAGTTCAAGGGCGGCCTGCGGGTCACCACACCGGAGACGATGGACATCGTGCGGATGGTGCTGGTCGGCCAGGTCAGCCGCGAGCTGGTCGGCCTGATCAACGCGCACGGCCCGTACGCGGTCGGCATCTCGGGCGAGGACGCGCAGCTGTTCACGGCCGAGCGCAAGCACGCGACGGTCAACGGCGAGGCGGTCGACGTCGGCCTCGTCGGCGAGGTCGCGTCGGTGAACCCGGACGCCGTGCTCGACATCGTCAACGCCGGGCGCATCCCGGTCGTCTCCACGGTCGCCCCGGACGTGGACGGCGTGGTGCACAACGTCAACGCCGACACCGCCGCCGGTGCGCTCGCCGCCGCGCTCGGCGCCGAGAAGCTCGTCGTGCTGACCGACGTCGAGGGGCTCTACGCCAACTGGCCGGACCGCTCGTCGCTGATCGACCGGATCCGCGTCGACCGGCTCGAGCAAATGCTGCCGGACCTGGCCAGCGGCATGATCCCCAAGATGGAGGCCTGTGTGAAGGCGGTGCGCGGCGGGGTCAGCCGCGCACACGTCATCGACGGGCGGCTCGCGCATTCCGTTCTGCTCGAAGTCTTCACGTCCCGTGGCATCGGCACCATGGTCCTGCCCGAAGAGGAGCTCTCATGAACCAGCTCAAGTCCAATGTGGACGGCCACGCGCACTGGCGGTCCGCGCTGATGGACAACTACGGCACCCCGCAGCTGACCCTGGTGCGCGGGCAGGGCGCGCGAGTGTGGGACGCCGACGGCAGGGAATACGTCGATCTCCTCGGCGGCCTCGCGGTGAACGCGCTCGGCCACGCGCATCCGGAGATCGTGCGCGCGGTGACCGAGCAGATCAGCACGCTGGGGCACACCTCGAACCTCTACATCAACCCGGTCGCCGTCGAACTGGCCGAGGCGCTGCTCGACGTCGCCGGCCTCACGGGCAACGCGAAGGTCCTCTTCGTCAACTCGGGAACCGAGGCCAACGAGGCCGCGATCAAGATCAGCAGGCTGACCGGCCGGACCAGGATCGTCGCGTGCGAGGGCGCGTTCCACGGTCGCACCATGGGTTCGCTCGCGCTGACCGGCCAGCCCCCGAAGCGCGCGCCGTTCGAGCCGCTCATCCCTGGTGTCACCCACATCCCGTTCGGCGACATCGAGGCGCTGCGCGCGGCTGTGGACACCGACACCGCGGCCGTCGTACTCGAACCGATCCTGGGCGAGGGCGGCGTTATTCCCGCGCCCGACGGGTTCCTGCAGGCCGCCCGTGAGATCACCAGGGAGACGGGCGCGCTGCTCATCATCGATGAGGTGCAGACCGGCATCGCCCGTACCGGCATGTGGTTCGCCTTCCAGCGCGCGGGCATCACCCCGGACGTGTTCACCCTGGCCAAGGGGCTGGGCGGCGGGCTCCCGCTCGGTGCCACGATCGGCGTCGGCGAGGCCGCTGACCTGCTCAAGCCGGGCCAGCACGGGGCGACGTTCGGCGGCAACCCGGTGGCCTGCGCGGCCGGGCTCGCGGTCCTGCGGACCATCGCGAAGGACAACCTCAACCACCACGTGTCCGCGCTGGGCAAGGACATCGCCGCCGGCGTCGAGGAGTTGCGGCATCCGCTCGTGGCCGGGGTCCGCGGCGCGGGCCTGCTGATCGGCATCGCGCTGCGCCAGGCCGTCGCCCCCGCGGTGGCGAAGGCCGCGCAGGACGCCGGTTACCTTGTGAACCCGGTGGCCCCGGACGCCATCCGGCTGGCCCCGCCGCTGATCCTCACCGAGGAACAGGCCCACGGTTTCCTCACCGCACTCCCGAACGTGCTCGACACCGCCACGAAGGACTGACATGCCCCGCCACTTCCTCCGCGACGACGATCTGACTCCCGAGGAGCAGCTCGCCGTCCTCGATCTCGCCGACGAGCTCAAGAAGGACCCGCTGGGCAACCGCGCGCTGGCCGGGCCGAAGTCGGTGGCCGTGCTGTTCGAGAAGAACTCCACGCGCACCCGGCTGTCCTTCGAGGTCGGCATCGCCCAGCTCGGCGGCCACCCGATCATCGTCGACGGCCGGTCGATGCAGCTGGGCCGCGAGGAGACCATCGAGGACACGGCGCGGGTGCTCTCGCGTTACGTGGACGCCGTCGTGTGGCGGACCTTCGCCCAGCAGCGGATCAACGCGATGGCCTCGGCCGCGTCGGTCCCGGTCGTCAACGCGCTGACCGACGAGTTCCACCCCTGCCAGGTGCTGGCCGATCTGCAGACGATCCGCGAGCGCAAGGGCAGGCTGGCCGGGCTGACGCTGACCTACCTCGGCGACGGCGCCAACAACATGGCGCATTCGCTGATGCTGGGCGGCACGACGGCGGGGCTGCACGTCCGGGTCGTCACACCTGTTGGCTTCCAGCCGCTGCAGGAAGTGACGCTCGCGGCGAAGGAGCGCGCGGAACAGACCGGCGGCAGCGTCACCGTCTTCACCGAGGCGGAGGCCGCGGTCGCGGGGGCGGATGTGCTGGTCACCGACACCTGGACGTCGATGGGCCAGGAGAACGACGGCATGGACCGGGTCACCCCGTTCCGCAAACTGCAGATCAACTCCGAGCTGCTGGCGAAGGCGGCGCCGGACGCGATCGTGCTGCACTGCCTGCCGGCGCACCGCGGCTGGGAGATCACCGACGAGGTGCTCGACGGCCCGGCGAGCGCCGTGTGGGACGAAGCGGAAAACCGTCTGCACGCACAGAAAGCGTTGTTGGTGTGGTTGCTGAGCGAACAACGATAAGCAGAGCGGCGCGCCAGGCGAGGATCACCGAGCTGGTGTCCACGGTGGCCATCCGCAGCCAGACCGAACTGGCCAAGCTGCTGGCCGCCGAGGGCGTCGACGTCACGCAGGCTACCTTGTCACGGGACCTGGACGAGCTCGGTGCGGTGAAGCTGCGGGGCGCGGACTCCGGGGCGCCGGTGTATGTGATCCCGGAGGACGGCAGCCCGGTGCGGGGAGTGCAGGGTGGCACCACCCGGTTGTCGCGGTTGCTGGCCGAGCTGATGGTCTCGGTGGAGGCGTCGGGCAACCTCACGGTGCTGCGCACGCCGCCGGGTGCGGCGCAGTTCCTGGCCAGCGCGATCGACCGGGCGGCGCTGGAGGAGGTCGTCGGGTCGATCGCCGGCGACGACACGGTAGCGGTGATCGCCAGGGAACCGCTGTCCGGACGGGACCTGGCCGACCGCTTCACCGCGCTCGCGCGGCGGTCGTCTACTTTGGACGTTGAGAACGGCAAGGAGAACGGTAATGACTGAACGGGTGGTGCTCGCGTACTCGGGCGGGCTGGACACCTCGGTGGGCATCGGCTGGATCGCCGAGGAGACCGGGGCCGAGGTGGTGGCCGTGGCCGTGGACCTCGGCCAGGGCGGCGAGGATCTGGAGACCATCCGCCGGCGTGCGCTCGACTGTGGCGCGGTCGAGGCCGTCGTCGCCGACGCGCGGGACGAGTTCGCCGAGCAGTACTGCCTGCCCGCGCTGCAGGCCGACGCGCTCTACATGGACCGCTATCCGCTGGTGTCCGCGCTGTCCCGGCCGGTGATCGTCAAGCACCTCGCCGAGGCCGCGAAGCGCCACAACGCGACCACCGTGGCGCACGGCTGCACCGGTAAGGGCAACGACCAGGTCCGCTTCGAGGTCGGCCTCGGCGCGCTGGTGCCGGACCTCAAGGTGATCGCCCCGGTGCGTGACTTCGCGTGGACCCGGGAGAAGGCCATCGCCTACGCCGAGCAGCGCAACCTGCCGATCGACGTGACCAAGAAGTCCCCGTTCTCGATCGACCAGAACGTGTGGGGCCGCGCCGTGGAGACCGGCTTTCTCGAGGACCTGTGGAACGCGCCCACCAAGGACGTCTACTCCTACACCGAGGACCCGACGGTCAACTTCCAGGCCCCGGACGAGCTGGTGATCACGTTCGAGAAGGGCGTACCGGTCGCGATCGACGGCAAGCCCGTCACGATGCTCGAAGCGATCCAGCAGCTCAACAAGCGGGCCGGCGCGCAGGGTGTCGGCAGGCTGGACATGGTCGAGGACCGGCTCGTGGGCATCAAGAGCCGCGAGGTCTACGAGGCCCCGGGCGCGATGGCGCTGATCACCGCGCACCAGGAACTGGAGAACGTCACCGTCGAGCGTGACCTGGCCCGGTTCAAACGGCAGGTCAGCCAGCGCTGGACCGAGCTGGTCTACGACGGCCTGTGGTTCTCGCCGCTGAAGGACGCGCTGGACTCGTTCATCGCGAAGAGCCAGGAGCACGTCAGCGGTGAGATCCGGATGCGCCTGCACGCGGGCACCGCGGTGGTGACCGGCCGCCGCAGCGAGCAGTCGCTGTACGACTTCAACCTGGCCACCTACGACGAGGGCGACACGTTCGACCAGTCGCTGGCCAAGGGCTTCGTGCAGCTGTGGGGCCTGCCGAGCAAGATCGCCGCGAAGCGCGACCAGAAGAGCTGAGGTTCATGGCTGACAAGCAGCCCGTTCAGTTGTGGGGAGGCAGGTTCGCCAGCGGGCCGGCCGAGGCGATGGCGAAGCTGTCCGCCTCGACCCATTTCGACTGGCGCCTGGCGCCCTACGACATCGCGGGGTCCCGCGCCCACGCCCGCGTGCTGCGGAGCGCGGGCCTGCTCACCGACGACGAGCTGACCGGCATGCTGACGGCGCTCGACCAGCTCGCCGAGGACGTCGCGTCCGGCGCGTTCACCCCGGTGCTCGAGGACGAGGACGTGCACACGGCCCTCGAGCGCGGGTTGCTCGAACGGGCCGGCGCGGAGCTGGGTGGCAAGCTGCGGGCGGGACGGTCGCGCAACGACCAGGTGGCCACGCTGTTCCGGATGTGGCTGCGCGACGCGGCCCGCCGGGTCGCGACGGGCACCCTGGACGTGGTCGATTCCCTTGTGGCGCAGGCGAAGCGGCATCCGGATGCGGTACTGCCCGGCCGGACCCACCTGCAGCACGCGCAGCCGGTGCTGCTCGCGCATCACCTGCTCGCGCACGCCCATGCGCTGCTGCGCGACGTGAGCCGCCTGCGTGACTGGGACGACCGCACGGCCGAGTCGCCCTACGGTTCCGGCGCGCTCGCGGGTTCCTCACTGGGCCTGGACCCGGACGCGGTCGCCAGCGAACTGGGTTTCGCCACGAGCGTGGAGAACTCCATCGACGGCACGGCGTCGCGGGACTTCGCCGCCGAGTTCGCCTTCGTGCTGGCGATGCTCGGGGTGAACCTGTCCCGGATCGCCGAAGAAGTGATCATCTGGAACACCGCGGAGTTCGGGTACGTCACGCTCGACGACGCGTGGGCCACCGGCAGCTCGATCATGCCGCAGAAGAAGAACCCGGATGTCGCGGAGCTGACCCGCGGCAAGTCGGGGCGCCTGATCGGGAACCTGACCGGCCTGCTGGCCACGTTGAAGGCGATGCCGCTGGCCTACAACCGGGACCTGCAGGAGGACAAGGAGCCGGTCTTCGACTCCGTGGAGCAGCTGGAACTGCTGTTCCCGGCGATCGCGGGCATGGTCGGCACCCTGACTTTCCACACGGACCGGCTGGCCGAGCTGGCACCGGCCGGCTTCACCCTCGCCACCGACATCGCGGAATGGCTTGTGCGCCAAGGGGTTCCGTTCCGCGTGGCGCACGAAGCGGCGGGGGAATGCGTGCGGGTCGCCGAATCGCGCGGGGTGGGACTGGACGAGCTGACCGACGACGAGCTGCGGAAGATCAGCCCGGCCTTGACGCCACAGGTGCGCGAGGTACTGACGGTCGAGGGCTCGGTCGCGTCGCGGGACGCCCGCGGGGGCACCGCGCCGGTGCGCGTGGCCGAACAACTCGACCGGCTCACCGGGCGCCTGGCCGAATTCCGGAAATGGGCAGGCTGACGGACGCGGTGCCGCGGTGAGGTTGTTCAAGCGCGAGGAACTCGCCGTGGAGCCGGTCGACCTCGCCCATCTGTTGCTGGGCGCCGTGATCGAGACCAGCACGCCGGAAGGCGTCGTCAGCGCCCGGCTGGTCGAGGTCGAGGCGTACCGGGGCGAGGACGATCCCGCGTCGCATTGCTACCGCGGCAAAACTGCGCGCAACGAGGTGATGTGGGGGCCGGCCGGTCACCTCTACGTCTACTTCGTCTACGGCATGCATTTCTGCGCCAACGTGGTGGGCCGTGAGGACGGCGAGGCCGGTGCCGTGCTGCTGCGCGCGGCCGAGATCACCGACGGCGCCGCGCTGGCCAGGGTCCGCCGGAAGGCCGCGCGCAGGGACACCGAACTCGCCCGGGGACCGGCCCGGCTCACGTCCGCGCTCGGCATCGGCCCGCAGCACAACGGCGCCGATCTCGTCGACCCGTCCTCCCCGGTGCGCCTGCTCACCGGCGAGGAGATCGCGCCGGAGCGGATCCGCAGCGGGCCGAGGGTGGGGGTCGCGGCGGGCCACGACACCCCGTGGCGGTTCTGGATCGAGGGCGCGCCCGCGGTGTCCGCCTACCGCCGCGGCGGCCGGGTCCGACCCGCCAAATAGTCGGTTGACCTCGTAAGAGAGGATCGATTCGTGAGCGAACACATTCTTGATGAACTCGCCTGGCGCGGTCTCATCGCGCAGTCCACCGACATCGACGCGCTCCGGAAGGACCTGGACGCCGGTCCGCTCACGCTCTACGGCGGCTTCGACCCGACGGCGGAAAGCCTGCACGCCGGCAACCTCGTTCAGCTGCTGACGCTCGCCCGGTTCCAGCGCGCCGGACACCGGCCGATCGTGCTCGCAGGCGGTGCGACCGGTCAGATCGGCGACCCGCGTGACGTCGGCGAGCGGACGCTGGTGAGCCGCGAGGTGATCGCGCGTCGGTTGGAGCGCATCGGCGCGCAGCTGGAGAAGTTCGTGACGTTCGACGACTCGCCGACCGGCGCGATCATCGAGAACAACATGAACTGGTTCGCCGACGTCAGCGCACTGGATTTCCTGCGGGACGTCGGCAAGCACTTCTCGATCAACGTGATGCTCGCGAGGGAGACGGTGAAACGCCGGCTGGCCTCGGATGGCATGTCCTACACCGAGTTCAGCTACCTGCTCCTGCAGTCCTACGACTACCTGCGGCTGTTCCGCAAGTACGGCACGAAGCTGCAGATCGGCGGCTCGGACCAGTGGGGCAACATCGTCGGCGGGGTCGACTACATCCGCAAGGTCGACGGCGCGAGCGTGCACGCCCTGACCACGCCGCTGGTGACCGACTCGGAGGGACGGAAGTTCGGCAAGTCCACCGGGGGCGGCAACCTCTGGCTCGACCCGACGATGACCTCCCCCTACGCGTGGTTCCAGTACTTCGTCAACGTGGGTGACGCGGAGGTCGTCCCGTACCTGAAGATGTTCACCTGCCTCACCAGGGAGGAGATCGGCGAGCTCGAGCAGCTCACCACCGACAAGCCACAGCTGCGGGCGGGGCAGCGAAAGCTCGCCGAGGAACTCACCACGCTCGTGCATGGTGAGGAGCAGACACGGCAGGTGACGATGGCGAGCCAGGCGCTGTTCGGCAGGGCAGAGCTGAGCGAACTGTCCGAGGCGACCGTCGACGCCGTGATGCGCGAGGTGCCCACCGGTGAGGTGCGGCTGGCCGACCGGCCGACGATCATCGACCTGCTCGTCGCCCCCGGACTGGTGGACAGCAAGGGAGCCGCGCGCCGCACGGTGAAGGAGGGCGGCGCGTACGTGAACAACGTGAAGATCACCGACGAGGAGTGGCGACCGGAACCCGGCGGCACGCTGCACGGCAAGTGGCTCGTCGTCCGCCGGGGCAAGCGAACCACCGGCGGCGTCCGTTTGCTGTCCTGACCTGCGGTTTCGCGTTTTAGGGGACCCCCTGTTCGGCCCGGTTTTCCAGGCATGTAATCTTTTCTTCGTCGCCAGGGAGACCGGGCCGACGGGGTGAGAGCCCCGGAGGGACGGGGTACCGGGCGAGGGGCCACGAACCAAGCTCCCGCCAAGTTGTGGTAGAGTGGGTGGTCCTGGTCGGACGAAGTCCACAACCCCTTGATTGAATCTCCGGATTTCGGAGGGGTACGGTGTCGCCCGGCAAAAGACAAAACTTGCGGCAGTGGTCGCGTGTTGTTTGAGAACTCAACAGTGTGCTAGTGAACAAGCCAGTAGAGTTTTTTGTTTTTGTGCCCGTTTTGGGTTTCTTTGAGATCGAGTCGATCGATTCTTCATGTTCATTGTTGGAGAGTTTGATCCTGGCTCAGGACGAACGCTGGCGGCGTGCTTAACACATGCAAGTCGAACGCTGAAGCATCT
>Ga0164243_10010340_pt1 | contig 13428 bp, 11 predicted proteins | sample OricompcompostOP_FD_108781 | JGI IMG/M metagenome (GOLD analysis project Ga0164243, IMG submission 108781) | Organic Plus compost microbial communities from Emeryville, California, USA - Original compost - Organic plus compost (OP) | ecosystem: Engineered > Solid waste > Mixed feedstock >... | reverse complement strand
GAATCAGGCGCAGTTCCGGAACATGATCCCCAATACCGAAACCCTAGGTGATGCCGAACGGCGTGTCAATAGGCGCAAAGTGTCTTCGGACAAGAATAGGCCGAATGACCTACGTCATTGGCTGAAAAGGGGGGGCGGTCATTCCCGCGTGGAGGGCGGCACGGTGAACGGCGCCGCGTCGTTCAGGGCAAGGTTGAGCATCGTATCAAGGGCGTCGCGGACCGCCTCGGCCAGCAAGGGGCGCTCCTCGTTCAGGCGAGAGGCCTCGAGCTCATCCTGGTCGAGCACATCGACGGCGTCGGCAGTCAGGACGAGATCGAGGTAGAGATCCTGCCAGGTGAGTTCGAGGCCATCCTCTGTCCGTTCGAGGAACGCTGGCCAGGTGACGTTCGCATACCAGCCCTTGAACCGCTGGCCGTCGTCTGCCGAGACGACGCCGAAGGTGTCGAAGGGATGCTCCGGTGAGAACCGCTCATAGAGCATATCGCCAGGCGCGAACGTCAGCGACCCTTGCGTGGTCTCAGGCAGGACCCACCGCGCCAGCAGCGTGCGCCACGGCGCAGGTGTGCCGTCGTCCACGACGATGGCCGGGTAGCGCGCGGCCTCGTCGCCGTCGATCCTCCGCTTCACCACCGTTACCGTTGTCCCTGGCACCAGCGACTCCCAGAGGGCGAGGGTCTCCGGATCGGGCCGCCAGAGGGCGGCGGGGTCGTCGGAGGCGGGGTAGGGATGGAAACGGGCGCACATCCTGGTGACTCCCGACGACGGCACGGGGGATCGGCTGGCCACCGATCATCCCCCGTGCCGGCTCGTCCGCTGGCGCTTACTGGCGAATCAGGTGAAGGACTTCGGCGGTCTTCTCATCCAGCAATGCCGTCTCGTCGGCCTCGACGTTCAGACGGAGCAGCGGCTGCGTGTTGGAGCCGCGCAGGTTGAACCACCAGTCGTCGAACTCCACGGTGAGACCGTCCAGATGGTCGATCGTCGCGCCTTGGGCAGCATACGTGGCCTCGACGCGCTCCAGGACGGCGGGGATATCGCTGACCTCGGAGTTGATCTCGCCGGAGCGGACACGGTTGTCGATCGGCTTCAGGATCTCGGAGAGGGCGAGTCCTTCTTCCGAGATCAGCTCGATCACCGTCAGCGCCGCGATCAGCCCGGAATCGGCGTACCAGTTGTCGCGGAAATAGAAGTGACCGGAATGCTCGCCGCCGAAGACGGCGTCGTTCTCCCGCATGATGGCCTTGATGAAGGAGTGGCCGACGCGGGAGCGGATCGGTGTGCCGCCGTGCTCGGCGATCGTCTCCGGGACGCTGCGGGAGCAGATCAGGTTGTAGACGATGGCGGAGCCGGGATGCTTCTTCAGCATCTGGATGGAGACCATCGCGGTGGTCATGTCACCGCCGACGAACGCACCATGCTCGTCGATCAGGAACATGCGGTCGGCATCGCCATCGAAAGCGATGCCCAGGTCGCACCCCTGATCGATCACGGCGCGCTGGAGGTCGCGGATGTTCTCCGGCTCGATCGGGTTTGCCTCGTGATTCGGGAAGGTGCCATCCAGCTCGAAGAAGAGCGGCACGATCTCGATCGGCAGCCTGCCGAAGACGGATGGCGCGAGGAGGCCGCCCATGCCGTTGCCCGCATCGACCGCGATCTTCAGCGGCTTGATGATGGAGGCGTCGATGATGCCCAGCGCGTGCTCGGCGTAGGCGTCCAGCACGTCACGCTCGATGAGTTTGCCACGCTCGCCGCGCGGGGTGGGAATGTCACCGCTGACGACGAGATCGCGGATGTCGGCGATGCCCGTTTCGAGGGAGAGGGCGCGTGCCTCCTCCTTGCAGATCTTGAAGCCGTTGTAGGCGGCGGGATTGTGGGAGGCGGTGATCATTACTCCGGCGGGATAGCCGTACTTGCCGACCGCGAAGTAGAGCGTGTCGGTGGAGACGAGCCCGATGTCGATGGCGTCGGCGCCCTGGTCGCGGATGCCGTCGATCAGTGCGCCGGAGAGTGCTGGTCCGGAGACGCGCATGTCGCGCCCGACGACGACCTGGTCGACATCGAGGAAGGCCACCAGCGCCCGGCCGATGCGGTAGGCGATATCCGGGTTCAGTTCGCGCGGAACGATGCCCCGGATGTCGTAAGCCTTGAAGATCGCCCCCACCGAGGGATCGAGCGGATCCAGGGTTGCAGATGCGTCCTGATCGGTCATGCAGCGCTCCTTCCAGCGATCGCAGGTCGAGCCGGCGCAGCATCGCGCGGGCATTGCCGTCCCGTCTTGGCGGGGCGTCATTCTGGCCGCAAGTATCGGCCATCCGGCCGGGATTGTCGCTCGCCCACGTATGGGATGGCTGCCCCGCCCGGATACACCAGCATGGTGGCCGGGCGCGAGGTGTGGATGGGCGGCGGTATGCTTGCGGGAGCATGCCGGCCCCCGGCTATGCTCTCTCATCGAACCGATGTGCTTGCCGCCCAGGAGCTACCCCATCGTGAGCCAGACTGTGCCCGCCTCGATCCCGACCGCCCGGACCCTCGCCGCCACCGATGCGGTGGACCTGCACCTGCACACGGTCGCCAGCGATGGCTTCTGGCGCCCGGCGGAGCTGGTCGACTATCTCGCGGACAACGGGTTCACCGTCGGCGCCGTCTGCGATCACGATTCCCAGGCCTCCGTGCTGGAGGCGATCCGCCAGGGCGAGCGCCGGGGTGTGACGATCGTCCCGGGCATCGAGGTGACAACGCGGTGGGACGACCGCCAGTGGCATCTGCTCGTCTATGGCATCCGTCCGGACGACGGGCGGCCGGAAGCGCGCCCGTTCCTGGACATGGTCGAGACGACCGACGACGCCTTTCGTGAGATCGCGCGCGATGCTCGCCAGCGTGTCGAGGCGTCGGGGCGGCCGCTGCCGTCGCTGCCCAGGGTTCTCGCGGAGACCGGAACGGCGATGTATCCCGTGCATGTGCTGCGCGCGATGATCGCAGACCGGCATGTGCCGCGCCTGAAGGAGGCGGCAGAGCTGGTCGCGGCGCTGGGCGGCGCCTTCACGATCGACAATCCGCTCGACGAGGTCGTAGAGAAGGCGCATCTCGCGGGCGGGCTCTGTGTGATCGCGCATCCGGGGCGGCCCGATCTCGGTCCAGCGCTGACGGCGGAGGTCCTGGAGGGAATGCTGGCCACCATCCCACTGGACGGCCTGGAGGCGCATTATCGGACGTACACGGATGCCGATATCGCGTTCTACCGGGAACTGGCCGGGAAGCACGGCCTGCTCGTCTCGACGGGGTCGGATTCGCACGCGCTGAAGACGCCGGTCGATCCGCGGCCTTGGCAGGCGATCTGGGCGGCGGAGCTGCTCGGCCGATTGGGCGTGGATGTGGTTCCACGCGAGGACGATTCACCCGTCTGGGCGCCGGGAATGGACCCGATGGTGGCCGAGCCGAGAAACGAGGAGTGAGGACCGAGGAGTGATGCGGAGTCCGGGTAGGGCGTGGTCGTTCGTTTGTAGGGGACGCCTCCATGGCGTCCAGAGGTATGGGTCAGGTCCCTGGCCGGCATGCGGTCGGCCCCCACAAACGACAAACGCGACGACGTCGGAGCACATCCCGTCTACCCGGATTCCATATCACTCCTCATTTCTCGGTCCTCGGTCCTCACGTCTAGGAATACCCGAGGACCGTGCCCTCCACGCGGGTGTCGGTCCCGCCGATGAGGATGCCCGTCTCCGGGTTGCGGGCGATCATCTGCGCAGCGCCGTTGTTGCACCATGCCCCCTTGTCCACCAGTGTGTGCCCCTTCGCGGCTAAGGCCAGCAGGACGTCCTGCCCGAGCCGGTCTTCCACCGCGAGCGTGAATGGCTGGTCGATCGAGTCCGGATCGGTACCGGGCAGGCTTGTCCAGCGCGGTTGCTCGATCGCGGCCTGCACGTCCACCTTGCGATCGAGCAGGGCGGAGATCATCTGCATGTTCCATTGCGGCTGGCCGTCGCCGCCGGGCGTGCCGCCCACCAGCACCGGTGTGCCATCCGGCGCCGCGATCGAGAAGCAGTTAAGTGTGTGCATCGTCTTCTTGCCAGGGGCGTAGATGTTCGGGTGCCCCTCCACGAGCGAGAACCCGCGCCCGACCCGGTTGTTCAGCACCACCCCGGTATCGCCGCCCACCACACAGCTGCCAAACGCCGCCGACACGGACTGGATGAGCGAGACCATGCCCCCGTTGCCATCGGCCACGCAGAGATAGGTCGTGTCGCCGGGGTTGTGGACCCCGCCCGGCACATCGGTCGCGGCATGGTCGGGATCGATGTGGGTGAACCGCTCCGCCGCCCAATCCTTGGAGAGCAGGGCGCTCAGCGGGGTCTTGTGGAACTTCGGGTCGGCGGCGTGCGCGATACGGTCGGCGTACGCGAGCTTCTTTGCCTCGACCTGCGTATGAATGGCCTCCGCCGTCAGATCCGGGCCGAGATCGGCTTGCTCGATGATGTTCATGCTTTCGAGCAGGATCAGGCCCTGGCTGGGGATGCACGTCTGATAGATCGTGTGGTCGCGGTAGGTGGTGGCGATGGGCGCGGTGATGTCGGTTTCGTGGTCCGCGAAGTCGTCCATGTCCAGCAAGCCGCCGACCGAAGCGAGGTAGCTCGTGATACGGCGGGCGAGGTCGCCCGTGTAGAAGCTGTCTCGCCCGTCGCTGGCCAAGGTCTCCAACGTACGGGCAAGGTCGGTCTGCACGAGGCGCTCCCCGGCGGCCAGCGGACGGCCCCCCGGCAGGAAGATCGCGGCGGCGGCGGCATCCTGCTCCAGAAGGCTGACGTTCTCGGCGAGGTAACCAGCGCCATTGGGCAGCAGTGCGAAGCCATCGCGGGCGGTGGCGATCGCCGGGGCCGCGACCTCGGCGAAGGACATCGTGCCGAAGCGATCCAGCAGGCGGAAGTAGGCATCCACCATGCCCGGCACCGAGATCGAGAGCGGCCCCTGGTAGGGCATCGACTTGCCACCAGTGAGGCTGGCTGCGCGCATATGCTCGATGGTGGCGTTGCGCGGGCTGATGCCGCTGCCCTGGACCGAGACGACATCATGCCCCGGCATGTGGACGACCGCGAAGAGATCGCCGCCAAGTCCGCACATCTCCGGCATAACGACGGACGCCATCAGGCCGGCGCCCACGGCGGCGTCGATCGCGTTGCCCCCGCTGCGCAGGATGTGGAGACCCGCCTCGACGATGAGCGGATGCGCGGCGGCAACCATGCCCTTGGTGCCATAGGTGGGGAAGGGGCGGCGGCGGTCCCAACGATCGTTGGCACCTGCGCCTGGGACGGGGAAGCCGACCGGCGCGCCGGTATGGGCGGGCGTGGTCGAGGACGAGGGTGCGACCATGGAAACGTGCTCCTTTGCTGGTGCGGGGCTGAAGCGTGATGCCGGTCGATCAGGTCGTCCGGGCGTGGCGTCAGAACCAGCCCTGGACGGTGTCGCGGAACCCACCATCAGGCAGGATCGACCATCCGTAAAGGCCCAGCACCGCCAGAATGAGGATGAACGCCACCACACCGAACCAGAAGCCGCGCATGCTCTGGTGATGTTCCTCCGCCATGCCGAACGAGACGCCGGCCGTTGCCAGTGTCGCCGAAGGCTGCGCCGCCCCGTCGCCGGAGGGCGCCATCCAGGCTGGAGTGTCGCTCGCGGCAGGGGATGAGGGGGCGGGCGGCGTGACGCTGGAGACTGGCGGCGTCATCTTCGGAAGCGGCGCCGTGGCGCCGGGATCGGCTGAGGCTCCCATTGGCGCCCCGGTCCAGTCCTGCTCGGGAGCGGCGGACCGGATCGGCTGGGTCTGCCCTGGATCGCTTGCTGCGCTCATGGTCAAGGAAGGATCGAATGCACCCGATCGTCCCTCATCCATCGAGGCGCCGTTCAGCACTGCGCCGCATTCTGCGCAGAAGAGGCTGATGCCGCTGTTGGCATGCCCGCATGATGGACAGATACGCTGGGCAGGGGAAGCGGATGGATCGCGCGCGGTCATGGCAGGGCCCTCTGGACGTGGGAGGCGAACGGAACGTGGGAGATGGCGGTCACGAGACCTGCTCGTTCAGGAAGCCGGGGTCGACCGCGAACGCATCGGCCACCCCGAAACGCTCCATCACCACGAGGCTCGTCGCGTCGGCCCACGAGAGGCCCAGTGGGTTCCGGGAGTTGACGACGAGGGCGAGCGCCCGCTGCTCGTCCGGCTCGGTGACGTGATAGACGGGCAACCGGAGGTCGCGCAGCCATTGCCGGGCGATCTCCGCGCCTACGGTGGCATTCAGGAGTTCGAGCGTCTCCGCCACGACGTGATTCGTGGTGAAGAGCCGGTAGCCGCCCGCCACGAGGTCGCGATAGGCGGAAACGGCGGCTTCGTGGGTCTCGTCGTTGCGGTCGACGAGGGCGACCATCGCCGAGGCGTCGACGAAGGCGACGGGCAATCGCTCGTCGGCCGCAGGGGGATCGGAATGCTGGGCATCGCTCACGCGGGGCTCCTTGGGGTCGGTCGGTGCGTGCAGGCTCACCGGCGGCGGTGGGCGGCTTCCCGGTAGGCTTGCTTGCCGGCGCTGATATTTGTGCCCGGCCCTTCGCCGATGCCGATGATGTTCTCCAGCGCGCGGATCTCCGCCGCTGGCCGCAGGCGGGCGACGAAGTCGGTGCGCTGGCTCGCCGCCTGCTGGAAGGCTTCCAGCGCCTGGCCGTCGATGAACCACTGGCCGCCGACGCGCTGGCCGGGCAAGCGCCCCTCGCGCAGGTAGCGGCGCACCTGCTCGGTCGAGCGGTCGAGTTTGCGGGCGGCATCCGCCACACTGAACAGATTGGCGTTATCCATGACTCTCCTCGTGGCGCCGGGCCGTGATGCACCCACGTGCCGGTCCCCGCGGTGGGAGGGACGCGGCGGCATGGTCGACGGCGGAGGGATTGCGTCGTATACGACGACATGGTAGTGAGTGACAGCGGATCGGGCAAGGGGACCACGATTTCTTGCCGGGCGATATCCACAACAGGGAGAGGTGAGCGGCCGATGCACGACGGAGATGAGACCCGATTTTCACCGCAGCGGGTGGCCGACGGGATCACGCTGCTGGACCTCGGCTTCCAGGGACGGGCGGGGGCGATCGGGGCCTACGTGGTGGAGGGGACGGATGGCCTGGCGCTGATCGAGACGGGACCGGCCTCCACACGGGCGAACCTCGAACGCGGATTGGCGGAGATCGGCGCGTCGCTGGCCGACGTGACGCGCCTCGTTCCCACGCATATCCACCTCGATCATGCCGGGGCGGTCGGGGGCCTGTTGCGCGACTATCCCGCCATGCGTGTTTCGCTCTACCCGACCGGCGCGCCGTTCCTCACCGATCCGGAGCGCCTGGTGAAGAGCGCTGGACGGCTCTACGGCGATGCGATGGACCGGCTCTGGGGGGAGGTCGTCGGGTTCGATCCCGAGCGCGTGGATCTGGTGGAGGACGGCGAGCAGATCGACCTTGGCGGGCGGGCGATGCTGGCCCGGCATACGCCAGGCCACGCGGGGAACCACCTCTCCTTCCTCGACGAGCGGACCGGAACCCTCTTTACCGGCGACGCAGCGGGCGCGCGGATCGCGCCGCTGTCGTGGGTGCTGCCGACCGTCTCGCCGCCGGAGATCGATTTCGACCTGTGGCGGCAGACCGTGGATGTCCTGCGCTCGCTCGGCGCGGCACGGCTGGCGGTGACACACTTCGGGGTCTTCGACGATGTGGAGGCGCATCTCGACCAGGTCGTGGCGAACGGAGAGGATGCGCTGGCCGCTGTCCGGCAGGGGTTGACGACCGGCGGGTCCGAGGACGAGGTGACGGCGATCCTGCTCGACCGGGAGCGGGCGGTGCTGATGCAGGAGCGTGGCGACGATCCGGAGCTCCTGGCGCGGATGGAGCTGGCGATGCCGACCTGGCTGGCAACACTCGGCCTCCAACGGGTCCTGAAGAAGCGCGGCGAACTCGAGATGTGAGGCGTGAGAAACGAGGAGTGCGGGGGATCACTCCTCGCTTCTCACGCCTCGGTCCTCACTCCTCGATAGAGAGGAAGGCCGGGTCGATCAGTCGATCAGGCCGCGCCAGGCGACCTCGTCGGCGGTCGGGTCCTCGCCGAGGATGGGCAGCTCCTCGAGCAAAACGGGATTGTCGTCGGCGGCGATCCGATTCGGGCTCTCCTTGCCGCAGGTATTGCAGCGATGGAGGATCATCTGCTCGCCATTGCGGCGGAAAAGGGTGCCCACCGGCGCCATCATGCCGTGGCAGTCGCTCTTGCGATCGCCGGGCATGGTGTCGTCCACATGGCGGGAATAGAGGCAGTTCGGGCAGTGGTTTCGTTGTCGGCCGCCGCTCACCGGCGCACCGATGAACTGCTTGCACTTCCCGCATTTGAACGCCTGGTCGCGTTCGGAGCGCGGGGAGAACTCGAACCCGGAGCGCCCTCCGCCGCGCCGGCGCGGACCCTTCTTCGGGTGGGGGGCGTCGTCGTCGAAATCGTCGTCATCGGTCCAGCGGGATCGGTCGTATGGCACGGAAATGGTCTCCGGAATGCGTCGCGCGGGGCGCGGATGCATGCAGAAGCGGGCCCTTCGTTCAGAAAGGGCGGTTCGGCATACGTAGCATCGGGCGGATGGGGATGGGCACGGGCGCCACGCTCCGCAAGGCCGGAGGGGCTAGATGCCGTGCGGCAGGGCCGTCCGGCCGATGCCGGAATCAAGGGCCAATCGATTCCGTACGTTCCGCATGGTGCGGCTCGTTTCCAGGTCGGAGCATCCCGACAGTGCGGTGCGAGGCGGAGCGAAGGCCCCGCGCGCTACCAATGAGGCAAGGCAAGCAGCCATCGATCTGGTCAGCACCTTGCGTCGACAGTGGTCAGTGTAGCAACTTTGGCGCTGGATTGGCGTGAACCACCAGGCGGGCGAGACATCGGCTTCGCCGGCGAGAAAGGCGAGACGATGATCGATTTGCTGCTGCTGGGCAATGGAGCCATGATGCCGCTGCCCCATCGCTGGCTCTCGAGCCTGCTGGTGCGCATAGACGGCAGCCTCATCCTCTTCGATTGCGGCGAGGGGACGCAGGTACCCTGGCGGACGTTTCACTGGGGCTTCAAGCGGCTCGACGCGATCTGCCTCACGCATCACCACGCCGATCATGTGGCTGGGCTGCCGGGGCTCTTCTACACGGTAGCGAATGCCGGCCGGACCGCCCCGATGCACATCTATGGCCCTCCGGGCACGATCGACATCGTGCGCGGGCTGCGCGTGATCGCGCCGGACCTGCCCTACGACATGATCGTGCAGGAGCTGGAGGGCGGTTCGTCGTTCACGCTGCCGGGTGGGCTGGAGACACGGGCCGCATGGGGCCAGCACCGCATACCGGTGCTCGCCTACCGCGTTGAGAAGCCGCGTCGCCGGGCTTTCGATGCCGAGAAGGCGAAGGCGCTCGGCATCCCTCGTGAGGCGTGGGAGTCGGTGCGGATGGGAGCGAGCGTGGCGGTGAACGGGGTCGAGATCCCTGCCGACCGCGTGCTGGGACCGCCGCGCCGGGGCGTCTCCTTCGCATTCGTCACCGACACGCGGCCGACGCCGGAGCTGGTGACGCTGGCTGAGGATGTCGATCTCCTGATCTGTGAGGGGACGTATGGCGATGACGCAGATCTGGAGAAGGCAGAGCGCCACGGGCACATGACCTTCTCGCAGGCGGCGACGATCGCGCGGGATGCTCGTGCGGGTGCGCTCTGGCTGACCCACTTCGGCGTGGGACTGTCGGACCCGTCGGCGTTCCTCGACCGCGCGACGACGATTTTTCCCAGGACTGTTCTCGGGACCTCCGGCCTGACCGGGCAGCTGGCGTTCGGAAGCGGGTACCGGACGGTCTCCTCGGACGGGGGTACCTCACGGCCGCCGGTGCCGCTGGCAGTGGAGTAGGGAGCGCTCCGGCGGCTTCCGGCGTTCGTCGCTCGTCGTGTCACGGGACATCCCGAGGAAGCGGTCCATACGCGAAGGTGGCATTCGGCGGGGCCGCGACGAGGGATCAGCTGCCCGTGGAGGGAGCTTCTCGGTCGACACCCGATCCCTCGACGCGCTCCACCGCTCATGCAGCGATCATGCATGTGCCGCTTGCTCGGGATGACAGCTGGGGACATGCGCGGGCGATGGGCCGCTTGCTCAGGATGACGGGTGGCGCGGGACGGGGGCGAACCAGGCTTGGGGCGGGGCTTGACGCCGATATCAGCGCCGGGTATCGTGCCACTCCAGAAGGTCACGGCGATTGTATACAGTATGCGGTTGGTGCCTCCTGCAACGGGCAGGGAATTTCTGGTGCCATACGCCGCCTGCTGTCCGCATCGCAGGGCCTCGTTCGACGGCCTCGCCGCCGTTCGCCGATCACCTCGCCACAGGAGTTGGTTTCATGGGATTCGGTAATACCGACTGGTTCGTGCACGATCGCTTCGGCCTCTTCATCCACTGGGGTCTCTACGCGCTGCCCGCTCGCCATGAGTGGGTGAAGCACAAGGAGCAGATCGCCGAGGATGCCTACGATCGCTATTTCAAGCACTTCGACCCGGACCTCTACGATCCGGCGCAGTGGGCGAAGGATGCGAAGGCGGCCGGGTTCAAGTACGCCGTCATCACCTCGAAGCACCACGAGGGCTTCGCGATGTGGGATTCGCAGGTCACGGACTACAAGGTCACGAACACTCCCATCGGGCGTGACCTGATCAAGGAATGGACCGAGGCCTTCCGTGCCGAGGGGTTGAAGGTCGGCTACTACCACTCGGTCATCGACTGGCATCATCCGGACTACATCGTCGACCGCATCCACCCGCGGCGCGACGACGACCGCGAGGCCCTCAACGCCGGCCGCGACATGCGCACGTACACCGAGTACCTGCATGCCCAGGTGAGGGAGCTGCTCTCCAACTACGGCAAGATCGACATCATGTGGTTCGACTTCACGCCGCCGGACAAGAGCCAGGCCGACTGGGACTCGGAGAACCTGGTGAAGCTCGTCCGTGAGCTGCAGCCGGACATCATCATCAACGACCGCATCGACTACCCGGAATCGGCGGACTTCGTGACGCCGGAGCAGTACCAGCCGAAGGAATGGCCGACCCGCAACGGCCAGCGCGTCACCTGGGAGGCCTGCCAGACGCTGAACGGCTCGTGGGGCTACGACCGCGACAACCTCGACTGGAAGTCGCCGGAGATGCTGATCCAACTGCTGATCGACTCGGTGTCGAAGGGCGGGAACGTCCTCCTGAACGTCGGGCCGACCGGGCGTGGCGAGTTCGACCCGCGCGCGCGGGCGACGATGGCCAAGCTGGGCGAATGGCTGCGCGTGAACGGGCGCTCCATCTACGGCGCGACGGCGGAGGAAGAGCTGACGGCTCCGGTCGACTGCCGGTACACGCGGCGTGGCAATCGGCTCTACCTGCACGTCTTCAACTGGCCGATGCGCCACATCCATCTCGAAGGGCTTGGCGGCGGCAAGATCGAGTACGCCCAGTTCCTTCACGACGCCTCCGAGATCCGCTACTCGGAGAGCGACCCGCACCAGCAGGCGCAGAACACCACCCCTGCCGGTGATGAGGGGATCGTGACGCTGGAGGTGCCGATCCAGAAGCCGGACGTGCTGGTGCCGGTGGTCGAGCTCTTCCTCGCGGAGTAGGATTCGCGATACACGGACGCAGAACGGCCCCGGAGCGGATATCCGCTCCGGGGCCGGTTCCGTTGCCAGGATCTGGCTTGCCTGACATCGAGACCGCTATCTCCATCGGACCGGCATCCTTCGGCGCAGCCTGCCCTGAGCGCAGCCGAAGGGCTCAGAACAGGCTTGTCGGTCCCTACCGACGTACGGACGTTCGTAGGGACCGACAAGCTGCAGACTTCATGGTGACGGAGTGGCTACCCGAAGATCAGCCCGTCCCATCGCGGCGGTAGATGCGCACGCCGTCGGCGTTATAGACCTCGCTCCAGCCTGCGCCGGGGAAGTTCGGATCGTTCGCACTCGGGAACGGGCCTGGCGCGCATTCGGCGCTGAACGGCTTGTTTCCGGACGAGCCGGCCGTTTCCACCTTGCCGACGTAGATCAGGGTTACCCCGTACCTGTCGAGGAGTTCAGAGGTTGGCTGTGTGTAGAGTGCGCTGATGTCTGCAACCCGTCCGTCGAGCGTCGAGACGATGTTCGGGTCAGCCAGGTGCCATTGCCATTCGTGATCCTGCCACCCGATGATCGTGGGAATGCCGGTTGCGCCGCCGGGGCGACCAACATCCGTGAGCCACGCACACCCTCCAGCAGCGAGCAGCACGTCGTCCTTCTCGGCGTTGTCATAGAGCCACTGGATCGCGCCGTACTCGCCGGGAGCGGACCAAGACTGGTTCTGATCCTCGACATAGGCGAGTCCGTCGAGACCCATCCATGTGTGCTCCGGGTTTCGCCAGACATAATACTGCGAGGTGGCGATCGCCGGGTAGACGAGCCCGATCGCCATCACTGCCGCCGTGACGACGCCGACGGCAATCATCGCGCCGCACTCGGCCACGAAGCCGCGCACGGTCGACCAGATGCAGATTGCTGCCACCGCCGAGGCGACCGCGAAGAGCACCCACACCTGGTAGTAGAGCTTGAAGACCGTGTTCATGCGGTTGACGTAGATGTCGCCGAGGAAAACGAACTCGGGCACGATCGAGATCAGGCCGCCAACCGCGAAGAGGACGAGCGCGACATTCGCCGCTGTCACCCGCGGATCGTGCTGGGTGAGGACGACCGCCGAGATAATGATGAGGCCGCAGAGCGTCAGGACCGGCATCGGGACCAGCAGGCCAGCGAAGAGGACGATCACCGCCGCGCCGATCGCGAGCTTGTTCTCCAGGGGATCGGTCTCGGCGTGGCGGCGGTTCCAGAACTCGAGGCCGATCAGGATCGCCGCGATCGCCCAGAAGAGGCCGAACATCCCCATGTATTCCTCGAACGAGGTGCGTTCGCCGGTGTAGGAGACGACCGACTGGAGGATGCCGCCCACCACCGGCAGGCCGGACAGCCCATCGAACGGCCCGTTCAGACCCTGGCGGGTCGGGGCCTCGAAGTGGGCGTAGAAGGGAAGCCAGGCGATCACCGCGCTCAGGCCGAGGCCGATCACGCCGATGAGGCGCTCCTTCCAGCCGAAGCCGCGCATACCCGCGACGAGGGCGATGGCGGCGACCAGCAGGTAGGTCGGCATGTCCCACGAATTCATGGCGTAGAGGGCGCCGACGATGCCGCCGGTCGCGGCAATGCGGGCGATCGTCTCCGCATTCCATCGCGAGGGCTTGTCTTCGTTCCCGGCTGCCGTCGCATCGTCGCGGACGGCAGGGAGGGCGAGGTTCCAGGCGAGGGTGAACGCGACAAGGGTGTAGGGGAGGGCGAGCAGGTG
>Ga0164243_10010339_pt1 | contig 13428 bp, 13 predicted proteins | sample OricompcompostOP_FD_108781 | JGI IMG/M metagenome (GOLD analysis project Ga0164243, IMG submission 108781) | Organic Plus compost microbial communities from Emeryville, California, USA - Original compost - Organic plus compost (OP) | ecosystem: Engineered > Solid waste > Mixed feedstock >... | reverse complement strand
CGCGACGCGGCTACGATCTCGCGCTGTTCCGGGTGCAGGCCGACCCGAACGCGCGCGAGCGGGTGTTCGACTACTTCCTCGCCCGGCGCCGGGTGGACGGCGTCGTCACCGTGAGCGTCGCGCTCGCGCCCTCCGAGGTCGCGCGCCTCGGGCGGCTCGGCAAGCCGGTCGTCGGGGTCGGCGGCGGGATCCCGGGCATGAGTAGCCTGAGCATCGACGACGTCGCCGCGGGCCGGCTCGCGACCGAGCACCTCCTCTCCCTCGGGCACCGTCGCATCGTGCACCTGAGCGGCACGCCCGTCGGCGCCGAGGACTTCGACGTGCAGCCGCGCAGGCGCGCGGGCTTCCGGCAGGCGATGCTCGCGGCGGGCGACCCGCACGGCGGGGAGGCGATTGCCGTGCCCGACACCCTGGAGGGCGGCCTCGCGGCGGCGCTCGAGCTGCTCGCGGATCCCGCGACGCGTCCCACCGCGATCGTCGCCTCCTGCGACGAGATCGCGCTCGGAGTGCTCCTCGCGGCGCAACGGCTCGGCGTCGCCGTGCCCGGAGAGCTCTCCGTCGTGGGCATCGACGACCATCGTCTCTCGGAGCCGGTCGGGCTCACGACGGTGCGCCAGTCGCCGCGCGAGCAGGGCTCCCTCGCGGCCGGGCTGCTCCTCGCCGGCATCGAGGACGCCGCCCCCGTCCGCACCGTCCGCCTGCCCCTCGAGCTCGTCGTCCGGACGAGCACGGCGGCCCGGGGCTGAGAGCCGGCCGTGCACTCGGGGGACGCTCCGGTCCGCTCTTTTGAGGACGGGCCTCGCTGGTGCGAGAATAACGCCGCCGCTGCCGCCTCGCGCCGTGCTGGGACGCCCGCACGAGGCCTCCGGTCCACCCGCCCGCCCGGCTCCACCGTTCCATCGAGGTAGTCCGCTTGTCCCAGCCCATCGCCTTCGACGACTTCGTCGCGCGGCTGAACGCGGCCTCGGGCGGGGAGGCTCTCGAGCTGCTGCGCCGCGACGCGCGCGAGCTCGCGACCGAGCACGGCGAGCGCTACCGGCGATTCGTGCTCTCCCTTCCGGAGGAGCTGTGGGGGCGCGACCCCCTCGTCGTCTCCTCCCTCGGCCTGAGCTACCGCGCCGCGGGCACCGCCTACGGCGACGCGGCCTTCGGCTACTTCCGCGGCGCGCACGCGGCCCTCGCCGTGCAGGAGCGCCCCGCGCCCATGGAGACCGCCTCCGTGCTGCTCGACGAGGCGGGTGCGCTGCGCGCCCGAGGGCGCCTCGACGACGCCGCCGCCCTCGTCGCGCGGGCGAGGTCGATCGTCGAGACGGACGCTTCCTCCCCCGTGCAGGAGCGCGTGCTGCTCGGCGCGCGATGCGGCCTCGCGGTGGGTGTGGAGGCGGTGCACGCGGGTGCGATGGAACGCGCGAGCGAGGGGGCGTCCCTCGCGCGCGGGATGGCCGAGGCCGACCTCGTGCGCGCCGAGCGCATCGAGACCCTCGGGATCCTCGCCCTGCGCGCCTGGACCGCGAGCTCCTTCGACGCGGCCCTCGAGCACGTCGCCGCGGTGCGCGGGCTCGCCGCGGGGACGACGCTGCTCGCGAGCGGCTACGCCGCCCTCGCCCTCGCGACGGAGGCGCTCGTGCGCGCCGAGCGCGACGAGTTCGACGAGGCCGCCGCCGTGCTCCCCGAGCTGCGTCGCGCCGCGGCGGACAGCGAGTGGGAGCCGTTCGCCGATGTCGTCGAGGGCCGCTACCACGATCTGCGCGGCGCCTACCTGGAGGCGCTTGACGTGCTGCAGCACACCGAGCAGCTCTACGCGACCTGGCTGCCCGCGGGCGTCGGACGGCTGCTCGCCCTCGGCCTGCGCGCGACCGCGCTCATCTCCCTCGACCAGACCGAGGAGGCCGAGGCGGTGCTCGCCGAGCTGCCCGAGCTGCACACCGAGTTCTTCTGCTCGGCGAGGCTGCTCGCCCAGCTCCGGCTGCTGCACGGCGACCTGGACGGGGCGGACGCCACGCTGCGCGCCTGCGAGACGCACGCCGAGCGGCACGCGGCCGGGGCGCTCATCGAGGTGCAGGTGCTGCGCGCGGCGATCGAGCTCGAGCGCGCGAACTTCCGCGTCTCCGACGTGGCCTTCGACCGCGCCCTGCTGCGGATGGCGCGGGCCGGTCTGCGCGCCCCGCTGCGGCACGCGCCCCGCGGCGCGCTCGCGATGCTCCTGACGCGAGCCGCGGCACGGAGCCAGCCCGCCGGAGTCCCCGCCTTCATCGAGGGGCTGCGGGTGGCGCACGGGCTGCCGCTGCAGGCCGCCGACCCGCTGAGCGAGCAGGAGCTCCGGGTGGTCGAGCAGGCGGGCCGCGGCCTCACCGTGGGCGGGATCGCGCAAGCGCTCTTCATCTCGCCGAACACGGTCAAGACCCACCTGCGGCGCGTCTATCGCAAGCTCGGGGTCAACTCGCGGGAGGAGGCCGTGCTGCGCGCCCGCGCGTTCGGCCTGCTCGAGGAGGTCACCCCGAAATCACCCGCTCCGCGCGTGCGAAGGGGCGCGGGGTCATGATTAGATTCCATGCGTCGAGGCGCGAGTAGTCGTCCCTGATCCCGACTAGATCGGCCTCGGCCGCTGGCGGGCATTCGGCTGGTTACCGAGTGGCCCGCCAACCCCTTTAACCGGGGCGCGAGCGGGGCGTCGCGAGACGCCCCGCTCCTGCGGACGGGGGTGCGAGAAGGGGCGCCACCCCGCGAACGGGATGACGCCCCTCGGCGGGCGGCTCTCGCCGCTCGCGACTACTTGAGGACGACGGTCGCGCCGGCAGCCTCGAGCTGGGCCTTGGCCTTGTCGGCCGCCTCCTTGTTGACGCCCTCGAGGAGGGTCGCCGGGGCGCCGTCCACGAGAGCCTTCGCCTCGCCGAGGCCGAGGCTCGTGAGCGCGCGGACCTCCTTGATGACCTGGATCTTCGACGCGCCCGCGTTCTCGATGACGACGTCGAAGGAGTCCTTCTCCTCCGCCTCCTCGGCGGCGCCGCCGGCGCCGCCGGCGGCCGGGGCCGCGGCGACCGCGACGGGCGCGGCGGCGGTGACCTCGAAGGTCTCCTCGAACTTCTTGACGAACTCGGACAGCTCGATGAGCGAGAGCTCCTTGAACGCCTCGAGCAGCTCGTCGGTGGTGAGCTTGGCCATTGTGTGTCTCCTTGGTTCTGTGACTCGGGTGAGTCGGGTTCTGCGACCCGCGGCCTAGGCCGCGGACTCCTGCTTCGCGCGCAGCGCGTCGACCGTGCGAGCGGCCTGCGCGAGCGGCGCGTTGAACATGTAGGCCGCCCCGAACAGCGAGGCCTTGAAGGCGCCCGCCAGCTTGGCCAGCAGCACCTCCCGGCTCTCGAGATCGGCGAGCTTGCCCACCTCGGCCGCGGTCAGCGGGGCACCATCGAGGTAGCCGCCCTTGACCACGAGCAGAGGGTTCGCCTTGGCGAAGTCACGCAGGACCTTCGCGACGGCGACGGTGTCGCCGTGCACGAAGGCGAGCGCGGAGGGACCAGCGAGCTGGTCGTCCAGGTCGGAGATGCCCGCCTGGTTCGCCGCGATCTTCGTGAGCGTGTTCTTCACCACGGCATACGTCGCGTGCTCGCGGATCTCCTTGCGCAGCGACTTCAGCTGCGAGACCGTGAGCCCGCGATACTCGGTCAGCACGATCGCGTTCGAGCTGCGGAACTTGTCCGTCAGCTCGGCGACCGTCGCGTCCTTGTTCGCCATGGCGCTCCTGTGGTTCTCTCTCCGGCATCCACGGTGGATGCCGTGCCGAGCCGCCGCGCCCCTGTGGGTGGCCCCACGAAAAAAGCTCCGGCGCACACGCGCACGGAGCACACCCGATGGAACGGGATCACTTCACACGCCTGCGCAGGCTCCCTCACGGGACTTGGCTCCCTCGTCACGCTCGCGCGCACGACGGAGACCGGCGGTCTTCGGCCTCGACAAGGGTACGCGATCCGCCCCCGCCCCGCAAACGCGCGGGCCCCTCCCGCACCTTTTCGGCGTCGAGACTCCGAATCGACCTTCCGCGGCCCGTATGCGTCGATTCGGGGAATCTCGATGCCGGATCAGCGCGGGTCGGAGACGTCTGCCGACTCGGGATCCGGGGAGTCCGGGTCGGCGGAGGCCGGGTCGGCGGGAGCGTCGATCGCCGCGGCCGCGCGGCGGCGGGCGAGCAGCGCGGGCAGCGCGACCGCGCCCGCGAGCACGAGGACGAGGACGACGACCGCGACCACGGCGAGCGGCAGCCCGGAGTCGGCCGGCGCCTCCGGCTGTGCGACGGGAGCGAGCTCGAGGGAATCGAGCGGCTCCGGCGAGGCGACCCCGGACGAGCCGATGAGGAGCGGGGTCGCCGAGGTCGCGTCGACCGCGAACCACGCCCCGCGATCCGCGTCGTGAACGAGAGCGACCTCCGCGGGGAGCGCCGCGATCCGCTCCGCGAGCGCGGGGCTCGCAAGGAAGTCCGCGAGCTCGGGGAGGTGGTCGTCGGGGTTGATCCAGATCCGCGCGACGCCCACCGACTCGTCGGCGACCGTGATCGGCACGACCCACTCGTTGAGCAGCCGGGTCGCGTCGGCGAGTGCCGCCTCGCCGCGCGCGCCGTCCCCCGCGAGGACCTCCGGCGACCATCCCCACACGCGCGAGATCGCGCCCGTCTTCGTCGTGTCGTCGAAGTCGATGCCGTCGCCGGCCGCACCCGGCCCGTAGAACTGCTCGACGCGCTCGAGCATCCGGCCGCTCGCGACGTAGTCGGCGACCTCGGCGGGCACCGAGCCGAGCGTCGCCCGGGCGGGCGCGGCGACGACGAGCGCGAGCGCGGCGCCCGCGAGCAGCGCGGCGAGGGTCGAACGGCCCGGCCGGCTCATGGCGCGCCCACCACGACGGGACGCCTCCGGCGGAGCACGAGGAACGCGCCGAAGGCGACCGTCCAGCCGATCGCGACCGTCGTCGCGACGAGCTCGAGGCGACCGCCCAGCCCGGTCTGCCAGCGCGCGAGGGACAGGATCCCGCCCGCCCCCGCGACCGCGGCGACCGCGAGACTCGCGGCGAGCGAGACGCGCGCGAGCAGCGGATGCCCGACCGCGAAGGAGCACTGCAGCATCGCCCAGCACGCGGCCGCGAAGGCGAGCACCGCACACGTCGTGTGCACGAGATCCTGCCAGGTGAAGGTCGCGCCGACCGGGAGCGGGCATCCGGCCGTGCAGGTCACCTGCGAGGCGACCAGGAAGAAGGCGCACGCGACCCAGAGCGACACCGCCGGCCGCCAGACCCGCAGCACGGGCGGCCGGGAGCGCACCGCACGGCCCGCGAAGCCCACGAGAGCGCCGCCCGCGACGATGAGCAGCAGCGCGATCATGAAGGCCGGGGCGGTCGGCATGCCCTGCGCGCCGAGCTCGCTCACGTACACGTCGCGCGGCACGCCGAGCCGGGCGATCCAGATCACGACGAGGGCGACCGTCACGAGCAGGATGCCGAGCGCGCCCGCGACGCGCTCCGCGAGATCCCCCTTCACTGCGCGGTCTCGGGAGCCCGGCGCCGGCTCCACCACACGACGGCGGCGCCCACGGCCCCGATCACGAGGGCGATGAGCACGATGTAGAACGCGACCGAGACGTAGCCCTCCGGGGAGAGGGACGGGTCGAGGAACGGATACGGGTACCAGGTCTCGCGCTGCCGCACCGGGTCGTAGACGAGCGGTCCGCGGATCATCGTGTACACGGCCCACACGATCGGGAAGCCCACGACCCAGCCGAGGTGCCGCCACTCGAGCCGGCGGCGGCCCGGCGCGAGAGCCCAGTCGACGACGATGAGCACCGGGGCGACCACGTGCAGCACCTCGTTCGACCACGGCAGCGTGGCCCCCTGCGGCAGCTCGATGCCGCGCAACAGTACGTTGTAGACGATGCCGGTCACGGCCATGTAGCTCGTGACGCAGCCGCGCAGGATCGAGAACCAGGCCGGGTCGTCGCGCCTGAGCAGGAGCACGACCGCGCCGATCAGGAACACGGCGACCGCCCCGACGTTCGACTCGATCGTGAAGAAGCTGAAGAAGCTCACGAGCGGCACCGTGACGTCCGCGACCCCGGCCCCCGCCCAGTAGCCCAGGCTCGTGACGAGCTGCCCGACGATCGCCGCGATGCCCGCGACGGCACCCGCGAGCCGCAGCACGAGGAACAGGATGCGCATGGGGGAATGCTAGCGAGCCGGTCGAGCACGGCGGAGGGAATCATTTCCACCGCCGTGACATTTCCGTAACACTGCCGAATCATCCGCCGCATGTAATGGTGACGACCCTGGAGGCCACTGACCATGACCACGATGCGGGCGATCACGATGACCGGGCCGGGCGGTCCCGAGGTCCTCGAGACCGCCGAGATCGCCCAGCCGACGCGGGCGGGGGCGGAGGTGCTCGTCCGCGTCGTCGCGGCGGGCCTCAACCCCGTCGACGCCAAGACCCGCTCGGGCCGCGGAGCCGCCTCCGCGATCCCCCGCTACCCCGTCGTGCTCGGCAGCGACTTCTCGGGCGTCGTCGTCGAGGCCCCCTACGAGGCGCACCCGCTGCAGCCGGGCACCGAGGTCTACGGCATGGTGCCGGTGCCGCGGGCGGGCGGCTCCTACGCCGAGTACCTCACCGCGAACGTGCTCAACGTCACGCGCAAGCCCGCCCGGCTCTCGCACGTCGAGGCGGCGGCCGTGCCGCTCGCGGCGCTCACGGCATGGGGGATGGTCGTCGAGACCGCGAAGGCGCACGAGGGGCAGCGCATCCTCATCCACGCGGGCGCGGGGGGCGTCGGCCACTTCGCCGTGCAGTTCGCGGCCTACTTCGGCGCGCACGTCATCACGACCTCCTCGGCCCGGAACGCCGGCTGGCTGCGCGAGCTCGGCGCGGCCGAGGTCGTCGACTACGCTTCCGAGCGCTTCGAGGAGCGGATCGACCCGGTCGACGCGGTCGTCGACCTCGTGGGCGGGGAGGTCGCGACGCGCTCCCTCGCGGTGCTGCGCGCGGGCGGGATCATCGTGAACGGCCCGAGCGGATCGTGGCCGACCCTCGCCGAGGAGTGCGAAGCCGCGGGCGTGCGCGGCACGAGCTACCGCGTCGCCCCGGACGGCTCGACCCTCGCGGTCATCTCCCGGCTGCTCGAGTCGGGCGACGTGCGCGTGTACGTGGACGGCGTCGTGGACTTCGGCGGGATCGCGGAGGCGCATCGTCGCCTCGAGGCGGGCCACGCACGCGGCAAGCTCGTCCTCAAGGTCGCCGAGAGCTGAGCCCGGGTCGCGGGCCGCTCAGTCGAGGGCGCGCTCCATGACCCAGTCGTCCTCCCAGCGGTCGCCCACGAGGAAGCGCTTCGCGCCGACCCGCGCGAAGCCGTGCTTGGCGTAGAACCGCTGGGCGCGCGCGTTCTCCTCGTTGACGCCGAGCCACATCCCGGCCGCGCCGCGCGCGACGCCCTCCTCGAGGGAGGCGACGACGAGCCCCGCGGCGACGCCCGTGCCGTGCGCGTCCGGATGCGCGTAGCACTTGGAGAGCTCGACGGTCGGTCGCGCCGCGATCGCCGCCGCGACATCGGGGTCCTGCGGCTCGCCGAACACGAGCATCGTGTAGCCGACGAGCCGGCCGTCCTGCTCGGCGACGAACAGCGCGCGGGCCTCGTCGGCGAGGTAGGCCGAGAAGCGCTCCTCGCTCAGGTTCCGGGCGATGAAGTCGGCCTTCGCCGCCGCGGTCGTGTGCGGCGGGCAGGCGAGCGGGAAGGTGATCGCGGCGAGGGCGTGCAGGGCCGCGGCGTCCGCCGCTGTCGCCCGCCGGATCCCGCTCACGCTCTCACGCTACCTCCCGGAGGAACGACGGAAGGGCCCGCCGAAACGGCGAGCCCCTCCTGAACGGTGCCTGCTAGAGCGCCGCGACGTCGAGCGGGATGCCCGGGCCGAAGGTGGTCGAGAGCGACCCCTTCTGGATGTAGCGGCCCTTGGACGAGCTCGGCTTGGCGCGCTGGATCTCGTCGAGCGCGGCCTGCAGGTTCTCGGCGAGCTGGTCGCTTGAGAACCCGGCCTTGCCGATCACGAAGTGCACGTTGGCGTGCTTGTCGACGCGGAACTCGATCTTGCCGCCCTTGATGTCCTCGACCGCCTTCGCGGGGTTCGGGGTCACCGTGCCGGTCTTCGGGTTCGGCATGAGGCCGCGCGGGCCGAGCACCTTGCCGAGTCGGCCGACCTGGCCCATGAGCTCCGGCGTGGAGACCGCGGCGTCGAAGGCGGTGTAGCCGCCCGCGACCTTCTCGATGAGCTCCGCGCCGCCGACCTCGTCGGCGCCGGCCGCGAGGGCCGCCTCGGCCGCCGGGCCGGTCGCGAACACGATGACGCGCGCGACCTTGCCGGTGCCGTGCGGCAGGATGACCGTGCCGCGCACCATCTGGTCCGCCTTGCGCGGGTCGACGCCGAGCTTGAGGGCGACCTCGACGGTCGAGTCGAACTTCTTCGAGCCGGTCTCGCGGATCACCGCGACGGCCTCGTCGGGCGCGTAGAACTTGCCCGCCTCGATCTTCTCCGCGGCGGCGCGGTAGGCCTTGGACTTCTGAGCCATGATTACGCCTCCACCGTGATCCCCATCGACCGGGCGGTGCCGGCGATGATCTTCTCCGCGGCCTCGACGTCGTTCGCGTTGAGGTCGACGAGCTTCTGCTCCGCGATCTGGCGCACCTGCTCCTTGCTGAGCTTGGCGACCTTGACGGTGTGCGGGGTCGACGACCCCTTCTGCACGCCCGCGGCCTTCTTGATGAGCTCGGCGGCCGGCGGGGTCTTGAGGACGAACGTGAAGGAGCGGTCCTCGTAGACGGTGATCTCCACCGGGATGACGTTGCCGCGCTGCGACTCGGTCGCCGCGTTGTACGCCTTGCAGAACTCCATGATGTTCACGCCATGCTGACCGAGCGCGGGGCCGATCGGCGGGGCGGGGTTGGCCTGGCCGGCCTGGATCTGGAGCTTGATGAGCCCCGTCACCTTCTTCTTGGGTGCCATGTTCTCTTCTCTCTGTCGTGCGCCCCGAGGGGCGCGCTCCCGCAAGCCGGACCGAGTCCGGAAGCGGTGGGGATTCCGAGCGCGAATGCGCCCGGACGATTGTAGACGAAGACTAGAGCTTCGTCACCTGGTCGAAGGACAGCTCGACCGGGGTCTCGCGCTCGAAGAGCGAGACGAGGACGGTGAGCTTGCCGCTCTCCGGCTTGATCTCGCTGATCGTGCCGGGAAGGCCCGCGAACGAGCCCTCCTTGATCGTGATCGTCTCGCCGATCTCGAAGTCAACCTCGGCGGGGATGACGCGCGCCGCGGCGGCCTGGCCCTTCGATCCGCCCGACTTCGCGGGCGCCTCGACGACCTGCACGAGCGACTTGAGCATCTGGAACGCCTCCTCGAAGCGGAGCGGCGTCGGGTTGTGCGAGTTGCCCACGAAGCCGGTCACGCCCGGGGTGTGGCGCACGACCGACCAGCTGTCCTCGTTGAGGTCCATGCGCACGAGCACGTAGCCCGGGATCCGCACGCGCGTCACGAGCTTGCGCTGGCCGTTCTTGATCTCGACGACATCCTCCATGGGCACCTGCACCTCGAAGATGTAGTCCTCCATGCCCATCGAGGCGCGACGGCTCTCGATGTTCTGCTTCACGCGCTTCTCGAAACCCGCGTAGGAGTGGATGACGTACCACTTGCCCGGCTTGACGCGCAGCTCGGCGCGGAACTCGGCGTAGGGGTCGACCTCCGCCTCGTCCTCCTCGACCTCGTCGGCGGTCGCCTCGGCCGCGGCGTCCGCCTCGTCGGCGGAGTCGATGTCGAGGGCGTCGTCCACGACGGCGTCCGCCTCGGGGTCGGCCGCGGCGTCGAGGGCCTCGAGCAGGCTGTCGAGATCGGAGTCGGCCTCGTCCACGACGTGCACGGCCGAGTGCTCGGCGGCGTCGGCGGAGTGCTCCTCGCGCTCGAGCACGTTGCCCTCCTGCGCCTCGTCCTCCTCGGAGGACTGCTCGGCTGCGGTGGAGAGGTCGATGTCGCGGTCGCTCACAGTGCTTCTTTCGTCTATTCGTCGGTACGGTCGCTCGGGCGCACGTCGGCTACTGGCCGAGGTACGACCCGTCGCCGAACACCCAGGACACGAGCCAGCCGAAGCCGAAGTCGAGCCCGTACACGATCGCCATCATGATGACGACGAACACGAGGACGACGGCGGTGTAGCTGAACAGCTCGCGTCGGGTCGGCGTGACGACCTTCTTGAGCTCGTTGACGACCTGCCGGATGAAGAGAGCGATACGCGCGAACGGCCCGCGCCGCTCGGCACGGTCGCGCTTGGCGGTCGCGACGAGATCCTCGCTGGGCTCGTCGATCACGTTGCGTGCCACTCTCACTCCTTCGGACGTCGACGCCCCGGCTTCCCGGGGCTCGCAGGGCGGACAGGAATCGAACCTGCAACCTGCGGTTTTGGAGACCGCTGCTCTGCCAATTGAGCTACCGCCCTACGGCCGGTCGAATCCTCGCTCGTCGGATCACCCGTTTCCGGGCATGACGAAGCTTGGCGGATTCAACCACCTCGACCCAGTGTAGGGCATGCGCCCGGGAGGCTCCTCCGCGAGGTCGCCGAAAAAAATCCCGCCGAGCCGCGTCATAGCCCCACGGCGCCCCCGTCTCTCTTGTCGAGCGGGACTCAACCATCCGCTCGACACAACCAGCAGGGCGCAACGAACCGGGATCAGGACGGCGTTCGCACGACGGGACTCACCACCCCGTCTTGGGGATCACCCTCCTTCTCCTCGGCACCGGAGCCCGGGATCAGAAGGAATGACGTCGTGAACGCACCGAAGCATCCGCACACGGGGGGACGCGCTCCTCTCCTCGTCCGGGTCGGCGCGAGCGTGGGAAGCCTCGCTCTCGGCACCGGCCTCGCCCTCGCCGCTCCGCTCGCCGCCTCCGCGGACGAGCCGAAGGCGGCCTCCTTCGCCGACGGCACCTTCCTCTCGGGGCAGGTCCTCGGCATCGACCTGGACGACATCGTCGCGCTCGAGGGCGCCCGGGCCGAGAACGACGGCAGCCAGGGGACGCAGCTCGAGCGCAACCCGCTCAAGGCGACCGTGCTCGACTCGGTGACCCTCGCGAGCCAGCCCATCAACGTGGGCGGGCTCGGCAGCCTCATCCAGCTCGGCGCGGTCACGCAGTACGCGGAGGCGAACAGCGACGGCAGCTCCACCGGGGCGAGCGGCGCGGTGACCGACCAGGGCGCGATCGCGGCGGGCGGCGCCTCGAGCGCCCCGATCGGCACGACGACGATCGACCTCTCCGGACTCATCGGGCAGGATCTCGCCGGCACGCTCGCGAACCTCAAGCTGCAGCTCGTCGCGATCGCGGCGCGCGCGGACGGATCCCTCGACTCGACGACGGGCGACTACACGCTCGCGGGCGCGAAGCTGCAGTTCACGAGCCCCGCGATCGGCCAGCTCACCTCGAAGGTCTCGTCCTCCCTCGCCACCGTCAACCAGACCCTCGCGGGCCTCGAGGACGCGAACGGGCCGCTCGGCGGGCTCGTGCGGCAGCTCGTCTCGACGGCGAACCCGGCGCTCGCCCTCGCGGGGACCCAGATCGACCTCGGCCTGGACATCTCCACGGGCGACCTGCTCGCCGCGGTCTCGTCGATCCTCGAGGAGAGCTACGGCGACAGCGGGATCTCCTTCGATCTCGAGACGGGCGCCGTGACGGTCGACCTCGCCAAGTACGTCGGCGGGCTCAATGACCTGCCGCCAGGCACGGAGCTGCTGAGCGACGCGGTCGTGACAAAGCTCCTCACCTCGGTGACCGACACCGTGTCGACCCTCGCCGACCAGGTCGTCGCGAAGGTCCGCGCCCTGCTCGACCAGGCGACCGTCTCGGTGCACGCCGCGGCCGTGAGCGACGTCGCGCAGTCGCCGCTCGTGACTCAGGTCTGCGAGACGGTCCCGACGATCGTCGACGTCCCGGTGGACGTCGTGAACGGCGTGACGGGCGGGCTCGGCGACCTGACCGGCGGGCTCGGCGGACTCCTGGGCGGGGTCGTCGGAGGAGTCGGCGACGTCGTGGGCGGCGTCACCGGGACCGTGCAACAGGTCGTCAACCAGGTCGTGTGCCACGACGTGACCCAGGCGGTCGCGCCGCTGCGCACCTCCCTCGCGCTCGACCTCTCCGCGACCGTGAAGCAGCTGCTCTCCGGCGCGGCGGCGAACGCGCGGGCCACGCTGACCCTCCCGGCCGGTGTCACGGTCGACGTGCCGCTCTCCGCCACGATCGACGGGATCGGAGACGTGCTGAGCGGCGCGCTCGGCCAGGACGGCGCGATCGGCGCGCTCATCCGAGCCCTCGACGCGAACCTGGTCTCCCCGGCGGTGACCGGCCTGCTCGGCTCGGGCAGCTCGGTCGAGCACATCCTCACCGACCTGCTCTCGGTCAAGGTCAACCTGCAGGAGACCTCGGTGGTCGGCGGCGGCTTCGGCACCGCACGCACCGCGACGGCCGGCACGCGGTTCACGGAGACCGCGGTGCGGGTCTCGGTGCTGCCGGCGCTCGGCGGCGCGGCGACCATCAACCTCGCGCAGGCGACGGTCGGCCCGAACGCCTCGGCGCCCGGCGGAGACGACGGCGACAACGACGGGGATGACGACGGCGACGGCGACAACAACGGCGGCGGCGACAACGGCGGCGGCGACAACGGAGGCTCCGGCGGCACCGTGACCGCCCACGGCGCGAACCTCGCGGTCTCGGGCATCGGGATCGCCGTCCTGGTCGCCCTGTTCCTCGCACTGGTGGCAGCGGGTGCCTACCTCGTGCGAGAGGGCTACCGGCGTCGCAAGGGCGACCTGATCGCCTAAGCCGGGTGGCTCATCGGAGCCGGGATCGCCGTCCCCCCACACCTCGACGGTCCCGGCTCCATCCCCCCAGGAGGGCGGGGCGCTTCGGGTGCGCCCCGCCCTCCTTTCCTGTGCCTTCCCTGCGGCGCGGGGGCGCCGCGCAGCCGCGTAGGCTGGGGAGCCGTGGAACGTGTCTCGCAGCGTGTCGGATCGATCGCCGAGTCGGCGACCCTCAAGGTCGACACGAAGGCCAAGCGGCTCGCTGCGGAGGGCCGCCCGATCGTGAGCTTCGCCGCGGGCGAGCCGGACTTCGCGACCCCCGCGCACATCGTCGAGGCCGCGGCGGAGGCGGTGCGCGATCCGCGCAATCATCGCTACACCCCGGCCGCCGGGCTCCCGGAGCTGCGCGAGGCGATCGCCGCGAAGACGCTGCGCGACTCCCACCTGGAGGTCGCGCCTTCCCAGGTGATCGTCACGAACGGCGGCAAGCAGGCCGTCTATCAGGCCTTCGCGACCCTGCTCGACCCGGGCGACGAGGTGCTCATGCCGACGCCGTACTGGACGACCTACCCGG
>Ga0164243_10010337_pt1 | contig 13428 bp, 14 predicted proteins | sample OricompcompostOP_FD_108781 | JGI IMG/M metagenome (GOLD analysis project Ga0164243, IMG submission 108781) | Organic Plus compost microbial communities from Emeryville, California, USA - Original compost - Organic plus compost (OP) | ecosystem: Engineered > Solid waste > Mixed feedstock >... | reverse complement strand
CCGCTCATTCCAACTGCCGACACCGTCGATGGCCTCCTGACCCGTGACGCCGACATCTGCTCCAACCCGATGGTGCGAGACGATGTTCCCGCAGGCCAGGTGGTTACCCTCACCATCAGTACGCCGATGGCGAACGTGAGACCCACTGTCCTGCGTGTCGCCCCCTCCCACTAGGGATGTCTTACCCGCTGGGACTGACACTCCATTCCGTAGCCCCCGGTTCCCTCCGCTACGGGCGAACAACCTTGCGCCACCTCACGCCTCCGAGCGCCCCCCGGAGCGGCACGCTCCGCAGTCGTCCCGGCGCACACCGTAACCGTCCGGGTGATCCGGCTGTTCACCGGACATGGTCGGCCCCCGCCCCGCGGTCGCCGCGGAACCCGCCGTGATCCCCCCGCCCCGTCGGCCGCTCGATCCGCACGCGCCGCTGCGCCGCTGGTACGGCACGGTCCTCGGCTGGGCGGCGCTGCTCACCCCGCCCGGCCCGGCGCCGCGGCTGCGCCTGGGGGTGCGGTTCGACGTGCTGGACGTCCCGGCCGAGGCGGGCCGGGCCGCGCTGCGCCATCTCGCCCCCGGGTCGCCGGTGGCGGCCCTGGGCGGCCGGATGCGGCTGCTGGTGGCGGCGGGGAGCGCCCCGGAGGTGCCGGGGGTGCTGGACTGGCTGGAGTGGGGCGCGCTGCCGCTCGACCTGGCGGTGCTCGGCGCGGGCTCCCACATGCAGGCGCCCCTGCCGCCCGGGCAGGGGCTAATGCCGCCCGTTCGAGACTCCGCCAGCCGGGCCGTGCCATGGAAGCCAGGCGAAATGCGGCCGCTTCCACCCCGCCACCCGGGTTCCGCTCAGGGGGCCGCCGTATGGGTGCGGCCCCCCGAGCCTGGGGGCGAGGTCGAAGCCTCGTTGCCGACACTGTCGGCGCATGGGGGCGGTAAGGGCGCCCCCGATCTGGTGCGGGTGCTGAACACGGCGGCGACGCACTGCCACCGTCTACGGCTGCGGCACGAGTCTGCCCAGCCGGCCTTCGGTCCGTAGCTCAGCCGTTAGCCTTCTCATAGGCCTCGCGGATACTCGCGGGCACACGACCGCGGTCGTTGACCTCGTAACCGTTGTCCTTCGCCCACGCGCGGATCTGCGCGGTGTCCTGGCTGCCGCCGCCGGACGCGGCACGTGCTTTTCCACGCCCGCCCGAAGAACGGCCTCCGGTGCGACGGCCACCCTTCAAGTAAGGCTCGAGAAGGCCACGGAGCTTGTCCGCATTGGCGGTCGTGAGATCGATCTCGTACGTCTTGCCGTCCAGCGCGAACGTCACGGTCTCGTCCGCCTCGCCGCCTTCGAGGTCATCGACAAGAAGGACCTGAACCTTCTGTGCCACCGGATTTCCTTTCATCAGTGGTGAGGGCCGGGGCGCGGCGTCTGCCGTTTCGCCGTCCCCTGTTATAAACAGTGTTGCACTACGCCGGAAAGCAAACCGCTTTTGCCGAAAAAACACAAACCCCCGGGAGGAACGAACGTCCCACGCAGGTCCAGAAACTTGCGCGTATCGGACATAGGTGTCCCAGACCCGCTCGCCTGGGGGAATACGGCTTGACGAACAGCGATCACAGGTGCAGGAGCATCCGGGTGTTACCCAAGGTGTTCGGCTTCACTCGTTCGAGTCCCAGGAACTCTGCAACGCCTTCGTCGTAGGAACGCAGCAGCTCGGCGTAGACATCCGTGTCGACCGGGGTCTCCCCGATCTCGACGAAACCGTGCTTGCCGAAGAAGCCCACTTCGAAGGTGAGACAGAAAACCCGGCGAACCCCCAGCCAGCGCGCGGTGTGTAGCAACTTCTCGAGCACTTGATGCCCGACGCCGGCGCCCCGCAGGCCGGGCTTCACGGCCAGGGTTCGGACTTCCGCCAGGTCTTCCCACATCACGTGCAGGGCACCGCAGCCGACGACCTCGCCGTTGTCGTCACGTTCCGCGACCCAGAACTCCTGGATGTCCTCGTAAAGCGTGACTGGGGCTTTGTCGAGCAGGATGTCGCGCTGGACGTACGCATCGAGGAGTCGGCGCACCGCCGGGACATCGCCGGTACGCGCCCGCCGGACGGTGATGGCTTTTGCCATGACTTCCGCACTCCCCGCCGAGACGCTTCCCTCGGAGTGGCCCTCTGCTGACATGAGTGGACGCTATCGCCCGCTGAGTCCCGGTGCTCAGCTGGGGTTCTCTTGGGCGCTATCACCGCGCGTACCGTACCGCTGGACGGACTCGACTGATTCCGGGCCCTGGACGATGCGTACTGCGTCTCGCAGGACGGTGCGTTGTTCCTCGCTCATCATGCCGAAGAACGCGACGAGAGCAGCGGCGGGGTTGTCGCTCTGCGACCAGGCATCGTTCATCAGGGCTGCAGCGTAGGCCGCACGAGTGGAGACTGCCTCATAGCGATAGGCCCGGCCTTCCGCTTCACGTCGGACCCAGCCCTTCTGATGAAGATTGTCCATAACGGTCATCACTGTTGTGTACGCAATGGACCGTTCCTCCTGAAGGTCTTCCAGGACTTCTCGAACGGTCACCGGACGGTTCCACTTCCACACCCGCGTCATGACCGCGTCTTCGAGTTCTCCCAAGGGGCGAGGCACAACTCAAGATATTACTGGCAGAAGCGATCACCTGCCCCCTGATACCCATCCTCGCGAGCAAACATGATCAAAATGGGCGCATGCTTGGTAGTCGGGCGCTACAAGCGCTACCCCACAACGCCGACGCCGCATGGGTCAGGCATCAGGTCGGGCTGAGGCACTACGCGACGCCGCGCGCGCGAGAAGGGCGTCCACCGCCGCGTCCTCCTTACCCTTGTTCACTCCGCCTTGCGTCTTCACAATCACTCGAATCAACCCACCGAAGAACACGGCCATCACAGCCGGGGGGAGAAGTGCCGAGACATAGTCCATACACCCAGCGTAGCCACGGGCCACGTCGATCTTCACTCGGGGCGGTCAGCCAGCCACCAGTTGCCGGGGCGGGGCAGGCGGCGAGGTAGGCCTCCGACGGGGAAAGACCTCGCCCGGGGTGGGAATGGGCCGGCCCGGCTTCGGGGCAGCGGGCGGCGGCGCCGAGGGCTTCTCAGCGGGCCGCTTGCGGGATGGCATTGCGGGCTCCTCGCACCCGGAAGCCTGACTCGGCAGAACGGTCCATCCCCCCCGCGTGAGACCACGGCGCCCCGGGAGTACCACTAGGCGGGCACGGGAAGCCGGGATAGGCGAGCCGCTGGCGGGTTCCACAGCCGCAACGGGCTGGCTACGGGCGAGCAGGGCAGCAGCCAAGGGGTTGCCTCGGAGGCCCGTCAGAGCAGCGACGTCGTCTGACGCAAGTCGGTGTCCGACATCCAGGGCCTCCCTCAGGAGGGTCAGGTATCCAAGTGCGGCGCCGGGCAGGGCCGCGCGATACCGGGCCAAATCAGCCTCCAGGAAGGACCTCGACCGCGCACCTTCGCGCATCGCCTCGTCAAGCGACTCGGCGAGGAGGAGGCAGTCCCGAACGTCCTTGGCCGAGGCGGGGCCGGGATGCAAGGCAAGGGCGAGGGCGCGGCGAAGCACACACAGCTCCTCCGCACCAAACACCATGCCACCATGGATTCCATAGGGTTTGGGCATACCGCAACAATACGCGCTAATCGGACATGGCCGATGTGCGTGATTAAGTGTCGCAACCCAAACCCAGGCAGGGGTACAGCCCGCCGCATCGACGCCCGCGTTGGTGGGGAAGCACCCGCCCTGGCACGAATCACATTCGGGCGACGTTGCGTTCGTAGACCAGGCGCAGCCCGATCAGGGTCAGCCACGGCTCGTGCTCGTCGATGACGGTGCTCTCCCCGAGCACCGTCGGCGCCAGCCCGCCCGTGGCGATCACCGTCACGTCGTCGGGGTCGTCCGCGAGCTCGCGCGCCATCCGGGTGACGACCCCGTCGACCTGGCCCGCGAAGCCGTAGACGATGCCGGACTGCATCGCCGCGACCGTGTTCTTGCCGATCACGGTCCGGGGGCGGGCCACCTCGATCTTCCGCAGCTGCGCGGCCTTGACGCCGAGGGCCTCCACCGAGATCTCGATACCGGGCGCGATCACGCCGCCGACGTACTCCCCGCGCGCGGAGACCGCGTCGAACGTGGTCGCCGTGCCGAAGTCGACGACGATCGCCGGGCCGCCGTACAGCTCGTTCGCCGCGACCGCGTTGATGATGCGGTCGGCGCCGACCTCCTTGGGGTTGTCGAACTGGATCGGCACGCCCGTCTTCACGCCCGGCTCGACGAGGACGGCGGGGACGTCGCCGTAGTAGCGGCGGGTCACCTCGCGCAGCTCGTGCAGGACCGACGGGACGGTCGCGCAGATGGCGATGCCGTCGATCCCGTCGCCCAGTTCGTCACCGAGGAGCGGGTGCATGCCCATCAGGCCCTGGAGCAGGACCGCGAGCTCGTCGGCGGTGCGGCGCGCGTCCGTGGAGATGCGCCAGTGCTCGACGATGTCCTCGCCGTCGAAGAGGCCGAGGACCGTGTGGGTGTTGCCGACGTCGATCGTGAGCAGCATGCCGGTACCTACTCCGCCGCTCGCAGGTCCAGGCCGATGTCCAGGATCGGCGAGGAGTGGGTGAGGGCGCCGACCGCGAGGTAGTCCACGCCGGTGTCCGCGTACGCCTTGGCGTTGTCCAGGGTCAGCCGGCCGGACGCCTCCAGGGCGGCGCGGCCGTCGACGAGCGCCACGGCCTCCTCGCACTCGCCCGGCGTGAAGTTGTCCAGCAGGATCAGGTCGGCACCGGCGTCCACGACCTCGCGGAGCTGGTGCAGCGTGTCGACCTCGACCTCGATCGGCACGTCCGGGAAGGTCTCCCGGACCGCCTTGAAGGCCTGCGCCACCCCGCCCGCCGCGACGACGTGGTTGTCCTTGACCAGGGCCGCGTCCGACAGGGACATGCGGTGGTTGACGCCGCCGCCGCAGCGCACGGCGTACTTCTCCAGCGCGCGCAGCCCCGGCGTCGTCTTGCGGGTGTCGCGGACCTTCGCCCGGGTGCCGTCCAGGGCGTCCGCCCACGCGCGCGTGGCCGTCGCGATGCCCGACAGGCGGCACAGGATGTTCAGCGCGCTGCGCTCGGCGGTCAGCAGGTCGCGGGTGCGGGTGGTCACGGACAGGAGCTTCTGCCCCGCCGTGATCCGGTCGCCGTCCTCGACGTGCCGCTCGACCTCGAACTCGTCCTCGCAGACGATCGAGAGGACCGCCTCGGCGACCCTGAGGCCGGCCACGACGCCGTCCTCACGGGCGGCGAAGTCGGCGGTGGCGACGGCGTCCTCGGGGATGGTCGCGACCGTCGTCACGTCCACGCCGCCGGCGAGGTCCTCCTGGAGGGCCACGTTGGCGATGTCCTCGACCTCGACGGGGTCGAGACCCGCGTCGGCGAGGAGCTGGGCGAGCGCGGGGTCGAGCCCGCACTCCAGGTACTCCTCGCCGCCGCCGCAGGCGCAGTCGTCGCCGCAGCCGCCGTTCGAGGCGAGGGGAAGGTCGGGGGTGGTCACTGCTGTCACTGCTCCTGGGGCCGGGTCGGGGGGAGGTCTGCGGTGTCGGTGGTGTGCACGGCCAGTGTGCGGTCGGGGTTCAGGCGTACGACGATGTGGCGCCGCCAGGACGTGTCGTCCCGGTCGGGCCGGTCCTCGCGCCAGTGGCAGCCCCGGGTCTCCTGGCGCATCCGGGCGGCGGCCACCAGGGCGCGCGCCACGCACAGCAGGTTCGTGGCCTCCCAGGTGTCGACGCCGGGCTCGGCGGTCTTGCCGTTCTCCAGGAGGGCGTCGCGGGCCTCGGCGCGCAGCCGCTCGATCCGCTCGGCGGCCTCGGTGAGGGAGGCCTCGGAGCGGATCACGCCGGCGCCCTCGGTCATGATCCGCTGGATCGCGAAACGGGCCTCGGGGGCGAGCAGGGGGTGCCCGGTCTCCGCGTCCGGCACGGGCTGCGGCACGCGCGCGGGGAGGGCGCCGGCCGCGCGGGCCCCGGCGATGTCGGCGGCGATGCGCTCGGCGTAGACGAGCCCTTCGAGGAGCGAGTTCGACGCGAGGCGGTTGGCGCCGTGCACCCCGGTGCAGGCCACCTCGCCGCACGCGTACAGGCCGGGGACGGTCGTACGGCCCCGGGGGTCGGTGCGCACGCCGCCCGAGGCGTAGTGGGCGGCCGGGGCGACCGGGATCGGCGTGGTGACGGGGTCGATGCCGTGGGCGCGGCAGGCGGCGAGGATCGTCGGGAAGCGGTGCTCCCACATCTCGGCGCCGAAGTGCCGGGCGTCGAGGAACATGTGCTCCGCGCCCTGCTCCAGCATCCGCCGCGTGATGCCCTTGGCGACGATGTCCCGGGGCGCGAGCTCCGCCAGTTCGTGCTGTCCGACCATGAAGCGCACGCCGTCGGCGTCGACCAGGTGGGCGCCCTCGCCGCGGACCGCCTCGGAGACCAGCGGCTGCTGGCCCTCCGCCTCCGGCCCGAGGAACAGGACGGTCGGGTGGAACTGCACGAACTCCAGGTCGCTGACCTCGGCGCCCGCGCGCAGCGCGAGGGCCACGCCGTCGCCGGTGGACACCGACGGGTTCGTCGTCGCCGAGAAGACCTGGCCCATGCCGCCGGTCGCCAGGACCACGGCGGGCGCGTGCACGGCGCCCACGCCGTCGTGCTGGCCCTCGCCCATGACGTGCAGGGTGACGCCCGCGGTGCGGCCCTCGGCGTCCGTGAGGAGGTCGAGCACCAGCGCGTTCTCGACGGTGCGCAGGCCCCGCGCGCGGACGGCCTCGACCAGGGCGCGGGAGATCTCCGCGCCGGTCGCGTCGCCGCCCGCGTGGGCGATGCGGCGGCGGTGGTGGCCGCCCTCGCGGGTGAGCTCCAGCTCGCCCTCGGAGGACTCGTCGAAGTGGGCGCCGGTCTCGATCAGCCGGCGGACGGCGTCGGGGCCCTCGGTGACGAGGATGCGCACGGCCTCCTCGTCGCACAGCCCTGCCCCGGCCACCAGGGTGTCGTCCAGGTGCTGCTCGGGGGTGTCGCCCTCGCCGAGCGCGGCGGCGATGCCGCCCTGGGCCCAGCGGGTCGAGCCGTCGTCCAGGCGCGCCTTGGTGACGACGACGGTGGTGAGGCCGGCCGCCTCGCAGCGCAGGGCGGCCGTCAGGCCCGCCACGCCGGAGCCGACGACCACGACGTCCGCGGAGACGGCCCATCCTGGTGCGGGCGCGTGCAGTCGTATGCCTGTGCTGGTCACGAGGCGGCTCCGAAGGTGAGGGTGATGTTGTCGATCAGCCGGGTCGCGCCGACCCGGGCGGCGACGGCGAGGACGGCCTCGCCGGTGAAGTCGTCCCCGATCTCGGTGAAGTCGGACGGGTCGACGAGGGCGAGGTAGTCCAGTTCGAGCGGCGGCGTGAGCCGGGCGGCGTCGTCCAGGACCAGGCGGGCGGCGGCGCGGACGGCCGCGGCGGAGCCGGGCGTGGCCTTGGCGACGGCGTGCGCGTCGGCGGCGGCACGGGACTCGCCGAGAGCGCTGAGCGCCTCGGCACGCGCACGCGTGGCAGGCACCTCGCGGGCCCGCGCGCGCAGCGCCTCCTGGGCCGCGTGCCGGTCGGCGCCCGCGAACAGGGCCTGCGACAGGGCGAGCGCGGTGCGCCGCTCCGCGGGCGAGAGGTAGCGGTTGCGGCTGGACAGCGCGAGGCCGTCCTCCTCGCGCACGGTCGGGACGCCGACGATCTCCACGGAGAAGTTCAGGTCGCGGACCATCCGGCGGATCAGCGCGAGCTGCTGGGCGTCCTTCTGCCCGTACAGGGCGACGTCCGGCCGGGTCAGGTGCAGCAGCTTGGCGACGACGGTGAGCATGCCGTCGAAGTGGCCGGGGCGCGAGGCGCCCTCCAGCCGCTCCCCCATCGGTCCCGCGGTGACCCGGACCTGGGGTTCGCCGCCCGGGTAGACCTCGTCGACGGCCGGGGCGAACACGACGTCCGCGCCCGCCCGTCCGGCGACCTCGACGTCGGCGTCCAGGGTGCGCGGGTAGCGGTCGAGGTCCTCGCCCGCGCCGAACTGGAGGGGGTTCACGAAGACGGTGACGACGACCTCGCCGTCCGGCCCGGCGATCCGGCGGGCGGAGCGGATCAGGGTGGCGTGGCCCTCGTGCAGGGCGCCCATCGTCATCACGACGGCACGGCGGACCGTACGCACGCGCGCGTGCAGTTCGACGGCGGTGCGCAGCAGGGTGGTGGTCATCGGGCCTCTCCCTCGGCGCCGTCGGTCCCGGTCGCGAGCACGTCGAGCAGGTCCTCGGCGAGCTCCGGCTTCAGCAGCCCGTGGGCCAGGGCGCGGTCGGCGGTGGCACGGGCCATCGCCAGATAGCCGGCGACCGTCCCCGGCGCGTGCTTGCGGAGCTCGGTGACGTGCGCGGCGACGGTGCCCGCGTCGCCGCGCGCGACGGGACCGGTCAGGGCGGCGTCACCGGAGCGCAGGGCATTGTCCAGGGCTGCGCCGAGCAGCGGGCCCAGCATCCGGTCGGGGGCGGCCACACCCGCCTCGCGCAGCAGCTCCATGGCCTGGGCGACCAGGGTGACCAGGTGGTTCGCGCCGAGGGCGAGGGCCGCGTGGTAGAGCGGGCGCCGCTCCTCGGCGATCCACTCGGGCTCGCCGCCCATCTCGATGACGAGGGCCTCGGCGGCCAGCCGCAGCTCCTCCGGGGCGGTGACGCCGAAGGAGCAGCCGGCCAGGCGCTGCACGTCGACGGGGGTGCCGGTGAAGGTCATCGCCGGGTGCAGGGCCAGCGGGAGCGCGCCCGCGCGCAGGGCGGGGTCCAGCACCTTCGCGCCGTACCGCCCGGAGGTGTGCACGATGAGCTGGCCGGGGCGGACCGCGCCGGTCTCGGCGAGCCCCTCGACCAGGCCGGGCAGGGCGTCGTCGGGCACGGTCAGCAGCACGAGCTCGGAGCGGGCCAGGACCTCGGCGGGCGGCACCAGCGGCACCCCGGGCAGCAGGTGCTCGGCGCGGCGCCGGGAGGCGTCGGAGACCCCCGAGACGGCGACCGGGCGGTGTCCGGCCAGTTGGAGGGACGCGGCGAGCGCGGGGCCCACGCGGCCGGCGCCGACGACACCGACGGTGAGCCGCGCGGGGCGGTCCCTGGGATCCGGCTGTTGGCTTGTACTCACTCGACGGTGGCCTTCCCGTTCCAGTCCGCTCGGGGTACCGGACGATTTCTCGTCATGTTAACGCGATTGGTTCGGGAGGGCCCCGGCCGTCCACAGGCTGTGGGCCATCGCACGGCCCCGGATCCGGGGGCGCGGGCGGCCGGTGCCGCGTAATCCGGGTGCTCGCGCGCACCGCCGTACGGGATCATCCCCGGATGAGCGACACGCAGCCGCGGCGCGGCCACCAGCAGGACGACACGTCGGACGAGGAACGCCGGGAGCGGCTGGGCGAGCGGCGCATCACCGCCCAGCGCACCGCGTCGCGCGTGCTCGCGCGCCACGGCTTCCAGCAGACCCTGCGGGAACGCCTGGCCGTGCTGGAGGCGGCCAAGGACGTGTACGACCTGGACGAGCCGTCGGACGTCTACGGCAACCGCGTCGTCGAAGCGCTGGAGGAGAAGGTCGCCGGGCTGCTCGGCACGGAGGCCGCCGCGTTCTTCCCGACCGGCACCATGGCCCAGCAGATCGCCCTGCGCTGCTGGGCGAGCCGCACCGGGAACCCGGCGGTCGCCCTGCATGCGCTGAGCCACCCTTTGGTGCATGAACGGGACGCGCTCAGCCAGGTCAGCGGCCTGCGCCCGGTGCGGGTGACGTCCGAGCCCCGGATGCCGACGGCCGCCGAGGTGCGTGACCTCGCGGAGCCCTTCGGGACGCTGATGCTCGAACTGCCCCTGCGGGAACCCGGGTTCGTGCTGCCCACCTGGGAGGAGCTGACCGAGGTGGTGGAGGCGGCGCGCGAGCGGGACGCCGTGGTGCACTTCGACGGCGCCCGGCTGTGGGAGTCCACGGTCCACCTCGGCCGCCCGCTCAAGGAGATCGCGGGCCTCGCGGACAGCGTGTACGTGTCGTTCTACAAGTCGCTCGAAGCCTTCGGGGGCGCCGCCCTGGCGGGCCCCGGCACCTTGATCGAGGAGGCGAAGACCTGGCGGCACCGCTACGGCGGCCAGGTCTTCCAGCAGTTCCCCACCGCCCTGTCGGCACTGGTGGGCCTGGAGACGCGACTGCCCCGGCTGCCCGAGTACGTCGCCCACGCGCGCGTGGTCGCCGCCGCGCTGCGCGAGGCGCTGGCGGCGTCCGGCGTGCCGTGGGCGCGGGTCCACCCCGAGCCGGCGCACACCCACCAGTTCCAGGTGTGGCTGCCGTACGGCACCGACGTGCTCACGGAGGCGGCGGTCCGGCAGGCGGAGGAGACCGGGACGTTCCTGTTCGCCCGCGCGTGGGAGGCCGCCGGCCCCGGACTGTCCTTCACCGAGGTCGCCGTCGAGGCCGCCGGGCTCGACTGGTCGGCCGACGACGTGCGGAAGGCCGTCGCCGGGTTCGCGGCCCGGCTGGAGGAGGTCAGCCGCCGGGAGACCGCTTAGCCGCCGCGAGACCGCTCAGGCGTGCCGCCACCGGTCCAGGGCCCGCCGGACCGGGCCGCGGGCCGGGCGGCCCGCCAGGACGGCCCGGAACTCCCGCAGCTCGCGGACCTCGCGCAGGACCCGCCGGTCGTGGCTGCCCGGAGCCGGGGGTACGGCCTCCCCGAGCGACCGCGCCCGGTACGTGTCGAGGAGGTGGTCCTGGATGCTGCTCATGGCCGATCGTCCTCTCGCGGTCAGCGGGGCGACGGGCGGCTCCGCGGCCCCTTCGGACCTCCCAGACTGCTCCGGGTCCGGGGTGCTGTCGCGTCGATTGACGGCCGCCGTCAATCGACGGCCGCGTTGTCGGTGGCGGGGTGCACCATGAGGGCATGAGCGTGAGCATCGACATCGCGGGGCTGCGGCCGGAGAGGGTCGCCGTCGTGCCCTCCCCCCTCGCCGAGCTCGGCATGGCGCTGCACGCGCTGTCCGAGCCGGGGCACCACCCGGGCCTCCAGGGCTGGGTGACGGGCGTGACGGCCCGGCTCGACCCGCATCTGGCCGACCGGATGTGCGAGGCCGACTTCCTGTGGCGGACGACGTTCTCCGACCTGTTCCTGCCCTACGCGGGCGTCCCGGGCGGCGCCCTGCCCGGCGCGACGCTCGCCGAGGAGCTGGACCTGCTGGACAAGCTCTCCGACGAGCAGTTCGTGGACGCGGCCCTGGAGTTCACCTGCGCCCTGCCCTACGGCACCCCGAGCCCGAGCGTGCTGGCCGACGCCGAGCTGCGCCGCCGCTCCCTGGAGCTGGCCGCCGCGCGCGGGCCGCAGCAGCTGCGCTTCACCAGGCGTCTGCTCGACGAGCCGGCGCTGATCCGGGCCTGGCTGCGGCAGTTCCTGGAGGACTGCGACGAGGCGTTCTTCGCCGACGCCTGGTCCCGGCTGCGCCACCAGCTGACCGCGGACGCCCGCCGCAGGACCGACCTCCTGCGGCGCAAAGGGCTGACCGAGGCGCTGACGTCGATCTCCGCCGCGGTGAGACTCGACGAGGCCGCCGGACGCATCACCATCGACAAGCTCCGCCAGGGCCACAGCCTCATCAAGGACGGCGGTCTGCTGCTCGTGCCGACCAGCCTGGGCTGGCCGCACCTCACGGTGCTGCACCGGCACGGCTGGCAGCCCGTCCTGCACTACCCGGTCGGCTCCCCGGAGATCGCGGCACCGCCGTCGGTCGGGCAGCTGACCCTGCGCATGACCGCCCTGTCCCACCCGGTACGGATGCAGCTGTGCCGCAACCTCGCCCGCAGCACGTACACCACGAGCGAGCTCGTGGCGATCCACGGCATGTCCGCCCCGGAGATATCCCGGCACCTGAGCGTCCTCAAGAAGGCGGGCCTGATCACCACGCGCCGCCGGGGGCGCTACGTCCTGTACCAGCTGGACGTGCCCGCGGTGGCGCGGCTCGGCAGCGACTTCCTCGAAGCGCTGCTGCGCTGACGGCGTACGGGACGCGCGCCGCCGTCAGTCGAAGCGGATGTGCCGGATCCCGACCGCGGCCTGCCGCAGCCGCGTGCGGACCGCGCCCTCGTCGTTGGGCCGGAGCTCCAGCCCGGCCAGCACGGCGATCCGGTCCGCCGTCCTCGGCACACTCGTGCGGTCGGTCCACAGGTGCTCGGCGAACTCGGGCTCACGCAGCCGCTCCAGGCAGTGGTCGAGCCGGGACACCGCCCAGCTCTCCCGTCGCAGCCCGGCGCTCTTCCCGGCGACGTACCGCGTCAGATGCCCGAAGCCGCGCTCGCGCAGGCGCCTGAGGACGGTCTCGCGCTCGGCGAGCAGCGTGAAGTGCCGGACGTCGTGGCCCAGTTCACGCAGCCGGCCCACGGTCTCGGCGAAGTGGCCCGGGTCCGTGACGGTCATCGGCGCGATGACCACGCCGTCGTGCCGGGTGAGGGCCAGGTCGAGGACCTCGACGACGCCCTGCCGCCAGGCGGCCAGATCCTGGAAGTCCCCGCGCAGCTCGGGCGGGAGCATGCGGTGCAGGCCGAACCCGGCGTGCTCGGGGTCGCAGACGACGCTGCCGGGCAGCCGGCGCCGGATCTCGTGTGCGGTCTGTGTCTTGCCGCCCCCGAAGGGGCCGTTGATCCACAGGAGCATGCGCAGACCCTGGTAGGCGTTCAGCAGTGGGCGCTCAGCCGTGCCCGCCCGCGCGGACCAGACCCGTCTCGTAGGCGAGGACGACCACCTGCACGCGGTCGCGCAGGCCCAGCTTGGTCAGGATGCGGCCGACGTGGGTCTTCACGGTGGCCTCGGACAGTACCAGCCGGGCCGCGATCTCCCCGTTGGACAGGCCCTGCGCGACCAGCACCATGACCTCGCGCTCCCGGTCGGTGAGCCGCTCCAGCTCCTTGTGCTTCGGCTCCCCTCCGGTGGAGGGCAGCATGGGCGCGAACCGGTCCAGCAGCCGCCGCGTCGTCGACGGGGCCACCACGGCGTCGCCGCTGTGCACCGCGCGGATCGCGCCGAGGAGTTCCGCGGGCGGCACGTCCTTGAGCATGAACCCGGAGGCGCCGGCCTTCAGCCCCGAGAACGCGTACTCGTCGAGGTCGAAGGTGGTCAGGATCAGCACCTTGGGCGGCTCGGGCTCCGAGCAGATGCGGCGGGTGGTCTCCACGCCGTCCAGCTTCGGCATGCGGACGTCCATGAGGACGACGTCGACGGCGGTCGAGCGCAGCACCTGGAGGGCCTCGACGCCGTCCCCCGCCTCCGCGACGACCTCCATGTCCGGCTGGGCGGCGAGCACCATCCGGAACCCGGTGCGCAGCAGCACCTGGTCGTCGACGAGCATCACGCGGATCGTCATCGGGGCCTCTTCCGTTCGGTCGTCTCTG
>Ga0164243_10010336_pt1 | contig 13430 bp, 15 predicted proteins | sample OricompcompostOP_FD_108781 | JGI IMG/M metagenome (GOLD analysis project Ga0164243, IMG submission 108781) | Organic Plus compost microbial communities from Emeryville, California, USA - Original compost - Organic plus compost (OP) | ecosystem: Engineered > Solid waste > Mixed feedstock >... | reverse complement strand
GCGGCCAATTCTCGGTAAACGGCCGGATGGACCGGATTCGTGTACTCCTGCCGGGGAGTAGAGAAAAGTTATTTGACAGATTTTGAACGGTCATCGGAAAGCTCATTGCCGCTCGACAATATCGACATTGTTGGTGATGTCGCGATAGCGGCCGGCCGAAACCTTGGCGACGATGCGCAAGGACAGGCTTTCGACCAGTCCCGGCAGCGCCACATGCAGCCGCTCCACCGCTTTTTCGAGCCGGTCGAGCTCGCTGTTTCCCGACGTTCGGAAAAGAAGGTCGTAGAAGTAGATGTCGAACAGGGAACTTCGCGTGTAGTCGATCTCCTGATCGTAGCCCCCGACCCAGACGAGGCGGTTGGTGAAGGTCTGCCCACGCACCTTGGAAGGGCGCAGGATGTCGATCAGATTGTATTCGTCGCCGAACTTGCAGGAGCCGAACAGCACCCCTTTGAGGCGGCGTCTGCGCCGGTTCACCTCGCAGAAGGTGTTGCGCAGGAAGGTTCGCGACAGACCTGACCCGTCCGGGGCTTCGATCTTGCCGAAGTCGCCATGGGCGGCGACGTAGAGATATTCGATATCGCCCGAGCCCATCATGAAGCGGACGGCCTCGCGGAAGGAAACGGCGCCCACGAAACGCTCATAGATGAAGGCGTCGGAACGGTCCTTGAGGGCGTAGGAGAGGAACTCGAAAAGCGGCCTAACCGTATGATGGCGCTCATCAAACCAGCGGGTTTCGATGACGCCGAGCCCCAGATGACGCGAAGCAGCCACAACACCTGCACTCCCTTCCGGAAGGGAATATTGGCACAGCTTTCGTGTCGATTTGAACCGTCAAGCCGCAATGCGGCAAAGATGCAATTTCGGACATCAAAGACAAGATTCTTCAATGCCTTGAGGCAGTTTCCGGAATCGCTTTCGGAGGTGGCTAGTGCTCTGCAAAAACCGGATAGAGCGAGGCGACGAGGGCGACGGCCATGGCGATATTGAAGGCGCGGACAGCCCCTGGATTGGTCATGAAACGCCGGAGAGCCGACCCGAACAGCACCCAGCACCATGATGAAACGACGGTGATCCCGAGAAACACCAGGCTGATCAGGATGACATTCAGCGGAAAGGCGGCGAAGGCGGCATAGGTCGTGATGGTGGCGATCGCCATGACCCAGGCCTTGGCATTGATCCACTGGAAGGCGGCTGCCTGGAGGAAGGTCATGGGCCGGCCATTGCCTTCGGCCGGGTCAATGGTGCCGGCCCTGGCAAGGTGCCAGGCGAGATAGAGGAGATAGGCGGCGCCGGCATATTTCAGGATGGTGTAGAGGATGGGGTAGGCCGTGAAGATGGCGCCCAGCCCCCAGCCGACCAGAGCCACCATCAGCGCGAAGCCGAGCGCCACGCCGAAGACATGCGGCTGGGCGCGCTGGAAGCCGAAATTCAGCCCGGTCCCCATCAGCATCACATTGTTGGGGCCGGGCGTGAACGAGGCCACGGCGGCAAAGACCACGAAAGCCAGGAACAGATTGGCGGAGACGGCCTCGCCCATGACCTTTCGGGAGCTACATCCCCTCCGGTCCGCGATTGAGCGCGGCGACACCCGTGCGGCAGACCTCGACAAGGCCGAGCGGGGTCATGATGGAGATGAACTCCTCGACCTTGGCCGTGCCGCCGGTGATCTGGAAGACGAAATGGTCTGTGGTCGCATCGACCACGCCGGCCTTGTAGGCCTCGGCGAGCCGAAGGGCCTCGACCCGCTTCTCGCCGCGGCCGGCAACTTTCACCAGGGCCAGTTCCCGCTCGATGGCGCGGCCATTGGAAGTGAGGTCGGTGACGGAATGGACCGGAACCAGCCGCGCGAGCTGGTTCTTGATCTGCGCCAGCACCATCGGCGTGCCGCTGGTCACGATGGTGATGCGGGAGAGGTGCTTGGCTTCTTCCGTCTCGGAAACGGTCAGGCTGTCGATATTGTAGCCCCGGCCGGAAAACAGGCCGATGACCCGGGCAAGGACGCCCGGCTCGTTATCGACCAGCACGGCGAGCGTATGCCGCTCGCTCCGGTCGTGCCGCTCCTCGATGAAATAGGCCGAAGCCGGCGGCAGGATCGCTTTCTCCGCGACCTTCTTCCCCGTCCGGGCGGCAGGCTTGCTGCCGCCCTTCCTGGCCGGAGCGGCCTTGCGCGTCGTCGTCTTCGCCATCAGACCAGCACCTTGCCTTCCTTGCCGATCGCGCTGCCGATCGTCTCGTCGGAAACCTCCTCACCAAGCAGCATGTCATTATGGGCCTTGCCCGAGGGGATCATCGGGAAGCAGTTGGCGAGCGCCGCGACCCGGCAGTCGAAGAGCACCGGCTTCTTCACGCTGATCATTTCCTCGATCGCATCATCGAGCTCGCCCGGCTTCTCCGCCCGGATGCCAACGCAGCCATAGGCATCCGCCAGCTTCACGAAGTCCGGCAGCGAGTGCGAATAGGAATGGGACAGGCGGTTGCCGTGCAGGAGCTGCTGCCACTGCCTGACCATGCCCATATACTGGTTGTTGAGGATGAAGATCTTGATCGGCAGCTCGTGCTGAACAGCCGTCGACATCTCCTGCATGGTCATCAGCACCGAGGCGTCGCCGGCAATGTCGACGACGAGGCTGTCGCGATGGGCGACCTGCACGCCGACCGCCGCCGGCAGGCCATAGCCCATCGTGCCGAGGCCGCCCGAGGTCATCCAGCGGTTCGGCTCATCGAAATGGAAGAACTGGGCCGCCCACATCTGATGCTGGCCGACCTCGGTGGTGATGTAGACATCCTTGTCGCGGGTCAGCGCGAAGAGCCGCTCGATCGCATATTGCGGCATGATCACATCGGCGTTCTTCCGATAGGCAAGGCTCTTGCGCGCCCGCCAATGGTCGATCTCATCCCACCACGCCTTCAGCGCAGTCTTGTCGGGCTTCGCCTTGATCGCCTTCCAGATCGCGATCATCTCCTCCAGAACCTCGGCGCAGTCGCCGATGATCGGGATATCGACATGGATGTTCTTGTTGATCGAGGACGGATCGATATCGACATGGATCTTGATCGAACCCGGCGAGAAGGCATCCGTCCGGCCGGTAATCCGATCGTCGAAGCGCGCGCCGATGCAGACCATCACGTCGCAATCATGCATGGCGTTGTTGGACTCGTAGGTGCCGTGCATACCGAGCATGCCGAGCCATTGCGGGTCCGAGGCGGGATAGGCGCCGAGCCCGGTCAGGGTCGAGGTGATCGGATAGCCGGTCATGCGGACGAGTTGGCGGAGCAGCTCCGAGGCGCGGGTCCCGGAATTGATGACACCGCCGCCGGTATAGAAGATCGGCTTCTTCGCCCGCGCCATCGCCTCGACGGCGGCACGGATCGCGCCGTGGTCTCCACCGCCCCGCGGGGGCCGGTAGCCGCGCGGCTTGACCTCGTCGGGACCGACATAGGTGCCGGTGGCGAACTGGACATCCTTCGGGATGTCGACCAGCACCGGGCCCGGACGGCCGTGGGTGGCGACATAGAAGGCCTCGTGAATGGTGCGGGCGAGATCGTTCACGTCGCGGACCAGCCAGTTATGCTTGGTCGCGGGCCGGGTGATGCCGACCGTATCGGCTTCCTGGAAGGCGTCATTGCCGATGAGATGGGTCGGGACCTGGCCAGAGAAGCAGACGATCGGGATGGAATCCATCAGCGCGTCGGCGAGCGGCGTGACCATATTGGTGGCGCCGGGGCCGGAGGTGACGAGCGCCACGCCGGGCTTGCCGGTCGAGCGGGCATAGCCTTCGGCCGCATGGCCGGCGCCCTGCTCGTGGCGCACAAGGATATGCTCGACCTTGTCCTGCTGGATGATCTCGTCATAGATCGGCAGCACGGCGCCGCCGGGATAGCCGAAAATGTGTTCGACGCCCTGATCGATCAGCGCCTGAACGACCATTTCGGCGCCTGTCATCTGTCGTTTCATGACCAACTCCACTTGCAGCAGGCGGAAGCCTCTAGTCCGTCCTGGTTACCCGGCCGTTTCACCCCGGCCTTTTCGGGCAATAAAAAAGGCCCCTGAAGGGCCCGATTTCGCGCATCACCGTTCGTGGCAGCTTAGAGGGCTGCCCCGGCGATGCGCACAGATACGATAAGCGTTCCGATAATCATGGCTGGCGTTTTATGCCTGCTCCAAAGAGCGGTCAAGCAGGTTCTTCAGAGAAGCCATCCGGCCTATCGCGTGAACCGCCCCCCCTCGGAGGGTACCGCGATCCCGCAGATGAGGGACGGTTCCGGCCGGAGCCCGCATGAGGCCACCATTCGCCGGGACGCGATATTCGACGCCGAGACAAGCTCATAAACATGGGTCGCGCCGAGATCGCGGAACGCGGAGAGGATCATGCGCGCATTGATATAGGAGCCGAGCCCCTTCCCCCGCTGCGCCTCCGAGACGGCGACGAGCCCGCCCCAAGCATGGCTCCGATAGGGGCTATGGGCATTGTGCGGCATGTAGCCATGCGCGACCGCGACGACATTACCCTCTCCGTCGCCCACGGCCGATGTGACCGCCGGTCCAATGGCGCCCGTCAGGAAAGAGCCGGAAAACGGCACCACGCCGGACGAGGCCATAAGCGTCTGGAAGCGGGCAATGTCCTCACCCTCCGCGTCGACCGGCTGGTCGAGATCGCGGAGGCCATCCGGCAGTCCACGCGCGACAATTGCCTCCACTATCGGGAGAGCGGTCGCACGGTCAGCCAGAAAAGCATCCCAGCTATCGAAGCGGAAACCCCGTTCGCCCAACCGCGATTTCAGCGTCTCGACCTTGCCCACCGGAATGAGGCGGAAGCCGCAGACGCCGTCGCTGTCGAGGAACCGGCCGATTGCGTCCCACCCGAACCGGTCGGGATCGTCGCAACCATCATGCGCACGTTCTGGCAGGCGCCCGGCGTCTCATTGATGAAGGCGACATTCGCCTCGGCCAGGGCCTGCGAGCGCTGCTGGGCCTCCGTTCCGAAATAGCCGGCCATAGGGCGTCACGCCTCCTTCAAGGGGAGGCGTCGCCAATCCTTCATCTGGTTGCGGAACCAGGTCATCTGGCGCTTCGCGTAGCGGCGGGTTTCCGTGCACATGGCGGCCAGCGTCTCCTCCAGCGACATGTCGCCACGAAGATGGCTGGCGATCTCGCGCACGCCGATGGCCTTCATGGCGGGAAGATCCGGAGAAAGGCCCAATGCTGCAAGCGCCCTCGCCTCCTCTACTCCGCCATGATTGAGCATCATTTCGGCCCGCCCCGCAATCAGGTGATGGAGGAAGGCCCGGTCCGGGTCGATGACATAGCGCTCGACCTTCATGTCCGAAAGCGCGGGCCGGGTCGCTCCCTGCCGCCACGCCTCAAGCGGCCGTCCGGTCGCCTCGAAGACCTCCAGCGCCCGCAGGATGCGCGAACGGTCGGAAGGCCGAATCCGTGCCGAATCCTCCGGGTCGACTTCGGCCAGTTGCCGGTGCAGCGCCTCGCTCGGCTCGCCTTCGCTGCGGGCAAGGAGCGCCTCGCGCAGTTCCGGCGGGATCGGCGGCACGCTCGCGAGCCCTTCCGTCAGCGCCTTGAAATAGAGGCCCGTCCCCCCGACGATGATGGCGAGGCGCCCCTCGGCCTTCGCCTCGTCCAGAACAGGCTCGACATGCTGGAGCCAGCGGCCGACAGAATAGCGGGTCGCGGCCGGGACATGGCCATAAAGCCGGTGCGGCGCGCTTGCCTCGTCCATGACATCGGGCCGGGCGGAGAGGACACGAAGCTCGGCATAGACCTGCATGGAATCGGCGTTCACCACCACGCCGCCATGCCGGTGCGCCAGCTCGACGGCCAGCCGCGACTTGCCGCTGGCGGTCGGCCCGGCTATCAGGACGGCCTCTGTTCCCGCCGCCGGTTCCAGCCTGTTGATGTCCATGCAAGACCTCGTCGCAACCCTGATAGCACGACCGGGCACGCCGGCATTCGCGGCGACCGCGCAGGCGCTGGCCGAAAAGATCGGCGCCGGAAGCCCGGACATCCTTGCCGAGAACGAGGCGATCGACCTTCCGTTCCGCTCCGCCGCCGATCTTAGCGATCTCCGGCAGGATCTGCGCGCGGTTCTTGCCGGCGCGCCGCTCGATCTCGTGGTTCAGCCCGCGAATGGCCGCCGCAAGAAGCTCCTCGTCGCCGACATGGATTCAACCATCATCGGGCAGGAGTGCATAGACGAACTCGCCGATTTCGCCGGGCTGAAAGACCATATCGCCGCGATCACGGAACGGGCGATGCGCGGCGAGATCGAGTTCGAGCCGGCGCTGCGCGAGCGCGTGGCGCTGCTGAAGGGGTTGCCGGTCGAGACGATCGACCGGGTGCTGGAAGAGCGCATCCGGCTCAATCCCGGCGCGAAGGCTCTCATCGCCACCATGCGGGCAAATGGCGGCCGCGCCATCCTCGTCTCGGGCGGCTTCACCGCCTTCGTCGACCGCGTCGCGGCGATGACCGGCTTCAACGAGAGTCATGCCAACCGGCTGATCGAGGCCGACGGCAAACTCGCCGGCACGGTGGCCGAACCGATCCTCGGCCGCGAGGCCAAGCTCGCCACGCTGGAGGAGGCCATCACGCGCTTTGGCCTCGACGCGTCCGAGACAATGGCGGTCGGCGACGGAGCGAACGACCTTGCGATGATCGGGCGGGCCGGGCTCGGCGTCGCCTTCCATGCCAAGCCGAAAGTGGCCGAAGCGGCGGCAGCCCGCATCGACCACAGCGACCTGACCGCCCTTCTCTATGTCCAGGGCTACCGGAAGGCCCATTTCGTCCCTGCCCTCAGGGATTGACCGCCGGCGGCTCGTCGGGGGAAGGCGTGTCCGAAGAAGGCGCACTGCCTTCCCCGATGGTCACTGCCGCGAACCGCAACTCGCCCTGCTTGTTGACGAGGACGAAGATCGCCGTCCGGCGCCCTTCCTTCCTGAGTTCATCGAGCCGCTTCTCGACATCCTCGGGGGTCGCCACGTCCTGATCAGTGACCTTGACGATGACGTCGCCGGGACGAACGCGCTTCTCCGCCGCCGGGCTGCCATCCTCGACGGACGCGACGAACACGCCCTTGATCTCCGGCTTGATCTGGTTCTCGGAACGAACCTCGTCGGTAAGCTCTTCAAGCGACATGCCGAGCGGGCCGGTGACGACCGGCTGGGGCGGCGCCTCCTCGCCGGCCGGCGCCTCGCTTTCGGCCGCCGTCATTTCACGCTCCGCATCCTCGAGCCGGCCGAGCGTGACCTCGATCTCCTGCCGCTCGTTCTTGCGGATGACGATCACCCTCACCTTCTTGCCGATCGGTTCGTCGGCGACGAGGCGCGGCAGGACATGCATCTCGGTGATGGGCTTGCCGTCGAACTCGACGATGACGTCGCCCGGCTGGATGCCTGCCTCCTCGGCGGGCCCCTTCTCGGTGACGCCGGCAACGAGAGCGCCGGCGGCGGTGTCCATCTGCAGGCCATCGGCGATCTCGTCCGTCACCTCCTGGATGCGCACGCCGAGCCAGCCGCGCCGCGTCTCGCCGAACTCGCGGAGCTGGTCGATGACCCGCGCCGCCGTTTCGGCAGGAATAGCGAAGCCGATGCCGATCGAGCCGCCCGTCGGGGAGATGATCGCCGTGTTGATGCCGATCACCTGCCCGTCCATGCTGAAGAGCGGGCCGCCGGAATTGCCCCGGTTGATGGCAGCATCGGTCTGGATGAAATTGTCATAGGGCCCGGAATTGATGTCGCGGTTGCGGGCCGAGACGATGCCGACCGTGACCGAGCCGCCGAGGCCGAACGGGTTGCCGATCGCCATCACCCAGTCACCGACCCGCAGGGCCTCGGAATCGCCGAAGCCGACCGCCGTCAGCGGCTTGCCGGGCTTCACCCGGAGAAGCGCGATATCGGTCTTCTCGTCGCGCCCGATCAGTTCAGCGGTGAGCTTGGTGCCGTCGTTGAAATTGGCGGTGATCTCGTCGGCGCCCTCGATCACGTGATTATTGGTGACGATGATGCCGGAGGGGTCGATGACGAAGCCCGAACCGAGCGACTGGACACGGCGCGGACGGCTCTCCCCGCCATCCTGCTGCTGATCGAAGAACTCGTCGAAGAAATCCTGAAAGGGCGAGCCTTCGGGAAGCTGCGGCACCGGAATGCCGCGCGACCCGGAAACGGTCTGCGAGGTCGAAATGTTCACCACTGCATCGAGCAGCGGAGCGGCCACATCGGCGACCGATTCCGGCCCGCGCGCCTCGGCCGCGCCGGCAAAAAGCGCAAGGCCGGCGGCGATGGCCAGCGCCCGCACCGATCGGGCGCGGAAAAAGCCGGCGGACGCTATCGACTCGGACATCCTATCCTCCAGTGAACGGAATTCCCGCGCGGCAAATCCGTGGGCGGGGCATATGCCAATTGGTCAGCGACAATCATGCTTCAAATAGGGCATGCTTCAAATAGGGCCCAGAAAGCGACATCGCCACCAGCGACGCCATCAGCCGCGCACCAGCCAGACGATCAGCAGCCCGACGGCAAGCCCGAGCAGCCCCGCGGCGCGGAACATGTTGTCGGGCATTTCCAGCGCCTGGCGCATGAAGGCCTTGGCCGCCTGCGGAAAGCCCGCATAGAAAATGCCCTCGATCACGAGAACGAGACCGAGGGCAGAGATCAGTTCGATCATTGCGCCGGCGATGTCGACCCGGTCGAGGGCGGCGCCGTTGTCGTTCCGCTCGGAATCCCCTCCGGCGGCGCCGCCATGGCGTCGTTGAAGTAGCGGAAGAAGTCCGAATTGGGCGAAATGAGCATCCGCGTGGAGCCCGGCTTCAGCCCGTTCGAATAGGCCTGCATCGAACGATAGAAGTCGAAGAACTCCGGATTGCGGCCATAGGCGTCGGCGAAGATCGTGGTACGCGCGGCATCGCCGTCACCGCGGATCTCCTCCGAGCGCCGGTTGGCCTCGGCGACGATCACCGTCGCATCGCGATCGGCCTCGGCGCGGATACGCCGTGCGGCCTGCTCGCCTTGCGCGCGGATTTCGGTCGCCTCGCGCTGACGCTCGGTCTGCATCCGCTGGTAGATCGCCTGGCTGTTGGCCTCCGGCAGATCGGCGCGGCGGATACGGACATCGACCACTTCAAGCCCGAGGCTGCCGCCCTCGCGATTGACGCGCTGGGTGATGCGCTGCATGAGCTGGTTGCGCTGGTCGCGCACCACGGTTTCGAAGGTCGCCTCGCCGAGCACCTGACGCACGGCCGAGTTGAGAAGCACCGCCAGCCGCTGGTCCGCCACGGCGGTCGTGCCGACTGCCTGGAAGAAGCGCAGCGGATCGACGATCCGGTAGCGTCCGAAGGCATCGACGACGAGACGCTTCTGGTCGGCGGCGATGATTTCGAGCGGCGGCGAGTTGAGGTCGAGCAGGCGCTTGTCGTTGGTCACGACATTGTCGATGAGCGGCAGCTTCGTATAGAGGCCGGGCTCCAGCACGACGCGCACCGGCTCGCCGAAGCGCAGCACGAGGGCCTGCTCGGTCTGGTGGACGACGAAGAGGCTGAGATAGGCGAGAATGCCCAGCACCGCGAGGATGACGAGGCCGACGCCTCCGAAAATGCGCGCGGTCATTGGGCGCCTCCTGTCGTGGCGCGGGGCGTTGACGGCCGCGTCAGTTCGTTGAGCGGCAGGTAGGGAACCACGCCGCTTCCGGCCGAGCCCTCGTCGACGATGATCTTGTCCATGTCGCCGAAGACACCTTCCATGGTTTCGAGGAAGATGCGCCGTCGTGTCACCTCCGGCGCCTTCTCATATTCCTCGAGAACCTTGGAGAAGCGATCCGCCTGACCCTGAGCTTCGGCGATCGTCCGGTCGCGGTAGGCGTTGGAGGCTTCGGTGATCTGCGAAGCCTGACCGCGGGCTTCAGGAATGATCCGGTTGGCGTAGGTCTGTGCCTCGTTCTGGATGCGCTCCTGGTCGGCGCGGGCCGCCTGGACGTCGCGGAAGGCGTCGATGACCTCGGCCGGCGGGTCGACCTTGAGAAGCTGGACCTGCGTGACCTGGATGCCGGAACCGTACTGGTCGAGCGTGCGCTGCATCAGTTCCTGCACCGCCGTCTCGGTGATCTGCCGCGCCTGGGTCAGGATCGGCTGGATGTCCGAACGGCCGACGATTTCGCGCATGGCGCTTTCGGCAACCGCCTTCACGGTGCCTTCCGGGTCGGCGATGTTGAACTGGTAGTTGGCGGCATCGCTGATGCGCCAGAAGACCGAGAAGTCGATGTCGACGATGTTCTCGTCGCCGGTCAGCATCAGGCTTTCCTCGGGGATGTCCCGCCCGAGCCCGACCGTGCTGACGTCATCGGAAACCTGCCCGATCGTAACGCGGTTAACGCGCGTGACCTGCGGCGTGTAGACCTGATCGATCGGATAGGGCAGGCGGAAATTGAGGCCCGACGGCGCCTGCCGCTCGAACTTGCCGAAGCGCAGCACCAAGCCGAGTTCGTCCGGCTGCACGCGGAAGGTGAAGAAATTGTAGCCGATGAAGGCCGCCGCCACCACGAGGATGAGGATCAGCGAGAGGGGATTGATCCCGCCGCCGCCACCGCCGCCCGGGAGAACCCGTTTCAGCCTGTCCTGGCTCCGGCGCAGAAGTTCCTCGAGATCGGGAGGCGTAGGCCCCGAGCCGCGCGGGCCCTGTCCCCAGGGGCCGCCACCGCCGCCCCCCTTCCACCCGCCGCCGGACTGGTTGCTCCAGGGCATATTGCTCCCTTCATCTTCATGAGCCGGTTTCACATCCGGCAGGAAACTTTTGGATCGCGCGGTTTATAGGGGGTTTGAACCGGCCTTTCAACGCAAGGCCCAGCCCCTCACCCCGCTGTGATCCGGTCGTAGATAACGAATTCGGTCGCGGCGCTGTCCTTCGGCCCGGCCGGCACGATCTCGGAGGAGGTTACCCGCCAGAGGGTCGGATCGATGGTCGGAAAATAGGTATCGCCTTCCGGCGAAGCTTCGACATGGGTGACGTAGAGCCGGTCCGCAAGGGGCATAGCGAGCCGGTATATCTCGCCGCCGCCGATGACCATGACCTCCCCGGCATCCTCCGGAAGCCCCTCTCCGGCAAGCCGCAGCGCCTCCTCGAAGGAGGAAGCCGTGAGAACCCCGTCGCGGGAGAAGCCGGCATCCCTTGTGACGACGATATTGGTCCGCTCCGGCAGCGGCCTTCCGATGGAGGCGAAGGTCTTGCGGCCCATGACCACGGGCTTGCCGAGGGTCAGGGCCTTGAAGCGCCGGAAATCGCTCGACAGGCGCCACGGCATCGCATTGTCCGCGCCGATGACCCCGTTCCGCGCCACGGCGGCGACCAGCGAAATGCGCATGGCGCCCTTCGCGCTCAAGGCTGCTTCGGATTCTTGGTGGAGGCGGAAATCCTGTCCACCACGGCAAGGAGCAGCGCCGAGAGCACGAAGACCATGTGCAGGATCGCGTACCACATGATCTTGTAGTTGTCGTACTGGTTGGCGTTCAGGAATATCTGCAGGAGATGGATCGAGGAAATGGCAACGATGGAGGACGCCACCTTGATCTTGAGGCTCCCCGCATCGAGCTTGCCGAGCCAGGAAAGCTCGACCGCATTGTCGAACTTGCTGACATAATTCTCGTAGCTCGCGATCATCACCATGACGATGAGGCTCGCCACCAGCGCCGCGTCGATCAGGCCGAGCATGGCGAGGATCATCTCGTCCTCGTCATAGACGAAGGCGTTCACGGCCACCTTCCAGAACTTGTAGGCGAAGGAAGCGGCATAGACGACGAGCGCCGCTCCGAGGCCGAGATAGAAGACGACCAGCAGCCAGCGGGCCGCCATGATCAGTTTTTCGATACTGGCCTCGAGGGACCGCATGCGTGCACGACTCCGGGCAAAGCAAAACCGCCTGCTTCCTGCCTTCACTTGTGCATCGCGTCAACGACCCGCAAGCAGGGCCGGCGCATCAAACGGCGACGGCGGCCTTGATGTGGGGATGGGGGTCGTAGCCCTCGACCGCGAAATCCTCATAGACGAAGTCGAAGATCGAGCCGACTTCCGGATTGATCTTCATGGTCGGCAGCGGCCGCGGATCGCGGGAAAGCTGCTCGCGCGCCTGATCGAGGTGGTTGAGGTAGAGATGGGCGTCGCCCAGCGTATGGACGAATTCGCCCGGACGGAGCCCCGTCACCTGCGCCATCATCATGGTGAGAAGCGCGTAGGAAGCGATGTTGAAGGGCACGCCGAGAAAGATATCGGCCGAGCGCTGGTAGAGCTGGCAGGACAGCCGCCCATTGGCGACATAGAACTGAAAGAGGCAGTGGCAGGGCGGCAGGGCCTGCTGGTCGACCACCGCCGGGTTCCAGGCCGAGACGATCAGCCGGCGTGAATCAGGATTCGAACGAATCCCCTCAACCACTTGACGAATCTGGTCAATCGCCTCGCCATGCTCACCCGGCCACGAGCGCCACTGGGCGCCATAGACCGGACCGAGATCGCCATTTTCGTCGGCCCATTCGTCCCAGATCGAGACGCCGTTCGCCTTGAGATAGCGGATATTCGTGTCGCCGGAGAGGAACCAGATCAGCTCGTGGATGATCGACCGCAGATGCAGCTTCTTGGTGGTCACCAGCGGGAAGCCGTCCTCGAGGTCGAAACGCATCTGGTGCCCGAAAACGGACAGCGTGCCCGTCCCCGTCCGGTCGGTCTTCCGGACGCCGTGGTCGAGCGCATGCCGCATCAGGTCGAGATATTGGCGCATGGACCTAATGTAGGTGATTCGCCGCCAAGGCGTAGCCTGTGTCGGGCGCTTTCAAACAAGCTGCGGCTTGGGGGTCAGGACGAGACGGCTCAGGACGAACGCGCAGGCCGAGCAGGCCGCGATCGCCGCAACCATGGGCAGCGAGGTGCCGTCGAAGAAGGTGCTGACGAGCACGATCGCCACCGCTCCGACCACCATCTGCAGCGTTCCCATCAGGGCCGAGGCCATGCCGGCGATGGGACCGTGGTTTTCGAGCGCCAGCACCGCGGTCGTCGGGATCACCAGGCCGAGGCATGAGAAGGCGAGGAAAAGCATGGTCATCAGGACCGGCAACAGATCGACGCCCGCCATCGTGACGGCAAACAGGCCGATCGCCATGGCCGAGTAGCCGATCACGGCCCGCCGCACCACCGTGGCCAGGCTGAAGCGCCGGGCGAGGAAACTGGCAAGCTGGGCCGAGCCGATGAAGCCGACGGCGTTGACCGAAAAGGCAAGGCTGTATTGCGACGGCGTCAGCCCGAAATGCTCGATATAGACGAAGGACGAACTCGCCAGAAACGAGAAAAAGCTTGCCATGCCGAAGCCGCCGATGAGCGCCACGCCGACGAAATGGCTGTCGCGCAGGAGGCGGGAATAGCCAGACAGGACGCTGGAAAAACTGCTC
>Ga0164243_10010335_pt1 | contig 13430 bp, 3 predicted proteins | sample OricompcompostOP_FD_108781 | JGI IMG/M metagenome (GOLD analysis project Ga0164243, IMG submission 108781) | Organic Plus compost microbial communities from Emeryville, California, USA - Original compost - Organic plus compost (OP) | ecosystem: Engineered > Solid waste > Mixed feedstock >... | reverse complement strand
TCGAACGGGTTCACGGCGCCCAATGGGCCGTCGCAGGAGCGGGTGATCCGTCAGGCGCTGGCGTCGGCGGGGTTGTCGGCCGCTGATGTGGACGTGGTCGAGGGGCATGGGACGGGGACTGTCCTGGGTGATCCGATCGAGGCGCAGGCCCTGCTGGCGACGTACGGTCAGGACCGCCCCGAGGGGCAGCCGCTGTGGCTGGGGTCCATCAAGTCGAACATCGGGCACACGCAGGCCGCGGCCGGTGTCGCCGGGATCATGAAGATGGTGCTGGCGATGCGGCACGGGGTGGTGCCGCGGACGTTGCATGTGGATGAGCCGTCTTCGCAGGTGGACTGGTTGTCCGGTGGGGTCGAACTGCTCACGGAGGCCAGGGGGTGGGCAGGCCGTGAGGGCCGTCCGCGTCGGGCCGGCGTGTCGTCGTTCGGCATCAGTGGGACGAACGCGCATGTGATCGTGGAGGAGCCACCGGCGGCCGAGGTGACCGCTTCCGAGGGCGATGTGGCCCCGGTGGCGTGGGTGGTGTCCGGGAAGACCCCCGAGGCGCTGACCGCCTACACCGATCAGCTCCGGGCCTACGTCGCGGAGCGTGAAGATGTGCGCCTGGTGGACGTGGCGTCCACGCTGGCCGGACGGGCGCGTTTCGAGCACCGGGCCGTCGTCGTCGGGGCCGATCGCGACGAACTGGTGCGCGGGCTGGGGCAGGTGGGTGTGGCGCCCCGGGTGAGGGGCGGGCTGGCCTTCCTGTTCACGGGGCAGGGCGCGCAGCGGTTGGGTATGGGGCGTGAACTGGCGGCGCGGTTCCCGGTGTTCGCCGCCGCCTTCGACGAGGTCGCCGCCGCGCTCGACGCGTACGTGGAGCGTCCGCTGCGGGATGTCGTGTGGGGCGAGGACCCGGCCGTTCTGGAGCAGACCGGGTGGGCGCAGCCTGCGCTGTTCGCGTTCGAGGTCGCCCTGTTCCGGCTGCTGGAGTCGGCCGGGCTGAGGCCGGACTTCGTGGCGGGGCATTCGATCGGCGAGCTGGCCGCCGCGCACGTCGCCGGAGTACTCACGCTGGAGGAGGCAGCCCGGCTCGTGGCCGCACGAGGCCGCCTCATGCAGGCGCTGCCCGCCGGTGGCGCGATGGCCTCCGTGCGGGCCGACGAGGCCGTGGTGCGCGCTGTGCTCGTGGACGGGGCGGAGATCGCCGCGGTCAACGGCCCCAAGGCGGTGGTGATATCGGGCTCGGACAAGGCCGTCGCCCGGACGATCGAGAGTCTGCAGGGCGAGTACAAGGTCACGCGTCTGCGGGTGAGTCACGCGTTCCATTCGGCGCTGATGGAGCCGATGCTGGACGACTTCGCCGAGGTCGCCTCCCGTTTGCACTACTCCGCTCCACGTATCCCGGTGGTCTCGACCCTGACCGGCCACCAAGTGACCGACGAGCTGTGCGACCCGCACTACTGGGTCCGCCAGGTCCGCGAGCCCGTCCGCTTCGCCGACGCGCTCGCCACCCTCATCGGACAAGGAGCGGGCACCTTCCTGGAGGTCGGCCCCGACACCGCCCTGACCGCCATGGTGGAGGACTCCACTCATGCGGTCGCCACCCAGCGCCGCGACCGCGACGAAGCGCACACCCTCCTCACCGCCCTCGGCGCCCTCCACACACGTGGCATCGACGTCGACTTCGCCGCCCTCCACCCCGGACGCCACCTCGACGACCTGCCCACCTACCCCTTCCAACGCCGGCGCTACTGGCTGGACATGAAGGACTACCTGGCCGAGTCGTGGCTCGGCGACGTCCTCGGGAGCGACCCCACGAGTCTCGGGGTGAAGGCGCTCGACCATCCGTTGCTCGGTGCCGCCGTCACCCTGCCGGACAGCGGCACCGTCGTGGCGACCGGCCGGCTGTCGGTCCGGGACCAGCCGTGGCTCACCGACCACGACGTCCTCGGCAGCGTGCTGCTCCCCGGCACCGGTCTGGTCGAGCTGGTGCTGCGCGCCGGCCAGGAGGCGGACTGCGACCGGATCGACGAACTCACGCTCACCAGCCCGCTCGTCCTCCCGGATGACGGTGCCCGAGTCCTCCGGGTGCTCGTGGGAGCGCCGGACGAGTCCGGCCGCCGTACCGTGACGGTCTACTCGGCCGAAGAGCAGCAGCTCGCCGGCACCTCGACCGACGACGCCTGGACACTGCATGCCGAAGGCGTCCTGACATCCGGCTCAGCGCTCACGACCGGCCTGTTCGGTACGTGGCCCCCGCCCGGTGCCACTGCCCGTCCGACGCAGGACGCGTACGACCGACTGGTCGAGCGGGGGTACGGATACGGCCCCGTGTTCCAGGGCATGCGCGGGGCATGGGAGCGCGGCGACGAACTCTTCGCCGAAGTCACCCTCCCCGAGGACGCGCACCGGGACGCCCGGCGATGCGCGGTGCACCCCGCCCTGCTCGACGCGGCGTTGCACGCTTCGCTGCTGGAGGACGTGGACGACGAAGACGGCGCCGCGGCCACCCTGATCCCGTTCGCCTGGAACGGCGTCTCCCTCCACGCCCCGGGCGCCACGAGCCTGCGCGTCCGTATGCGACCGGCAGGTAACGACAGCATGACCCTCGACATCGCGGACGAGGCGGGGCGCCCGGTGCTCTCCGTGACGTCGCTGGTGTCCCGTGCGGTGTCGGCGCAGCAGCTCGACCGGGCGCGCGGCGCCGGTGACGCGACGCTCTACCGCGTCGGCTGGCAGCCCACCGACCTCACCGCCGCCGCCCCCTCCCGTCGCGTCCGCTCGGTCGTCATAGGCGCGCCGGACCTCGGACAGCCGGCGTTCCCCAGCCTCACCGCCCTGGCCGAGGCCGTCGAAGCCGGGGACACCGAAGTGCCGGACGTCGTCCTGCTCCCGTTGGAGCCGGCTGCCGGTGACGTGCCCACGGCGGTGCGGGCCACGACGTCGGCCGCTCTGCACGCCGTTCAGACCTGGCTCGCGGACGAGCGCTTCGCCGTTTCGCGGCTGGTGTTCGTGACGCGGCAGGCCGTGACCGCGCGTGAAGGTGAGCACGTCGACCTCGCCGCGGCCCCCGTCTGGGGTCTCGTCCGGGCGGCCCAGGCGGAGAACCCCGGCCGCTTCGCCCTGGCCGACGTCGACGCGTCCGCCGAGACCCGCGCCGTCTGGCCCGAGGTGCTGCCGCACAGCGACGAACCGGAAATCGCCCTGCGCCAAGGCCAGTTGTATGTGCCCCGGCTCGTCACCGCGGACGCGGGCCCGCGACCGGAACCCCTGGACGGTACGGTCCTGGTCACCGGCGGCACGGGTGGGCTCGGCGCCTTGGTCGCCCGCCACCTGGTCACCGAGCACGGCGTCCGCAGCCTCGTGCTGACCGGTCGACGCGGCCCCGAGACCTCCGGCGCCGCGGCACTGGTGACCGAACTGACCGGCCTCGGTGCCCAGGTCACGATCGCCGCCTGCGACGCGGCCGACCGGGAGTCGCTGGCCGCCGTACTGGCCGCGATCCCCGCCGACCGGCCGCTCACCGCCGTGGTGCACGCGGCCGGCGTCGTCGACAACGGCCTGGTCACCACACTGGACCCCGGCCGTCTCGAATCCGTCCTCCGTCCCAAGGTCGACGGCGCCTGGCATCTCCACGAACTGACACGACACCTGCCCCTCCGAGCCTTCGTGCTGTTCTCGTCCGCCGGTGGCCTGGTCCTCTCGGCGGGCCAGGGCGGCTACGCGGCAGCGAACGTGTTCCTCGACGCGCTCGCCGAGCACCGCGCGGCCACGGGACTGCCCGCCACATCCCTGGCGTACGGCCTCTGGGGCCTCGACACGGGCTTCGGTGCAGCCCTCACCGAGGACGACCTGGACCGTATGGCGCAGCAGGGGTTCCCGTCCCTCACGGCGGAAGAGGGGCTCGCCGCCCTCGACGCCGCCCTGCCCGGCCCGCCCACCCTGGTGCCCCTCAAGATCCGTGCCGCCGGGATCCGGGCGAACGGTGACGTGCCCGCCCTGCTCCGCGGTGTCGTCCGCGTGCCTCGCCGTTCACCGGCCGCCCCCGGCTCCGCCCGGTCGGATCGCCTGGCCGGCCTCACCGGCGACAAGCGCGCGAGTGTCCTGCTCGCCATGGTGCGCGCGGAGGTCGCCGCCGTACTGGGGCATGATTCGGCCGAGGCGATCGAGCCGGACCGCGCCTTCTCCGAACTCGGGTTCGACTCACTGACCGCCGTCGAGCTCCGCAACCGGCTGGCCTCCGCGACCGGCCTGCACCTGCCGGCCACGCTGGTCTTCGACCACCCGACCGCCGACGCGGTCACCGCGCACCTCGACGCCACCCTCGGCGGCACCTCGCCCGACAGGTCCACGCCGGCCGGAGCGAGCCACCGCGCCGACGACGAACCGATCGCCGTCGTCGGCATGGCCTGCCGGTTCCCCGGTGGTGTGCGCTCACCCGAGGACCTGTGGCGCATGCTCGCGGCCGGAGACGAAGCCCTCACGCCGCTGCCCACGGACCGGGGCTGGGACGAATCCCTCTACGACCCCGAACCGGGCGGGCCCGGCAAGTGCTACGCCCGGGGCGGCGGGTTCCTGCACGACGCGGGGGACTTCGACGCCGGCTTCTTCGGCATCGGCCCGAACGAGGCGCTGGCGATGGACCCGCAGCAGCGCTTGTTGCTGGAGACGTCCTGGGAGGCGCTGGAACGGGCGGGCATCGACCCTGGCGCCCTGCGCGGCAGCGCCACAGGTGTCTTCGCGGGCGTCATGTACCACGACTACGGCTACGGCAGCTCCAGCGGAGGCAGCGCCGTGGCCGGGCGGGTGTCGTACGCACTCGGCCTGGAAGGCCCGGCCGTCGCCGTCGACACGGCGTGCTCCTCGTCGCTCGTGGCACTCCATTCCGCCGTGCAGGCGCTGAGGCAGGGGGAGTGCTCGCTCGCCCTGGCCGGTGGCGTGGCGGTGATGGCCTCCCCCGAGATCCTCGTCGAGTTCAGTCGCCAACGGGGGCTGTCCGCCGACGGCAGGTGCCGTTCGTACGCGTCCGGCGCCGACGGCACCGGCTGGGCCGAGGGCGCCGGCATGCTCCTGGTGGAGCGACTGTCCGACGCCCGGCGCAACGGCCGTACGGTCCTCGCCGTGATCCGGGGCACTGCGGTGAACCAGGACGGCGCGTCCAACGGGTTCTTCGCACCGAACGGCCCCTCGCAGCAACGGGTGATCCGGCAGGCGCTGGCGTCGGCCGGGCTGTCGGGCGCGGACGTGGACGTGGTCGAGGGGCACGGGACCGGCACGACGCTGGGTGACCCGATCGAGGCGCAGGCGCTCCTCGCCACGTACGGGCAGGACCGTCCCGAGGGCCGTCCGTTGTGGCTGGGGTCCATCAAGTCGAACATCGGGCACACGCAGGCCGCCGCCGGTGTCGCCGGGATCATGAAGATGGTGCTGGCGATGCGGCACCGCCTGGTCCCGCGCACCTTGCACGTCGACGAGCCGTCGCACCAGGTGGACTGGTCCTCCGGCGCGGTCGAACTGGTCACGGACCCCCGGCCCTGGCAGGCCCGGGACGGTCGCCCGCGCCGCGCCGGGGTCTCCTCGTTCGGTCTCACGGGCACGAACGCGCATGTGATCGTGGAGGAGCCGCCGGCGGTCGAGGTGGCGCCGTCCGAAGGGGATGTCGTGCCGGTGGCGTGGGTGGTCTCGGGGAAGACGCCCGAGGCGCTCACCGCGTACGCCGGTCAGCTCAAGTCCTATGCGGCCGGGCACGAGGGTCCGCGCCTGGTGGATGTGGCGTCGACACTGGCCCGGCGGGCGCGGTTCGCACACCGGGCCGTCGTCGTGGGCGCGGACCGCCAGGAGCTGCTGCGAGGGCTCGACCACGTCACCGGGGCGCCACCGGCGCAGGGCGGCACGGCGTTCCTGTTCACCGGGCAGGGCGCGCAACGACTGGGGATGGGACGGGAACTCGCGGCTCGCTTCCCGGTGTTCGCGGATGCCCTGGACGAGGTCGTCACCGCCCTGGACGAGCACTCGGAGCGCCCGCTCCGAGACATCGTGTGGGGCGAGGACGCGGGTCTGCTGGAGCAGACCGGCTGGGCGCAGCCCGCACTCTTCGCGTTCGAGGTCGCGCTGTTCCGGCTGCTGGACTCGGCCGGTCTCAAGCCCGAGTTCGTGGCCGGGCATTCGATCGGCGAACTGGCGGCAGCGCACGTCGCCGGGGTGCTGTCACTGCCGGACGCCACCAGACTCGTGGCCGCACGAGGACGCCTGATGCAGGCCTTGCCCGCCGGCGGCGCGATGGCCTCCGTCCGGGCCGAAGAGGCCGAGGTGCGAGCGGTGCTCGTGGACGGGGTGGAGATCGCAGCGGTCAACGGGCCCAGGTCCGTGGTGATCTCGGGCTCCGAGAAGGCCGTCACCCGGACCGTCGAGAGGCTGCGGAACGACCACAAGGTCACGCGTCTGCGCGTCAGCCACGCCTTCCACTCGGCGTTGATGGAGCCGATGCTGGACGACTTCGCCGAAGTCGCCTCCCAGCTGCACTACTCCGCTCCACGCATCCCCCTGATCTCGACGATGACCGGCGGCCGGCTGACCGACGAACTGCGCGACCCCCACTACTGGGTGCGTCAGGTCCGCGAGCCCGTCCGCTTCGCCGACGCACTCACCACCCTCACCGAACACGGAGCGGGCACCTTCCTGGAGGTCGGCCCCGACGCGGTCCTGACCGCCATGGTGGAAGACCCGGCCGCGCACGCCGTCGCCACGCAACGCCGCGACCGCGACGAAGCGCACACCCTCCTCTCCGCCCTCGGCGTCCTCCACTCCCGAGGCACCGACGTCGACTTCGCCGCCCTCCACACCGGACGCCACCTCGACGACCTCCCCACCTACCCCTTCCAACGTGAGCGCTACTGGCAGCCCGAGCACGCGACCGGCGCCGGACCCGCCTCGCTCGGGCTGGCCCCGGCCGAGCATCCGCTGCTCGGAGCAGCCGTACCACTCGCGGGCTCCGACGCCGTCGTGTTCACCGGCCGGCTGTCCCCGCACACACATCCCTGGCTGAACGATCACGCCGTCGGCGACTCGGTCCTGTTCCCGGGCACCGGCTTCGTCGAGCTGGCGCTGGCCGCAGGCGCAGAAGTCGGCTGTGACGCCCTCGCGGAACTGGTGCTGACCGCCCCGCTGGCCGTCCCCGACCGGGGCGGCGTGACGATCCAGGTGTCCGTCGGCGCGCCGGGCGCCGACGGACGTCGTACGGTCGCCGTCCACTCACGCACCGAGGACACCGGACCGTGGAGCCACCACGCGGACGGAGTCCTCGGCCAAGGAGGCCGAACGGACTCCGCCGGGCTGACCCAGTGGCCGCCACCGGGGGCCACGGCCCTCCCCGCCGACGACGTCTACGAGACGATGGCCGCCCGCGGCTACGGCTACGGTCCCGTGTTCCAGGGGCTGAGGGCCGCCTGGCAGCGCGGCGACGAGATGTTCGCCGAGGTCGCCCTGCCCGAGCAGGCGCACGCCGAGGCCGACCGGTACGCCGTGCATCCGGCCCTGCTGGACGCCGCCCTGCACGCCATGGCGCTGACCGGCGAGGACAGGGCCGACGCCGTCACCATGCTGCCGTTCTCGTGGAGCGGCGTGACAGTGCGGGCCCATGGTGCGCGCGGCCTCCGCGTCAGGATCACGCCCACCGGTGACGCGTCCGTCGCCCTGGAGCTCGCCGACCTCTCCGGCAGCCCCGTCGCGTCCGTCGGCGCGCTGAACCTGCGCGAGATCAGCCCCGAGCAGCTCGCCGTCCTGCGCCGGGGCGGCGACCCGCTGTACCGGATCGACTGGGTGCCGGTCCGCCCCGCCCCGTCCACAGGCGCCGACGCCGACTGGCTGGCCGTGGGCCGGGGCTGCGAGTACGCCGATCTGGCCGCCCTCGTCGCGGCCTGCGAGGCGGGCACGGCCACGGTGCCGGACGTGGTGCTGTGGCGGCCTGCGCCGGGAGGCATGTCCGGCGTCCCGGCCGGAGCCCGCGCGGCTCTGGCCGAGGCACTCGCGGCGGTGCAACTCTGGCTGGCCGAGGAGCGTTTCGCCGCATCGAAGCTGGTGATCGTGACCGAGGGGGCCATGAGCGAGGACAGCTCGGACCTCTGCCTCGAACAAGCGCCCCTGTGGGGTCTGGTCCGCGCGGCCCAGGCGGAGAACCCCGGGCGGTTCGTACTGGCCGACGTGTCCGGGACCCTGAGCAGTGCCACCGGGGCCGATTCCACGCGGACACAGAACGACGCCGCCGACGCCAACTCCGCACGGACATCGGCCGACCTGCCCCTCCTCGCCGCACTCGCAGCCACCGAACCCGAGCTCATGCTCCGCGCCGGACAGGCCTTCGTGCCTCGACTCGTCCGCGAGCAACAGCCCCCCGAGGCACCCGCCACACCCCCGCTCGACCCCACCGGAACCGTCCTCGTCACCGGGGGAACCGGCGGCCTCGGCGCTCTGATCGCCCGCCACCTCGTCACCCGCCACGCCATACGCCACCTCGTCCTCACCAGTCGCAGCGGCCCCACGGCCCCGGGCGCGGACCACCTGCACGCCGAACTCACCGCACTCGGCGCCGACATACGGATCGTCGCCTGTGACGCCGGGGACCGGGACGCGCTGTCCGCCGTGCTCGCGGACATCGATCCGGCCGCGCCCCTGACCGCGGTGGTGCACGCGGCCGGTGCCGTGGACGACGGTGTGGTCGGCTCGCTGACGCCACAGCGCTTCGAGACGACCCTCCGTCCCAAGCTCGACGGAGCGTGGCACCTGCACGAACTCACACGTGACCTGCCCCTGCGCGCCTTCGTCCTGTTCTCATCCGCCGGCGGCCTGGTCCTGGCGGCCGGCCAGGGCGCTTACGCCTCCGGCAACGTCTTCCTCGACGCGCTCGCCCGGTACCGTACGGCCCACGGGCTCCCGGCGACCTCACTGGCGTACGGCCTGTGGGGGACCGAAACGGGCCTCGGCCAGTGGCTGACCGACGCCGACCGGGGACGCCTCGCCAGGCAGGGCTTCCCCGTGCTCGACGTCGACGAAGGGCTGGCGGCGTTCGACACCGCGCTGGTCACCGACCGTCCGACGCTGGTCCCCGTCAACGTGGACGTCGCGGCTCTGCGCTCCCGGTCCGGTGAACTCCCGGCCCTTGTACGGGACTTGGTGCCCGTGGCGCGGCGCAGGGCCGCCGCCGGTGCGGCGGACGCCGGGGACCTGGCACGCCGGCTCGCGGGCCTCTCCGACTCCGAACAGGAGCAGGAGCTCACCCAGATGGTGCGGGCGCACGCCGCGGCCGTACTGGGGCACGACAGTGCCCAGGCCGTCGATCCCGAGCGGGACTTCCTGGAGCTCGGGTTCGACTCGCTCGCCGCCGTCGAGCTGCGCAACCGGCTGACGGCCGCGACGGGCCTGCAACTGTCCCCGATGGCGGTGTTCGACAACAAGAACCCCACCGCTCTCGCCCGGCATCTGCGCGCCGACCTGTCCCTGCCGCCCACCGCCGCCCCGGCCGCCGGGGAGTCGGCGGACACCTTGGCCGAGCTGTTCCGGGCCGCCGTCCTGTCCGATCAGGTGATCAAGGGCTTCGACCTGCTGCGTGCAGTGGCCGACCTGCGGCCGCGGTTCACGCACGCGGCCGACTTCGGCCCCCTGCCCGACGGCGTCCGGCTCGCGGACGGCCCGCAGGAGCCCGTACTCATCGGGATCAGCACCCCGATGGCGACCGGCGGCCCGCACCAGCACGCACGGCTCGCCGCCGCCTTCCGCGGCAAGCGGCCGATGATCACGCTGACCAATCCCGGGTTCACCGCCGGGGAACCCCTGCCGGACACCACGGACGCGGTGGTCGACTACCTCGCCGAAAGCGTGCTGCGGGCCGCCGGGGAGCGCCCGTTCGTCCTCGTCGGCTACTCGTCAGGCGGCACGCTCGCCCACGCCACGGCGGGCCACTTGGAACGCGTGCGCGGGGTCCGGCCCGCGGGCGTCGTCCTGATGGACACCTACCGGGTCGATCTGGAGGACCGCGACCAGGGCCGGCTGATGGAACAGCTCACCATCGGACTGGTACGGAAGGACCAGGCGTTCGGCCTGTTCCACAGCAGCGCCCTGTCCGCCATGAACCGCTACTTCGACCTCGTGCCGAGGTTCACGCCGGAACCGCTGGAGGCCCCCGTGCTGTTCGTCGGAGCCACCGAGTCCTTCATGCCCCCCGGCACGGACGCGGGCGCGGACGGCGACGACTGGCGGGCCAAGCCCTGGGACCCGGCACACCACTACGCCACCGTCCGGGCCACCCACTTCTCCATGATCGAGGACCACGCCGCCGAGGCCGGCGCCCTGATCGAGGAATGGATCTCCCGGCACGCACTCCGCTAGGGCCTCTCGTCTGGGTCATGCCGGGCTCACGGGGTCTGGCACCGCTCCCTGACCCGGCCGGATCCAAACGCAAGACCCTAGGGGTGACTAGGGGTTCTTGCCGCCTCCGGCCCTTCCTATCGTCAGGGGACCATCGGGTGATCGACAAACGGGAGCTGGAATGAGCGCTGACGGCAGCTGGGAGTTCACGATCGACAGCCCCATCGGCAAGCAGAGCCTGTGGGTGGACATGAAGGCGGAGGAGGGCAAGCTGGTCGGCACCTGCCGGGCCAACGGCCAGGTCATCGACCCCGACATCATCGACGGCAAGATCGACGGCGACCTGCTGTCCTTCAAGGTGAAGTCGCACAAGCCGGTCCCGCTCAAGATGACCCTGACCCTGACGCGCAACGGCGACACCATGACCGGCAAGGCGAAGCCCGGCATGTTCGGCACGTTCCCCGTCACCGGGAAGCGGGTCTAGTGATCCGTCCCACTGCCAGAGGCGTGGCGCCGTTCGGTGCGTACAAGACGTGGTACCGGGTCACCGGCGACCTGTCGCGGCACCGGACGGCGCTCGTGGTCGCGCACGGCGGTCCGGGCAGCACGCACGACTACCTGGTGAGCCTGGCCGCCCTGTCCGAACTCGGTGTCCCGGTCGTGCACTACGACCAGATCGGCAACGGCGGCTCCAGTCATCTGCCGGACGCACCGGCCGGCTTCTGGACCGTCGAGCTGTTCCTCGCCGAGCTCGACAACCTCCTGCGGCACCTCGGCATCGCCGACAACTACATGCTGTTCGGGCACTCGTGGGGCGGCCTGCTCGCGGCCAAGCACGCCTCGGCCGCGCCCGCCGGACTCAAGGGCCTGGTCATCGCGGACGCACCCGCCTCCTATCCGCTCTGGCTGCGGCAGATGGACGTCCTGCGCGCTGCTCTGCCCGCCGGCGTCAACGAGACCCTCCTGCGCCACGAGGCCGCCGGGACGACCGACAGCGACGAGTACCACGCGGCCACCCGTGTCTTCTACGACCGGCACCTGTGCCGCCTCGACCCGTGGCCCCGCGAGTACCAGGCGTCATTCTTCGAGATGTTCAACGACCCGACGGTCTACTTCACCATGAACGGCCCCAGCGAGTTCCATGTGATCGGCTCCCTGCGCGACTGGGGCGTCACGGACTGCCTCGCGGACATCACGGTGCCGACCCTGCTGATCTCGGGCCGCCACGACGAGGCCACGCCCGCCACCGTCCAGCCGTACGCCGACCTGATCCCCGACGTGCGCTGGGAGATCTTCGAACAGTCCAGTCACGTGCCGCACCTCGAGGAGCCGGAACGGTTCCGCACGGTCCTGACCGAGTACGTGAAGGCCGTGGCGGCCTTCGGGTAGAAGAAGAAGGACGCACAGCATGGCCGACGAGCGCTTCGCCCCCCGCTTCCCCGCCGACACGCTCGACGCGTTCGCGCTCGCGCCGGTGTCCCGGACCCCGGACAAACCCGCCGTGGTGGAGTGCGACGCGTCCGGAACGGTCACGGCCGTGTCCTACCGCGCCCTGGCCCGGCGCGTCGACGCGTACGCCGAAGGACTGACCGCCGGCGGCATCGGGATCGGCGACCGCGTGGTGGTCGCCTCCCACACCTCGGCGTCGGCGATCGCCGTCATGCTCGCCTGCTCGCGTGTGGGGGCGGTGTTCGTCCCCGTGGACCCCGACATCCCGGCCCTCCGCCTGGACGCCATCATCGAGACCACGGACGCGGCGGCCGTCCTGCGCCCCGCAGGCGCCGCCAAGCCCGACCACGGCAGGGCACCCTCCGGCACGTTCGATGCGGACGGCCGTATCACGCTCACGGGTGCGCGGACGCCCCGAACACGCCACCGCCGCACCACCGTGGGTGGCGACCCGGCCTACATCATCTTCACCTCGGGAACCACCGGCCGCCCCAAGGGCGTGGTGATGAGCCATCACTCGGCGCTGGCCTTCTACCGCGGCACCCAGCGCTTCGGCGCGGTCACGCCCGACGACCGGGTGGCGAGCACCTCACCGCTCGCCTTCGACGTCGCCCTCTTCGACATCTGCGTCACCCTGGGTACGGGCGCCACCCTGATCGCCGTGCCCCGCGCGTACCTCAGCTTTCCGCGCCGCCTGCTCGGCCACCTCGAGGAGACCGGGGCCACCGTCGTGCACGGAGTCCCCTCGCTGTGGCGGCCGTTGCTCCGGCACGAACCGGACGGCGTGGCCGCCCTCGGGGAGCACCTGCGGGGCATCCTGTTCGCCGGTGAGAACTTCCCCCTCGCCGAACTGCGCCACCTGCGCGCCCTGTTGCCGCACCTGCGCGTGGTGAACGCGTTCGGCGCCACCGAGACCGTGGCCTGCTCGTTCGCCGAGGTACCCGACCCGCTCCCGGAGGACGCCGAAGCCCTGTCCATCGGCCGCGGCTACCCCGGCGCCGAGATCCTGCTCCTCGACGAGGCGGGCCGGCCCGTCGACGAGCCCGGCGTGGCGGGGGAGATGTACATCCGGTGCCCCTCCCTCTTCTCCGGGTACTGGGACGACCCGGAAGCCACCCGGCGCGTCCTCGTCCCGGACCCCCTCGAACCGCGTTCCGGACAACTGGTCTACCGGTCCGGCGACCTGGCCTACCGAGACGCCTCCGGCGAGCTGTACTTCTGCGGACGCGCCGACAGCATGGTGAAGATACGCGGCAACCGCATCGAACTGGGCGAGATAGAACGGCGACTCACAGAACACCCGGGCGTGACCTCCGCCCTGGTCCTGGCACTCGACGGACCGGACGGCGAAGCCGCCCTCACCGCGTTCCTCGTGGCCCCCGGCGGCACGGTGACGCCCGCGGAGCTCGCTGAGCGATGCCGACGTTCCATGCCCGTCTACATGACCCCGAAGAGGTTCCTGTTCCTCGACGCCCTGCCCCTGAACGCCAACGGCAAGATCGACCGCACGGCACTGACAGCACTGGCCACGACGGACACCCACGCCCACCCAGGCAGAGAGCCCCACGACGAACTGCTCCGGCGGTAGCGACACCATGCTCGTCACTGCACCCAGCCCACCAGCATCCCGTTCTTCATGG
>Ga0164243_10010334_pt1 | contig 13431 bp, 17 predicted proteins | sample OricompcompostOP_FD_108781 | JGI IMG/M metagenome (GOLD analysis project Ga0164243, IMG submission 108781) | Organic Plus compost microbial communities from Emeryville, California, USA - Original compost - Organic plus compost (OP) | ecosystem: Engineered > Solid waste > Mixed feedstock >... | reverse complement strand
CGGCTTTGATATCCGGGGCGGCAAGATCCGCGGCGTAAAGACATCACGCGGCGATATAGCCAGCGAGCGGGTCGGTATGGCGGTGGCCGGGCATAGCAGCGCCATGGCGAAGCTTGCAGGTTTCCGACTGCCGATCGTTTCCTATGCGCTCCAGGCGTTCGTGTCGGAGCCCATGAAGCCGGTGCTCGACACGGTCGTGTTATCCCCCGCCACCGGAGTCTATGTGAGCCAGTCGGACAAAGGCGAACTGGTGCTGGGCGGCGCGCTCGATCTGTTTCCATCCTATGCGCAGCGCGGCAGTCTACCCACGCTCGAACAGGTGGCGGGCGGTCTGATTGACATGTTCCCGCAGTTCTCGCGCGTGCGGCTGTTGCGGCAATGGGCCGGCATCGTCGATGTCGTGCACGATTCCACACCCATCCTGGGGGAAAGCCCGGTCGAGGGTCTCTATCTCAACTGTGGCTGGGGCACAGGCGGATTCAAGGCGATTCCGGGTGGCGGTTATTGTCTGGCGCATGAAATGGCGACCGGCGCACCTCATCCCCTCGCCAAGGCTTTCACGCTCGATCGCTTTCGGACCGGTGCGCTGATCGACGAAGCCGCCGCATCTGGTATCGCACATTGAGGGTCCCATCATGATGTTGATCGATTGTCCCTGGTGCGGGCCCCGTTCGGAACGGGAATTTCGCTGCGGCGGCGAGGGTCATATTGTGCGCCCGCACGCGCCCGACACTGTCGATGACGCCGCGTGGGCCGACTATCTCTTTTACCGCGGTAATCCCAAGGGCCTTGGCTACGAGCGCTGGCTGCACCGTTTCGGCTGCGGCCGCTGGTTCAATGTCGTCCGGAGCACGACAGACCATCGCGTCACCGCAGTGTACGGCATGACCGATCCGCGCCCTGAACTGGAAAATGGTCGATGAGCGGCGCTCGCGTCGCAGGCGGCGTGGCGATCGATCGGTCGCGCACGATCCACTTTCGCTGGGCAGGCAGAGAATACACCGGCTTCGCCGGTGACACGCTCGCTTCGGCCTTGCTAGCCAACGGGGTGAGCCTGTTCGGCCGCAGTTTCAAATATCATCGCCCGCGCGGGCTGCTCGCCGCCGGGCTCGACGAACCCAATGCAATCGTCCAGCTCGAACGCGGCGCGACGACTATTCCGAACCTGAAAGCGCCCTATGTCGAGCTCTATGACGGGCTCGATGCGCGGCCGGTCAATGCCTGGCCCAGCCTCGACTTCGACTTTATGGCAGTGAACGCCCTGTTCAAGCGCTTCATCCCGGCCGCTTTCTACTACAAGACCTTCATGTGGCCGAACTGGTTGCTGTTCGAGCCTCTGATCCGCCGGGCCGCCGGTCTCGGCCGGTCGCCTGAAAGCCCCGATCCCGACATCTATGCGCAGGTGAGCGCCCATTGTGATGTACTGGTGATCGGCGGCGGTATCGCGGGACTGGCCGCCGCTCTGAGGGCGGGACACCAGGGCCGCCGGGTCATCCTCGCTACGGGCGGAGCGCATTGGGGCGGACGTTTCGCCGGCAGCGAGGAACTCGTCGAGGGAAGGCCAGCCCAGGCGTGGATCACATCGGCACTGCGCGAGCTGGCCGGCATGCCGAACGTCGCCTTGCACAACCGGACCCTGGCCACGGGCCACTACGACGATGGCCTTGTCGCGCTGTGCGAACGCGTTACCGATCACAGACCCCTCGCCGATCGCACCGGCGCTCGTCAGCGGTTGTGGCGCGTGCGCGCAGGAGAGGTGATCCTCGCTACCGGTGCGTTCGAGCGACCGCTCGCCTTCGCCAATAACGACCTGCCGGGCATTATGCTGGCGGGCGCAGCAGTGGCGTATCTGCATCGCTATGGCGTGCTGGTCGGGCGCGAACTGGTAATTGCCACGAACAACGACAGCGGCTGGCACGCCGCCGTATCATTGGCGGAGGCCGGCGCGCGGATCGTGGCGATCGTCGATGCGCGCAGCGCGCCGCCGCAGACGCTGCTGGCGGCCGCCGAGGCGATGGATATCGCTGTGCGTTGCGGCGCCGCACCCGAGCGGGCCGTGGGGGTTAAGCGAGTACGCGCGGTAAAGATCGCCGCGCTAGACGCGCAGGGCCGTCTTTCCGGCAAGTCTGAACGCTTCGCCTGCGACACGCTGCTGATGTCCGGCGGGTGGAATCCGGCGGTGCATCTCCATTCCCAAGCCGGTGGCGCGCTGCGGCTCGATCCTGCCTTGCAGAGCTTCCTACCCAACCCACAGGACGGCATTTTCAGTCTCGGCGGGGCAGCAGGCGACTTTTCGATCGACAGTACGCTCGCTGCAGCTCGTGGCGCGATTGCGGACCCGGTCAACGCGCCGGCGCGACCGGTCTGGTCGCTATCGCGAACCGCCGAACCCGACCCGCTTGCCTGGATCGATTTCCAGAACGACGTGACAGCGAGCGACGTCGCTATCGCCGCTCGAGAGAACTTCCGCTCGGTCGAACACTTGAAGCGCTACACGACGCTTGGCATGGCCTCCGACCAAGGCAAGACGTCCAACGTAAGCGGTATCGGCGTCCTTTCGCAGTTGCTCGATCGGCCGATGGAAGCGATCGGGACGACCCGCTTCCGCCCGCCCTACGACCCGACCACAATCGGCGTCTTCGCGGGACACCGTATCGGCGACGGACTGGTTCCGCGCCGCCGCCTGGCGCTTGAGCACCGGCACCTCGCGGCTGGCGCCAAGATCGAGGAGTATGGCGGTTGGATGCGCCCGGTCGCCTATCTGCAAACCGGCGAAACGGAAGCGCAAGCAATAGCACGCGAGGTTCGCGCCGTGCGCAACGGCATTGGCCTGTTCGAAGCCTCTCCGCTTGGCAAGATCGAAGTCAAGGGACCCGATGCCGCGACCCTCCTCGATCGAATCTACGTCAATACGGTCAGCACCCTCAAGCCGGGCCGATGCCGTTATGCCCTGATGCTAGACGAGAACGGCATGATCTTCGACGACGGCATCGTCACTCGCCTTGCCGACGATCACTTTCTGGTCGGCACGACCAGCGGCCACGCCGCCGCGGTCGCCGAAATTCTCGAGGAATGGCTCCAGTGCGAATGGCCTAGCCTTCGGATTTTGACACAGGATGTGACCACTTGCTGGGCAGTGCTCAACCTTGCCGGGCCGAAGGCGCGCGATGTGCTCGATGCGCTCGACAGCTCGATCGACTTCGCTGCCGCAGCTTTTCCGCACATGCAGCATCGCGAGGGCGAAATCGCCAGTATTCGGGCGCGAGTGGCACGCGTGAGCTTCTCCGGCGAGCTTTCCTACGAGATCGCGGTTCCCTGGCGCGACGCCGACCCGCTCTGGACGTTGTTGACGGCTGCCGGAGAACAGCACGGCCTCACGCCGTTCGGGATCGAAGCGCTGATGACGATGCGTATCGAGAAGGGCTTTCTCCATGTCGGTTCCGAAACGGACGGCGCGACGCAGCCTCAGGATGTCGGCTTCGCCGCCGTGCTGGCCAAGAAGAAGAGTGACTTCATAGGGCGCCGTTCGACCCGCCGCGCGGATTCGCTTCGCGATGGCCGACGCCAACTGGTCGGCATCGCCGTGGACGACCCGCAGCCGGTCGAGGTCGGCGCCCATATTGTCGGTATCGGCCGCGAGGCGGCGATCGGCAGCGATGGCTGGATCACCTCGAGCGCCTGGTCGCCGACCCTCGGCGCGCCGGTCGCGCTGGCGATGATCAACAATGGTGCGGCACGCATCGGTGAGACAGTGCAGATATGGGATCTCGGCCAACGGCGCGAAGGGCGGATCGTCGAGCCGTGTCGTTACGATCCTGAAGGAGCGCGGCTCAATGTCTGAACGGAGGCCGCAGCGCTGTTGGGTTGTCGAAGACGACTTTGGCATCGGCAAGGTGCGGATCGCCATGCCCGATGCGAACGCGCGGCTGTCGCGTGCTCTTGATCTCGAATCTCCCGTTGCAGGCCGGATGACACGCGACGATCACCTCGCTTGTATCCGGTTGGGACCGCACGAATGGACAGTCATCGGCAGCGCCGACGCCGTGCAAGCGGCGCTGGCCCGTGTCGGTGCCTCGTTTCGCGATGATCTCGCGCTTGCGCTGGACATGAGTCATGGTGGAATACTTCTGCGCTTGTCGGGTCCGCAGGCGATCAATCGCATCGCGGCCTATTGCGACCTCGATCTACATCCAGCCAGCTTCGCCACCGGTCACGCTACGCGTACGCGGTTCGGCGATGTCGCGGTAACGCTGGCACGGCTCGATGACCGCCCTAGCTTCTGGCTGATCGCCGACCGGAGCTACGCCGAATATCTGATGCTACTGCTCGGTCATGGCGCGCCGGCAAGTTGAACCATTCACGGAGACGATGATGGATGCCGCAAACTCCGCCGCTTCCTGTGTGTTGCGGTTCCGCTGTCCGGATCGTCCGGGCATCCTCGCGCTGGTAACGCCGTTCCTCGTCGAGAGCGGATGGGATATTCGCGAAGCGTCGATCTACGGCGACCCTGAAAGCGGCGCCTTCTTCGTGCGCATGGAACTGGCGAGCGGGACCGCCAGGATTCCCGAGCTCGAGGCACATGTGCCCGAACTCGCAGCGGAGTTGGAACTCGATTGGGAGATCCATGACCTGCGCCGGCCGCTGCCGGTGCTGATCGCGGTCTCCAAATTCCACCACTGCCTGATCGATCTGATCCACAAGGCCGAGATCGGGCAGTTGCCGATCCGCATCGTCGGGGTCGTCTCCAATCACGAGACCGCGCGCGCATTGGTCGAATGGCACGAACTCACCTTTCATCACCTTCCGATCGACCGTAGTGACAAGTCTGTACAGGAGGCGCGCTTCCTAGCCCTCATCCGCGAGAGCGGGGCCGAACTGACTGTGCTTGCGCGCTACATGCAGATCCTCTCCGATGACTTTGCCGACGCGCTTGCCGGACGATGCATCAATATCCACCACAGCTTTCTGCCGAGCTTCAAGGGTGCCAAGCCTTATCACCAGGCGAAGAGCCGAGGCGTAAAGCTGATCGGTGCGACCGCCCACTATGTCACATCGGAACTGGACGAAGGTCCCATCATCGAACAGGATGTGCGTCGCGTGACCCATGCGACATCCGCCGACGAAATGGTCGCGATCGGGCGGGAGGTCGAAGCATCTGTGCTATCGCGTGCCGTGCGCTGGCACGCAGAGCACCGCGTGCTGCCCAATGGCAACCAAACGGTGGTGCTGGCGTAAATCAGTCGCTCTCGGCACAAGCGAGCAACGCCGGACAACGCTAGGCAATATGAACCAACGGCAGCTATCCGACTTCTCAAACTCTGGATGCCGACAGTCGCTCCACAGCCCCTTCACGCCATTGAAGAATCTATTCGCCCTGCCCCTCGGCTCGTCTTGCTCGCTTCGCTTCAGCTATCGCGTGCTGCAAGTTTGTGTAGCGATACCCGCCCACCGCGTAGTGTGCTCCACGGAGCGGGTAACGTCGGGATCGAGGGCTGCCTCATCCGTGAAGCTGCCGCCTTCGTTGTCCCAGCGATCCTGCGCGGCCTCGCCGCCGCCAGAATCGGGGCCGCCGCTGCCGGCTCCGGCGCGTGAAAAATCATCGATCGAGCAGAGGTCGGCGTGGATCAGAGCAAGCTGATCGGCTATCATCTCCAGAGCAAGAACCTGCCGCTCTTCGGATGTTCTGGTGTTGCGCAAGTCGGTCCGGCCGGGCTGCCTTGATTCAGCCGCAGCCGGGGAAGCGGCGCCGATGGTAGTGGTGTTCTCGGGGGATGAGTTGGTCACGGCTTATCTCCGCAGGAGCGGGAGCTGCCAAACTCTCAGTCGCACTTTGCTCGAAACCGGGGGGTGCGATGGTATCCAAGTTGGGGACGATCGCTCGCGATGCAAGTGTTGGCCGGGAGCCGAAGCACGTACCTCTGAACGTGACCTGCGACCAGATCCCGGTGGCGGTGTCATCGCCGTTGCGGTGTCCACGGTGCGAACTCCCGCTCGGAAGGTTCGCTATGATCAATTCTGTGGAACTATGTGAGCTGGAATTGGCCGACCACGCTATTGTGGCCTCTGAACGATGCTGTGCTACAGGCCTTCGCGCCGATGTCGCGATCGGCGACATCCGACCGTATCGGTTCCACCGGCATCACAGTAGCAGACCAAGCCGGTACGCACTGGTTTTGCCGATGCCCGCCGGCCCTTTCGATGATTATCAGGAACAGAGTAGCGATTTATGGCAGGATACAAGGAACCAGAGTTCCAGGATCGCGTGAAAGCCGCGGCTCAGGCGCGGGCGAAAGCCTTGGCCCGGTTGAAGGCCAAACCTCCGGTCGATCCCGAAGTACAGGCGGAGCGTGCTGCTAGAGCAGCGGAACGTGAAGCGCGGCAGACAGAAAAACGCAATGCGGCCAAAGTAGAGCGGGAAGCGAAGCTTGCCGCCCGGGCCGCGGAGACGGCGAAAGCTGCCGAACCCGCACCGGAACGGACTGAGGCCGAACGCAAGGCGGCTCGAGACGCACGCTATGCCGCCCGGAAAGCCCGCCGGAAGTAGAATCGGGCGTAACGTGAACGGGGATGAGCTGATCGGGACCGCTGTAGTACCCGATGGCGTGGAGTTGCGCCTGATGCGCAACGATTCAGATTTCGCAATCTTCCTCCAGTCTATCGAGCTGATGAGCACTGACCTGAGTGCTTCGGAGGAAGCCCTTGCGACAATGGCCTGCGAACATCTCGGTGACCGCCCCGCACCACAGCTGCTCATCGGCGGCTACGGCATGGGTTTCACCTTGCGGGCCGCGCTGGCTGCCCTCGGCGAACATGCGAGCGTAACGGTGGCAGAGCTCGTGCCCGAGATTATCGAGTGGGCGCGAGGCCCAATGCGTGAGCTCACTGCGGGGTGCCTTGATGATCCGCGTGTCGTTCTCGTCATGGATGACGTCGCGATGCTGATCGATGCAGCATGCGAGGGATACGACGCGATCCTGCTCGACGTTGACAACGGGCCCGAGGGGCTCACGCGCCGGTTGAATGATTACCTCTATTCGAGATGCGGGCTGAACGCCGCTCTGAACGCGCTCAAGCCTACGGGCATCCTCGCAATCTGGTCAGCAGATCCTGATCCCGCATTTACCGCTCAACTGCAGCGCGCCGGCTTCAAGGTGACGGAAGCCAGCGTGACTGCGCGGCCAGACGGCGAGGGAACCTGCCACCACATTTGGTTTGCCTCCAAGGGATCAGCTGCCCCTTCTCAATTAGCGCTAACCCGGCCATGAGTGCTGTCGGGTTTCACTGAGAGATGGCCGTGAGGCAAACGGACGGCCAGGTACGCGGACAGTGACCGCCGAAAAAGCCGTCGTTCTGCTGCCAGTTTGCCTTGTCGAAACCGGCCATCGTTCAGGCAGAAACATCGGTGGCAAATGGCGGGTAGCCGCGAGCGTCCGGCCTGAGAAAATGACCGTCGGCTGTGGATCGGCCGGCCGAACGAATTCCGTCCGCACAACGATTGTCGTGAAATCCCATGTCAAGTCCCCGTGGAAGGATGAAGCGTCATGCGGCCGAGCGCGGCCTCCACGCTCGCGCAGCCGACAGCGCTTTCCGTCGCGAGATCGAGCGGTCGAGAACCTAGTTCAGCGTTATCGCTGTTGAGGAAGTCGATGGCCCTGTCGCGACCGAGAAGGAGCAGGGCGAGCTGGGTTATCTCGCCCTGCCGGCGCGCCTTGTCGGGCTCCAGCCTGGGAGCGCGGGACCGACCGAACCGCATCGTCGTCACAAGCCTCGCGGCGCTTGCTTCGGCCGGGCCGCTCACGAGATGTAGCCCTGACAGTGCCGAAGCGAGCCGCCGTCGGCTTGCGCGAGCGCTTCCCAGATCGGAGCTGCAGCCGCGCCCATCGCACTTTGTAGGCAGTCGATGCGACCCGCTATATGCGAAGCACCGACTTCATGCTCGTGCCGCACGCCCACCGACGTCGCTTGCGACGCTTCCATCAATAGCAGCTGATGGTCGAAATAGAGCTGGTTCAGGTCCACGATCGTCTCCCTCGTTGTAAGCGGGAGCATATCGCATCTCTCAGCCGCAGGCGCCTACATGAGCGATTGCCTGCGATGTTGCTCATGTAGGCCTGATGGCGGGAGATTGTAAGGTGCGAGCTGACGATATTCGAAATCAGAGTCGCCGAGGCGCACCTTGACGGTTCTTGGTGCTTTTGCGTTCGCAGCTGAGAATGTCGAGATTCGACAATTTCCTTGCTGCTCCTATCAATCCCATTGTAACTTTTTTGCACGCCGCTATATAGCTGTTGCCTGACGTCGCTTGCGACGGATTATGATTGCTGCAATTCGCGCAGAAGCGCGAGATCAGCACCAGTTTTCTTTTCATGCACTATGGCTCCGCGACGGAATATGTCCGTGCGGATGATTTTCGTACGCAAGGAATATGGATGGCGAGCCCGCGCTCATCACGATGAGCGATCAACGAGCTCCCGCTCGACGGACGCTTCGCGTTATCCTCGACAATGAGCGAGCATCATCGCCCACACGGCAGCAAAAACGCACCGTTACCATATTCGATCGGTCGTTGGATCGCGTACATCTCGAGACACGCCTGCGATCTGACCAAAGGCCGGATCGTCTTTCGCGAACGGACACCCGGGCAAGGCCCTGGCGGCGCTCGCAAGCGCGGATACAGGCGCTGACACTTTAAGAAGGCGGCGGTGAAGAACCGCCGGATATCACGATAATGAACCATACGGTTGCGCGCGACACGCCTCGCGCCAAACTCACTCCGCGCTATGGCGCTGTGCATTCGCGAGCGTCGACGGAACACACGCGCGTCTCCGCCGTCATCCCAGTCACCGATCTGCGACGTATCGTCGCAACCATGGTCGATTGACGCCTACATCACCCCCGGGCGGCCATGCACCAGCATTCCCGCCGTGCAGGAGAACTGACATGGATCTGAACCGGGAATACAGTGCGCACCAGCGCGCGCTAATGAGCGCCAATGTCGCCGCCAACGACGACGATCGACGCGCAAGGCTCGCACGGGCCTCCCGCATCGCAGGACGCATCAGCGATTTCCAACATGGACTGGGCGCAGGGGCAGCATGTGCTTGGAGCAAGGCACAATTCGCCAATTCGGCACAAATCGGCGTGGGATCTGACGCGGCTATCTAATGCCGCCGAGACCTGCCATACAAATCCTGCTCTCGTTGAATTTCGACGGGTATCGACGCCGGGCGCAAAAATCGGATCGTTTCGGTTTTCGCTCCGTGAGTACGACGACATCCTTTCAATTGACGACTTGATGCATGACCCCGGCTCGCAATTTTGCCAGCCGGACACGACCGTTTCTTGAAAGGAAGCGACTATGACTACTGGTACCGTAAAATTTTTCAATGGTGACAAGGGCTATGGGTTCATCCAGCCCGACGATGGCTCCGCCGATAGCTTCGTGCATATTTCTGCCGTCCAGGCGGCAGGCATGACAACGCTCGATAAGGAGCAGCGCCTCAACTACGAGGTCGAGACCGGCCGTGATGGCAAGGCCAGCGCGGTCAACCTTTCGTCCGTCGACTGAACGAATTGATGCTCCGGATCGCCCGTTGGCGGTCCGGGGCTTCCAATTTGCACCTCGAAGGACGAGGGTGCGCCACACCGCCTGAAGCACGGAAATCCGCCGTTCTCGACTTAGGCCATTCCCGAACAAAAGAGAGGACCCGGCTGGGTTTGGAGGTTCGCGACTGCCAGGTTCCTAAAACAGGATTGGATAAATTGAGGTTCGCGCTTCGTTTCAGGATTTGCAGCACTGCAGCACCCATGCGTAGAACAGGAAAGGCCGCCCCGAGAGGCGGCCTTCCTTCGCATAATGGAGATGCACTCAGCTGGGGCTGGAGCTCTTGTCGCCTTCCTGCTTCTTTGGGGCGCCTTCCTGTTCCTGCTGGCGCTTGTCGCCCCCCTGCTCGGGAGCATTCGGCTGACGATTCTTGTCGCCTGACTGGCCCTGCTGCTGCGACTGGCCCTGGTTCGGGCGTTCGCTATTCTGCTGGTTCTTGCTGTCGTTCATGTCGAACAACCTTTCTTGATGCCCGGAATTGGGCAGGGGTAATCGCTGTGAACCTTCGCCGCTGACGGCGAGGACCTGAGGTAATTCCGATAGCCGCAGATTATGGCGGTCGCCCTTCCTTCCCAGCACGCGGGCTAGGCCCTCCCATGCTGCGGCGGACGCGAGGTGCTTGCGGCGAACATTGTCCAGCAGCGAACCTTCCGCTGCGGATCGTGAAGTCGAAGCTCTGTCGAGATAGTTCTGGAGAGTATCGATCATGACAAGTTGCTCCACCAGATGCGGGAGCGCACTTGTGTCTCTCAGCCGCCATGAGCATCAGAGCGATCGGGCGGTTCAGCCCATATGGGGTGCAGCATTAGCCATACAAGGTCTATGCTGCAGAAACATGCTCTATACGCGAATTGGATCGACTCCTTGAAAATCACGCAGTGACCACGCTCACCATCAGGCATCGGACCAATTATCGGTACCGCGCTCCGGTGAATCTCGGGCCGCACAGATTGATGCTGCGTCCGCGCGAGGGCCACGACGTGGGCCTGACGTCTTTCCGCCTTGTGATCACCCCTGACGCGCACGTTACATGGGCCCAGGATGTGATGGGCAATACCGTGGCGACAGCGGCCTTTCCGTTTGCCACCGACAGCCTGGCGATCGAAAGCCACGCGACACTAACTCTTGGAGCGGCCGCCTGGCCGATCTTCGACATCGCGGCATCGGCAATCTGTTATCCCTTCCGCTACGGTGACGACGAATGGACAGACTTGGGCGCGCTGACGGTACCGCAACATCCAGATTCCAAGGGCAGGCTGCGGGATTGGACCCGAGCATTCGTCAGCGGCAACCCGACCGATACGCTCGCCCTGCTGAAGGATGTATGTGCCGGAGTTTCGACGGCGATTGCCTACCGTCAGCGCGATGACGAAGGTACGCAATCGCCGATCGAGACGCTGGATCGCAGATGGGGATCATGTCGCGATTTCGCGGTACTGTTCGTCGAGGCGGTCCGGTGCCTCGGCTTCGGCGCGCGCGTCGTCTCCGGCTATCTCGCTAACCGGGCGGAGAACCTCACCGGCCAGAATGACGGCGGTTCCACTCATGCCTGGGCGGAGGTCTTTGTGCCGGGCGCCGGCTGGATCACTTTCGATCCGACCAATCGCAGCGTCGGCGGGTTCAATCTCGTCCCGGTGGCGGTGGGGCGTGATATCCGCTATGTGATGCCGGTCAGCGGAAGTTATGCGGGGCCTGCGGACATGCTGGATTATATGTCCGTGGAAGTGGAGCTGCGCTGACAAGTCCAGGCATCAGCGGATTGCCTAGTGGATTATTACACCTCTCGCCCATGGTAATTCGCGTTTTACACCCCATATCAGGTCCATCGGACTCCGAATGCCTCGGGCACGAGTGCGGCAGAGAGATAGTTCGTGCTCCCGCTCACCGATGGAGACGAACGATGTCCTTTTATCCAGTACCGTTACAAGCACAGGCAGAGCGGTTCTTTCGCTCGATTTCTCAATGATCCGGGTTTCCAGCGCCGCACGCCGTGATGCCGCCCGATCTTTACGCGAGGACAATTGGGAGAATGAGGGCGGCCATCTCGCTGGTGCGAGGCCCGTGATCGCGTGCTGCGCTATTTCAGCCAATGGTGAGGCGCTCGAGGCCCAGGTGAATGCCCTGGAAAGTACTCTGGCCAGCGACTTTGCCGATGGACGGGTAGGCATGCGCTACAACACTTACGCGCATCGCTCGCGTGTTCTGCGCCAGCAAAAGGCCAAGCTCGATGCCCTGCGCGCCAGCTTTCAGGCACAGGAGCAACAATCGTGAACAGCCCCTCTGAACTCGATGAAGCCGCCGCAGCCGAGCAGATGGCTCTTTACGGCATCACGCGCGTCCCGGCCGATCAGTATCGTTACAAGGATTATCGCTACTCAAAGCTAAGCGACGCAATTGCTCAGGCAAAGCGCGACAAGCCACACTCCTGACTATCGCCACCTGGATATAAAAGCTTTTGAAAGGGCGTCCAATGGAACTTACATCCACCTTTTGCCGGATGCAGGAGACCGTCCAGCGCGATCGTGCGGCCAATGCGATACTGGGGAACATCCGCCTCGTGGCTGAGAAGGCGGCCAAGGCATGGAGTGCCGTGGCACTTGTCGCCGAACAGCGCGAAGCTCGCCGTGAACGAACGCGCATCATTGCCGACATGGCGGCTCTTCAGCATGAGCCTGCGCCAAACGAGGAGGACAGATCGCTGAGCGAAAACCCGGACCGGGGTTTTGAAAGTCCCTGAGCTGGTCCGGGATTTGAAGGAACTTCACTGCGACATAGACCGTAGCGCGTCCTCACACAGACTCTTCACCGTCCTGACGACGGAGGCGCAGTTCGGGGGCTTCGCGGTCAGGGAGGTCTGGTCGCCGCTCGAATGCCCCGCCTTCGCCGGATATCCTTTGCTTTTGAATGATCGCGGCGGCTCGCTTTCTTGATACCCCCAGACTGCGCAGCGCATAGTCCGCCAAGCCGAACGACAACTCGCGTGTGCCCATGATGGCAAGGCCGACGCCCTGGCTTTCGAGATAGGCGACCTCGTCATCACTCTGGGTCCGTACGGCAACGTCAATGTCCGTATTGAACTCGCGGGCGAGTTCGATGATCCGCCGTGTCCGGAACCCTTCGGGTGTCGCGATCACCAGAAGACGTGCATGGGCGATGCCTGCGCCATCGAGAATACCGGGGGTCGATGCGTCGCCATAGATCGCTGGAATGCCTTTCGCGCGGAGCGCTTCGACACGCCGTCGATCCTTGTCCACGATGACGGCAGGAAGCATCTGGTCGCTGAGTGTCTTGCCGACCACGCTGCCCACGCGCCCGTAGCCGACGATGATCACATGATCGTGCGGGCTTTCATCGAGTTTTTCGGGAAGATTGGATAGAGCTTGTCCACCGCCACGCTCTAGAATCGAAAGCATGCGAGGTCGCTGGCCCAGCCACCGCTCGATCCCGTCGAAGGTCTTGAAGACGAGTGGGTTGAGCGTGATCGAAAGAAGCGCACCGGCGAGAATCAGGTCCCTGCCTTCCACCGGAACCACGCCAAGCGTCACACCCAGGCCGATCAGGATGAAGGAAAACTCTCCGATCTGGGCCAGGCTCGCTGACACCGTCAGTGCGGTTCGGGTGGGATAGCCGCAGGCCAGCACGATCCCGAGCGCCGCAACGGACTTTCCGATCAGGATGATCGCCAGAACGGAAAGCACTGCCATCGGTTCGTGCACAAGCACAGCCGGATCGAACAGCATGCCGACCGAAACGAAGAACAGGACAGCGAAAGCGTCTTGCAGCGGCAGCGAATCCGCGGCCGCCTGATGGCTGAAGTCGCTTTCGCT
>Ga0164243_10010333_pt1 | contig 13432 bp, 17 predicted proteins | sample OricompcompostOP_FD_108781 | JGI IMG/M metagenome (GOLD analysis project Ga0164243, IMG submission 108781) | Organic Plus compost microbial communities from Emeryville, California, USA - Original compost - Organic plus compost (OP) | ecosystem: Engineered > Solid waste > Mixed feedstock >... | reverse complement strand
GCATCGATGCGCCGTCGGCCGTCCGCGTCGCTGGGCTCGCATCGCCGGATTGGTGGCTGGCAAGCCCGGGCGCTCCGCATGACTTGAACCGACGGGCTCTTCGGCGTCCTGCCTCATCGATCGTGAGGTGTATTGGTGCTGTACCGATGTGTACGGCGGGTATAGAATATGAGGTAGAGCCTGCCTATAGGCGCAGGTTCTCAATGAGACACGGAGGCAAGGATGGGCCCGGGATCTTCTGGGTACGTTGTTGTGCAACCAGTTGCGGCCACCCTACGTACCCGCTTCAGGAAATCTTTGTGGAGTTCACTGTCTCAAAGTCCCTATTGCTGCTTTCCAATGCATTGCGGGGTGTAGGTGCTCCTTTTGGCGGCGCACGCGTCATCGAGTTTATTCCACCCGTGGCTGGAGGACATGCTCGAGCGAATATCCTCGACCTTTCCGACGAGGTGTTGGATGCGATTTCACGACAAGAGACGTACGCCGCCCTCGCCCCCTCGGACGTCGTACTGCCGTGGACCGCGATTTCTGAGAGCGAACACGCAGGAGTGTTGACGGCCGGGCAGTTGAAGGGCCTGGTCTATCAGGGCGCCGGCGTTTGGCGGCTTCCTGAGGGGCAAGCCTTCCGGTTGCTCGCCGATCAGCACATTTGCGCACAGCCCGGCCTGACAGACACAGCTGCGTTCCTTGATTGCCTGCAAGGCACTGGTGAGCCAGGCAGCGAGGCGCACTCCTTGGTCACCCTCGACAGGGCTGGTCAGTTTGATGCGATCTGTGACATCGTGACGTACGTTGCACCTGCGTTGGACATCGCAGTCAGGGAACCTCAGCATCCTGCGGTTCAGTCATATCTGGAGGGCCCACTGGCTGGCACAACGATCCTGTCTTGCCGTAACCGGCTCACGGAAGAGCTTATGCAGTTCGACCTACCCTCTCTGCTTGGAGTGCGTGACCGCGGCAAAGGCATTTTCGAGCTGCAGGGACAGCGCTTCGGGGTAGTTGCCTTGCGGCCGGTCAAACCGGAACGCGTAAGAAAAAGTCGACATGGGTTTGCGCTACCGCGGATCGAGTTTCGTCCGCCGTGCACGACGGTGCACTGAGCCAAGGTGACAAATGGAATCTTGGACGAATATCGCAGATGCGAAGGCGGGAAAAGCACGGCCTCTCCACGGAGAGGCCGTAATAGTCATCAATGACTTAGACTGCGTGCCTGTACGTCGTGTACGAAGCCTTCACCGACATCGCCGCGTTCAGCAGTCGCTGCACCATCTTCTGATGCAGGCGGCCCGGACAGCGCTTGAGCAAGTGCTTATCGGCGCGCTTGTAGAGCACGAGGCGTGAGGGATCAAAACGGCACGGTTTCCCGAATCCCGCAGCCCGGCGCTCGGCCTCAGTGAAGGCGTATACGCCACCCGTACGCTGCTCTTTGACGCTCGTTGTGAACATGCAGAGCACGCCTTCCGACGTCTCGCCAAGGACGACCAGGTAGTGAGGGTTGACGTTTTCAGTGCCAGCCGCGTTCGGGCAAGCGGCGAAAACGATCTCTCCTTGCAGGAACATGGGTACCTCACGGTGCGATAATGGCCTATCCCGTATAGCTATCTGCAACCGGGCCGCCTGTGGTCGCGTATCGCATCGGTCTCTCATGCCGCCTCTCTCGCCAGATCCTGCGTCCTGCTGCCGACAAAGCCGGCTGTTGCATCAGTTCACGGTTCAACGTGCCCAGAGAAGGTGCGAAAGCACCTTCTGATCGGACACTCCCCGCGCGTAAATTCCCCGCGATCTGCAGGTACTTATCCAGTCCAGGAAGCCTCACTGATCTCTGCCGTGCACTGCTGCCAGTAGGGGAGGACGCGTCGATGCGCCGTCAGCCGTCCGCGTCGCTGGGTTCGCATCGCCGATTTGGTGACTGGCAAACCCGGGCGCTCCGCATGACTTGAACCGACGAGCCTTCGGCGTCCTGCCTCATCGATCGCGAGGACTTGCCAGGTGGGCACAGCGACTTGCGGGTCACTACATGAGAGGATTTGTGAACAGGAAATGGCTGCATCGGGAAAATTGAATATGCAGATCGGCCTGCCTTTGACGAACACCTTCGTCTTCCTTCGGCCGCTCGAACGCGTGGTGAACCCTGTGTTTTCCGCAATCGGAGCGTTTCTCGGGATCGCCGGAACCGCATTGCTGGCTATCGACCCCAGGCATGTAACGTCGGTCTTTCTGTGCTACGCGATATCAAACGTAGCGTGGATTGTGGTCGCCGTTCGCACTCGCCAGTGGTGGCTCCTTGCCATGAACGGGGTGTATCTATCGATCAGTGCCTTCGGGCTGCTTCGCTGAGGCGCCCAGGGCGCTGGGCTTTCCGCGCTGTGGCTAGTGAAGGCCCAGGTGGGCGCCGGCCTTCCGACTCACATCGGAATCAGGTGCAGTGATTCGCTAGACAAATGGCGTCAAGCAATCCCATGAGGATTCGTTGAATCACATAACACCTCGAGGCGCTCCTCAGATCGTCCGCAGCCAGGCGCCAGCTGCACGTCAGGCCAAGCGCCCAAACGGACACAAGGTGCAGCTCGCCTTGCGCCGTGACATCGAACACCTGCTCTCTCGAATCGAACGTCAGCAGAAGGCGATCGAGTCCGCGTCAAAGCGTATCTACGAACTTGAGAACCAGTTACTGGCTTTGACCGCCGACCGAGACTCATTGCGCATCCGCTTCGAGCTCAACGCCAAACTCATCGGAGAGCTTGAGCGAATGATTGGACTGCAGAGCCGGAATATGTCATGGGAGGAGCGGCGAGCACGGATCGTTGAGGCAATTGCACCGCTACGGGCATATCAGCCTGCAGGCTCGAAGGTGAATGACGTGTCGGACAGCGCCTTCCGCGAGCAGCAGCCGACACCAGGGAGACTTTGCTGACGTCAAAAATTTGACGCACTGCTTTTTAGGTTCTGTTGCGGCTCGAGCCCCCGGTATTCACTGCGCGGTTATAGGACTGTACCAGCGGTGCAGATCCGCGATACAATGGAAGTTGTACGGCACGGACATGCTGGTGCTGAGGTAACTGATGAAGATCATTGCTCGACTTTCTGTTCTGACCCTGATGGTTGCACTGCTCACCGCCTGTGGTGGAGGTGGTGGCAGTGGTGGCGGTGACGGAGATAGCACGCCCAACCCGCCGACGAACAACATCCCGAATCCCCCGCTGGATCCGGACCCGAACCCGAACCCGGACCCGGATCCGACGCCTGACCCGACTCCGTCCGCGGACTCGCCGCAGGCCTACCAGTCCTCGATCGAGAAGATGGTTGGTGCCTTGTTGCTCGTTGAGAAGGCCGGCAAGGCGGGCGTTCACAAGATTCCTGCCTTGGTAGCCGAGCAAGTCACGGCGCACGGGCCTTCCGTGAACTGCGACGTCGTCGCGTGCGACCCCGACTATCATGAGCCGGAGTACACCGTGTACTTGCCTACGGGAGAAGAGGTTTCGATCGCAAACTGGATCGATGTCAACAAGAACCTTGTCTTCGATCCGGATTTCGAAGTACTCGCGTTCTCCGTCACGAATGTCTACGGGATAACCGGTTCCTCGATGGTGATGTATCGCCTCGAGGGAGGCCGCGACGTGTACTACACCATGCTCGGCAACCGCTACGACGACCTCAATGGCCGGGGCGCGCAGATCGGTACAACACAGAGCCTGCTCTACTCCGGCGTGCTCATGATTCGAGAGCTGGAAGACGGCCGACTTCGAATCGGCGACGATGACAGGGAGCCATCGGAAACCCGCAATATCACGCTGATGGACGTGACGAAGGACGGTGTGATTCCGCTTCAGACCGTCTTCAGCATGGAGACGAATGCTACGAATTCCGATGCTATCCTGGCCAACTTCGACTGGGTTCCATACGGCGGGGGTCGCGCTCAAGCTTTCCAGACCATCAGCCCGCTCGATTTTGGTGAAGTCGACGGCAGGGTTGTGCTTGAAGGTGGCAGCTTCCTCTACACGCAGGAAGACCCGGACGGCACGCGCATCGCGGTGCGGGTCTCCGTAGGTGCGGACCCAAGCACTCTGTACTTCGAGATCGATCAGGGCGCCGAGGGCTACTACGAATCCAGCGGATTCGTGTCGCAGCCTGACCTGAATTTCACCCTGCCCTGATACGAATTCCTCGTGCTGGCCACGGATGGCCATTGCTCGGGTAGTCCGTCAAAGCGGGTCGTTTACGCGGCGAACCTACATAAGGAAGAAGGAATTTCGAGAACGCCCGTGCCCACGCTGCTCGACCTGATCTGGAACCATCACCTGGCCACGATGACAGTGGCCTATGTGGGCTTTCTGACCCTGGTGCTCCTGGCCGTTTATGCTGTGTGGCGCCCTACTCGCCATCATGCCCATGCGAACGCTGTTGCGCTCTCCATTCTGCTGGCGCTGCTACCGTGGTCTGGCCTGAAGCTGGTTATTCACGAATATCTGGGCGGTTTCGCTCTTGCCATTGCGCGGCGGATGCCTCCAGAGCATCCGCAGCTCACGGAGTTCGAACGAGCTCGAAAAGCCCATGACCTGCCGGCACTGAAGGCGTGGGCGCGGTTCAACAGCGATCCGGTCGACGCGCGTGTCATTGTGAAAATGCAGGCTGCGCTGACGCGTCTTCCGGCTTCCAGCTTCAAGGCGCAGCTCGAGCGAGAACTTGCGACCGGCTATCTATCCAGGGCTCGATTCGAAGCGAGCGCTCTGTCGATCATCCAGATCTCTATCAAGGAGCTCGGAGATAGTCCCACGCCAGTAAACCTGGCCACAAAGGTGGACCTCGAAAAAGTGGAAGACCGTGGTTTTCGGTAAGAATTGAACCGAAAGAAAGCCCCGGCCGAAAGGTCGGTCGGGGCTTGAATGCGTTTAGAACACTTCAACCATCACAGCGTGCAAGGAACGCTTCGCCCTTGGCGAGTGTGGCAATCCCGTCAGATCAGCTGGGCCGGTTCCCGCAGATTTTGCGGAGACCAGGTGCCGGTCGCAGATTACTTTCCGGAGCCGCTCTCTTCCTCCGAGGCATCCTCATCCTTGCAGATGCATTCGGATTCATACTCACCGCATTCCGGACAGTGCTTTTCCCAATAGCTGCCATCGTACTCGGGCTTGCGAGGCCTTTTCGATTGCGGGAAATCCCGAAGGCTTACCCCATCATCGAGCAACGTATCCACCAAGGTGTCTGACCAACTCATGACGATGTCATTGCCGTAATGGATGAAGCCCTCGACCTTCTCGCCGGCGAGGACTTTGAGCAAGTCCTCGATGTCGACGCCGGCAGTTTCGACTTCCTCATCGGCGTGCTTTGGCCGAGCTTCGTACCAAAACCGATCGCTCTCAACGACGAGCATGCCCACATCCATGCGAAGGGCGACTTCCTCATCATCGTCTTCGTCCACGCATTCCTGACCCTCCGACCACTGCGGGCTGCCCCACTTCTGAACGCGATCGACTCCGGAGCTCTGCACGAGCGCGCGAAGACGCAGAAGCTCCTCCAGGAACTCTTGCGACACCTCGATCATGGCCCATTGCGGATATGCCCGGTCAATGGTCGAGTAGGTTCCCACGTAGAGCCGGAAAGGCTGTTCAAGCTGCAATCCCTTCGGTTCGGGCGTCCTCTTGCGAGGGGCCTTCGGAGTGAGCGCATTGCCGCGAGTCAGGGCTCCGATCAGAGCACCCATCACCTCGGCCGGCGACTCTCTCCACTCGTCCTCCACCCAATATGCGATCTCTCGGCCGATCGGGTCGACAACGCGCACGTAACTGCACTCTTCCGGATGCACCGGGAAGCGCAGCGCAAATCCAGTGTGCGTCCGCAGCTCGCCCTCCTGGCCGTAGGTGGCATCGAGGGTGCGTTTGAGGTGATCCTTCTCGAAGTCTCTCAACAATGCATCCACTGCCTCGGGTTTCAGGCTTGCCGCGAGCGAGTTCCAGTCCGCGAAGCCCTGCATGGCTGCGAGCGCATCGAGTGCCTGGCCGTGCGAAAGCCGAATTCCCTTCTTCGAAAGAAATCTCTCCAGCGCCCGGGCCAACTTCTTGGCAGAACGCGGTTCGTGCACAAACTGCATTTCAACTCCTCCAAAACATTCCGCGCGTAAGCGCCATGCACTTCGGTTGTGCGAGATGCCTGCATTGCTCAACGGCGCCGACGCGGTATGCGTGAAGGCGTTGACGTTGACCTTGAATGTTCGCTGCCTAATTCACCGTATCGGGTAACCCCGACGCAGGCGGCTGGCTGCAGCGAGAGCCTACGATGTGTAGCGAAGGCTCAAGAGACAGAAGGGAATATGACGTGAGGTCTTGTGTAAAAGGACCCGAGCGAGGTGCCCGGGTCCGAAGCATCGTACGCGCTAGCCAAGAACCTGGGCGAGTTCCTCAGCTGGAAGAGTGCGCAATTCGACCGATACACCTGCGGCGCGCGCCGCAGCTATCCCGTACTCCATTCCTCTGGAAATTCCAAGGTCGGTATACACAACCGAGGCGTCGGCGACGGATCTCCAGGCGAGACCTGCGTTAATGCCCCACTGGCGCTCTTCCGGAATGTCGTCATTGAGCACGCCGGGTTGCGTGTACAGCAAGTGACTTGCGATCGGGGCCTCTCCGCGTAGCAGGCTGTCCCGAACGCACGCGCGGGCATACCGAATGTTGCGCGCAACATCACCCGCGAAGGGACTCTCAAGAATCACGCGTCTCATGATTGTCCTCCAAGTTCAGGCATGACTTGAGGACATATAGAGAGACCAGCACCGGCGCTCGGCGGGAGACTATGTTGCACCAAGCTTTCTAGCGAGATGGTGAAGATCCGCCAGGATAACGCATGTCGATTCGGGATCCTCGAACGCCTCGTAGATGCCGCTCGAGGATTCGTCATCGTCGGAAGGCAAAAATGCAGCAGGCCGCTTCACGACGCCGGCCTTGATGAGCTCATCAAGCTGCTGACGAACATCTGCAGGAAACAGTTGCGCCGCTGCACCCTGCGGCATCACTGCCATGTGAGCTGCGAGAGAGCCGAGTGTCTCGCGCATCAGCCGATGCTGTGCACGAAGCTCATCCACGCTGCACTCGTTGCACAGATCGGCCAGCGGTCCCGCAGGTGCCGAACAGTCCGGCATACGGCAGAGAAGACCCACATGATGTGCGGCGATGTTGGCAGAAGGATGTGTCACGAAAGTGCTCCCATAGACGGCACGGTTCGACGAACCAGCTTACGTGTAGTAACCGCAGCGCTTTTCGTCGAAGGACGACAAAGCGCCATACTCCGGGTAGGGAGGAAAAGAGACGCCGGTGGACCATCACCGACGATTTGAGCTGCATGTCGCCGCAGTCCGTGGTCGCCGCCGCGCCGTCGATAATTGCTCTTCCCGCCAACCGCGACAGTGCGTTAGCCTTGGCGGGAATCATCCGCATAAAAGACGTCGCGTTCGTCTTTCCGGTGCGGCCCGGGCCGCCGCGGCCGCGCCAGATTTCGGCGCACGCTCGCGCGGACTTTCGGCGAGCTCGCGGTACCGCAAGCTCAACACGAGGGGGTATAGTCAGTCGTGTTTAGCCTACCGATTTGGTAAGCGACCGGCCTTTGGCCGGGGTGAGTTCCTGAATCAAATCGAGCACGCGATGTGCCGCATCGAACGAGAATTGATCATCATCGCTGCGCAGACTGCTTTCCATATCAATCCAGAAAGGAGTCGCACCAGCGACCTGCCAGATTTGCGGCAGCGCCCGTTCGAGTGTTGCAGGGCCAAGCCCGCCCGCGTAGCCGCACGACTTACCAGGCAACGGTGCGGGCCATGTTTCTCGCAGGACTCCGTTTCCTCCTGAGGCGTCGAACAGCACCTGGTGGTGCTCATGTCGGACTCGTTGCGTCAGCCAAGGTGTTGCGTCGTGCTGTGTGATAAGCGCCGGGAAGTGTGCAGTAGACGCATCGAGTATCTGCTGCAGCTGGCTCGCCTGTTCCTCAGTGAACTGACCGTTGAGCTGCACACGGCGGAACCGAGGCAGGGCCTCAAAACCAGACAAGCGACCGTCCGACAGGAAGCGTCGGCGCGCGCTGCCGCAGACATGCAGCGCAAACGGACAATTGAAACGTGCGAATTCCGCGGTAATGGATTCGATCCATCGGTGCGACGGATATCGCCCCTGACCGACCTGGGTATCCGAAAACAGGATGCCGAGTTCAAGACGGGGTTCTCGTCGAAGCAGTTCGAGGAGATCTCGAGGCTTGCTTGACTCGTCGATTCCGGTGAATGTAATTCGCCACAGGTTCACTCTGAGCCTTCCTTTTTTCTCGTGTCAGCTCATTTCAGAAGACCAGCCAACGAGGGCCGATCAGCTTTCGGACAGAAATGGACCATCCTTGCGCAGCTCAATGTCGGCGCCGCAGCGTTTGCAGAGTTCATGGCTGCGCGCACATTCCACGCACAGGACGTCCGTCGCAGTAGATGCGTACACTTGTGGTTTCTGGCAGGCGCCGCAGGGTTGGGTAGTGAGGGCTGCGCCACCGATTCGCGGATAAGCGATGTAAAAGCAGCACACACATAACTGTGCTTTCAGGCGGTCAGCCCTTTCCGAGTCCGCGGTGGCCCGTCGGGCTTTCTCCAGGAACTCCTCGGTCCGGTGGCGGGCTCGGTAAGTGGCGTGCGCGGCCGTTTCGGGGGTGATCTGTACAGCGGGCTTCAGCATTCCAGGCCTCGGTGTCGCCCACCACAAAGCGACCGCAGAGTGGGCTGAAGGTTATATGTGACTGTAGGCTTCCGACCCGTCAGGGAGCCTGGCACCTCGGACAAGCGCCTCGTTTTCAGAAGCTCACCCAGACGAGCTACGGGGGCGCTGGAGGCGCTGAAGCCCACAGAACCAAGGTGCCGGACTGGGGCGCCCTGAACGGCCGCTGCCCAGCCTTGGAGAGCCTTTCGCAGCATCTCACACGCTGCGCGAGACGAGTTCACGTTTGCTCCTCACGCAGGATGCGACGCGCCACTTTCGCGCCTTCCACCGTGATGTTCCCGTTTTGCGTCAGAAGACCTTGACGCTTCAACGCTGCAATCGACTGCAGGCGCCCGCCGTATTCCGATCGCCCGCGGCAGCCATGGAGAAGATCTCGATCGAACGCCGCGTTCAGCAACACGGTCGTCATCTGTGCAGACAGTTTCACAAGAGGGACCTCTGCTGAACTATCGGCGCCGGCGCAATGAGCTCCTCGTATGCTCCGGTCCGCAACGCCCAGAGCACGAAGGCACGCCCCATTTTCCGACCGAGCCCACTTCCAATATCGGGCCGTCGGCCGGCCCTGTTCGTCCGCATGCTGCGCATACAGCTTTGCGAACTGCCACGCGTTCTCCATGTTGACCGCCTCGTAGCCGCCATAAAGCGCACCGCCGGGCAGCACGAATCGCGAGAGCTCCTGCAGGAACCCGGGCCAATTTGTGCGTCACATGGAGCATTCCGAGGAGACACAGTTCGTTTTTGTTGTTGTTCTTTTAGTATATTCTCTTTATTCGGCAGGAAGAAGAGATCCAGTCGAGCCATTGGAATGTCGAGGAATTGCAAGCCTTTCTCAAGGAACTGAGGATACTTCTGGAGCGGCATCAGGTTCGGCTCGAAGTCTCCGATGCCTGCGACACGCGGAACAACTAACGCGGGCGCGGGCGTCTCGTTCGTTGTTCCAGGGGATGATCAGGTTACCAAGCTCGACGAACGAGATCTTCCGCGACTGCTTGAGCAGACCCCGTGCGACCCGTCACCCGCAGGTGGCAAGAGAATTCGCTACGCCACGGAGAACTGGGGCCCTGAGAAGGACATCCATTTCGAAGTCGAAATGGGACGCCGAATCGCGTTCATCGATATCTCGGAAGACGAAGTTAACGTTGTCGCAGAGACTGGCGATCGCGCGGAAGCCCTCGTTCTCGCTGGGAACGCGGCTGTCATTCGCTTCATCAAGCCGGCGCTTGCTGGTTAGCCTTCAACCAACCCGGAACGACTTCGTTCCGGGTTTTCTTTCAGTTCAAAAAAGACCCCGCAAAAAGCGGGGTTTGAAGGTCACTTGGTCGACCCTTACGAAGCAGGCCGAATTTCCAGTGTCGGGGCTGAGAAGGAACTTGCAGCTTGCGCTGACAAGAGCGCGAGCATGCACCGCCTCTCGTCATGATCCTTGCGAGCCGTTGCGTCGAGGTAACGTTTGACTCGCTCATCCTTCTGAGCAAGCACGAACTCTCCATCGTACACGCCGCTGAAGGGAAAACAGGTGCTGTAGAAGTCCTGCACATCGATCAGCGGACGAACTCCATCCGTGATCAACTTCACCTTCTGGGTGACCACTAGCCGCGGCAGGTTTACGCATTCGCGCTCAAGGCTCAGCTCTGAACGCACAGACAAACCGAAACGCAACAGCTCCGGGTGTGCCTGCAGAAGATTGAGACATCGAAGTACAAAGCATTCGAACGCCGCGTTTCTAGCAGGGGCGTCCGCGAATTGACTGCGATTCTGGAAGGGTTGGACATAGAAGTCCGCCTCCTGCAGAGGGTCAATTGCGTCCGGCCCTACCAGGTTTACATTGTCCATAAAAGGTACGTCTTGTCCTTGCAAAAAGTCGATGGACCTTTCAAGTATAGTCGTCTTGCGATCGAGGGACGTCGAAGAGCCCGTCGGTTCAAGCCGTGCGGAGCACCCCCGGGCTTGCCAGCAACGCCGGCAATGCAAGCCCAGCGACGCGGACACCCTTGCCGCTCAGCTAACACTTCCCTTTGCCGGGTGTGGAGGGGACTTTCACCCCCAAGTCACCGCCCCACCACCACGTGGGTACTGATAGCGCCAGTCACGGCGCTGCGCGCCATGCCCGGCGCACCAAAGAAAAAAGCCGGCGGCTACCGCCGGCTTTGATCCGCTGGGGAATGCGAGGTCGGCTCAGGCCGAGCTGCTCGCAGCAGCGCGAAGTCTCGCCAGCTCCGCCGCCTGCCCACGGATCAGGGCGGTACGCTTTTCGCTGAGACGTCGCAGGGCGGCCGCGACCACGACGAGGTCGTCGGTGAGGTCCTGCGCTTCCGTGGCGAGCGCCTCGAGGTCCTGTTCCTCTCGCGTGACAACCGGACACTCGGCAGGGCCAGACTGATCGCGAGAAGCGGCGACTTCCGGACTGCGTTCGTCGGCCTCGCGTATATGCTCGATCGCCTTACCCGGAGCCACCGTGCGCCAGTCCGGCCAGGTGCGATTTTCATTGATCGTCAGCTTGTTCGTAAGCGCTTCACAGATTTGCGCTGGTGTGAAGCCCGCACGCATGGCGCCGTCGAACGCGATGAGCAGCAGATCCGCCCACTCGACGACGTCGTGCGGGTCGGACTCGATCTCCTTGAGCTCCTTGCGGATGTGATCAAGAGCAGCCACGGTCCGCTCGCCCGGGCCGAAGGTCTTCTCGGAAAAGGCGTATTGGCGCTTCAGATGCGCGATGAGATCAAAGGAGTCCGGCAGCGAGAAGGAGCCAGTCTTGCGAGCACGCGCTTCCGCTTCCGCTTGCCTTGCAACCTTCGCGACGAGAATCAAGATGCCTGCGAGGGCACAGAGAATCACCAGAAGATGAAACCAATCAAAAGTGGCGGCGAACATACACAGCTCCGATTCCTCCGAAACGAGGGATCGGAGCGTGTAGGGTGGGCATTTATACGTTCGCCGCTGGGCCTCAGGCCGCTTCCGCCCTTTCCGGCAGCTGCTGTGCCTCGTCCAGTACAGAGGCCTCCGCGAACGTCTCCTGAAGTGCGGGCTCCGCACCGTCAAAAATGACCGCCTCGCGGTTTGCGATCGACCTAAGTGGCGGCAGCGCGACCACATCAAGCACCGAACGGCGCACGATAAGCGTGGGATCCTGCCGCGCGGCATGCTTCGGTGGGAGCTGAGCCAGCTCCTCCGCCGTGAACGGACGCTCAACCGCGCGACGCTGCACGTAGACGCCTCGCTTGAAGGCGTCCGGATACGCGTGCCAGTCGACGCCCTTCTCCTTGAGCATCTGGATCATCCTCAGCCCGTTGACGCCGTGAAGCTGCCTGTCGCTGAAATACACTCGAGCGGCCATCGTGATGCTGTTCCTGATTGCATCCAGCTCCCGCCACAAGAAGGCGTTCGCCGCCTCGGTCCTGTTGGGCACCTGCCAGACGCGCGCATCGAACCGTGGTCGACGCCCAACGTACGCAGGCAGAAGTTCGCTTGCCGCTTCATAGAACGCAAGCGTTGCTTCCGCGGCGAGCAGGGACACCATCTTGCTGATGCGGCCACCAAACCACACTTCGCTGTCAGGGTCGGTCACGTGCCAGGCGAGCGAAATCTCGTCGCTCTGGGTGTATACAATGCTGGCATTCGTTTCCTTGGTAAGCGCAATGGCGGTACGCAGCATGCACTGCTGCATGGCCGGATCGAACGGCCGCTGCATGCCGCGTGTAAAGCTGTGGAACGCGCGACCGTCCACACGAGCCAGGATCGGTAGAAAAGGCATGAAGCGACGGCCGCATTCCGCGGACTCGTACAGCTTCATCCGGTCGCCTAACCTCTCGCTCATCGTAGTCCTCAACATCTGATGCGGTTATCATTATAACGCATCGGCTATACGGCTTGTGCTACAATGCACTCCCCCGGTATACACGAGAGAACGACGGCTTTGAGTGCTTCCCAAATCAAGAAGGCACACACGAGCGGCGAAACGCTGGCCCGCGCTTTACGCAAGTGCCGACATCAAGACGGCCGCCAATGGGGCGGCTATCTGACCGTCATGGAAGCGCTTGCATTGCTTGACGCCGGAGCGACGAAGCCGAGCAGAACGAAGGAGAGCCTGGAGATGCGTCGCCTACAGGGCGATGGTCAGGCGTTCTGGTTCTATTTCGACGCCAAAGAACCGCTCGCCTCCAAGCTCCGAGCGGCCGGCCCCTCACCAGGGTATCCGGGACGAAAGGCATGAATCCGAGACAATGGAAGAAGGCGTGCAAGAAGGCGGCTGAACGACTGCAGCTGGAATTCCCCGGCGAGTACGCGATTGAGCCCGCTACGGGCGACGAAACCGTTGTCCCTCCCAGAGAATACGCACCGACGCGCGCCGAGAGTAAATCAGGCCGCCACTACACGAGTCCGCCGCGCGGTACGCCGATCATTTGGGAGCGTGCGGGATACTACGAGCCCGAGTGGGAATGCAGGACAGCGCTCGAGGTCTACGAGCACCGACGATTCATCGAAGACACTGACTGGGAGAAGCTCATGGAAGAGGAAGAGGCCGTTCGGCAGAAAAGCATGACAGAGCAAGAGGACGTGGAGGTGGTCGCCTAAGCGCCGGCCCGCCTCCGCTCGCGCCGTTGCCTGGCGTATTCGCGGTCCATCACGCGCTTCGTGTTCCAAAGCTTGAAGCGCAAACCGAGGCTTCGCACGAAAAGGCTCGCCTTGGCGAGCGG
>Ga0164243_10010332_pt1 | contig 13432 bp, 10 predicted proteins | sample OricompcompostOP_FD_108781 | JGI IMG/M metagenome (GOLD analysis project Ga0164243, IMG submission 108781) | Organic Plus compost microbial communities from Emeryville, California, USA - Original compost - Organic plus compost (OP) | ecosystem: Engineered > Solid waste > Mixed feedstock >... | reverse complement strand
TCCGTCGGCGACGTCGAGCTGGTCGTCGAAGAAGAAGAACAGCGCGCCGGCCCGCGGCAGCCATTCCGGCCCGCCGGCGGCGCGCGCCTCGGCCAGGTCGATCTGCCCCACGAAGGCCAACGGCCCGCCGGCCCTGGACGGCCAGGCGAGCTCCGGCGACATCTCGGGGTCGCCGCCCAGCTTGGAGAAGGTCCGACCGGTCGCCGGGGCGAGCCGCAGCGTCGGCGTCGCCAGACTCTCGATCAGCGCCCGCACCTGCTGCAGCTTGGCGGCCGGCTTCGCGCGGAACGGGCGGAAGGGCGTGAGCCGGCGCACGCCGCGCGCGGCGGTCATCAGGTCCCGCCGATCTCCTCCGACGATCGACTCCGCCATCGCGTGCTCCCCTCGGAACCGGCGCGGGCGGATGAGTCCATAGCTTGGCCGTGAAGTCCCAAACATAGGACGGGTCCGGGCGGCGCGTTTCAGTAGGTGTCCGAAAGCGCGACGGTCTTGCCGAACTTGCCCGCCTTGGCGTGGTGCTCGCGGACGAAGACGTAGAGCCGTCCGCCGTCGCCCCAGTTCATGCCGAGAGCCGGGTCGGAATCGATCTGCAGCAGCAGGCGCCAGCTGCGGGCGGCCCGCAGCACCGCCTCGGTCGGTTCCGCGCCCTCGGGCAGGCCGCGGGCGAGGTGCTCGCACTCGACCGCCATCCGCCGCGACTGGATCTCGCTGGGATAGCCGCCGATGCGATGCTGCAGCTCGTCGCCGAATTCGGCGCCTGGGGCGTCGGCCAGTTCGTCGAGCTCGTTATCGCTGAGCTCGACGTCGCCAGGCTCGACGCCGAGCCAGTCGAGGCTTGGGATCGAGGTCAACGGCAGGAAGCCGACGTGGCGCTCGGCGAACTGGTGGCGACGGTGCAGCTCCGCCGGCGGAGCCGCCGGGACCCGTTCGCCGTCGGGGCTGAACAGCACCCGTAGGTGATCCGGAAAGCCGTAGCGCTGGTCATCGTTGAAGAACCACAGGGCGCCGGCTTCCGGCAACCACTCCGGGCCGCCGTTGGCGCGGACTTCCGCCAGGTCGAGCTGAGCGAGGAAGGCGAGCGGCCCGTGCGCACCGGTCGGCCAGTTGGCGCCAAAGGGCATGTCCGGCGCGCCGCCGAGCTTGGAGAAGCCGGCCGTGCGTGTCGGCGTGAGCAGCAGGGTCGACCGCGTCATCCGCCGCATGCGGCCGCGAAGCCGGCCGGCATCCGAGTGCGCTCGCCTGCGCCGCGGCCGCCAAGGCCAGTAACGTTGAGCCGCATAGATCAGGGCGGAGCCCGCCAACGGGACGAGAACCGACCAGAACAGTACCCCGACCAGGACGAGCATCAGTTGCTTGAAAATCATAGCGCCTCATGAGCAGGGCGACCGGCAGCAAGGCTTGCGGTCTTCGCTGGAAGGGGATGAGCGGCGCTGGAAAGAGATCGTCCTGGCTCGCCGACAGAACGCATGAGCACCTCGCGCATAGCGGCGGTATCTCATGGCGAAGCTTGGTCGTCCAGAACGTATGGGGAACCCCGCTTTGCGGGGGCGATCGCAGCGGCCTGCGGAGAAGCTCAGCCCCTCTGCGGGTGAGCGCGGCCGCCGGCGCCCCACAGCCACACCAGCAGCCCGGCGAAGACCAGCGCGGTCAGGCCGAAGCTGGCGCAGGACCAGAGGGTCGCCCAGAAGAGATCGGAATGAAGGCTGAGGCGCGGCATTGGGCGGCTGCTTTCGGCCGGAAGGAAGAAGATGGGCGGCGGCCCCAACGTCGCCGCCCGTTCAGGCGGTCACTCCGCCGCCAGCCGCGCGGCGGAGCGCGTCGGCTTTGGCCTGGCGGTTTCGCGCTCGGCGAGCAGGGCGCGGTGCAGGGCGCTCTGGCCGGCGCGGCGGGCGGCTTCGATCAGCGTCAGGTCCAGGAGGTCTCGCTGGGCGTTGCTGCCGCCGTAGCGGACCGCCTTGTTGCGCACGCCGCGGAGCAGCTCGACCGTGCGGGCGTAGTCCTCGCGGCCGAACGCCTGGATGGCGCGCATCACCGGCAGGCCGACCTCGCTGACGAAGTAGGCGTTGTCGCCGGGCCCGGCCAGGGCGGCGGCCTGGCGGTCCAGCACCTCGCGCTGGGCGGCCTCGCGGCCGGCGCCGACGTACGCCAGCATGGCGTGGGCGTCGTCGAAGGCGTAGAGGCCGCGCGGCTCGCTCTCGAAGGCGTCGGCCAGGGTGTCCCAGCGCGCGCCCAGGTCCACGCCCTTCAGGTGCAGCCGCCAGAGCAGGGCCGCGGCGTCGACCAGGTCGAGGGCGAAGGTCGAGACCTGGCCGTAGATGGGTCCGTCGTAGAGCTTGACCGCCTCGTCGGTCTCGCCGAGCCCGAGGTGGAAGAGGGCGGTGTGCCACCAGTTGTGCACGGCGAAGAAGCTCTCGGCCTGCCAGCCGGTCGCCTCGCTGCGCATCCAGGCGACGCCTTCCTTGCGGCGGTCCTGCATCTCCAGCACGTGGGCGACGGCGTGCTGCGCCCAATTGTCCCGCGGCTCCAGCGCCACGGCCTCGCGGCCGACGTCCTCGGCCTGCGCGTACTGGCCGGTCTCCTCAAGGCCGAAGGCCAGGAGACCGAGCACCGCGTGGTAGTCCGGCATGTCCCGCGACCAGGCCGGCAGCGCCCGGCCGATGCGGTCGCGCAGCATCCGCTGGTCGCCCAGGAAGAAGTCCAGCACCTGGCCGACCTGCAGGGCGAGCACGTCGCGCGGGTAGTCGATGGAGACGTCCTCCAGGATCCGCGCGGCCTTGCGCATCTCGCCGGACAGCAAAGCGCCGATGGCGTCGGCGTGACCGCGTTCGCGATCGTTCGCCGGCAGGGCGCGGGCGGCCTCATAGGCGGCGGCGCCGACGCCGGCCGCCTCCTGGTTGGTCCCCAGGATGTGCATGTAGGCCTTCAGCAGGTGCGCCATGGTGAAGGCGGGGCAAGAGGCGATGGCCGCGTCCGCCTCGCCGATGGCGTCTCCGGCGTAACAATGGTATGAATGGAGCGCCCGCCGATAGCTTTCCGCTGCGTCGGCGCCGGCGCCCGTCAGGACATGGCCCTGGTGATCTCGGATGGTCATCGCGTTGCTCCCGAACGTTGGGCGCGAAGGTGATCCTCTTCCGGCGTCGGCTCTAGCGAGCACGCGGTCGGTTCTCGGCGGACTCGAGAACGTCGAAAAAACAACGGTTTGCGACAACGTCAGCTGAGGGTCCGAGACGATGGCGCGCCAGCTTGTCGAAAAAACTGCACCCCAGGTTCAGTCGGACGCGCTCTCGAAAGGCGAGCGGACGCGGCAGAAGCTGCTCGATCTGGCCTATGACTCGCTGATCCGGAAAGGCTTCGCCGCGACCTCGATCGAGGAGCTGGTCGAGGCGGCCGGCATCACCAAGAGCGGCTTCTTCTACCACTTCAAGGACAAGCGCGACCTGGCGCGCCAGCTGATCGAGCGGCACTCCGACGAGGACGCCGCCTTCCTCGGCGGCATGGTCAAGCGCGCGCGGGAGCTCAGCGACGATCCGCTGCACAGCTTCCTGATCTTCCTGAAGTTCTACGCCGAGGCGATGGAGGAGCTGGTCGATCTGCACCCGGGCTGCTTCGTCGCCACGGTCAGCTTCCAGGACCTCAGCTTCGACCGCGAGATGCGCAAGATGAACTCGAACAATGTGCTCGCCTGGCGGGCGCTGTTCGTGAAGTGGCTGGAGGAGATCGCCGAGGTCCACCCGCCGCGCGGCGGCCTGCAGGCGGCCGACTTCGCCGACGCCATCCTCGCCTTCACCTACGGCGGCATGACCCTGGCCAAGGCGCTCGACGACCCGGCGGCGATCAGCAAGCAGGCGCTGCTGTTCCGCGAGACCATCCGGCTGCACTTCCAGCCGCACTGAGCATCTCCTCTCCCGGCTTGCGGGGAGAGGACAGGGTGGAGGGCGGCTGGGCGCGGCCGCGTCGCCGGATGGTGGGTCGAGCTTCCTCGGCCAACCGCCCAGGACGTTCAAAGCCCAGCGCCACCCCTCACCCAACCCTCTCCCCGGCGGGGAGAGGGCGATTGTCGTCTGATGTTCCAACCCCGCCGTCCGCGGGCTAGCCTCGCCGCATGGAGTTCGACTTCGACGCGGTGGTGGTGGGCGCGGGCGCCGTGGGGCTGGCCTGCGGCTACAAGCTTGCGCAACGCGGGCTTGCCGTGGCGGTGCTGGAGCGGGAGCCGGCGATCGGCCAGGGCGTCTCCTCGCGCAATTCCGAGGTGATCCACGGCGGGCTCTACTACCCGACCGGCTCGCTCCGGGCGCGGCTGTGCGTCGAGGGCCGCCGCCAGCTCTACGCCTTCCTGGAGACGCACCACGTCGACTTCGACCGCTGCGGCAAGCTGGTGGTGGCGGCGGACGCCGCCGGCGCCGCCCAGCTCGAGCGGATCTACGACCAGGCGATGGTCAACGGCGTCGAGGGCATGCAGCGGCTGACCCGCGCCGAGGCGCTGGCGCTGGAGCCGGAGCTCGCCTGCGAGGCGGCGCTGCTGTCGCCGCAGAGCGGCGTCTTCGACAGCCACGGCTACATGCTGGCCTTGCAGGGCGAGATCGAAGCCGCCGGCGGCGCGGTGGTGCTGAACACCCCGTTCGAGGCGGCGACGCCGCTCGCCGCCGGCGGGTTCGCGGTGCGGACCGGCGGGGCGGACCCGGCCGAGCTCACCTGCCGTTGGCTGGTGACCGCGCCGGGGCTGTCGGCGCAAGACGTGGCGCGACGCATCGCCGGCTTCCCCGGCGAGACCATCCCGGAGGGACATTACGGCAAGGGCATGTACTTCCGGCTGATCGGCAAGGCGCCGTTCGCCCGGCTGGTCTATCCGCCGCCGATCCCCGGCGCGCTCGGCACCCACTACCGCCGCGACCTCGGCGGGCAGGGGATCTTCGGGCCGAACCTGTCGTGGGTGGAGACGCCGGACTACAGCGTCGATCCCGACGCGGCCGGCGAGTTCTACGGCTACATCCGCAAGTTCTGGCCGGGCCTGCCGGACGGGGCCCTGACCCCCGACTACGCCGGCGTCCGGCCGAAGATCCACGGCGCCGGCGAGCCGCAGCCCGACTTCCGCATCGACGGGCCGCCGGCGCACGGCATCCCCGGACTGGTCTCACTGTTCGGCATCGAGAGCCCGGGGCTGACCTCGTCGCTGGCGATCGGCGACGAGGTGGCCGGCCGGCTGGGGCTGTAGGCGGCCCCCCAACTCCGCTCCTTCCGGCGAGCGCCGGGACTCAGGTGAAACCCGCGAGGCGCCCAGGCTGAATCTGGGTCCGGGCGTTCGCCGGGACGAGCGGGAAATGAGATCAGCCTGAACTCCTCTCGCCCTAAGCCGTCCCGACCACCTCGGCCAGCGCGGCCTGCGGCGTCGCGCCCTCGAGGTGGATCAGCGACCAGACGGCGAAGAACAGCAGCGGCCAGCGCTGGCCGCCGGTCTCGGCGGCGAACGCGGCGAGCACCGCCGCGGGGTCGCGCAGCGCGCGCACCGCCGCCAGCCTGGCGATCCGCGGCGCGATGTCGCCGGCGCGCGGGGCGATCCAGGCCTCGACCGGGACGGTGAAACCCTGCTTGCGGGCCCAGGGCTCGGCCGCCGGGCAGGCCCGCTCGAGCCACTTGCGCAGCAGCCACTTGCCGTAGCGGCCGCGCACCTTGAAGCGGTCGGGCAGGGGGAAGGCGAAGGCGGCGACCGCCGGATCGAGGAACGGCGTGCGCCCCTCCAGCCCGTGGGCCATCAGGCAGCGGTCGAGCTTCAGCAGCAGGTCGTTCGGCAGCCAGGTGGCGACGTCGGCCCACTGCGCCTGCTGCAGCCCGCTCAGCCCCTTCGGCGCCGCCGCTTCCGCGCGCCAGCGGGCGAGCGCGCCGGCGTCGCCCGGCCTGGGCTCCGCCGGTCGGCCGCCGAGCCAGGCGGGACGCAGCGCCCGCCGGTAGCGGCCGTAGCCGCCGAACAGCTCGTCGCCGCCCTCGCCGGTCAGCACCACCGTCAGCGCGCCCTTCGCCGCCTCGGCCAGCTTGTAGGTCGGCAAGGCGGCGTAGTCGGCGGTGGGATCGTCCAGGGCCCAGGCGACCTCAGGCAGGATGCGCCAGAAGTCGGCCTCGCCGAAGCGGGTCTCGCGCCAGTCGAGGTTCAGCGCCCGCGCCACCCGCTCGGCCTGCGCCCGCTCGTCCTTCGCGCCGGGCGCGTCGAAGCCGCAGGTGAAGGCGGTCACCGGCCGTGCGTTCAGCCGCGCCATCAGGGTGGCGATGGCCGCCGAGTCGATCCCGCCGGAGAGGAACAGGCCGTAGGGGACGTCGGAGCGCTGGTGCACGTGCACGCTGTCCTCGAGCACCGCGTCGAGCCGGGCGAGGAGGGCGGCTTCAGAGCAGGACGCCCCCTCCACCGCTGCGCGGTCCCCCTCCCCCTGTGGGGGAGGAGAGGAGAAGCTGCTGTGTCGAATCTCCTCCACCCGTGGGGGAGGGGGACCCCGAACGGGGGGAGGGGGCGGCTCCAAGGGCCGTCGCCGGCGGCCGCCGACCACCTTGCCGTCGCGGATCTCCAGCACCTCGCCGGGAACGAGCCGGCGCACGCCTTGGAACGCCGTGGCCTCGCCCACCGTGTAGCTGAACCCCAGCAGCTCGCGGCCGGCGTCCGCGGCCAGCTGCGGCGTGAGCAGCCCGGCGGCGAAGAAGGCCCGCGGCTCGCTGGCGAACGCCAGCCCGTCCGCGTGCTCCAGCAGGTAGAGCGGCTTGATGCCGAACGGGTCGCGCGCCAGCCAGGTCCGCCCGTCGGCGCCGATCAGGCAAAGGGCGTACATGCCGCGCAGCCGGTCGAACGCCGCCGGCCCCTCCTGGGCGTAGAGGTGCAGCAGGGGCTCGAAGTCCGAGCCGGTGGCGAGCCGGCCGGCCAGCTGGAAGTCGCGGGTCAGCTCGACGTAGTTGTAGATCTCGCCGTTGCCGATGACCGTCGCGCCGTCGGCGTGCAGCGGCTGCCAGCCGCCCTCCAGGTCGATGATCGACAGCCGCGCGTGCGCCAGCGCCGCGTGCGGGGTGGCTTCCGTGCGCACGCCGTCGGGGCCGCGATGGGCGATGGCGGCGATCATCGCGCCGGTCAGCGCCTCGCCCGTCGCCCCGGGGGCGGGGGCCAGCAGTCCTGCGACGCCGCACATCAGCCGGCCCCGTAGTCGGCGAACAGCTGCTTCCACTGGCCGACGACGGCGGCCTCGGAGAACTCCAGGGCGACCCGCTCGCGGCCGCGCTGGGCGAGCGCCGCGCGCAGCGCGGCGTCGGCGAGCAGGGCGCGCACGCCCTCGGCCAGGGCGTCGGCGTCGTCGATCGGGACCAGCAGCCCGTCCTTGCCCGGGTCGATCAGCGCGCGCGGGCCCTGGCTGGCGGCGGCGACCACCGGCAGGCCGTGCGCCCAGGCCTGGATCACCACATTGCCCAAGGGCTCGTAGCGCGAGGGGAAGACGCAGACGTCGGCGCTGCGGTAGAGCGCCGAGGCGTCGGTGCGCCAGCCGAGGAACCGGGTGCGCCGCTCGACGCCCAGGGCCGTCGCCATCGCCTTCAGCCGCGCCTCCTCCGGCCCCGCCCCGGCGATCCATAGCCAGGCGTCGGGCAGCTGCACCAGCGCGCGCAGGGCGATGTCGTGGGCCTTGGATTCGTGCAGCCGGCCCATCGCCAGCAGCAGCGGCGGGCCCTCGGGCGTGGCCAGGCTCGCGCGCTCGACCGGCGCGGTGTCGCCCGGCGCCTCGGCGAAGTTGGGGATGTAGCGCACCCGCCCGGCCGGCCAGCCCTGGTTCACCACCCACTCGGCGATGTCTTCGGTGTTGGCCACCAGCTCGTCGAAGCCGGCGTAGTATTTCAGGTTGTAGTAGCCGCCGAGCCGGCCGACCCGCGCCCAGGGGCCCTTCGGCGTGTGCCGTGCGGCGCGGTTCATCCAGGCCAAGACCAGCTGCGCCCTGTTGAGCCGCGCATAGCCGGCCGCCGCGGTCCGCGTCAGGATGTCCACCGGCCCGCCGAAGCGCAGCACCTTCACCGGCACGCCGGCCGCCTTCAGCGCCGCTTCACGCCCCGCATGGCGGCGCATCGCCACGGCCTCGCCGACGCCGGCGCGCGCCAGCGCCCGCACCAGGTCGAGAAAGTAGGTTTCGGCCCCGCCGTCGCCGGACGTGCCAAGGAGGTGGAGCACGCTCATGAGGAGGCCGAACCTAACGGTTCAATCGTCTGCGCCCAAGCCGCTTGAAGAGCGGAAAAACTGCCCCTATAAACCGCGCCTCGCTCGCGGCCACACGCGAGCGGGACCCGTGGCTGGGTAGCTCAGATGGTTAGAGCGGTGGATTCATAACCCACAGGTCGGCGGTTCGATCCCGCCCCCAGCTACCACGGTTCCCCTGCATTCCCTTCAGCATCCGCCCGCCGCGCTCCCGCGCGTCCGCAGGGTCGCGCGCCGTTCGGACGACCGCCCCGCGGAGCGGCGGCGACGGGGCCGTCCGCTCAGGCCTTGCGCCGCGCCTCGATGTTGAGCCACAGCGCCAGGAGCGTCACCAGCGCGCCGGACAGCAGGTAGGCGCCCGAGGCGATCAGGTCGAAGCGGGTGGAGAGGATCAGCGCCGCCAGCGGGGCGAAGCCGGCGCCGAACAGCCAGGCGAGGTCGGAGGTCAGGGCCGAGGCGGTGTAGCGGTTGGTCTGGTTGAAGCTCGAGGCGACCGCGCCCGAGGCCTGGCCGAAGGAGAGGCCGAGCAGCAGGAAGCCGGAGACCATGTACAGCGCCTCCCCGACCGGGCCGCCGTCCAGCAGGTGCGGGGCGAAGCCGGAGAAGGCGGCGATGCCGGCGGCGGTGGCGGCCAGGAGGGCGCGGCGGCCGTAGCGGTCGGCGAGGACGCCCGAGGCGAGGATCGCCGCGACGCCGACCAGGGCGCCCAGCAGCTCGATCATCAGGAAGCGGCTGGGGGCCTCGCGGGTGAACAGGAACACCCAGGACAGCGGGAAGACCGTCACCATGTGGAACATGGCGAAGGAGGCGAGCGGGGCGAAGGCGCCGATGACGATGTTCCAGCGCTCCTCGCGGATCGCCTGGCCGACAGGCGTCGGCTTCAGCTCGGTGGTGGCGAACGCCGCCTGGAAGGCCGGGGTGACGACGATCCGCAACCGCGCGAACAGCGCCACCACGTTGATCGCGAAGGCGACGAAGAACGGATAGCGCCAGCCCCAGGCGAGGAAGTCGTCGGCCGCCAGCACGTTGAGGAAGTAGGCGAAGAGGGCGCTGGCGACGGCTAGGCCGAGCGGCGCCCCGAGCTGCGGGATCATCGCGTACCAGCCGCGCCGGTGCGGCGGGGCGCTGAGCGCCAGCAGCGAGGGCATGCCGTCCCAGGCGCCGCCGAGCGCCACCCCCTGGCCGATGCGGAACAGCGCCAGGAGCACCGCCGACCAGGCGCCGATCTGGGCGTAGCCGGGCAGGAAGGCCACCGCCACGGTCGAGCTGCCCAGCAGCAGGAGGGCGGCGGTCAGCTTGGTGCCGCGCCCGAAGCGCCGGTCGATGGCGATGAACAGCGCGGTGCCGAACGGCCGGGCGATGAAGGCCAGGGCGAACACCGCGAACGACAGGATCGTGCCGCCGAGCGGGCCGGCGTAGGGGAACACCAGCCGCGGGAACACCAGCACCGAGGCGATGGCGTAGACGAAGAAGTCGAAGAACTCCGACGTGCGGCCGATGATGACGCCGATGGCGATCTCGCCGGCGTCGACCTTGCCGTGGCGGGCGGTCACGCGGGCGGCGTCGCGCTCCAGGGTCTCCGACGACGGCGTGGCGCTGTGGGCGGACATGTCGGGGTCGCTCTCTCGAATTGCACGTGAGGCCATGGCCTCGTTGGGCCGCCATTGGCGTCAACTCGGCGCGCGCGGGGATTGGACCGATTGTCCAATGTCCCCCCCGGCCGGGGTCTCCTACGGGTCCGGTGAAGGCGGCCTTCGCCGTCTGTGAGCCAATTTTCAGGACCTCTGACCGTTGCGCCTGCGTCCCCTCCTCGTCGTTCCGCTGCTGCTGGCCCCCGTTCTGCTCGGCCTGGGCGCCTGCAGCCCCGTGGTGCTGGCTCCGGCCGGCGACGTCGCCGCCCAGCAGCGCGACCTGCTGGTCGTCTCGACCTTCCTGATGCTGCTGATCATCGTGCCGGTGATGGCGCTGACGGCCGTCTTCGCCTGGCGCTACCGCGCCTCGAACAGGGCCGCGCGCTACGAGCCGGACTGGGACCACTCCACGCATCTGGAGCTGGTGATCTGGTCGGCGCCGCTGCTGATCATCATCTGCCTGGGGGCGCTGACCTGGGCCGGCACGCACCTGCTCGATCCCTACCGCCCGCTGGCGCGCATCAAGCCGGGGCAGGACGCGGCGGCCGCCTCGGTCGAGCCGCTGCAGGTCAACGTCGTCGCCCTCGACTGGAAGTGGCTGTTCATCTACCCGCAGTACGGCGTCGCCACGGTCAACGAGATGGCCGCCCCGGTCGACCGGCCGATCCGCTTCCACATCACCGCCTCCTCGGTGATGAACTCCTTCTACGTCCCCGCCCTGGCCGGGCAGGTCTACGCCATGCCCGGCATGGAGACGAACCTGCACGGGGTGATCAACCGCGCCGGCGTCTACGACGGCTTCTCGGCCAACTATTCGGGCGACGGCTTCTCCAACATGCGCTTCGCCTTCCACGGGCTGGACCAGGCGGGCTTCGACCGCTGGATCGCCCAGGCGCGCGCAGGCGAGACCCTGGACCGCGCCCGCTATCTCGAACTCGAGCGGCCGAGCGAGAAGGTTCCGGTGATGCGCTTCGGCGCCGTCCAGGCCGGCTTGTGGCCCGCCATCCTCGGCCTCTGCGTCGAGCCCGGGAAGATGTGCATGGGCGAGATGATGGCCATCGACCGCAAGGGCGGCCTGGGCCTGAAGGCGGTGCACGCCACCGCCCAGCTCGCCTACGACAAGCACGCCCGCCGCGGCGCGGCGGTGTTCGGCTCCAACGACGCCTTCGTCACCGCCCTCTGCACGCCGAAGGACGAGCCGCCGGCCAAGGCCAAGGTCGCGGAGATCCCGCAGCCGGCCTTCGCCGCGCCGACCGTGGGCGCCGGCCTCTCCCGCATTTCCGCCCTCCCGCGGTTCGACCTGGGCGCGCTCGCCCCGGCCGCCGCCCCGAACAGCTGACGGTCCCGATCACCATGGCCATGTCCGCAGAAACACCCGTCTCTCCCATCCTCGGCCGGCTGAACTGGTCGGCCCTGCCGCTGCACGAGCCGATCCTGGTCGGCACCTTCGCGGTGGTCGCCCTCGGCGGCCTGGCGCTGCTGGCGCTGCTGACCAAGTACAGGCTCTGGGGCTACCTGTGGCGCGAGTGGTTCACCAGCGTGGACCACAAGAAGATCGGCATCATGTACATGGTGCTGGGGATCGTCATGCTGCTGCGCGGCTTCGCCGACGCGATCATGATGCGGCTGCAGCAGGCGATGGCCTTCGGCGGGTCCGAGGGCTACCTCAACGCCCACCACTACGACCAGATCTTCACCGCCCACGGCGTGATCATGATCTTCTTCGTGGCCATGCCGCTGGTCACCGGGCTGATGAACTACGTGGTGCCGCTGCAGATCGGCGCGCGCGACGTGTCGTTCCCGTTCCTCAACAACTTCAGCTTCTGGATGACCACCGCCGGCGCCGTGCTGGTGATGATCTCGCTGTTCGTCGGCGAGTTCGCCCGCACCGGCTGGCTGGCCTATCCGCCGCTGTCGGGCCTCGGCTACAGCCCGGGCGTCGGCGTCGACTACTACATCTGGGCGCTGCAGGTCGCCGGGGTCGGCACGACCTTATCCGGCATCAACCTGATCGCGACGATCGTGAAGATGCGCGCGCCGGGCATGTCGCTGATGAAGATGCCGGTGTTCACCTGGACCTCGCTGTGCACCAACGTGCTGATCGTCGCGACCTTCCCGGTGCTGACCGCGGTGCTGGCGCTGCTGTCGATGGACCGTTACCTCGGCTTCAATTTCTTCACGAACGACTTCGGCGGCAACCCGATGTTGTACGTGAACCTGATCTGGATCTGGGGCCACCCGGAAGTCTACATCCTGATCCTGCCGCTGTTCGGCGTCTTCTCGGAGGTCACCTCGACCTTCTCCGGCAAGAAGCTCTTCGGCTACAGCTCGATGGTCTATGCGACGGTGGTCATCACCATCCTGTCGTACCTGGTGTGGCTGCACCACTTCTTCACCATGGGCTCGGGCGCCAGCGTGAACTCGTTCTTCGGGATCACGACCATGATCATCTCGATCCCGACCGGGGCGAAGATCTTCAACTGGCTGTTCACCATGTACCGCGGCCGGATCCGCTTCGAGCTGCCGATGAAGTGGACGGTGGCCTTCATGCTGACCTTCGTCGGCGGCGGCATGACCGGGGTGCTGCTGGCGGTGCCGCCGGCGGACTTCGTGCTGCACAACAGCCTGTTCCTGGTCGCCCACTTCCACCACGTGATCATCGGCGGCGTGCTCTACGGCCTGTTCGCCGCGATCAACTACTGGTTCCCCAAGGCGTTCGGCTTCAAGCTCGACGAGAAGTGGGGGAACGTCAGCTTCTGGTGCTGGGTGGTCGGCTTCTTCCTGGCCTTCATGCCGCTCTACGTGCTCGGTCTGATGGGCGTGACCCGGCGGATGCGGGTGTTCGACGACCCGTCGCTGCAGATCTGGTTCCTGATCGCCGGGGCCGGCGCGGCGCTGATCGCCGTCGGCATCGTCGCCTTCCTGGTGCAGATCGCCGCCAGCATCATGAACCGCGACCGGCTGCGCGATGCGACCGGCGATCCGTGGGACGGCCGCACCCTCGAGTGGGCGACCTCCTCGCCGCCGCCGGCCTACAACTTCGCCTTCACCCCGCTGATCCACGACAACGACGCCTGGTGGGACATGAAGCGCCGCGGCTACGCGCGTCCGCTCAGCGGCTTCCGGGCCATCCACATGCCGAAGAACACCGGCACGGGGGTGATCATCGCGGCCCTGAGCATCGCCCTGTCGTTCGGCCTGATCTGGTACATCTGGTGGCTGGCGGCGCTGAGCTTCGCGGCGATCATCGTCACCGCCATCGTCCACACCTTCAACTACGACCTCGGCTACGAAATCCCCGCCGAGGAGGTGCGCGCCGTCGAGGGCGAGCGCACCCGCGAGCTGGCCTCGGCCGGAGCCTGACCCGATGAACGCCACCACCCTTGGGCCCGCCGACGGCGCGCCGATCTTCCACCCGGCCGAGGAGCCGCATCATCCGGAGGGCTCCAGCACCCTGCTGGGCTTCTGGATCTACCTGATGAGCGACTGCCTCATCTTCGCGATGCTGTTCGCCGCCTTCGGCGTGCTCGGCGGCTCCTACGCCGCCGGGCCCGCGCCGAAGGACCTGTTCGAGCTGCCGCTCGTGGCGCTGAAC
>Ga0164243_10010331_pt1 | contig 13433 bp, 10 predicted proteins | sample OricompcompostOP_FD_108781 | JGI IMG/M metagenome (GOLD analysis project Ga0164243, IMG submission 108781) | Organic Plus compost microbial communities from Emeryville, California, USA - Original compost - Organic plus compost (OP) | ecosystem: Engineered > Solid waste > Mixed feedstock >... | reverse complement strand
TTCAAAGGTCTGCGAGGAGACATGATCGAGCCAGAAGCCGCTCGCCGTGACCATCAAGCCGGCGGCAGCGCCCGCGGTGACAAAGGTCTTGATGGGCGTAAACCATCCGTTCCGCCGGATACCGCCTTCGACGAAGCGATAGGTGAGATCGGCGAGGATCACCGCCAGCCCGATCAGCAGGACACCCTCGACCAGGCCGGGCTCGCCGCCCCTGAGCAGGCGGAAGAATACGAGAAGCGGCCAGTGCCAGAGGTAGAGGCCATAGGAACGCGCGCCGAGCGCCACCAGCCGCTTCGATCCGAGAAGGTGATGGACCCCGAAACGGCCGCCACCCGAACCGGCGGCGATGATGAAAGCCGCCGCCATGGTCGGCCAGAAGGCGGCAAAGCCGGGAAACACCGTAGACGCCTGAAAGACCAGCCCGCAAGTGACGATCGCGGCAAGGCCGAGCCAGCCGAGCAGCAGGGCGACGCGCGGGGAAACAGCAAGGCGGGGAAGGAACAGCGCCACAAGCGCGCCGAGCGCGAACTCCCATATCCGCGCGAAAGTATCGAAATAGGCCCAAGGCTGGTCCGTCGCCGTGACGGCGACGGAATAGGCGAGCGAGGCGCAGAAGACCAAGCTGACGGCGGGGACGATGAGATCATGCGTCCGCTTGCCCAGGCGCGGCGCGGCGAATGCGAGGCCGGCCGCAAGAAGCATCCAGAGCCCGTAGAACTGCGCCTGCATGGAGAGCGCCCAGAAATGCTGGACGGGACTCAGGGCATTTTCACGGGCGAGGTAGTCGACCGCGTTCAGCGCAAGCTGCCAGTTCTCCACATAGAGGGTCGAGGCGAGGATTTCCTGCGCCGTCGGCTCCCAGCGCAGCTCGGGCAGGAAGGCGAGGCTCGCGAGGAGCACGCAGAGGAGAACGAGGAGGGCGGAAGGCAGGAGCCGGCGGATGAGCCTTGCCCAGAACGGGAAGACCGCAAGCGCGCCATCGCGCTCGACATCACGGAAGAGCGAGCCGGTGATCAGGAATCCGGAAACGACGAAGAAGGCATCGACGCCGCCGGAAACCCGGCCGAGCCAGATATGATAGGCCACGACGAGAAGGGCCGCGATCGCCCGCAGCCCCTCGATCTCCGGACGAAAACCGCGAAGGTCCCCGACCGGCTTTCCGCCGGAGATTCTTTCGAGCACCCCCTGCCCCGGAAGTCATTCCGCCGGAAGAAGCCCCCTTCTCCCGGCAAGCTATTCAGTAAACCCGCGCCTTCGGCTCGATATAGGTCGCGTCGTTGGTGAGCGTATAGGTGTGCACGGGCCGGTAGTCGAGCACGACAGTCTGGCTGTCGAAATCGATCTTGGCCAGCGTGTGCTTCATCCAGTTCTCGTCGTCCCGGTTCGGGAAGTCCTCGCGGGCATGGGCGCCGCGCGACTCGGTCCGGTTCAGCGCCGAATCCATCGTCGTCACGGCCTGGATGATGAGATTGTCGTATTCGAGCGTCTCGATGAGGTCCGAGTTCCAGATCAGGGAACGATCGGTGACGCCGACATCGGCGCTCGCCGTCCACACTTCGTGGATGCGCTCATGGCCCTCGGCCAGAACCTCGCCGGTGCGGAACACGGCGCAATCCTCCTGCATCACCGCCTGCATTCGGGCGCGAAGCTCGGCGGTCGGCGTGCCGCCGCTGGCATTGCGGAAGCGGTCGAGCCGGGCGATGGCGTTATCGCCCGCGTCCTTCGGCAGGTCGCGATGCTTCTCGCCGGGGAGGATGGTGTCGCGGCAGCGGAGCGCCGCGGCACGCCCGAAGACGACGAGGTCGATCAGCGAATTGGAGCCAAGGCGGTTGGCGCCATGGACTGAGACGCAGGCCGCCTCGCCGATCGCCATCAGGCCGGGGACCACCTTGTCCGGATCGCCATCGACCTTGTTCAGCACCTCGCCGTGATAGTTCGTCGGGATGCCGCCCATATTGTAGTGGACCGTCGGCAGCACCGGGATCGGCTCGCGGGTCACGTCGACGCCAGCGAAGATGCGGGCGGATTCGGAAATGCCCGGCAGGCGCTCGGCAAGGATCTTCGGGTCGAGATGCTCAAGGTGGAGATAGATGTGGTCCTTCTTCGGGCCGACGCCCCGCCCCTCGCGGATCTCGATGGTCATGGAGCGCGAGACGACGTCGCGCGAGGCAAGGTCCTTGGCGGAGGGCGCGTAGCGCTCCATGAAGCGCTCGCCTTCCGAATTGGTCAGGTAGCCACCCTCGCCGCGCGAGCCCTCGGTGATGAGCACGCCGGCGCCATAGATGCCAGTCGGGTGGAACTGGACGAATTCCATGTCCTGCAGCGGCAGGCCGGCGCGCAGCACCATGGCGTTGCCGTCGCCGGTGCAGGTATGGGCCGAGGTGCAGGAGAAATAGGCGCGGCCATAGCCGCCGGTGGCGAGGATCGTGCGGTGGGCGCGGAAGCGGTGGAGCGTGCCGTCTTCCAGGCAGAGCGCCACGACGCCGCGGCAGGCGCCATCCTCCATGATGAGGTCGATGGCGAAATATTCGATGTAGAACTCGGTCGAGTGGCGCAGCGACTGGCCGTAGAGCGTGTGCAGCATGGCATGGCCGGTGCGGTCGGCCGCCGCGCAGGTGCGCTGGGCGATGCCCTTGCCGAACTCGGTCGTCATGCCGCCGAAAGGCCGCTGGTAGATCCTGCCATCTTCGGTGCGCGAGAAGGGCATGCCGTAATGCTCGAGCTCGTAGACCGAGGCGGGGGCCTCGCGGACGAGATATTCGATCGCGTCCTGGTCGCCGAGCCAGTCCGACCCCTTGACGGTGTCGTACATGTGCCAGCGCCAGTCGTCCGGCCCCATATTGCCGAGCGAGGCTGCGATGCCGCCCTGCGCCGCCACCGTATGCGAACGGGTCGGGAAGACCTTGGAGATGCAGGCCGTCTTGAGGCCGGCCTCGCTCGCGCCGAGCGTGGCGCGCAGGCCCGCGCCGCCGGCGCCGACCACCACGACGTCATAGGTGTGGTCGATGAAGGTGTAGGCGCGGCCGTTGACGCCCGGCGCTCCGTTGATGTTTCCGCTTCCGTCGGCCATGGCTCAGCCTCCCAGAGCGAGCTTGAAGATCGCGATGCCGCAAAGGGCGGCGATGGCGAATGTGTAGAAGGTATTGGCGAGCGCCAGCGCGATGCGCGCGCCGTCGCCATGGACGTAATCTTCGATAACCACTTGCATGCCGATGCGCATATGCGTCGTGACCGACGCGACGAGGAGAAGAAGGATGGCGGCGATCAACGGCGAGCCGAGGGTCGCCGTGACGTCCTCATAGGGCTTGCCGATGAGGACCACGATCAGGATGACGAAGGCAATGGCGAGCGGCACATTGGCGACCGCCGTCATCCTCTGGCGCCAGAAATGCTCCGTGCCCTCATGGGCGGAGCCGAGATAGAGGACCCGGCGAAGCGGGGTCTGGAGACGGGCCTTGCTCATCAGCGCACCGCCAGTCCGACGATCCACAGGAGGATCGTCAAAACGACCGAGCCGACCAGCGTCGCCGTGGCAAACAGGTCGCGCGCCGGCTTGCCCATGCCCCGGCCGGTATCCCAGACGAAGTGGCGAAGCCCGCCGAGCATGTGGTGGATCAGCGCCCAGGTGAACCCGAACAGGATGAGAAGCCCGAGCCAGGAGCCAAGAAGGCCGTTGACGAAGGCGAAATAGCCCGGCCCGCTCGCGGCGGCGACCAGCCACCAGGTGAGGAGGAGCATGCCGAAATAAAGCCCGATGCCGGTGATTCGGTGAACGATCGACATCGCCATCGTCATGGCGAAGCGATAAATCTGCAGATGAGGAGAAAGCGGCCTGTTCGCCTTCATGCCAGCAGTCGTCATGGAAAAGACCTGGAAGGATTCTTGTGTGTCGGAAAACAATAGGCGCGTGAGCGTTCTAGCGCCAATGGTGCCCTGCGTCAAAAGCCCATTCGTCTCTGCTGGGCTGCGCCATCATGGCCCTCGTTATCCGCGCCGGACTGCCCTATAATTGAGTTCCTTCCGGATGCCCCCATGACCGACAAGACCTATCCGCCGAACGAACGCGCCAATGCGCGAGAGCGGCTCCGCGACTCCCTGGCCGACCGTGCTCAGTCGGTAACAGAGGCTTTTCAGGCCCTTGGCTGGCCCGACCGGGTGTTTCTCGCGGCCGGGCTCGCCGGACTGCTCTTCTGCGGCACCCAGATCGTCCACAATATCGCCGCCGATCCCGGCAGCCCCGCGCCGGCCCTCACCGTCGCCGAGCGCTATCTTGCCGCACAGGGACTGAGGGATACCGGCTCGGGCTCCTATGTGGCCGAGCGGGACCGCTATGCCCGCCTCGCCACCGAATTGCAGGCCGTCGTCGAGACCCGGCCCGGCCGGAGGGAGGCCGCGCAGTCTGCGCTTGCGGGCCTCGCCGCTGGGAACAAGGCCGGGGCGCTGGCCTTTTTCCAGGCGATCAAGGACGAATCCGGCCACGGACCGCTGACATCCAAGCGCGCCCGGGCGAACGCCGCCCGGCAGATCGCCGCGCTCCTCTGGGACGAAAACCTCCTTACCGCCTCAGGCGAGCTCCGTGAGGCCGTCGCGCTCGATCCCGACAATTCCTCCGCCTGGCTGGAACTCGGCGAGGCCGAAATGGAACGGGGCTCCGCCAGCGCCGCCGAGGTGGCCTTCCGCCGCCTTGTCGGAATCGTCGAGGCCCGACAGGGCGCAACCCGCGCCAATGACGATGAGACCGCCCTTGCGCAGGAGCGACTGGCGGCTACGCTCGTGCTTCTCGGCCGGGCCGGAGAAGCCGCGACGCTCTATGAGAAGGCCCTGGAGCTTCGCGTCGAGCTTTCCCGCCGCGACCCGGCGAGCGCCGAGCGCGTGGCGGCGATCGCGGCAACCCATCTCGCCCTCGGCGAGGTGCTGGCCTGCCGCGGACGCAGCGCCGCCGCCGAGCAGCATTTTATCGCCGCGCTCCAGATGACGACCCCGCGGGAGAGCGCCGAGGCAACCGACATTCAGGACGAGGCCGGCCGCCTCCATGCCCGCGCCCTCGACCGGATCGGCGACCTTCGCCGGCAGGACGGCAACATCGCCGAGGCCCGCGCGCTCTACGAGCAGGCGCTGGACATACGCCGGGGAGTCACCGGCTCCAGTTCCGCCATCGCGCTCTGGCAGATCGATGTGGCGGCGAGCTTCAACAGGCTCGGCGAGATCGCGCGGCAGGAGGGGGCTTTCAACGACGCCCTCGACAGCCACCAGAACGCGCTCCGCATCATCGAGCGCCTCGCGATCGGTGACCGGATCGACCCTGATCGGCAGGCCGACATCGCCCGCACCCGCGAGCTCATCGGCGATGCCTTCGAGGCGCGCGGCCGCCATGCCTCCGCCCTCTTCCACTATGAGGACGCGCTGGCGGTGCGCCGCCGGGTTTCGGCGCTCAACCCGGACAATCTCGACGCGCGGCGCGAGCTCGGCATCGGCCTCCGCCGGATCGGCGACAGCCTCGTGGAAGGCGGCGACCTCGAGGAGGCGCGGGAGCGCTACGAGCAGGCCTATGCGGTGGCCCGCCAGCTCAAGGATGCCGGCCCCGACAATACCCTCTGGCAGCGCGACCACGCGCTCGCCGCGATTGCGCTCGGCGACATCCTCGCCCGGCAGGACCGCAACGAGGAGGCGCTTTCGCGCCATGGCGAGGCGATCGGCCTGTTCCGCGCCGTTGCCCGCCGCTACCCCGCCGACCGTGACTGGCAGCACGATCTGGCGGGCGCCCTCGCCCATGCCGCCACCACGCTGACTGCGCTCGGCCGCTTCGCCGCCGCCGAGGAGCGCCATCGCGAAAGCCTCGCCATCCGCCAGGAGATCGCCGCCGCCGAACCCGACAACAGCCTTTGGCACCGGGAACTCGCCTTCGGCTTCCTCGCCCTGGGCGATACGCTGCGCGCCGAAGGGCATGGCGAGACCGCGCTGGCGCGCTACCGCGAGGCGTTGACCTTCCTCGAAATGCCCGCCGCCGCGAGCGGCAGCGAGACGCCCGCCGCCCGCCGCGACCTGATGACGGTCCTTTCCCACCTCGGCGATCTTCTCGCCGACCTCGGCCGTTTCGGCGAGGCCCATGCCCGGCAGGAACGCGCGCTCGCCATCGCCCAGCGACTGGCGGAGGACACGCCCGACAGCTTCACGGCGCTGCGCGACCTCGCGGCCGCCCAGGAGCGCATCGGCGACCTTTTCCTGCGGCAGGGGCGGCTCGGCGAGGCCGAGGCGTCATGCCGCGCCGCCCTTTCCCTCCGCGAGGAACTCACGCTCGGCGATCCGACACGCGCCGACTGGCAGGTCGACCTCGCCAAGGCCTATACGCGGCTGGCGCGGGCGGTTCCCGATACGGCCGTCGAGTATCGCTTTTCCGCGATCGACATCCTCGACCGGCTCGATTCCGAGGGCCAGCTACCCCCGCACTATCGCGATTTCCTGATCGGGCTCCGCAAGGCCGTCTCGGCCGCGCAGCCGATCGTCTCCCAATAGGACGGACTGGATCCTACCGGGCCGGGCGCTTGCCTTTGCGGCAGGGTCCGGCTAGGGAACCGGACCCTGTTTTCCCCTTCGAAAGGCGCGTGAGATGGCCACCCATAATCTCCTTCTCCTTCCCGGCGACGGCATCGGCAAGGAGGTCATGGCGGAGGTCAAGCGGGTCATCGCCTGGTTCAACGACCGGGGCGTGGCGCGCTTCGATTTCGACGAGGACCTCGTCGGCGGCTCGGCCTATGACGTTCACGGGCAGGCGATCTCGGAAGAGGCGATGAAGAAGGCGCTGACCACCGACGCCGTCATCTTCGGCGCGGTGGGCGGCCCGAAATGGGACAAGGTGCCTTACGAGGTGCGGCCCGAGGCCGGGCTGCTGCGCCTCCGCAAGGATCTCGAGCTTTTCGCCAATCTCCGGCCGGCCATCGTCTATCCGGCGCTCGCCGACGCCTCCTCGCTGAAGCGCGAGCTGGTCGAGGGACTCGACATCATCATCCTCCGCGAGCTGACCGGCGGCGTCTATTTCGGCTCGCCCAAGGAGATCATCGACCTCGGCAACGGCCAGAAGCGCGGCATCGACACGCAGATCTACGACACCTATGAGATCGAGCGCATCGGCCGGGTCGCCTTCGACCTCGCCCGCAAGCGGCGCGGCAAGGTGACCTCGATGGAGAAGCGCAACGTCATGAAGTCGGGCGTGCTCTGGCACGACGTCATGGATGCGCTCCACAAGCGCGAGGGCACAGACCTCGCCACCTTCGAGCATATGCTCGCCGATTCCGGCGCCATGCAGCTCGTCCGCGCGCCCAAGCAGTTCGACGTGATCGTCACCGACAACCTCTTCGGCGACATCCTTTCCGACGTGGCGGCGATGCTGACCGGCTCGCTCGGCATGCTGCCTTCCGCCTCCCTCGGCCCGCTCGACGAGAAGACCGGCGCCCGCAAGGCGATGTACGAGCCGGTGCACGGCTCGGCCCCCGACATCGCCGGCAAGGGCATCGCCAACCCGGTCGCCATGATCGCGAGCTTCGCCATGGCGCTCCGCTATTCCTTCGACCTCGGCAAGGAAGCCGACTGGGTCGAGAAGGCGATCGCCTCGGTCTTCGACAAGGGCCTGCGCACCGCCGATGTGTGGACCGAAGGCGCGAAGAAGGTCGGCACGGTGGAGATGGGCGACGCGATCCTCGCCGAACTCGAGAGCATCGCCGCAAAGGGCTGACACCCGGCCGGACCAGGAATCGAAAGGGCGGCTTTGGCCGCCCTTTTCTTTTGTCTTTGTCAAGCGCCGGTGACGAAGTCGAAGACCAGCTTGGCGTTGAGCACGATGATGATCGCAGCGATGACGGCGGCGAGCACCGTCATCCAGCGCGGCGCCCGCAGCGTGCCGAGCTTCCGCTCCTGCGCCGTGAACAGGACGAGCGGCACGACGGCGAAGGGCAATTGCAGGCTGAGGATGACCTGCGACAGGATGAGAAGCTCGCCCGTGCCGCTCTCGCCATAGAGGAGCGTCACCACCACCGCCGGCACGATGGCGACGGAGCGGGTGATGAGCCGCCGCACCCAGGCCGGCAGGCGGATATTGAGGAAGCCTTCCATCACGATCTGGCCGGCCATGGTCGCCGTCACGGTCGAATTCAGCCCGCAGCAAAGGAGCGCGATGGCAAAGAGCGTCGGCGCGATGGCTGCGCCGAGAAGCGGGCTGAGCAGGGCATGGGCCTTGTCGAGCTCCTGCACTTCCGTATTCCCGCTGGCGTTGAAGGCGGCCGCGGCGAGGATGAGGATCGAGGCGTTGATGGTCAGCGCGAAGCAGAGGGCGAAGGTCGAATCGAACGTCGCATAGCGGATCGCCGCGCGTTTCTCCGGCAGGCTCTCGCCATAGGCGCGGGTCTGCACGATGCCGGAATGAAGATAGAGGTTATGCGGCATCACCGTCGCGCCGATGATGCCGAGCGCCAGATAGAGCGCGCCGGGATCGGTGACGATCTGCGGCGAGGGGAAGAAGCCGCCGAGAACCGCGCCCCAATCGGGATTGGCAAGGACGATCTGGGTGAGGAAGCAGGCCGCAATCACCCCGAGCAGCGCGATGACGAAGGCCTCGACCCGGCGGAACCCCTTGGCCTGCAGATAGAGGATGAGGAAGACGTCCGCCGCCGTGACGATGACGCCGATGGCGAGCGGCAGGCCGAAAAGAAGCTGGAGCCCGATGGCCGTGCCGATGACCTCGGCAAGATCGGTCGCGACGATGGCGGTCTCAGCCAGCAGCCAGAGGACGAAGGAAACCGGCTTCGGACAGGCGTCGCGGCAGGCCTGGGCGAGGTCGCGTCCGGTCGCCACGGCAAGGCGCGCGCAAAGCGCCTGCAGGATGATCGCCATGAAGTTGGAAAGCAGCGCGACGAAGAGGAGCATGTAGCCATAGCGCGCTCCGCCGGCGACCGATGTCGCCCAGTTGCCGGGGTCCATATAGCCGACGGCGACGAGATAACCCGGCCCGATAAAGGCGATGAACTTGCGCCATCCGGACCCGCCGACCGGAACGCTGCGGAACACTTCGACAAGAGAGGGGGTGCCTGCGGTCTGGCGCCAGCCTTCCGGCTCGGACGCGCCGCCATTCATATCGCGCATGAAACATCAATCCGGAGGGCGTCGAAACCGGCGCAAATGCGACCTACTATCAATCTCAGTACTCCGATCGCCGACGGACCGCAACGGGCAGAAAAGCCCCTTCCTCACAGGAAAAGCAGAACCGTCACATGCCTTTCATGGACCCGACACACGGCGCCGACAGCATGGCAGCGTCCATTTCGCCCGGGGGTGAAGAATGGCGTCCCGCTGGCCGGTCCCATCCGGTCTCGAAGGAATCCGAGGTCAGACGGCCTGCGGGCTGGAAACGGCGCGGTGCAATTTCGCGGCGAACATCGCCGCGTGGCGGGACTGCTTCCGCCGCCGCCGCGCCCGTTTTGCTACGGCGCGGCCGGCCTTCTGGGGAAGCTGGGCCTATCTGTCGCTCGTGACCGTCATCCTCTTCGCGCTCATCCTCGACGGCCCGGTCGGCGCCTATCGCCGACAATGGTCGCCGGAACTGATCGGCCTAGCGCGGCAACTGACCCATTACGGTAAGTCGGACTGGATCCTGATCCCGATCGGGATTTTCCTCCTGCTCTGCGCCTTCGGAAACTGGTCGGGGCTGAGGAGGCGCGACCGCGCCTTTCTCGGGCGCTGGACCATGGCCACGGCTTTCGTCTTCGTCTGCGTCGCGGTGCCGGGGCTGATCTCGGCGATCCTCAAGGGCGTCATCGGGCGGGGACGGCCGGGCCATTTCGCCGAGCATGGCAGCCTCGCCTTCAACCCCCTGCCCTTCGATGCGAGCTGGGCGAGCTTCCCCTCCGGCCATGCCACGGTGATGGGCGCGCTCGGCGCGGCGCTCGCCCTCCTCTGCCCGCCGCTCCGCCTGCATATCCTCGCCGTCGCCATCTTTATCGCCGCGACGCGCGTCCTAGTCGGCGCGCATTATCCGAGCGATGTCGCCGCCGGGCTCGCCTTCGGCGCATGGTCCGCCTATTTCGCCGCCTATGGCTGCGCCAATCTCGGCATCATCTTCGCCCATGGCGACGGCATGCTGCCGAGGCCCCGGCGCGGCTTCGTGCTGATACCCCGCTCCTTCCGGATCTTCGCCGCCGGCTCGCTTTCCGCCATCGCCACCGCCTTCACCTCGCGCGCGCCGAACGGGGAAAGGCAGGCGGTCATTGCGGAAAACGACAACCAGCCGGAGGTCGGGCCAGAGATAGGGTCAGAACTCGGTATCGTCCCGCTCCGGGCCGCCGGCACCGCCTGAGCAGCAGGGTTCAGATCACCGCTTCCGGGTTTTCCGGGCAGGTCGGGTCGCGGCTCCGGTCCCAGCCGCGCGAGGTCCAGTCCGGGCGTGGCGCAAGACTGCCATCCTCCCCGGCGACCGACTCGTAGAAGGTGAAGCAGTTCTCGCCGTCGCGGCGGACGAAGAAGCAGGCGCCCTGCTGGGTCTCGTAAAAGGTGCAGAACATGCCGTCGCGCACCGACCACTCGCCGCTGTCGGCCCCGGTTGCGTCGTGATAGCGGATAAGGCCATCCTCGAAATAGGTCTCCGAGAAGAAGAGCCCATCGGCATAGACGCCGTCCAGCGTCATGCCCCTGAAGACCGCCTCGAGGTCCTCCACCGGCGCCCCGGCCAGTGCCGCCGCCGGAAGAAGGAACAGCGCCGCCGCCAGACGCCTCAGGACCATGCCGATTGACTCCATCACGGGTTCGCGTAGAAGGAGCCCGATTTCGCTAGGGCAGCCTGATGACCGCGTGCGTCAATCATAATGCGATTCCCGCCGTGCCGGCAGCCGCCGGCCGTCCTGTCCGCGCGATCGAAATTACCCCGAAAAAAACCACGCAATCGGCGTAACCCTCGCTTCCGGCCGGAATTCTCCCCACGGCCAGGCGGGGAGAGGCCGGCAGGCTGCTGCGACGCAGGGCCGGCGGCAAGGGGAGAAGCGGAGTTTCTATCATGGGCTACAAGGTCGCGATTGCCGGCGCCACGGGCAATGTCGGGCGCGAGATGCTGTCGATCCTCGAGGAGCGCGGCTTTCCTGCCGACGAGGTCGTGCCGCTCGCCTCCCGGCGCAGCCAGGGCACAGACGTTTCCTATGGCGACCGGACGCTGAAGGTCCGCACGCTCGACCATTACGATTTCTCCGATACCGATATCTGCCTGATGTCGGCGGGTGGCTCGGTCTCGAAGGAATGGTCGCCGAAGATTGCGGCGCAAGGATGCGTCGTCATCGACAATTCCTCGGCCTGGCGCTACGACGCCGACGTTCCGCTGATCGTGCCGGAAGTGAATGCCGACGCGATCACCGGTTTCCGCAAGCGCAACATCATCGCCAATCCGAACTGCTCGACGGCGCAGCTCGTCGTCGCGTTGAAGCCGCTGCACGACCAGGCGCGCATCAACCGCGTCGTCGTCTCGACCTATCAGTCGGTTTCGGGCGCCGGCAAGGACGCCATGGACGAGCTCTTCACCCAGACGCGGGCGGTCTTCGTCTCCGACCCGGTCGAGGCGAAGAAGTTCACCAAGCGCATCGCCTTCAACGTCATCCCCCATATCGATGTCTTCATGGAGGACGGCTTCACCAAGGAAGAGTGGAAGATGGTGGCCGAGACCAAGAAGATCCTCGACCCCAAGATCAAGCTGGTCGCGACCTGCGTGCGCGTGCCGGTCTTCATCTCCCATTCGGAAGCCGTGTCGATCGAGTTCGAGAGCCCGATCACCGCCGACGAGGCGCGCGACATCCTGCGCGAGGCGCCGGGTTGCCTCGTCATCGACAAGCATGAGGATGGCGGCTACATCACGCCCTATGAGGCGGCGGGCGAGGACGCGACCTATATCAGCCGCATCCGCGAGGATCCGACGGTGGAGAACGGCCTCGTCATGTGGGTCGTCTCGGACAATCTCCGGAAGGGCGCCGCGCTCAATGCGGTGCAGATCGCCGAAGTGCTGGTCAACCGCAAGCTGATCGAGCCGAAGCGCCGCGCGGCCTGAGCTGCCCCACAAAGGCGCCTCGATCTTTTCGCGAGCTCAGAAAGTTACGAGCGTGATCCGATCATGACCGGATCACGCCCGTTCGCCCAAGGTCGGTTTTTGACACCGACCCGATCGGATCATCAGTTTCCGCTGAGGGCCTCCGCCCCAAGATCCGCGAACCGCAGATCGAATTCCTCTTCAGCGTTCAACGCCTTGCCCTGGAACTGTCCCGCGGCCTGCAGGAGATCGATGGTCTCTTGCTGCGTGGCGATCAATTCCTTGAGCCCAGCAGCGGTCGTATTGTCGCCTTCGCTGTCCCAGACGAGGGCTGCATCCTCTTCATTGAGACGTTGGTCCTTCACGAGATATTCGCTGATCCAGATGTCCTTGTTGGTATTTTTCCAGATATGGGCCCGGTACCAGTGGGCCACGAGATCGCGGATCGCTGCGGCCTGCGCGGGATCGGCCAGGGCTTCCTTGCTGGCGTAGAGATATTTGAGGTTGGTCGAGGTTCCGGGTGAGTTCGGAAGCGCCTTGGCATTGCCCTGTCCTTCGACCGAGGCAAGGTATCGTGCCCGATCGGGTTGCTTGAGCACGGCAGCATCGATCTGGCCGGCGCGGAGAGCGTCGGCGAATTCGGCCAGGCCGAGATTGATCGGTTGGATATCCTCGATCGTCAGGCCCGCAGCCTTCAGGTTGCGCAGGAGGATGGCCTGCTGCGCCGTGCCGACATTGACGCCGACCTTCTTGCCCTTGAGGTCCGCGATCGTCTCGACCCCCGAATTGGGAGAGGTCGTGATGAGGCTGCCTTCACCGGAAGTCACCACCGCCCCGACAATGACGACATTCGCATTGGAGAAATGCGCGAGGATCGGCGGAACGTCGCCAACCGCGCCAACCTGAGCGGCACCGGCCCGGATCGCCTCGAGCCGCAGCGGACCGCTGCTGAAATTCGCGAAGCTCACCTCTGCCGCGAGCTTGTCGGCCTCGCCCGAGAGGCGCAGCAGCGAGGCGGCATTGTTGGCGTCATCGGCGAGCACGATCTTTACGCCAGCGGGCACCTCGGTCGGCAGCGCGTCATCTGCCGCCTGCACACCACTGATCGATAGAGCGGCAACGGCCGCCACGACCGCCAAACGACTGGAAATTCTACCTAAGGTCATGGGAGTTTCCTTTCAGGGTTGGTCAGTTTCTCGACACACCGAGACGCTCGAGGATTTCGTTGCGCACCGCCTCGAATCGCGTCGGGGAGTTGCGCACGCCGTCCACCGGATCGTCATGGGAGATGCGGCCGTTCGAGATGATGATCACGCGGTCGGCGAGCCGAAGCGCCTCCTCGACATCGTGGGTCACGAAAAGAACCGCCGGCTGATGCCGCTCG
>Ga0164243_10010330_pt1 | contig 13433 bp, 9 predicted proteins | sample OricompcompostOP_FD_108781 | JGI IMG/M metagenome (GOLD analysis project Ga0164243, IMG submission 108781) | Organic Plus compost microbial communities from Emeryville, California, USA - Original compost - Organic plus compost (OP) | ecosystem: Engineered > Solid waste > Mixed feedstock >... | reverse complement strand
CGAGCGGCGAAAGGTACGGGGAGAGGCGTGGCGCGGACACCGAGGGCTAGGGGACGCCAGGCCGAGGCCGGCCGTGCCCATCTGCGATTGCGGATCGGCCTGATCGCGATCGCCATGATCTTGTCGGTCTTCGCCGCCCGGCTGGTCCAGCTGCAGGGCTTCGACCCGCATTCGTATGCGGCTGCGGCAGCCAAGGAGAACCTCGTTGATGTCACCCTGCCGGCCGAGCGTGGCGAGATCCTGGATCGTAACGACGAGCCGCTCGCGGACTCGAGCGACGGGCTGATGGTGATCGCGGACCCGGCGTTGACCTCGCAGTACGCGCCCCAGCTCGCCACCTTGCTCGCCAACCGGCTGCACATCGACTACGCGACCACGCTGACCAAGCTCCGTAAGACCAGCGGGGCCGGCAGCCGCTATCAGTACATCGCTCGTCGGATCCCCGCCACGATCGCGACCGCTGCGGTGCAGGCGGCAGAGAAGAAGGGGTACGACGGGCTCACCACCGAGCGCGATCCGATCCGCGACTACCCGGCGCACGACGTCGCCGCGAACCTGGTCGGGTTCTTGGGCACCGACGGTCCGCTTGCCGGGCTGGAGCTCTCCTTCAACAAGGTTCTGGCGGGCAAGGACGGCAAGGCGACCTACGAGGTCGACAAGTCCGCCGGCGGGACCCGCATCCCGCTCGGGAAGAGCAGCCGGGTCGACCCGGTCGATGGCAAGGACCTCAAGCTCACCATCGACCGCGACCTGCAGTGGTATGTCCAGCACACCCTGATGAAGGCGGTCCAGGACTCGAACGCCGAGTCCGGGATGGCGGTGGTGATGGACAGTCGGACCGGCGAGGTCCTCAGCCTCGCCGACTACCCGACCTTCGACGCCGCCGATCCGGGAGCCTCGCCGAAGTCGCAGCGGGGGAGCGCGGCCCTCTCGAACGTCTACGAGCCCGGTTCGGTCGAGAAGGTCCTGACGCTCTCCGCCTTGATGGATGCCGGTAAGGCCACTCCGCGCACCAAGCTGCTCATCCCGGGGCAGTACAAGAGCGGTGACTACTACATCCACGACTGGTTCGCCCACGGGAACCTCAAGCTCACCCTCGCCGGGGTGATCGCGCAGTCGTCCAACATCGGCACCGTCCTCGCGTCCAACAAGTTCTCCCAGGGGCAGTTGCGCGACTACCTGGTCAAGTTCGGCCTGGGCCAGCGCACCAATGTCGGCGTCGACGGTGAGTCCGCGGGGCTGTTGCCCTCGAAGGCCGCGTGGAATGCCGCCGACGAGGACCGCATCGACTTCGGTCAGTCGCTCTCGGTCAACGCGCTCCAGGAGACTGCCGCGATCAACACCATCGCCAACAAGGGGGTGCGGATCGACCCGAGCCTGATCATCGGCCACGCGACCACCAACACCGGCCTCGACGTCGGCACGGACACCGCGACGCGGCACCGCGTGGTGAGCGCCAAGGCGGCCAAGCAGATGTCGGAAATGATGGAGCGCGTCGTCGACCCGGACGTCGGACTCGCCCCGGCGGCGCAGGTGCCCGGCTATCGGGTCGCCGGGAAGACCGGTACGGCGCAGCGGGTCAACTCCAAGTGCGGGTGCTACGACGGCACGTTCACCGTGTCCTTCGCCGGGTTCGCGCCTGCCGACAACCCACGCTTCACCGTGTACGTCGTTGTCCACAATCCCCGCAACGGCGGCGGCGGTGGCTCGGTGGCCGGCCCGGTGTTCTCGAAGATCCTCGGCTTCGCGCTGCGGCGCTACGGTGTTCCGCCGACCGACACGCCGGCCTCGAAGCTGCCGACCACCTGGTGAGGGTTGCGAGGATTCGAATTAGATAATGCCCCTATGATATAAGGGTGTTATGGAAACGGTTGGTCGGGCGACTGGCCAGGAGCTCTCGATCGCCATGGAGCAGCTAGTCAGGCTGATCAGGGAGATCTCCTCGGCAGGCGGCATCTCACCCACGGCGGCCTCGGTGCTGACCCGGCTGGGTCACTCGGGACCCGAACGGCTCACCGAGCTGGCTCGTACGGTGGGCGTCTCACAGCCTGCCATGACCCAACTGGTCAGCCGGATGGAGCGCGACGGCCTGGTCGCCCGCACCACCGCGCCGGAGGACAGGCGCGCCGTACTGGTGGAGCTGAGCGACCACGGACGCGCCGTGCTCGCCGAGCGACGCGCTCAGCGCGCCGGCGTACTCGATGAGCTCCTGGGTCGGCTCGACCCGGCCGATCAGGCCGCGATCGGTGCTGCGCTGCCGGCTCTGGGCCGGCTGGTCGACAGCGTCACGACCGACTGACCCACATCATGGACACCACGAAGAGAAGGAACCACCGCGCATGAGTGCCACCCACGGCGCCACCTCGAACCCGTTCAAGCAGCCCAAGGCTGTCTGGGCGGTTGCGTTCGCCTGCGTCATCTCGTTCATGGGCATCGGTCTGGTCGATCCGATCCTGCCCGCGCTGCGTACCGCGCTTGGCGCCTCGCCGGGGCAGATCTCGCTGCTGTTCACCAGCTATCTGGTCGTGACCGCGGTGATGATGGTCGTGGTCGGCTGGATCTCCAGCCGGATCGGCGCGAAATGGACGCTGATCGGCGGACTGACGCTGATCGTTGTCTTCTCCGCCCTGGCCGGAGTCAGCAGCACGATCAACGAGATCGTCGGCTTCCGCGCCGGCTGGGGTCTGGGCAACGCGATGTTCATCGCGACCAGCCTGGCCGTGATCGTCGCCTCGGCGACCGGCGGCTTCGCCGGCGCGATCATCCTCTACGAGACCGCGCTCGGCCTGGGTATCGCGGTCGGCCCGCTGCTCGGCGGCCTGCTCGGCAACGTGTCCTGGCGCGGCCCGTTCTTCGGGGTCGCGGTGCTGATGGCGATCGCCCTCTTCGCCACCATTTTCTTCGTCCCGACGCTGCCCAAGCCGGAGACGAAGACACCGCTGTTCGCCCCGATCGCCGCGCTCCGCCACCGTGGCCTGCTGATCATGGGCGTGATGGCGCTGCTCTACAACTGGGGCTTCTTCACCATGCTCGGCTACGCGCCGTACCCGATGGAGCTCACTCCCATCAAGCTTGGCTTCGTCTTCTTCGGCTGGGGTGTGCTGGTCGCGATCTTCTCGGTCTTCGCAGCGCCCCGGCTGCAGGCCCGCTTCGGCACGGTGAAGGTGCTCTACGCCAACATGGCCTACCTGGGCCTGCTGATGATCATCATCGGCCTCGGTGTTCACACGCCGGGTGTGGTCATGGCTGCGGTCGTGCTCTCCGGCGCCGGGATCGGCATCAACAACACGCTGACCACCCAGGCGGTGATGCTGGTCGCGCCGGTCGAGCGTCCGATCGCCTCCTCGGCGTACGGCTTCGTGCGGTTCATCGGGGGTGGCCTCGCGCCCTACGTCGCCGGCAAGATCGGGGAGGCGTTCGGCAGCAAGATCGACCCCGACTACGGTCCGCCCTTCTTCCTGGGGGCTGCCGCCTTCATCCTGGCGATCCCGGTGCTGGCCGCCGGTGCCAAGCTGGTCACCAGGGCGGAGAAGGCGCTCGCGACCGAAGAGCCGGTCGCGGCGACGCAGACGCCCTCGCTCGAGCCGGTCGGGCTGGCGGACAAGGGCACTCGGCCGGTCATCGTGGCGGTCGGCGCGACCGCGGACGCGGCGGAGATCGTCGACCAGGCAGCGGACCTGGCCGCCCGCGAGGGTGCGCCACTCGAGGTCGTGCACGTCCGGGAGACCGAGGTGATTGACGAGCTGGCCATCGATGCCGAGGAGCCGGAGGCGGCCCGCGCGACCGTCCAGGCCCACCTCGACCGGTTGGCGGCGCGCGGCGTCGTCGCCGCGGGCCTGGTCCTGCACAGCGTCGGCGACCACGCCACTGCGGGCCGGGTACTCGCCCAGCACGCCGCCGCCGTAGATGCCCGGGCAATCGGCCTGGGTCGTTCGCCACGGGGCGCGGTGGCGCAGTTCGCCGACGGCAGCATCACCGCTGCCGTGACCAGTACCGCCGACCGCCCGGTGTTCTTGCTGACCGGTGGCGACGAGCCGCGCCAGGTGACTCCGGACCGGCTCGCGGAGCTGCGCGAGAAGCAGATCTGATCCTGGGCAGGTGGTCACGCGCCGGATGCGAGACCACCTCCGCCAGGCGGCTAATCTGCCCGCATGCCTAGTCCGTACGCCGGCCTCGACCGCCCCAGCGTGGCGACCCGCCCCGAGCATCCCCGGGCTGTCGGCCTGGCCGCGTTGGCGCAGGCGACCGGCGTAGAGCTGCACGGCGAGGGCGCGGTGGCCGTCACCGGGATGTCGTTGAGCTCCCAGCGGGTCCTTCCCGGCGACCTCTACGCCGCGTTGCCAGGCAGTCGCACGCACGGGATCGAGTTCCTCGAGGCGGCGCTCGACGCGGGCGCGGCGGCGGTCCTGACCGACGCGGACGGTCTCGCCCGGATCAGCGGCACGCCCGTCGTGCCGGTGCTGGTGGCCGAGCGGCCACGCGCGATCCTCGGGCGGGTGGCGGCCCTGGTCTATGGCGACCCGGCGCAGAGCATGCGGATGATCGGCGTCACCGGCACCCAGGGAAAGACCACCACGACCAGGCTGGTCGAGGGTGCGCTCGAGGGCGCCGGTATCGAGGCGGCGGTCGTCGGCACCGTCGGCACCCGGATCACCGGCCGCGACGTCAAGACGGTGCTCACCACCCCCGAGGCCCCCGATCTCCACGGTCTCTTCGCGCTCATGCGCGAGCGTCAGGTGCGCGCCTGCGCGATGGAGGTGTCCAGTCACGCGCTCGTCATGGGCCGCGTCGACGGCGTCGTCTTCGATGTCGCGGTCTTCCTCAACCTCGGCCGCGACCACCTCGACTTCCATGCCGACCTCGAGGACTACTTCCAGGCGAAGGCATCGCTCTTCACGCCCGAGCGCGCCAGGCTGGGCCTGGTCAATCTCGATGACGACCACGGCCGTCGGCTGGCCGCCGAGGCGAGGGTCCCGATCCGCACGTTCGCCATCTCCGCCAGTGACGCAGACTGGACGGCGACCGACATCGACCTTGGCCGGGACGGCTCGGACTTCACGCTCCGCGGCCCGCGGGATTCGGGGATCGAGCTGCGGGTCCGCTGTCCGCTGGCGGGCGGGTTCAACGTCAGCAACGCGCTCGCCGCGCTGGCCGCTATCGGCGAGTCCGGCCTGCCCGGCGACGCCCTCGGCGCTGCTGCCGCGGCGCTCGGCGGTGGCGCCGGCGTCCCCGGACGGCTCGAGCGCATCGATGCCGGCCAGGAGTTCACCGTGGTCGTCGACTACGCCCACAAGCCGGACGCGGTGGAGGCCGCGATCAGCACCCTCCGCCCGCTCACTGGCGGACGGGTCATCGTGGTGCTCGGGGCGGGTGGTGACCGCGACGCGGGCAAGCGTCCGCTGATGGGGGAGAGCGCCGCCCGGCTCGCCGACGTGCTCGTGGTCACCGACGACAACCCCAGGACCGAGGACCCGGCCACGATCAGGGCGGCGGTGCTCGCCGGGGCCGCGGAGGTGCCGGCGGGCGAGCGAGCCGAGGTGCTCGAGGTCGGTGACCGCCGCCAGGCGATCGCCGAGGCGTGCCGCCGAGCGGCTCGCGGCGACATCGTGCTCATCGCCGGGAAGGGCCACGAATCCGGTCAGGAGATCGACGGCGTCGTACACCCCTTCGATGACCGGGCGGTCGCCCGCGAGGTGTTGGTCACACCGCGATGAGGGATCGACGGCGGGGCAACTGCATCCCGTCGACCGGGTAAGGAAGAATGCCCGGGGCCGGTACGGGAAGCTGTGCGCGCCGGCCGGGAGTGACCAGTAGCCGGATTGCACAGCGAGGAGGGCACCAGGCTGACATGAGCGAGCGGCAGCGTGCGACCACTGACGTTCTCAGGCCGTCGCGCCCGTATCGTCTGCTGGACCTGTCGGGGGCGACGGCGTGAGAGCAATCCTGTTGAGCGGGGCGATCTCCCTGCTCCTCTCGTTGCTCGGCACCCGCCTGGCGATCCGGCAGTTCACCCGCTGGGGCTACGGCCAGGAGATCCGTGAGGACGGGCCCACCAGCCACCACACCAAGCGGGGTACGCCGACCATGGGCGGCGTCGCGATCATCGCCGCATCGGTCATCGGCTACTTCGCCGCGAAACTGCTGACCGGTGACATGCCGACGGCCTCGGCCCTGCTGTTGCTCTTCCTCTTCGTCGGCATGGGCGTGGTCGGCTTCCTCGACGACTTCATCAAGATCTACAAGCAGCGCAACCTGGGACTGCGGAGCCGGGCGAAGATGATCGGCCAAGCGGTGATCGCGATCGTCTTCGGCGTGCTCGCCCTGTTGCCTGGTCTCAAGAACTCGCGCGGCATCGAGCCGGCGTCCCACCAGATCTCGTTCATCCGGGACCTCGGCTGGGGACTCCCGACGCTGGTCGTCCTGCTCCTCATCTGGCTGATGGTGACCGGCACCAGCAATGCCACCAACCTCACCGACGGCCTCGACGGCCTGCTCACCGGCTCCAGTGCGATGGTCTTCGGGGCCTACACCATCGTCAACATCTGGCAGAACAACCAGCGTTGTGGCCGGCCGTCGGTCGAGATCGGCCTGTGTTACAACGTGCGCGACCCACTCGACCTGGCGATCATCGCCTCGGCGATCACCGGCGCCTGTTTCGGCTTTCTGTGGTGGAACGCCTCGCCGGCGAAGATCTTCATGGGCGACACCGGCTCGCTCGCGCTCGGCGCGGCGCTCGCTGGGCTCGCCATCCTGTCCCGGACCGAGCTGCTGCTCATCGTGCTCGGGGGGCTCTTTGTGATGGTGACCGTCTCGGTCATGCTGCAGGTCAGCTTTTTCAAGCTCACCAGACGGTTCACCGGGACCGGGCGACGGATCTTCCTGATCGCGCCGATCCACCATCACTTCGAGATGCTCGGCTGGGAGCAGGTCACCGTGACGATCCGGTTCTGGATCATCACCGGACTCTGCGTGACCACCGGCCTCGGGATCTTCTACGCCGAATGGGTGACCGGCATCTGATGGTGAGCGTGAACGGCCTCGGTCGCTCAGACTCCTGGGAGGGAGTCCGGGCCGTCGTCGCCGGCTTCGGCGTCTCCGGCTTCGCCGCCGCTGACAATCTGCTCCACCTCGGTGCCGACGTCATCGCCCTCGACGAGTCTCCCGGTGACGAGACCCGGCAGGAGAAGGCCGAGTTGCTGCGCGTGCTCGGTGCCGACATCCGGCTCGGCGACGGGGTGACCGCTGCGCTGCCCGGCGGCGACGTCGATCTCCTCGTCACTTCCCCCGGATGGCGACCGAACGCTCCGCTCCTTGCCGCGGCGCGGGAGCGTGGCATCCCCGTCTGGGGCGAGGTCGAGCTCGCTTGGCGGCTGCGCGCAGCCGGCCCCTCGGGCAGCCCCGCGCCCTGGCTGGCGATCACCGGTACCAACGGCAAGACCACCACCGTCCAGATGCTCGACACCATCCTGCGGACCGCCGGCCTGCGCTCGGTTGCGGTCGGCAATGTGGGCCTTCCGATCGTCGAAGCGGTCATGGACCCGACGCCGTACGACGTCTTCGCGGTCGAGCTCTCCAGTTTCCAACTGCACTACACCGAGTCGATGGCGGCAGAGTCGGCTGCGGTGCTCAACGTCGCCGAGGACCACCTGGACTGGTATCCCGGGCCGAGCGGCATGCCGGCCTACGCCGCCGACAAGGGCCGCATCTACGAGCGGGTCTCCCGGGCATGTGTCTACAACGTGGCCGATCCGGTCACCGAGGACCTGGTCCGCGAGGCGGAGGTCGCCGAGGGCGCCCGGGCGATCGGCTTCACGCTCGGCATGCCCGGTGTCGGAATGCTCGGGCTCGTCGAGGACATCCTGGTCGACCGGGCCTTCATCGAGGAGCGCCAGACCAGTGCCGCGGAGCTGTGCCAGCTCAGCGACCTCGCCAGCGACGCTCCCCACTATGTCCAGAACGCTCTGGCTGCCGCCGCGCTCGCGCGAGCCCACGGGGTGAGCCAGGCGGCGGTGCGCGATGGACTGCGTTCATTCCGCCCCGATGCCCACCGGATCACCTCGGTGGCCGTCGACGACGGTGGTGTGGAGTGGGTGGACGACTCCAAGGCCACCAACCCCCACGCCGCCCGAGCCTCGCTCCTCGGCTACGACCCGGTCGTCTGGATCGCTGGTGGTCTGGCCAAGGGAGCGAGCTTCGACGACCTGGTCGAGGCGGTGCGCGACCGCCTGCGTGGCGTCGTACTCCTGGGCCGGGACCGCGCGGTGATCGCCGAGGCACTCGCGCGACACGCGCCGGATGTGCCCGTCATCGAGGTCGCCGGCGGAGAGACTGGTGCCGCAGTCATGGAGGAGGCCGTGCGGGCCGCCGCCGGGCTGGCCCGGAGCGGCGACACCGTGCTCTTGGCCCCCGGATGCGCTTCGCAGGACCAGTTCCGCGACTACCAGGCTCGTGGCGACGCCTTCGCCGCCGCGGTGCGACGCCGGACCGGGCACTAGCCAGCAGCACGCAAGAGGGGAGCGCCGTGACCACCGCCAACCCCGACGAGCTCACCGGCGCAACACCTGCCGTCGAGGAGACGGCAGCCCGACGGCGGCCGGGATGGCTGGAGGTCGGCCGCGAGGCACTCGACCGGCCGCTCGCGGCGTACTACCTGCTGCTGGGCGCCTCGGCGCTGCTCATGACGATCGGGCTGATCATGGTGCTCTCGGCATCGAGCGTGCGGTCCTACACGCTGACCGGCAGCTCCTACACGGTCGTGGAGCGCCAGCTCGTCTGGGTGATCGTGGGGGTCCCGTGCGCGATCATCGCCTCGCGGATGAGCGAGCGGTGGGTCCGACGGCTGGCCTGGCCGGCGTACTTCGTCTCGTGCGTGCTGCTGCTTGCCACGATCTTTCTCGGCCACGCGGTCAACGGCAACCAGAACTGGCTCGGCGTCGGTCCGTTCTCGATCCAGCCCTCGGAGATCGCGAAGCTCTCTCTGGTCTTGTGGGCGGCGCACGTCTACGCCCACAAGGATCGTCGCCTGCACAGCCTCCACCACACGATCATGCCGGTGGTGCCCGGGCTTCTCGCGGCCACGGGGCTCGTCCTGGCCGGCAAGGACCTCGGTACCGCGCTGGTCTTCTTCGCGATCATGCTCGGTCTGCTGTGGGTCGTCGGTGCCCCCGGACGGCTGTTCGGCCTGGCCGCCTCCGTCATCGGCGTCGGCGTGATCTTCCTCATCGGGACCAGCCCGGAGCGGTTGAAGCGGATCACGAACTTCGCCGACCCGTTCAAGGACTTCCACGACGCCGGCTGGCAGCCGGCGCACGGCCTCTATGCGCTCTCCTCGGGTGGCATCTTCGGCCAGGGCATCGGCGCCTCTCAACAGAAGTGGGGGGACCTGCCGGAGGCGCACACCGACTTCATCTTCGCGGTGCTCGGTGAGGAGCTCGGCCTGGTCGGCACACTCCTGGTCATCGCGTTGTTCCTCACCCTTGCCTATGCCTGCATCAAGGTCGCCCGGCAGACCGCGAATCCGTTCGTCCGCTACTTCACCTGGGGCGTCGTCGTCTGGCTCATCGGCCAGATGATGATCAACATCGGAATGGTGTTGGCCCTGCTCCCGGTCATCGGCATCCCGCTTCCGTTGGTCTCCTACGGCGGGTCGGCGCTGCTTCCCAGTCTGGTCGCGCTCGGTGTCGTGGTCGGTTTCGCGCGGCGTGAGCCGGCGGCTGCCGCTGCCCTCGCGCAGAAGAAGGCGGCGCAGAAGAGGGCCGTCCGCAAGAAGACCGCCGGGCCCAAATCGCGCGGCGTGTCCGCTCGCTAGTTAGATTCGCGTCATCATGAAGGTCCTTCTCGCGGGCGGCGGAACCGCCGGCCACACCTCGCCCCTTCTCGCCACGGCTGACGCGCTCGGGCGTCTCGACGCCGCCGCCGAGATCACCTGCCTGGGCACCTCACGCGGTCTGGAGACGACGGTCGTCCCGGCGGCGGGCTATCCGCTCGAGCTCATCCCGCCGGTGCCGCTGCCACGCAAGCTGTCCGGGGAGCTCGCTCGGGTGCCCGCCAACCTCCGCGCGGCCGTGAAGGCGACCTATCAGGTCTTGGACAAGCTGGCGCCGGATGTGGTGGTCGGCTATGGCGGCTATGTCTCGGTCCCGGCCTACCTGGCGGCCCGCCGTCGTCGGATCCCGGTCGTGGTCCACGAGCAGAACGCCAAGCCCGGCCTCGCCAACAAGGTCGGCGCCCGAGTGGCTGCCCGGGTCGCGGTCAGCTTCCCCGACACCGAGCTCCCGAAGGCTGAGTACGTCGGCCTGCCGATCCGGCGGATGATCTCGACTCTCGACCGGGCGGCGGTCCGTGCCGAGGCCCGTGCCTTCTTTGGCCTCGACCCGGTCCGTCCGACCCTCGTGGTCACCGGCGGCTCCCAGGGGGCGCGTCGGCTCAACGAGTCCATCACCTGCGCCGCGCCGGCGCTGGCGGCGGCCGATGTCCAGGTGCTCCACATCGTCGGCCCCAAGAACGAGGTTGCCGCACCGCAGACGGGCGTGCCGTACGTCGTCGCCAACTACGTCGACCGGATGGACTACGCCCTGGCCGCCGCCGACCTCATGGTCTGTCGGGCCGGGGCCAACAGTGTCACCGAGGCTGCGGCGGTCGGTCTGCCGGCGGTGTTCGTGCCGCTCCCCATCGGGAACGGCGAGCAGCCACGCAACGCCCGCCCGGTGGTCGACGCCGGTGGCGCGCTGATGGTCGCCGACGCCGACCTCACCCCGGAGTGGGTGGCCGACAACGTGCCCGCGCTCCTCACCGATCCGGAGCGGCTCGCGGCGATGTCGAAGGCAGCGAGTGCGCTGGTTCCTCGCGACGCCGACGACAAGCTCGCCCGGATCATCATCGAGACGGCCGAGGCGGGGGCGCCCCGGTGAGGATCGCCGTCCCCGAGCGGATCCTGCCGGCCGAGGAGCTCGGTCGGGTCCACTTCGTCGGCATCGGCGGCGCCGGGCTCTCGGCGATCGCCCGGATCATGCTGGCGCGCGGCCTTCCGGTCTCGGGCAGCGATGGCATTGACAGCACGACCCTCGATCGCCTACGCGATGCCGGCGCCACCGTCTTCCTCGGCCACGACGCCGAGCAGGTGCGTGGCGTCGACACCTTGATCGTCTCGACCGCCATCCGCGACGACAACCCCGAGTACGTCGAGGCGGTCCGGCTCGGTCTGCGCATCTACCCCCGTTCCGCAGGGCTGGCATCGGTCATGGCGGGCCGACGCGTACTCGCTGTGGCCGGCACCCATGGCAAGACCACCACGACCTCCCTCCTGACGGTCGCGCTCCAGGCTGCCGGCGCCGACCCGTCGTACGCCGTCGGCGGGGAGTTGACCGCGACCGGTGTCAACGCAGCGGACGGTTCCTCGGACCTCTTCGTCGCCGAGGCCGACGAGAGCGACGGCGCGTTCCTCGTCTACACACCGCACGCGGCCATCGTCACCAACGTCGAGGCCGACCATCTCGACCAGTGGGGGACCGAAGAGGCCTACCGCGACGGCTTCGCGCAGTTCGTCGGGCGTCTCGATCCTGACGGACTGCTGGTCGCTGTCGTCGACGACGACGGCGCCGCTGCGCTCCGCTCGGTGGCGGCATCGCTGGGTCGTCGCTTCGTCGGGGTGGGGGAGTCCGAGCTCGCCGACGTCCGTGCGGTCGACGTCGTACTCGCGGGCACCACGTCCTCGTTCACCGTCCTCGACCGGGGGGACCGTGGCAGCGGGGAAGCGCCGCTCGTCGAGTTAGGCCGGATCACGTTGCAGATCCCCGGGCGTCACTACGTCGCCGATGCCCTGGCAGCGCTGACGGTCGGGCTGCGGCTGGGTTACCCGTTCGCGGCGCTCAAGGCCGGCTTGGAGAGCTTCACCGGAACCCGTCGGCGGATGGAGCGCAAGGGCGCCGTCGACGTCGCTGGCGGGACGATCGCGGTCTATGACTCCTACGCCCACCATCCCGCGGAGATCGCCGGTGATCTGGTGGCCGCTCGCGCGGTGGCCGGGGAGGGACGGGTGATCGTCGCGTTCCAGCCGCACCTGGTCTCTCGGACCCGGATCTTCGGCGCGGAGATGGGTCGCGCGCTGGGCGCTGCCGACGACGTGGTCGTCCTCGACGTCTATCTCGCCCGGGAGGACCCGGACCCGGCGGTCACTGGACGGGTCGTCGCGGACGCGGTACCCCTACCCGCCGATCACGTCGCCTTCGTTCCGGGCATCCCGGAGGCGGCCGCTGAGCTGGCGCGTCGGGCCCGCCCGGGTGATCTCGTTGTCACCCTCGGTGCTGGTGATGTCACCGAGGTCGGTCCACGGGTCCTCGATCTGCTCCGGGGCGGCGGTGCTTAAGCTGCGCCGGGGGAAGAGCCCGGCCGACCCCGACGTGACGGCGCTGCGCAGCCGCAAGCGGTTCGCCCGGCGGCAGTGGCGGCGCCGCTGGCTGGCCTGGAAGTACGTCATCATTCTGCTGCTGGTCATCGTCCTGCTCTGCGTCGGGATCTGGGCCGTCTACTTCTCGAGCTGGATGCAGGTGAGGTCGGTCGACGTCGAGGGTGACCTCACGATGGCTACCCCCGCTCAGGTCGAGAAGTACGCCGCCGCGCCGGTCGGCGACCCCTTGGTGACCGCCGACCTCGACGCCATCCGTATCCGGGTGCTCAGCAGCCTGCCCGTGGTCAAGTCGGTCGACGTCTCGCGGGAGTGGCCCGACAAGATCCTGGTCAAGGTGACCGAGCGAACGCCGGTCGCCGTCGTCAGCATCGCCGGCCGGCTGCGTGCGCTCGACAAGAGCGGCGCGGTGTTCTGGCATTACGCGAAGGCTCCGGCGGGCCTGCCGCGAGTCACGAGCGCCTCCGGCACCACCACCGCCGCGCTCAGCCAGGCCGCCAAGGTGGCCTCCGCCCTGCCCGCGACGCTCGCGCGCCGGGTCGACCACGTCGAGGTCACCACGGTCGACTCGATCTCGCTCTCGCTCCGCGACGGTCGGACGGTCGTGTGGGGGAGCGCCGCCGACTCCGCTACCAAGGCGGAGGTTCTGCTTGCACTGCTCAAGCAGAACCCCGACGCGAAGAGGTACGACGTCTCGGTGCCGGGTCAGCCGACTTTCAGCGGCTGAGTCGTCGGGCTGGATCTCGACGATCTTTCGACGCGCCGCGTGTCGCGCCTACCCGACGGGTCGCGTCTGCCTACTGTTCTGAACACGGCGAGGTTGACATAACTATAACCCTCAGCCTGAGGGTCAGAGTTGAGGGACACGCCGATCGACGTAAGGCAGCAAGAAGCACACCAGCGCAAGGACCGAAGGGGCGACCACCGTGGGAGCTGCACAGAACTACCTGGCGATCATCAAGGTCGTCGGCATCGGTGGCGGCGGCGTCAACGCCGTCAACCGGATGATCGAGGTCGGCCTCAAGGGGGT